>ERZ832317.1317-NODE-1317-length-32091-cov-4.590710_pt1 | contig 32091 bp, 34 predicted proteins | sample MGYA00519695_ERZ832317 | MGnify/ENA primary metagenome ERZ832317 (study PRJEB31850, sample SAMEA3708726) | human gut metagenome | biome: human gut; feature: human-associated habitat; material: faeces | place: China | collected 2014 ...
ACGAGGAGATGGGCGGATGATCTATCTCGATGCGGGCGCGACGACGCTCGAAAAGCCGGCCTGCGTGCGCGAGGCGATGGCCCGCGCGGTGCAGACGATGACCTCGCCCGGCCGCGGCGGGCACAGCGCGGTGCGCCTGGCCGAGCAGACGGCCTTCCGCTGCCGCAGCGAGGCGGCGGCCCTCTTCGGCGCGGCGCGGCCGGAGCAGGGGATCTTTACGCAGAACGCGACGCACGGGCTGAACATCGCGATCCGGACACTCGTGCGCCCGGGGAGCCGGGTCGCGATCTCGGGCTATGAGCACAACGCCGTCACGCGCGTGCTCCACAGCATCCCGGACGTCGCGGTCACGGTCGTGGACGCGCCGCTGTTTGACCCGGACGCCATGGCCGAGGGCTTTGCGCAGGCACTGGCGCAGGGGGCGGACGCCGCCGTCTGCAATCACGTCTCGAACGTGTTCGGGGCCGTCGCGCCCGTCGCGGAGATTGCGGCGCTCTGCCGCGCGCGGGGCGTGCCGCTGATCGTGGACGCGTCGCAGTCGGCGGGCGTGCTGGAGGTGAACCTCACCGGCTGGGGCGCGGCATTCGCGGCGATGCCGGGGCACAAGGGGCTCTACGGCCCGCAGGGGACGGGACTGCTGCTGTGCGCCGCGGAGGCGGAGCCGCTTCTCTTCGGCGGGACGGGGAGCCAGTCGCGGCGGCAGGAGATGCCGCAGGATCTCCCTGACCGGCTCGAGGCGGGGACGCACAACACGCCGGGCATCGCGGGGCTGCTCGAAGGCATCCGCTTCGTGCGCGGTCTCGGCACGGAGGAGATTGCCCGGCGCGAGCGCCAGACGGCCCGCCGCGCATCGGAGCTGCTGCGCGAGGTGCCGGGGGTGGAGGTGTTCGCGCGGGAGGACTTCGCGCACCAGACGGGCGTGCTGTCGTTTCGCGTGCGCGGGATGGACTGCGAGACGCTCGGCGAGCAGCTGGCGGCGCGGGGCATCGCCGTGCGCGCGGGGCTGCACTGCGCGCCGCTGGCGCACCGGACGGCGGGGACGCTCGAGACGGGGACGGTGCGCATCAGCCCCTCCGTTTTCACCTCCGCGCGGCAGGTGGAGCGCTTCGCCGCGGAGGTTCAGCAGATTGTTCGTGAAAATGTCAGATTGTAGGCGCGTTTTTTTATTGCATTTTCCCAATATTTTTTATATAATACTAGTATCTATTGGTATGCGCAAAGGCTGGATGAAGTGGGAAGGATGACAAATGGACGCGATCTTGGCTGTATTGGAAAAAGCGGGCCGGTACCTGCTGACGATCCGTATCACGGATCTGCTGGACATCGCCATCATGGCCTATCTGGTGTATAAGCTGCTGAGCCTGGTAAAGAGCACGCGCGCCGCCAACATTTTAAAAGGTGTGGCGATCTTTCTGGCGGCGCTGTGGCTCTCCTCGGTGCTGGAGCTGCGGTCGGTGAATTATCTGCTCAGCCACATGGTCTCCGTGGGCGTGCTGGCGCTGATGATTCTGTTCCAGCCGGAGCTGCGGCAGATTCTCGAGCAGATCGGCAGCAAAAATATCCGCCTGCTCAGGGTGTTCGCACCGGAGCAGCAAGTTTCGGAGATGGAGCAGGCCATCGACCAGACGGTCATGGCCTGCACCGAAATGTCCAAATCCCGGACAGGCGTGCTGATCGTCTTTGAGCGGAAGATTCTCCTCAACGACATGGTGCGCAGCGGCACGACGCTCGACGCGTCCGTCTCGTCGGAGCTGCTGAAGAACATCTTCTTCGTCAAGGCGCCCATGCACGACGGCGCCGTCATCATCCGCCGTGGGCGGATCCTCGGCGCGGGGTGCATGCTGCCGCTGTCGAAGAACGTCAACCTCAGCCGCGACCTCGGCATGCGCCACCGCGCGGGCATCGGCATGAGCGAGAATTCCGACGCGGTGGTCGTGATCGTCTCGGAGGAGACGGGCTCGATCTCCGTCGCCATCGGAGGCATGCTCAAGCGACACCTCACGTCCGAGACGCTCTCGAAGCTCCTGTGCAACGAGCTCATGCCCGCGCCGGAGGAGGAAGAAAAGAACCGCCGCGCGCCGCTGCTCGAGCTGCTGCGCGGGCGCAGAAAGGAGGGGGATGAGCAGCATGGAGCATAAGAGCAGCGAGAAAAAGCGCAGAGCGCTGCGCATCGCCATCTCCATTCTTGTGGCGGTGACGCTGTGGCTCTATGTCGACTATCAGAAGCACCCCAACGTCACCATGACGTTCCGCGACGTGCCGGTGGAGTTCTCCGGCGAGGACACGACCCTCGCCGACAAGGGCTATATGCTCCTCTCATGCGAGAATACAAGCATCGACATCCGGCTCAAGGGCTCGCGCAAGGTCATCAGCGGACTCGACCGCAGCGGTCTGCGCGTCGTGGCGGACACGTCCTCCATCACCGAGACGGGGACGAAGACGCTCAGCTATCAGGTCTACTATCCCGACAGCGTCTCGCGCAACGACGTCTCCGTCGAGTGGGCCAGCGCCTACACGATCACCGTGCAGGTCGGAGAGCTCGCGAGGAAGGAGGTTCCCATCCGCTGCGAGCTTGAGGGCGAGGTCGCCAAGGGCTATACCGCGGGCGACGCGGTGCTTGACCCGGCGGTGCTCGAGCTGCGAGGCCAGCGCGACGATTTGGCTTCGGTGAGTTACGCGAAGATTCACCTGAGCGTCCAGAACGCGGAAAAGACCGTGATTCAGGCGCTGAAGTTCGAACTCTACGACTACAACGACATCCTCGTGCAGAACGAGAACATCCGCGCGGCGGTGAAGCTCATTCAGGTGACGGTGCCGGTGCGGACGGTCAAGGAGGTGCCGCTGCGGGTGGAGTTCCGCGAGGCCCCCGGCTCGACGCTCAGCCAGATTGAATACACCATCTCCCCGCGCACGGTGGAGCTGACGGGTGAGAAGTCCGTCCTCGACGGGATCGACAGCATTCTGCTCGACACCGTCTACCTGCAGGATATCACCAGCTCAAAGAGTCTGCACTATACCATCCCCGTGCCGGACGGCTGCACGCTGCCGGAGGGCGTCGAGATCGCGACGGTCACGATCGTCGCGCGCGACATGGCCGAAACGACGCGCACCGTCACGCAGATCGAGCTGGAGAACGTGCCGTCCGGCTTCAGCGCCACGCTCGTGACGACGAGCCTCGAGGTGACGCTGCACGGCACGCAGGCCGAGATTGACGCCATTACGGGCGACGACATCCGCCTGACGGTCGATCTCAGCTCGGTCACGGAGGCCGGAAACTATACGCTGCCGGCGAGCGTATTCATCGGAAGCTATGAAAACGTCGGTGCAAAGGGCAAATATCAGGTGATCGTCAATGTGACGAAGCAGAACTGACCCCGGAAAGGATAGAATATGACACAGATTGCAACCGTGGAAAAAAAGCTCGGCGCGGGCTATGTGGAGATCTCCGTGCCGCGCAAGTCGGCCTGCGGGCACGACTGTGAGGAGTGCGCGGGCTGCGGCATGACGGGCGCGGCCATCCGCGCGCGGGCCGAGGATCCCGTGGGTGTCTCGGCGGGGGAGAAGGTCGTCGTCGAGAGCTCGACGCGCAAGCTCCTCGGCGTGGTGGCGCTGGTATACGTGCTGCCGGTCGCGGCGTTCCTGCTGGGGTATTTCCTCTCGCCGGGGCTGGCCGAGGGTGTGCGCTATGCCATCGCCATTGGCGCGGCGGCACTGATGTTCGTGCCGATCGTCGCCTATGACCGCTACGCCCGGCGGCACGAGACACTGACGTATACCGTCGTGCGGCGGTTCTGATGTTCGGCTATGTGCGCCCGTCCCTCGGGCGGCTGACGGAGGAGGAGAAGGTGCGGTTTCAGGCGGCCTACTGCGGCCTGTGCCGCACAATGGGGCGCCGCTGCGGCGCGGTGAGCCGGTTATTCCTCAACTATGACCTGACGTTTCTGGCCGTGCTCCTCTCGGAGGGGTCGGCGTGCGAAACGGCGTGCCGCCGCTGCATCGTGCATCCCTTTCGCCCGCGTCGGTGCGTGCGGGGCGACGCGGCGTTTGAAACCGCCGCGGACATGAGCGTGATTCTCACATGGTGGCAGCTGCGCGACGGCGTGGCCGACCATGGGTTCTGGCGGGGGCTTCCGTACCGGCTGGCGGCGCTCGCGCTGCGCCGGGGGTACCGGAGAGCCCGCGCGCGGCAGCCGGACTTTGACGAGGGCACGCGCGCGCAGCTCGCGGCACTGAGCGCGCTCGAGCGCGAGAACTGCGCCAGTCTCGACCGCCCGGCGGATACGTTCGCGCGGCTGCTGGCCGGTGCGGCGCAGGGGGCGCGCAGCCCGCTGCGCAGGCGGGTGCTCGAGCAGCTGCTCTACCACCTCGGCCGCTGGATCTATCTGGTGGACGCGGCGGACGATCTGAAGAAAGATGTAAAAAACGGGAGCTATAACCCGCTGGTGCCGCGCTTCGGCGCGCAGGCGGGCGAGCTCTCGCAGGAGGCCCGGCGCGAGCTGGGCGCGACGCTCGACGGCTCGATTCGCCGGATGGCCGCCGCCTCTGAACTGGAGGATTTCGGCGTGTGGCGGCCCGTGATCGAGAGCGTCGTATACGAGGGGCTCTACGCCGTGGGCGCGGCCGTTTTGAACGGGACGTTCCATACGCGGCGCGGAAGAGAGAGAAACAACCCTTTACGAAAGGCAGGATCCAAAGATGCGTGATCCCTATGAGGTGCTGGGCGTTCCCAGCACCGCCAGCGACGACGAGGTCAAAAAGGCCTATCGCAACCTGGCGCGCAAATACCACCCCGACAACTATCACGACAACCCCCTCGCCGACCTCGCGCAGGAGCGCATGAAGGAGATCAACGAGGCCTATGAGACGATCCGCACCCAGCGCAAAAACGGCGGCGCGGGCACCGCAGGTGCCTCCTACGGCGGGAGCTATGGCTCCTACGGCGGAAGCTACGGCAGCTATCAGGGACAGGCGTCGAACCTCGCGCGGGCGCGCATGGCCATCGCGCAGGGAAACCTCAACCTCGCCGAGGAGCTGCTCAATGCCTACGGCGACCACAACGCCGAGTGGAACTTCCTCAAGGGGGCGATCTGCACGCGGCGCGGCTGGCTCGACGAGGCGAAGCGCTACTATGAGACGGCCGTGCAGATGGATCCGGACAACCGCGAGTATCAGCGGGCGCTCGACATGGCCGAGGGCCGCGGCGGCGCGTACCGCCCGGAGGGGTATTCCCAGATGAGCAGCGCCGAGTGCGGCGACGGGACATGTCTGCGCCTGTGCGGGACGCTGCTGTGCTGCAACGCGCTGGGCGGCGGCTATTTTTGCTGTATCTGACGGGCCGGACGGCCCGGATGCGTGGATAGATTTGAAAAGGAGGAGAGTGCAGTGGTCAGAAGTATGACCGGCTACGGCCGGGCGCGCCAGACCCTGAACGGACGGGACATCACCGTGGAGGTGCGCTCCGTCAACAACCGGTATCTCGACTGTACGGTCAAGATGCCGCGGACGTATGTTTTCGCAGAGGACGCCATCAAGTCGCGGGTGCAGAAATCAATCTCCCGCGGTAAGACGGACGTCTTCATCACCATCGAGAGCGCCGGGGCGGAGCAGACGGTTATCTCGGTCAACGAATCGCTCGCGCGCGGTTACTTTGCCGCGCTGACGCAGCTGAAGGACATGTTCTCGCTCGAGGGCGAGATCACGCCGACGACGCTTGCGAAGTTCCCCGACGTGCTGACGGTGACGCGCGCGGAGGAGGATCTCGAGGCCGTCTCGGCCGACATCTGTCTCGTGCTGGACGAGGCGCTCGCCGCCCACCGCCGCATGCGCGAGGTCGAGGGCGCGAAGCTGGTACAGGACGTGCTGGGCCGGGCCGACACGATCGAGTCGATCGTCGGCCGGGTGGAGGAGCGCTCGCCGCAGACGGTCGCGGAGTACCGCCAGAAGCTCGAGGGCAAGATGTGCGAGCTGCTGCAGTCGACGACCGTCGACGAGTCGCGCCTGCTGACCGAGGCCGCCATCTTCGCTGACAAGATTGCCGTCGACGAGGAGACGGTGCGCCTGCACAGCCACCTCGCCCAGCTGCGAACGATGCTGCAGGGCGACGAGCCCATCGGCCGCAAGCTCGACTTCCTCATTCAGGAGATCAACCGCGAGTGCAACACCACCGGCTCGAAGTGCAGCGACATCACCATCGCGCGCGACGTCGTGGACATGAAGGCCGAGGTCGAGAAGATCCGCGAGCAGATCCAGAACATCGAGTGAGGTGCGGCGGATGGAACTGATCAACATCGGCTTCGGAAACCTCGTCTCCGCGCAGCGGCTCATCAGCATCGTCGGCCCGGACTCCGCGCCCGTGAAGCGCCTGATTCAGGAGTCGCGCGACCGAGGGATGCTCATCGACGCGACCTACGGGCGCAAGACCGCGTCCGTGCTCATCATGGACAGCGACCACGTCATCCTCTCCGCCCTCTCGACGGAGAAGCTGGCCCCGCGTCTGGGGCTGCGCGTGGAGGACTTCGGCAAAGAGGACGTCTGAGAGAAAGGAAGGACCAGCGTTGCAAAAATCCGGCAAGTTATTCATCATTTCCGGCCCGTCCGGCGTGGGCAAGAGCACCGTGCTCAAGGCCCTGTTCCGCGAGCACCCGGATCTGTATTTTTCCGTGTCCGCCACGACCCGAGCCCCCCGCGAGGGCGAGATCGACGGCGTACACTACCGCTTCATTAAGTCCGAGCAGTTCCTGCAGATGGTGCAGGAGAACGAATTCCTGGAGTATGCCGAGTATGTTGGCAGCTTTTACGGCACGCCCCGCGGCCCCGTCGAGGACGCGATGGCGCAGGGGCGCGACGCCTTTCTCGACATCGAGATACAGGGCGCGCAGCAGGTCTATGAAAAGCGCCCGGATGCCGTGCGCATTTTCATCGCGCCGAACTCCTGGGCAGAGCTGGAGCGCCGCCTGACCGAGCGCGGCACCGACTCGGCCGAGAAGATCCAGAAGCGCCTGCTGCGCGCGAAGGTCGAGCTGCAGGCCGCGGAAAACTACGACTACCTCGTCGTGAACGACACTGTCGAGCAGGCCGTGCGTGAGATGGAGGCCATCTTCCTCGCCGAGCACTGCCGTCCCACCGACCGCATGGACGAGATTCTGTGAGACTGATTTTGTTTAAACCGATACCATATTTCTATAGTATGTTTTGAAAGGAAGTAGATCCACTATGATGCTGTATCCCGCTATGAACAAGCTGACCGAGTATATCCCCAACCGCTATATGATGGTCAACGTCGTGGCGCGCCGCGCCCGCCAGATCGCTGCCGAGGCCGAGGCCACCGGCGAGCACCTCACCGAAAAGCCCGTCACCCTCGCCATCAACGAGGTTGCCGAGGGCGATTACCGCGCCAACTCCATCGACACGACCATCGAGGAGGACAACGAGGACTGATTCCGGCGGAGAGAAGGGGGTGCGTCCATGCCGCAGATTGCCAAGGTCGCCGTCTCGGCGGCCAACTATGCCATCGACAAGCCCTATGACTATCTGCTGCCCGACGGGACGGACGCCGCCGTCGGCAGCCGCGTGCTCGTGCCGTTCGGGCGCGGGAACCGGCTGACGGAGGGGATGATCCTCTCCCTCGAGCGGAAAACGCCCGAGAAGGCGCTCAAAGCCGTGCGCGAGGTGCTTGAGCCGGAGCCGGTCTGCTCCGAGCGGGAGATCCGTCTCGCGCTCTGGATGCGCCAGCGCTATTTCTGCACGTTTTATGACGCCATCCGCACGATCCTGCCCGCGGGCGTCTGGTACCGCTACCGCCAGTTCTGGAAGCTCGCGGACTACGCGGGCGAGGATGCGCTTTCGGAGAAGGAAAAGCCGCTCTACGCGCTTTTGAGCCGGGGCGAGCAGGAGCTGGAGACGCTGGCGCAGGCCGTTCCCGATGCCGCGGCGCTGCTGCGGCAGATGGAGAAGAAGGGGCTTGTCACCTCCCGCACGGAGGGCAGCCGCCGCGTGGGCGACCGCGTGGTGAAGCTCGCGTCTCTTGCCATCGAGCCGGAGGAGGCGCAGACGCGCATGGAGCGCAAGCGCCGCACGGCACCGCGCCAGTGCGACGCCGTCGACTTTCTCACCCGCTGCGCAGAGACGTCGGTACACGACCTGTGCTATTTCACGGGTGTGACGGCCGCGGGACTGCGCAGTCTCGAAAAGGCGGGCATCATCGCGCTGCGCGCGCGGGAGGAATACCGCATTGCGCCGCGCACCGCGCCGCGCGCGGCGGAGCCGATCCGGCTCAACGACGAGCAGCAAGCGGCCTTCCTTCGCATGCTTGCCGAGTGCCGCGCGGGCGAGGCCGGGGTGACGCTTCTGCAGGGCGTGACCGGCAGCGGCAAGACCCTTGTGTATATCCGCCTTGCGCAGGAGCTGCTGCGCGAGGGGAAATCCGTGATGATTCTGGTGCCGGAGATTGCGCTCACGCCGCAGATGATGGCGCGGTTCACGGCCTATTTCGGCGCGGAGGTGGCGCTGCTGCACAGTGGCCTTCGCCTGACTGAGCGCTATGACCAGTATAAGCGCATCCGCCGCGGCGAGGCGCACATCGTGCTCGGCACGCGCTCGGCGGTGTTCGCGCCGCTGCGCGAGCTGGGGCTGATCGTGCTCGACGAGGAGCAGGAGAGCTCCTATGAATCCGGCAGCGCGCCGTTTTACCACGCGCGCGACATCGCGAAGTACCGCTGCGCGCAGGAGGGTGCGCGGCTGCTGCTCGGCTCGGCGACGCCGACGGTCGAGACGGCGTACTTCGCGCGCCACGGTGAATATGAGCTGCTGCGCCTTGACCGGCGCTTTAACGCGCACCGTCTGCCACGCGTGGTGGTGGCGGATCTGCGCGAGGAGCTGCGCGCGGGGAACGCGACGGCCATCAGCCGCCCCCTGCGCGAGGAGCTGGAGCGCAATCTCGCCGCGGGCGAGCAGAGCATCCTTTTTCTCAACCGCCGCGGCAGCAGCCGCCAGTTGCTGTGCCCGCAGTGCGGCCATGTGCCGCAGTGTCCGCGGTGCAGTGTGTTTTTGACGTACCACTCCGCGAACGGACGGATGATGTGCCACTACTGCGGCTATTCGGAGACGGCGTCGGAGACGTGTCCGGATTGCGGCGGGGCGATGAAGCATATCGGAACCGGCACCCAGCGCGTCGAAGAGGAGCTGCGGGAGCTGTTTCCCGGGACAGAAATCCTGCGCATGGACGCCGACACCGTCGGCGACGGGCACGAGAAGGTGCTGCGCGAATTTGAAGAGAAAAAAGTGCCCATCCTCATCGGCACCCAGATGGTGGCCAAGGGGCTGGACTTTGAAAATGTGACGCTGGTGGGCGTGCTGGCGGCGGATCTGTCGCTGTACGTCGACCACTACCGCGCCTCGGAGCGGACGTTCAGTCTCATCACGCAGGTGGTGGGCCGCGCCGGCCGGGGCAGCAAGGAAGGCCGCGCCGTCATCCAGACCTACACGCCGGAAAACGACGTGATTCTGGCGGCGGCCGGGCAGGACTACGACCGGTTTTATGACGCAGAGATCCGGATGCGCAGACTCCGGCGCGACCCGCCGTTTGCCGACCAGTTCATGATCACCGTGACCGGCCCGGAGGAGACGCGCGTGCGCCGCGCCTGCGGCGAGATCCAGAAGAGCCTGTGCGTCGCGGCGGCACGTCCACCGTACAGCGCACTGGGGCTGGAGATCCTCGGCCCCGCGCCGTGCCCGGTTGTGAAGGTCAACAACCGCTTCCGCTACCGCGTGACGGTGATCGGAAAAAACGAGAGAACCCTGCGCGCGCTCATCGCCGCGTTCATGAAGGAATTCACGAAGCGGCCCGAGAATCGCGGCATGCATATATTTACCGACTGTAATCTGATGGGGTAAAGTAACTGACTGTAATCAAAAGAACCGGGCCGACGCGCCCGGAGGAGGGTTTCGATATGGCTTTGAGAAGAATTGCGCTGCAGGGCGAGGAGTGCCTTGCGAAGGTTTGCCGTCCGGTGACGGAGTTCAACGGCCGTCTGCACACGCTGCTCGACGACATGAAGGATACGCTGCTCGATTCCGGCGGCGTGGGTCTGGCGGCGCCGCAGGTCGGCGTGCTGCGCAGGGTGTGCGTCGTGATGAACGAGGACGATGAGATCATCGAGCTGATTAACCCCGAGATCATCAAGACCGAGGGCGAGCAGACGGGTCTGGAGGGCTGTCTGAGTGTGCCGGGCAAATACGGCGTCGTGACGCGCCCGAACGTCGTGCGCGTGCGCGCACAGGACCGCGACGGCATCTTCTTCGACGTCGAGGACGAGGGGCTGACGGCCCGCTGCTTCTGCCACGAGATCGAGCATCTGGACGGCCACCTCTTCGTGGAGCACACTGACCACCTGCTGACCGACGAGGAGCTGCAGAAGTATATCGACGAGCAGGAGGGTGAGGCGTAAATGCGGATTCTCTTTATGGGGACGCCGGATTTCGCCGTGGCGTCGCTGCGGCGGCTCGTCGAGGACGGGCACGAGATCTGCGGCGTGTTCACCCAGCCCGACCGGCCGAAAAACCGCGGCCACAAGCTCATGTTCTCCCCGGTGAAGCAGTACGCCGTGGAGCAGGGGCTGACCGTGTACCAGCCGCTGAAGATGAAGGACGGGACGGCGCTTACCACCGTGCGGGAGCTGAACCCCGAGCTGATCGTCGTGGCGGCCTATGGCCGGATCCTGCCCGAGGACATTCTGAACACACCAAAATACGGCTCGATCAACGTCCACTCGTCGCTGCTGCCAAAGTACCGCGGCGCGGCGCCCATCAACTGGGCTATTCTCGACGGCGAGAAGGAGACGGGCGTGAGCATCATGTATATGGCGCCGGAGCTTGACGCGGGCGACGTGATCCGCGCGGCGAAGACGGCCATCGACCCCGAGGAGGACGCGCAGGCGCTGACGGCGCGGCTCGCGGAGCTCGGCGCGCAGGCGCTGGCCGAGACGGTGGAGGACATCGCCCGCGGCACGGCCGCGCGCACGCCGCAGGACCACACGCAGTCGACCTACGCGCCGATGCTGACGCGTGAGATGAGCGCGGTCGACTGGACGCTCCCCGCCCAGCAGATCCACGATCAGGTGCGCGGGCTGATCCCGTGGCCGTGTGCCGTGTGCGAGCTGGGCGGACAGACGCTCAAGCTGTTTTCCGCGCGCGTCGGCGGCGAGACGGCGAAGGCACCGGGCTGCGTCATCGGCGCGGGCAAGCAGGGCATCGAGGTCGCCTGCGGCGACGGACGCGTCCTGCGGATTCTCGAGCTGCAGGCGCAGGGCGGCCGCCGCATGGCCGCGGCGGACTATTTGCGGGGTCATGAGATCCCGGTCTGCCTATGAGCGAGGAGAAAAGAGTGCAGGGCGCGCGGGACATCGCGCTCGACGCGCTGATGCAGGTCGAGCGCGCAAACGCGTGGTCGGACGAGGGGCTGCGCCGCGGCATTACGCGCGGTGGGCTCGACAGCCGGGACGCGGCGCTCGCGGCGCGCATCGCCTATGGCGTGATGCAGAACCGCATGCTGCTCGATTTCTATATCGGCTGCTGGTGCAGCCAGAAGGTGGCGCGGCTCGAGCCGGTCATCCGCAATATCCTGCGCGTGGGCGCGTACCAGATCCTGTTTCTGGATAAGGTGCCGCAGCACGCGGCGGTCAGCGAGGCCGTCGAGATGACCCGGCAGCACGGGCGGCCGAAGGCCGCGGGCATGGTGAACGCCATCCTGCGCCGCATCGGCGCAAACCGCGAACACATGCCGGAGCTGCCGCATGAGTCGCCGGAGGAATACCTCTCCGTGCGCTACAGCCACCCGCGCTGGCTCGTGCGGCGGCTTCTGGAGCTGCTGGGGCCGGAGGAGGCGGAGGAGGACCTGCACCTTGACAACGAGCCGGTGCCGACGTGCATCCAGACGAATTTTCTGAAAACGGACGCTCCGCATCTTGAGCGTGAGCTGCGGGGTGCGGGGCTGAACGTGCAGGCGCACCCGTGGCTTGCCGGGTGCTTCCTCGTGACGGGGACGGGCGATCTCGAAAAGCTCCCCGCCTTCCGCGAGGGACGCTTCATGGTGCAGGACGCGGCGGCGCGGCTTGTCTCGCTTGTCGCCGCGCCGGGGGTGCGCAGCCGCGTGCTCGACGTGTGCGCCGCCCCGGGCGGCAAGTCCTTCGCCCTCGCGATCGACATGCAGGACGGCGGCGAGATCCTCTCGTGCGACGTCTATCCGCATAAGCTCAGGCTCATCGAGAGCGGGGCGCAGCGGCTCGGCATCGGGAGCGTGCGCGCGCTGCTCGCCGACGCGCGTGAGCACCACGCAGCGTGGGACCGGCAGGCCGATCTCGTCGTGGCGGACGTTCCGTGCTCGGGACTGGGGATCATCCGCAAGAAGCCGGATATCCGCTATAAAAATCCCAGGGAGCTGGCGCAGCTGCCCGCGCTGCAGCGCAGCATCCTCGAAAACGCCGCGGGCTATGTGCGGCCCGGCGGAACGCTCGTCTACTCGACGTGTACGATCCTGCCGGAGGAAAATCAGGACGTGACGGCGGATTTCCTGCGCGCGCACCCGGACTTTGCACTCGAGCGCTTCACGCTGCCGCAGCCGATTGGCCCGCGCGCAGGCCAGCTGACGCTCTGGCCGCAGCGCTTCGGCACGGACGGGTTTTACATCTGCCGCATGCACAGAAATGAGGCCTGATATATGACCGACATCAAATCCATGACGCAGGAGGAGCTGGGCAGCTTTCTCAAGAGTCTCGGCCAGCCCGCCTTCCGGGCCAAGCAGGTGTTTACCTGGCTGCACCGGGGGGTGACCTCCTTCGACGAGATGACGAATCTCCCAAAGACCCTGCGCGAGCAGCTCGCGCAGACCTGTCACATCACGGCGCCCTTTGTCGCCCGGCGGCAGGAGTCGAAGCTCGACGGGACGATCAAATACCTCTGGGAGCTGGCCGACGGGAGCTGCATCGAGACGGTTCTCATGCAGTATCACCACGGAAACACCGTCTGCATCTCCTCGCAGGTGGGCTGCCGCATGGGCTGCGCCTTCTGCGCGAGCACCATCGCCGGCAAGGTGCGCGACCTGACCGCCTCGGAGATGCTCGATCAGGTGCTCTTTACGCAGCTCGATTCCGGGCGCGAGATCTCCAACATCGTGCTCATGGGCATCGGCGAGCCGCTCGATAACCGCGACAACGTCCGCCGCTTTCTTGAGCTGGTGAACCACCCGGACGGGCTGAACATCGGCATGCGGCACATCAGCCTTTCCACCTGCGGCATCGTGCCGGGGATCGAGTGGCTGGCCGAGCAGGACCTGCAGCTGACGCTGTCGGTCTCGCTCCACGCGCCGGACAGCGAAACGCGCTCGCGCATCATGCCGGTGAACCGCGCCTATGACGTCGAGGAGCTGTATGCCGCCTGTCATCGGTATTTCAAAAAGACCGGGCGGCGCATCTCCTTTGAATACGCCATGATCGACGGGGTGAACGACCACGACTGGCAGGCCGACCTCATCGCGCAGAAGCTGCGCGGGATGCCGGGGCATGTCAATCTGATCCCCCTCAACGACGTGGCGGAGAGCCCATTTAAGCCCAGCCGCCGCGTGGCCGCGTTTCAGAAGCGGCTCGAGTCGCACGGCGTGACCGCGACGGTGCGGCGCAGTCTGGGCGGCGATATTGACGCATCCTGCGGCCAGCTGCGCCGCAAGGTCATGCTGGAAAGGGAGGGGGAAGCCCGATCATGAGAGTTTGGAGCATCACGGACACCGGCCTTGTGCGCAAGGAGAATCAGGACGCATACTTCGTCGAGGAGATGGCGGACTGTCTTGTGGCGGCCGTGTGCGACGGAATGGGCGGCCCCGGCGGGGGCCGTGAGGCGAGCGCCATCGCCGTGCAGACGATGCGAACGGAGCTGCCGAAGGCGCTGCACCCCGGCATGAGCGCGCAGCAGCTCGGGCAGGCGTTCGGCTACTGTGCGGGTATGGCCAACGACGCCATCCGCGCCCGCGCGGCGCAGGAGCCGGCGCTGCTGCACATGGGGACGACGCTTGTCGCCGCCGCGGCGCGGCCGGAGCTGGCCGTTGTCACGAACATCGGCGACAGCCGCGCCTATCTCATAAGCCGCGAGGGGATCCGGCAGATCAGCAAGGACCATTCCCTCGTGGAAAATATGGTCGACCACGGGGAGCTCACGCCGCAGCAGGCGCGAAAGCACCCCAGCCGAAATCTCATCACCCGGGCCCTCGGCCCGGAGGCCGCCGTGCAGGCAGACACCTTCCCGGTGCAGTGGAAGCAGGGGGACTTTCTCCTTCTCTGCTCGGACGGGCTGGTGAACACGGTCACGGATCAGGAAATCCTCTTCGAGGTGATCCACGGCGGGGCGCTCGAGGAGTGCCTGCAGCGGCTGCTTGCCCTGAGCAGGCAGCGCGGCGCGCCGGACAATGTCACCGCCATTCTACTTATGAACATCTGAAGGAGAATAAACTATGGATCAATACATCGGTAAAATGCTCGATAATCGCTATGAGATCCTGGAGCTGATCGGCAGCGGCGGCATGGCCAACGTCTACAAGGCGAAGTGTCACCGGCTGAACCGTCTCGTGGCGATCAAGATTCTCAAGAACGAACTGGCGGACAACACGGAGTTCCGCCGCCGCTTCCGCGACGAGTCGCGCGCCGTTGCCCAGCTCTCCCATGCGAATATCGTCTCGGTCTATGACGTCTCCACCTCGGGTGACACGGAGTATATCGTCATGGAGCTGATCGACGGGATCACCCTCAAGCAGTATATGGAGCGCCGCGGCCGCATGGACTGGCGCGAGGCGATGCACTTCATCACCCAGATCATGCGCGCGCTCTCCCACGCGCACAGCCGCGGCATCATCCACCGCGACATCAAGCCCCAGAACATCATGGTGCTGCGCGACGGGAGCGTGAAGGTCGCGGACTTCGGCATCGCGTGCCTGGAAAACGAGGGGCAGACCCTCACGCAGGAGGCGCTCGGATCGGTGCACTACATCTCCCCCGAGCAGGCGCGGGGCGACCGGATCGACGCGCGCTCCGACATCTACTCCGCGGGCGTGGTGCTCTATGAGATGCTGACGGGGCGCCTGCCCTTCGAGGGGGACTCCGCCGTCTCCGTTGCCATCCAGCACCTGAGTTCCGTGCCGCTGCCCCCGCGCGACATCAACCCCGACATCCCCGAGGCGCTGGAGCTGATCTGCATGAAGGCCATGAGCCCGAACGCCGACAAGCGCTATCCAACCGCCGACGCCATGCTCGAGGATCTCGAGCGCTTCCGCAAGGATCCGGACGTCGACCTCGACTATATCCGCGCTGACCTCTGCGAGGCGGCCGACAGCGAGCCGACCCAGCCCATCTCCGTGGCGGAGGTGACGGCGGCGCACGGGCTGAAAAAGGCCGCGGCCGCCGGGAAGGCGAAGAGCGCCGCCGACGAGGAGGCGGAAGAGAAGAAATCCGAGAAAAAGAAGATGGCCATCATCATCGGGGCCTTTGCCGCGGTGCTGCTGATCGCGTTTCTCATCTTCCAGGTCGTCGGGAGCATCAACAAGAACCCCGGCACCGAGAGCCACACCGTGCCCAACGTACTGGGCTACACCGTGGAGCAGGCCGAGCAGCTCGACGGCGTGAAGGATGTCTTCACGATCGAGGTCATCGGCACCCGCGCCGACAGCAAGTACCAGCCCGGCCAGATCGTCGAGCAGGATCCCTCCGCAGGCCGCACGCGCAAGGGCAATCTCGTCATCCGCGTCTATGTCTGCGCCGAGGAGGAAAAATACATGGTGCCGGATGTCCGGAACCTGACGCTGCAGGAGGCGAAGCTCGAACTGAACAACATGAACCTCAGCCTGCAGATTGAGACGTCCGAGGAATTCAGCGATACCGTGGCCGAGGGGAGCGTCATCTCCACCTCGCCCGCCGTCGGCAGCGAGATCAAGAAGGGCAACACCGTGATTCTCACCGTCAGCAAGGGCCCGGAGCAGAAGAATGTGACTGTCCCGTCCTTCCTCACCATGACGGAGGAGAACGCCGCGCAGCAGGCGAATAATCTCGGCCTGACCGTAGGTCAGATGAAGTATGTCCACAACAGCGCGCCCGCGGGGCAGGTCATCGGCCAGTCCATCGCCAACGGCACGACCGTGGCCAGCGGGACGGAGATCACCTTCACCGTCAGTAAGGGTGCTGAGACGACGGACACGACCGTCAGCAAGGACGTCTCGTTCATCGTTCCGAACGATCTCCCGTCCGACACCACGATCGAGGTGACGTTCTATCAGGACGGCAAGGCCGTCGGCTCGAAGTCAATCAGCACCGATGACGACAGCGTGAGCTTTACCTTCACCGGCACGAGCGGCACGACCGCGCACGTCGAGGCGCACTTCGGCGACAAGACGTCCTCGACGGAGATCACCTTTTGAGCACGGGACGCATTGAAAAGGCCCTGAGCGGGTTCTATTACGTCAATGTCGGCGGGGTGCTCCGCACCTGCCGCGCCCGCGGGAAGTTCCGCCGCGCGGGGATGAGCCCCCTCGTGGGCGACTGGGTCGAGGTGCTGGAGCTGGACGGCGGCGAGGGCATGGTCGAGAAGATTCTCGAACGGAAAAACGTCTTTTCCCGTCCCGCCGCCGCGAACATCAACCAGCTGGTGATCTTTGCCTCCGCCGCCATCCCGGTGACGGATCCGTACCTGATCGACCGCGTGAGCGCCATCGCGCGGCTCAAGGGCTGCGAGGTGCTTGTGTGTCTGAACAAGTGCGACCTCGACCCGGCGGAGGAGCTGTATGACATCTACCGCCGCTCGGCGATCCCGGTGCTGCGCATCAGCGCGGAGACGGGCGAGGGGCTGGACGGGCTGCGCGCGGCCATCCGCGGCAGGCTCAGCGCCTTCACCGGCAACTCCGGTGTGGGCAAGTCGAGCGTGCTCAACGCGCTCGACCCGGCGCTGGCGCTGCCCGTCGGCGAGGTGAGCAAGGCGCTCGGCCGCGGGCGGCACACGACGCGTCACGTCGAGCTGTTCTCCCTCGGGGAGGACACCTATGTGATCGACACGCCGGGCTTTTCCTCGTTCGACACGCAGGAACTGGATCTCGAGCTCAAGGCGCACCTGCCGGAGACGTTTCCGGAGTTTGCCCCGTATGTGGACGACTGCCGCTTTGTCGGCTGCAGCCACACGAAGGAAAAGGGCTGCGCCGTGCTGCAGGCGCTGCGCGAGGGGAAATTCCCCAAGAGCCGCCACGAGAGCTATGTGCGGCTGTATAACGAGCTGAAGGATCTGCGCGAGTGGGATAAAAAGTGAAAAATCACCCCGCACCGGAGAAATTTTGCCCGGCGCGGGGTGATTTTTTGTTTCGGGATGCCTTCTGCCGTAATCCCGCGGCAGAACAAAACAGGGGGAGCGGACACCCGTCCGCTCCCCTGCAGTGCTCTATTTGCTGCCCTCCGCTGCGGGCGGGAAGGTCAGATGCGCCTTGAAAAGATCGCCGTCGATGACGATTTCAAACAGTCCCTTCTGCAGCTGCGTCAGGCTCTGCGCAATCGAGAGCCCCAGCCCGCTGCCCTCCGTCGAGCGCGACGCGTCGCCGCGGACGAAGCGCTCCGTCAGCTCCTGCCCGGAGATGTTGAGCGGATAGCGCGAGATGTTCTTGACCGTGAGATGCACCATCCCGCCCGCCTCGGCCGTCGTGAGATAGACGCGCGTGCCGGAGAGGGCGTATTTGCAGATGTTCCCCATGAGGTTATCGAGCACGCGCCACAGAAGCCGCCCGTCGGCCTGAATGACGGGTGAATCCTCGCAGAAGTCCATGACCGGCTCGAGCGCGCACTCCGCGAGCCGCGGCGCGTATTCGCCGACCACCTGCCCGAGCAGCAGGTGCAGGTCCGTCGGCTCGAGCACGACGGGGATGTTCCCCGTCGCGGCCTTCGACGCCTCGACGAGATCCTCCGTCAGCTTCTTCAGCCGCTGCGACTGCCGGTCGAGCACGGCGACGTACTCGCGCGCGGGCCCCTCCGGGAGAGGTTCCTTTTTCAGCAGGTCGACGTAGTTTACGATGGAGGTGATGGGCGTTTTAATGTCGTGGGAGACGTTCGTGATGAGCTCTGTTTTCAGGTGCTCGGATTTCATCCGCTCCTCGACGGCGCGCTGCACCCCGGCGCCGACGCTCCCGAGGTGGTCGGCGTGGGCGCGCAGATCCGGCAGCGCCCAGCGCGAGAGCGCGGGCGAACCGGCATAGTCGCCGCGGGCGAGCTTTTCGCCCGCCTCCTGCAGCCGCCGCAGGTCGAGCGCCAGCAGCAGCGCCGCGAGGATGACCGCGCCGTTGACGAGCAGCACGATGAGCAGGAGCATCCCGTCGCCGCTGTAGCTCACGGCCCAGAGGTTCACGATCAGCACCGCGCCCAGCACGAGCGCCGTCCGCCACACGAGGGGAAGGCCGCGTACCAGCTGCCGCATACCGCGCCAGAGAGAGCGCGCGGCGCGGCCCGTGACGCGCACGGTGCGCCAGATGAGCGTGTTGCGCCACAGGTCACCGGCCTTACAGCGGGCGGCAAAGCTCACGGCGAACAGCGCAGTCACGCACAGGAGCGCTGCCCAGTAAACGATCGACGAGAGCCAGTAGAGCCCGACCGTGGCCCAGCTCGCCTCCATCCACATGCACAGCGGCACCAGAAACAGCACGTCCAGCGGGATCCGGTCGAGCCACGTCAGATAGATGCCCTCGTGCTCCGCCCAGTGCCCCGCCGACGAGAGCGAGAATACCAGGCAGACAAGACACCCCGCCGCGCAGACGGCAATGAACAGGACTCTTCCGCCGACCTCGTCGCCCGGCATGTAGTGCGAGAAAAGCTGCGCGGTCCGCAGCAGCGCCAGAAAACCCAGCAGGACAAACAGCACAAGGGCGGTCAGCTTCGCCCAGAGCTTATCGCGCAGCGCCCTCATCCGTTTGCCGCCTCCACCTTATAGCCCTTGCCCCAGACGACCGTGAGATAGCACGGCTCGGCGGGGTTGATCTCGATTTTCTCGCGGATGTGGCGCACATGGACGGCCACGGGGTTGTCAGAGCCCGGCACCTCGCGCCAGACGCGGCGGTAGATCTCCTGCGGGGAGAAGACCTTGCCCGCGTGCTGCATGAGAAACTTCAGAATGTCATACTCGCGCGGGGTGAGCGAGACGGGCTCACCGTCGACGGTGACGCGCTTGGCATCGTCGTCGATCGTGACGGCCCCGACGGTGATGGCGCTCGGCGCGGGCTGGCCGCCGCCGAGCTGCAGGTATCGCCGCAGCTGCGAGCGCACGCGCGCCAGCAGCTCCACGGGGTTGAAGGGCTTGGTGACATAGTCGTCCGCGCCGACGTTGAGCCCGAGCACCTTGTCCGTGTCCTCGGACTTCGCCGTCAGAAGGATGACGGGCAGGTTGTGGTGCTCACGCAGACGGTTGAGCGCGGTGATGCCGTCCATGCCGGGCATCATCACATCCAGCAGCGCCAGATGGATGTCCTCGCGGTCGATGACCTCGAGTGCCTCCGCGCCGTTCCCGGCCTCGAACACGCGGTAGCCCTCGGCGGTGAGGTAGATGCGCAGGGCGGAGACGATGTCCTTTTCATCGTCGCAGACAAGAATATTATACATGATTTTCTCCTTCGCAATGGTTCAGAATGGCAGCAGCTCCGAGCGGCCGCTGCCGCGCAGCGAGGCGGCACTGACGCGGTGCTCGATGGGCTTCCACTCCCCCTTGCTGAACAGCGCGGCCAGCGAGATGGGGAGATAGGTAAACATAAACAGCGGGAACGTGAAGGCATAGAGCACGCGGCGCGCGCGGCCCGTATGGATGTGGCGGCGTTCGGTGACGGTGGTGATCGCGCCGATCACGAAGAGCGTGAGGTACATGCTCAGCAGCATCTGTCCGAGGGACTGCAACGCGATGAGGATGCTCCCGCCCGTCCAGACGCCCCAGACGGCGAGCGCCAGATTGCTCGCAATGCTTACCGTCGAGAGAACGAACGCCGGCATGATGGCCATAGACATGTCAAAGCACGAGAAGTTCCCGCGCAGGACGCCGCCGAGCAGGCGTGTGCCGTAGCGCTGGAAAACCTGCAGATACCCCTTCGACCAGCGCAGGCGCTGCCGCCACGACTGGCGGAAGGTGGTGGGCTGCTCATCGTAGAGCACGGCGTCGGGGCAGAAGGCGATTTTGCGCCCCTGCAGGATCTCGTGGATGGAGAACTCAATGTCCTCGGTCAGCAGGTGGAACGGCCACGGGCCGGTCTCCTCGAGCACGGCGCGGCTGAAGAGAAACCCCGTGCCGGAGACGGCACAGCTCGTCCCGAGGAGGGAGCGCGCGTGGTTTAAGTACCGGCTCTCGCGCAGAAACCACAGGGCGTAGCCCGCGGAGATCCAGTTGTCGCCGTAGTTCTTGCTGGCGCGGTAGCTGGTGATGATGTCGTGCCCGGCGGAGAACGTGCGGTTCATCTGCTCGATATAGTCGGGGGAGAGGAGGTTATCGGCGTCAAAGACGAAGTAGCCATCGTATCCGGCCGGGACGTCCCGCGCGATATGGGTGAGGAGCGTCTGGAGGGCGTAGCCCTTACCGACCTGCTGGCGGTTGAAGCGCTCATAGACAACCGCGCCGCCCTCGCGCGCGATGCGCGCGGTGTCGTCGGTGCAGTTGTCGGCGAGGACATAGACCGTGAGCAGCTCGCGCGGGTATGTCTGGGCGCGCAGGCTCGCGAGCAGGTCGCCGATGACGGCGGCTTCGTTGCGCGCGCAGATGAGGATGGCGTAATGATTGCTCGCCGGGGCGGCCGGGAGCGCGGCGCGGCGGCGCCTGAGCCACAGCACGGCGGGGATATACAGAAACTGGTAGGCATAGCAGACGAAAAAGACGACTGAGATGATAAAATTGATGGTTTTCAGCGTTTGCATGGCGTTCTTCCTTTCTTCCGGAGAGAACGCTCAAGCGTACTAACGCGTTTAGTACACCGAGCGTATCATATATCCGCCGTCCTGTCAAGGGCTTCGCCCGCGGCCCGGCGGATGCTCACAGTATAGAAAAGAAGGCGTTAAGAAACAAGGCGAGAAGTGTTTAAGATTCCATTAAGGGTTGGGGACGGGTTTGTCACCGGAGGAAGAACCAGCCGATTCCGCCACCGGACTTACACACTGACGTCAAACAAAAAGAGATCTGCATGCAGAACATACAGACCTCTTTTATTTGCGGTATAATTCCCGTTTACGCCTTCTTGGCGATGTCGCACAGGGCGGTGAAGGCCACGGCGTCGTTGATGGCCATCTCGGAGAGCATCTTGCGGTTGATCTGGATACCGGCCACCTTCAGACCGTGCATAAAGGTGGAGTAGTTCATGCCGTTGAGCTTGCAGGCGGCGGAGATGCGGGTGATCCACAGCTGGCGGAAATCCCGCTTCTTCAGCCGACGGCCCACATAGGCGTAGGTCAGGGACTTCATGACCTGCTCGTTGGCCATCTTGAAGTGCTTGGACTTGGCGCCCCAGTAGCCCTTGGCCAGCTTCAGAGTCTTATTTCTTCTTTTACGCGCCATCATAGCGCCTTTAACACGTGCCATTTCTTAATTGCCTCCTATTTCTAACGATATCCGTCTCTTATTTGTAGGGGATCATCTTGCGGATGGTGGCCTCATTGGTGCAGTCGGCATAGGTGCCGCTGCGCAGGCGACGACCGCGCTTGGTGTCCTTCTTGGTGAGGATGTGGCTCTTGAAAGCGTGCGCTCTCTTGACCTTGCCGGACTTCGTCAGATTGAAGCGCTTCTTGGCGCCGCTGTGGGTCTTCAGTTTAGGCATAATATTACTCCTTCCATCTATTCTCCCGCCGGGGCGGGAAGAACTCGTGTGTTATTTTCCGGCCTTCTGGGCCTTGGGGGACAGGAACATGGACATGAGCCGGCCCTCCATCTTGGCGGACTTATCCATGGTGGCCACGTCGGCGCAAAGCTCCGCGAACTTCTTCAGCAGATCCCGGCCGATATCCGTATGCGCCATCTCGCGGCCGCGGAAGCGGACGGAGACCTTCACCCGGTTGCCGTCAGCCAGGAACTTCTGCGCATTTTTCAGCTTGGTGTTGAAGTCGCCGACATCGATGCCCGGAGACATGCGAATTTCCTTGATCTCCACCACGTGCTGGTTCTTTCTGGCTTCCTTCTCCTTCTTGCTGCGCTCGAACTTGAACTTGCCATAGTTCATGAGCTTGCACACAGGCGGCGTCGCCTGGGGGGAAATCTTCACCAGGTCCAGTCCCTTTTCCTCGGCGATGTGCAGGCCCTCCGCAGAGGACACAATGCCCAGCTGCTCGCCGTCTTCGCCGATGAGGCGGATCTCCTTATCCCGGATCTCTTCATTGAGTTCATGCTCTACCTTGCTAATAACCGTCGCACCTCCATTCGATAAATAAAAAACGCGAATGCATCCCTTGCATCCGCGCAGCGGCACGGCCCCCATAACGGAAGCCCTGACGAAAATCGCTGTTGACCTCTTTGCCTGGGGCGGGAGGTGAGGCGGATGCATCCAGCCTTCTTTGTTTTCCAGGATAGTATACCAGACCCTCCCTCCCCTGTCAAGCAGTTTTTCCTGAAAATATCGTTGAAATTTGCCCACCTACCGTGGTAACATAGGGAGAGAAAATTGCGGAAAGGAGGGTCCGCCCTATGTCCCATCCCATGCTGCCGCTTTTGGAGCGGACGCCGGTGATCCCGGCGGTGAAGGAGCCGGAGACCTTGGACCTGGCCCTGGCCCACGACGGAGCGGCGGTGTTCCTGCTGTGCGGCGACATTCTGAATATCGCGGGTCTGGTGGACCGGGTCCACCGGGCCGGGAAGCGGGCGGTGGTCCATGGGGACCTGGTGGCGGGGCTGGCCCCCAAGGAGATCGCCGTGGACTATCTGCGCTCCTGCGGAGCCGACGGGATCATCTCCACCCGGCCCCATATCATCCGCCGGGGCCGGGAGCTGGGCATGCTGACGGTGCTGCGGGTGTTCGCCATTGACTCCAAGGCCGTCAGCAACCTGGGGAAGGAGACCGGCATGGGGATGCCGGACCTGATCGAGGTGCTGCCCGGTACCATTTACAGGGTCATCGCCCGGCTGTCCCGGGAGCTGCCGGTGCCCCTGATCGCCGGGGGCCTGCTGGCGGACAAGGCCGATGTCACCGCGGCGCTGAGCGCCGGGGCCCTGTGCGTCTCCGCCAGCGACCCGCAGCTGTGGGACCTGTGACGGCGACCTTTCTGGGGCTGGAGGCGGCCCTGTACGCGGCGTTCATGACCCTGGACCTTACCGGCGGCAGCGGCGACCCGGTGAAATACGCCTCCATCGCCGTGTGTCTGGCGTTTTCCGTGCTGTTCGCCCGGCGGGGCGGCAGCCGCCTGATGGCCGCCGCCATGGCCCTGACCCTGGGGGCCGACACCTTTCTTCTGCTGCTGAACGACTGGTACGGCGCGGGGGTGGCCCTGTTCTGCGGGGTCCAGGGGCTGTACCTGGTCCGTATCCTCCGCCGGTGCGGCCGGTCCCTGTGGGGGCTGCGGCTGTTCCTGGTGGGTGCGGCCTGGGCGGGGCTTTGGGCCCTGGGCCTGCTGTCGCCGCTGAACCTGCTGGCAGCGGTGTATTTCGCCAATTTCCTGGTGAACGCCTGTCAGGCGCTTTCCCTTTCCATGCCGCTGTTTGCCTGGGGACTGTGTCTGTTCCTGCTGTGCGACGTGTGCGTGGGCGTTCATAACCAGCCGGAGCTGTTTCCCGAGTGGCTTGCCGCCTTTGCCCAGGTGGGTATGTGGCTGTTTTACCTGCCGGGTCAGGTGCTGCTGGTGCTGTCCGGCCGGAAAAAGGAGGATATTTCATGAGGAAGCTACTGTCCGTTTTCGCGGCCTTTGCCATGGCCCTGACCATCCTGACCGGGTCCATCGCCCTGCCGCTGTTGATCCGGCCCTTCTACCGGGCCCAGATCGAGCCTCTGGGCATCCCCGCCCGCAGCGGCCTGACGGCGGAGCAGATCGGGGCGGCCTTTGACGATGTGATGGACTACTGCCTGGGCAAGCGCCCGGACTTTGCCGCCGGTGTGCTGTCCTTCTCCCCGGAGGGGGCCAGCCACTTCGCCGATGTGCGGCAGCTGTTTCTGCTGGACCTTCGGGTGCTGGCGGTGTGCATGGCGGTGCTGCTGGTGCTGTACGCTCTGCGGCGGAAAAAGGGCCTGACCCTGAGTCCCCTGGCGGGCCACAGTCCCGGCTTCTGGGCCGGCTGCGGCCTGGGCGGGGCGCTGGCCATAGCCGGCGTCCTGGCGGCCCTGGACTTTGACCGGGCCTTCACGGTGTTCCACAGCATCTTCTTCCCCGGCAAGGACAACTGGCTCTTTGACCCGGCCACGGACCCGGTGATCCTGATCCTGCCGGAGGCGTTCTTCCGCAGCTGCGCCATTCTCATTCTGGCGGCGGTGCTGCTGTGCTGCGCCGCGCTCATCATCGCGGACCTGTGCCGCCGCAGACGGGCCCCATAAATGGGCACAAAAAAAGCGCCTTGCGGCGCATCCCTTCGTAAAACGCTTTTTCTGTAAAAAAAATCACCACGCACAAGCGTGGCTTCTTCCTTGGTATAGCCGGATCACTTACCGCTCGCTGGGCTGCCAGTCGGAACCCTCGAAGATCATGTCATCCAGGTCACCCTTCATGAAGATGTTGGTCATTGTATCACGCTCCTTTCTTCTCTTTTCACGGTTATAGTATACCCCGCCCGCCCCGGTTTTGCAAGGGTGAGAATCTACATTTTTCATAAAAACCGCTCATCATTTTTTGCTATTATGCACAACAAAGGACTTGCAAACCCCGGGGAACCTATTATATAATAAGTGACAGCGGGAAAGGAGGTGCCGCCGTGGCCCACAAGGAAAAACGCAGAAAGAAGACCCTGCCGCTGCTGCTGGCGGCCCTGACCCTGGCCGGAGCCGGACTCTGGTGGGGGAACTACACCCTCTCCGTCGAGGAATACGCATTTTCCTCCTCCCGTCTGCCCCCGGGCTGGGACGGCGGACGGCTGGTGGTGCTGTCGGACCTCCATGGCCGTCAGTTCGGCCGGGACAACAGCCGCCTGGCGGCAGCGGTGGAGGCCGCCCACCCGGACGTCATCGCTCTGGTGGGGGATTTCGTGGACGAGTGGACAGACCCGGCGTACCTGCGCCCTCTGCTGGAAAGGCTCACGGCCCTGGCCCCCTGCTATTTCGTCTCCGGCAACCACGAGTGGGCCGCCGGAAAGATGCAGGAGACGGCGGCCCTGCTGGCGGACTGCGGCGTCACCTGGCTCCATAACGGCTTCGTGACGCTTCAGCGGGGCGGCGACAGCCTGCTCCTGGCGGGCATCGACGACCCCAACGGCTACGCCGACCAGAAAACGCCCCAGCAGGTGGCCCGGGAGGTCCGGGACGCCGCCCCGGAGGGCTTCTGGCTGCTGCTGGCCCACCGGAACAACCTGTTTGAATCGGAATACGCCGCCCTGGGGGCGGATCTGACTCTGTCGGGCCACGGCCACGGCGGTCTGTGGCGTCTGCCCTTTACCGACGGGCTGCTGGGAAGCGGCGGCACGCTGCTGCCCTCCTATACCAACGGATTTTATACCTGCCGGGGCGCGGAGGTATTTGTCTCCCGGGGCCTGGGCGGCATGGTGCGCCTGTTCAACCGCCCGGAGGTGGCGGTGTTGACCCTGCGGCGCGCATAAGGAGCCTGTATGAGAGAATTTGACGCGGGACAATTTGATATCGCCGTCATCGGCGCGGGACACGCCGGCATCGAGGCGGCTCTGGCCGCCGCCCGCCTGGGGCTGGAAACGGTGTGCCTGACCATCAACCTGGACGCCGTGGGCAATATGCCCTGCAACCCCGCCATTGGCGGCACCGCCAAGGGCCACCTGGTCCGGGAACTGGACGCCCTGGGCGGCGAAATGGCCCGGGCGGCGGATAGGGCCTGCATCCAGTACCGGATGCTCAACCGCCGGAAGGGCCCTGCCGTGTGGTCCCTGCGGGCCCAGGCGGACCGCCGGGCCTATCAGCAGGTGATGAAGCACACCCTGGAGCGGCAGGAGCACCTGACCCTGCGTCAGGCGGAGGCGGTGGCCCTGCGGACGGAAAACGGCCGCGTCACCGGCGTGGTGCTGCGCACCGGGGCGGTATACCGGGTCCGGGCGGTGGTGCTGTGCACCGGCACCTATCTCCGGGGCCGCACCATCGTGGGGGACTGCGTGGAGGAATCCGGCCCCGACGGCCTTCACACCGCCGGCCCTCTGACGGAGAGCCTGCTGGCCCTGGGCCTGCCCCTGCGGCGGTTCAAAACCGGCACCCCTCCCCGGGTGAACCGGCGAAGCATCGACTTTTCCCAAATGCAGCTCCAGGAGGGGGACCCCTCTCCCCTGCCCTTCAGCTTCGAGACCCCGGCTCCGCCGGAAAACCGGGCGGTGTGCTGGCTGACCTACACCACCCCGGAGACCCACCGCATCATCCGGGAAAACCTGGACAAAAGCCCCCTGTATTCCGGGGTCATCCAGGGGGTGGGACCCCGATACTGCCCCTCCATCGAAACCAAGATCGTCCGCTTCCCGGACAAGGAGCGCCACCAGCTGTTCATCGAGCCCATGGGCCTGGGCACGGAGGAAATGTACATCCAGGGCTTCTCCTCCTCCCTGCCGGAGGATGTGCAGCTGGCCATGCTGCACTCCGTCCCCGGCCTGGAGCGGGCGGAGATGATGCGCCCGGCCTACGCCATCGAATACGACTGCATCGACCCCACGGCCCTGCGCCCCACCCTGGAGACCCGGGCGGTGGAGGGACTTTACGGCGCGGGACAGTTCAACGGCTCCTCCGGATACGAGGAGGCGGCGGTCCAGGGCTTTGTGGCGGGCGTCAACGCGGCGCTGGCCCTGCTGGGCCGGGAGCCGCTGATCCTGAAGCGCAGCGAAAGCTACATCGGCACGCTCATCGACGACCTGGTCACCAAGGGCACCCAGGAGCCCTACCGCATGATGACCAGCCGCTCGGAATACCGCCTGCTGCTGCGGCAGGACAACGCCGACCGCCGCCTGTGCCCCATCGGCTGCCGCATCGGCCTGGTATCGGCTGAGCGGCTGCGGCGGGTGGAGGAAAAATACGCCGCCGTGGAGCGGGAGATCAGACGCCTGGAGAAAACCGGCGTCCCCGGCTCGGCAGCCCTGAACGATCTGCTGACGGCCCGGGGCACCGCCCCGGTGCCCGACGGCTGCCGCCTCATCGACCTGCTGCGGCGGCCCCAGGTGGGCTATGACGACCTGACTCCCTTCGACCCGGCCCCGCCGGGCCTGCCCCGCCGTCCGGGAGCAGGTGGAGATCACCGTGAAATATGAGGGCTACATCCGCCGCCAGGAAAAGCAGGTGGAGGAATTTGAGAAGCTGGAGCGCCGCCGTCTGCCGCCGGACATGGATTACAGCCATATCCAGGGCCTGCGGCTGGAGGCCCGGGAGAAGCTGGCCGCCCTGCGGCCGGAGAACCTGGGCCAGGCGGGCCGCATCTCCGGCGTATCCCCCGCCGACATAGCGGCCCTGATGGTATACCTGCACACCCGCGAAACACCGCCCGAAGGAGGGACCTCAACATGACCGTTATCGACCTGACCCACACCATCCGGGAGGATATGCCCGTCTATCCCGGCACGGAGCCGCCCCGGCTCACCACCGCCTGCACCGTTTCCCAGTGCGGCTACCGGGAGACCCTGCTGCATATGTATTCCCACACCGGCACCCACATGGACGCCCCCGCCCACATGATGGACGGGGCCCCCACCCTGGACAGCTTCGGTCCGGACCGCTTTGTGGGCCGTGGCTATGTGCTGGACTGCCGTGGCCTGTCCCAAATTCCCCTGGACCTGCTGCTGCGGCACGAGGCTGCCATACGGGACGCGGACTTTCTGCTGTTCTGCACCGGGTGGGACCAATACTGGGGCACCGATGCCTATTATGAAGGGTTTCCGTGTCTGACCGAGGAGGCCGCCCGGTTCGTGGCGGGCCTGCCCCTGAAGGGGGTGGGAGAGGATTCCATCTCTCTGGACCCCTGCGACACGGTGGATTACCCCAACCACCTGACCCTGTTTTCCGCAGGGCTGGTGAATACCGAGAACCTCAAGGGGCTGGCGCAGCTCATCGGCTGGGAATTCACGTTCCTGACCATGCCCCTGAAATTTGAAAATGCCGACGGCTGCAGCTGCCGGGCGGCGGCGATTGTTACCAAGGAGGCTTGAACACAATGGGTAAACTGCGATTCCTGTTTGCGCTGTGGATGGCGAAGCTGTCCGTCCCGGCGCTGAAGATCACCCGCCACAACGGAACGGACTTCCCCGGCACCCTGGCCCTGAAGCTGTGCCCGGACTTTCTGAAGTATGTGGGCCGTCCCAAAACCATCATCGCCGTCACCGGCACCAACGGCAAAACCACCGTCAGCAATCTCCTGGCGGACACCCTGGAAAAGGCGGGTCACCGGGTCCTCATCAACCGGGCCGGTTCCAACGTGGCCAGCGGCATCGCCACCGCCCTGCTGAAGGGCTGCAACCTGGCGGGCCGGGTAAAGGACTATGACATGGCCGTGCTGGAGGTGGACGAGCGCTCCAGCGTCCGGGTGTACCCCTACATCACCCCGGACTATATCGCCGTCACCAACCTGTTCCGGGACAGCATCATGCGCAACGCCCACGCCGACTTCATCGCCGGCATCATCAGCCGCAGCGTCCCCGCCGCCTCCAAGCTGGTGCTCAACGCCGACGACCTGATCTCCTGCGGCCTGGCCCCGGAGAATCCCCGGGTCTATTTCGGCATCGACCGCCTGCCCTCGGACACCGTGGAGTGCGTCAACCACATCAACGACGTGCGCATCTGCCCCAAGTGCGCCGGGAAGCTGCGCTATGAATACCGCCGCTATCACCACATCGGCCGGGCCGTGTGTCAGGACTGCGGCTTCCACTCCCCGGACAGCGACTATCTGGCCACCAACGTGGATATCCCCGGCGGTACCATGACCATCCGGGAGGACGGAAAAGAATACCCCTATACCCTGATCTGCGACAGCGTGTTCAATGTCTACAACATGGTCACGGTGATCGCCGTGCTGCGTCAGCTGGGCTACGCCCATGACGAGATCGCCCGGGTGCTGTCCCAGTCCGCCATCACCGAAAGCCGCCACAACGTGGAACAGGCCGGAAACGTCACCCTGGTCCGGGAAATGGCCAAGGACAAGAACGCCCTGGCCTGCTCCCGGGTGTTCCAGTATATCGCCTCCCGCCCCGGCAAGAAAGAAGTCATGCTGCTGATGAACTCCCTGACGGACGTGCCCCACTGGTCGGAAAACGTCTGCTGGTTCTACGATACGGACTTTGAGTATCTGGCGGACGAGAGCATCGTCCGGGTGGTGTGCACCGGTCTGCGGTGCGAGGACTACAAGCTCCGCTGCCTGATGGCCGGCGTGCCGGAGGACCGCCTGGCCTGCGCCAAGGACGAGCACGACGCGGCGGCCATGATGGCCTACGAGCCCGGCGACGAGCTGTATGTGCTCTACGGCACGGACACCCTGGAGCTTGCCTATCAGGTGTATGACCAGATGAAGGATATCGCCCGTTCCCGGGCGGCGGAGCAGGAGGTGCAGGCATGAAAACCGAGATTTTGTTCCCCGAGGTGGCCAACCTCTGCGGCGACCTGATGAACGTCACCTATCTGCGCCAGTCCTGCCCGGAGATGGAGGTGGTGGAAACCGGTCTGAAGGACCGCCCCGCCTTTCTGGACGGCGGCGTGGACCTGGTGTACGTGGGCTCTGCCACCGAGCGGGGCCTGCGGCTGATGGTCCAGGCCCTGACCCCCTATAAGGCGGAGCTGGAGCGCTATGTGGACGGCGGCGGCCTGATGCTGGCCACCGGCAACGCCCTGGACGCCCTGGGCGAATATGTGGTCATCGACGGCAAGCGCGCCTTCGACGGCCTGGGCATCCTACCCACCCACGCCGAGTATCACATGATGAAGCGCCACAACAGCTTCCTGCTGGGGAGCTTCCAGGATATGGAAATTGTTGGCTTCAAGAGCCTGTTCGGCCACACCTATCCCGATGATGAGCTGGCGAACCCCCTGTTCCGGGTGGAGCGGGGCGTGGGCCGCCATCCCGGGGCCTTTGCCGAGGGCTTTTTCCGGGGCGGCCTCATGGCCACCTATCTCATCGGGCCGCTGCTGCCTCTGAACCCGCCCTTCACCCGGTATCTGCTGGAGCAGATGGGAGCCAAGGACGTGCACCTGGCCTTTGAGGACACCGCCATGAAGGCCTACCGGGCCCGGGTGGAGGAGTTCCGGGACGAAAAGCGGGGCTATCAGTATTAAGCCTCTCACCCGCCTGCCGCCCGGGGCATACACTGATATCGAGGTGATATCATGGAGGTGCTGCAAGACGGCGTGCTGGCCTTTCTGGCGGCCACGGGGCTGGCGGCCCTGTTCTGGCTGCTGACGGGCTGGCTGCGGCGGCGGGAGCCCGCCCGGGTGATGCTGCTGATCCCCGCCCGGCCCGGCTGCGACTTTGCCGCCCCGGCGGCCCAGATGCTGGACCTGCGGCGGCAGCTGCGGGGGGCGGTCCCCATCGTGCTGTGCGACTGCGGCCTGGAGGGGGCGGACCTGCGCCGGGCCCGGGAGCTGACGGAGCGATACGACGATCTTCTGCTGCTGACGGCGGCGGAGATCCCCGACCATTTACCATAAGGAGGGCCGCTATGGCCGAACGAAGCACGGTGGAGGGCGCCGTACAAAGCCTGATTTTTCAGAATGAGGACAACGGCTACACCGTGCTCTCCCTGCTGACGGACGACGGCGAGCTGGTGACGGTGGTGGGGTGCATCCCCTGCGCCGCCCCCGGCGAGGGGATGACCGTCACCGGCGTGTGGACCAACCACCCCAGCTACGGCCCCCAGTTCGCGGCGGAGTCCGTGGAGCGCCGCATGCCGGAGACGGAGGAGGACATCGCGGCCTATCTGGCCTCCGGCATTCTCAAGGGCATCGGCCCCGCCACCGCCCAGCGGCTGGTGGACCGCTTCGGGGCGGACACCCTGGCCGTTATCGAGGAGGAGCCGGAGCGGCTGCAAACCGTCAAGGGCATCACCGCCAAAAAGGCCATGGAGCTGTCCGCCGCCTTCCGGGAGCTGACGGGGCTGAAGCGGGTGATGGAATTTCTGGCCCGGTATGAGCTGCCGGTGCCTCTGGCCATGCAGCTGTACCGGGCCTATGGGGCCCAGGCCCTGCCCCGGCTGAAGGAGGACCCCTATCTTCTCACGGGGCAGGCCTACGGCGTGGCCTTTTCCACCATGGACGAGATCGCCCTGAGCATGGGCTTCGACGGCGACAGCCCCTGCCGGGTGGAGGCCGCCCTTACATACGAGCTGTCCCACAATCTGAACAACGGCCATGTGTTCCTGCCCCGGGACAAGCTGCTTTTTGCCTCCGCCCAGTTGATTGACGGCAACCCGGACGCCCTGGAGACCGCCCTGGACGGGCTGCTGGCCCGGGGCGTCATCGTCCAGGAGCCGGTGGCGGGGGTGCAGGCCTGCTATCTCCAGCGCCTGTATCAGGCGGAGACCCAGGTGGCCCGGCGGCTGCTGTCCCTGCGGGACGCGCCCCGGCAGACCGGGAAAAACGTGGACAAAATCATCGCCGAGATGGAGGCCCGCCAGGGCATCGCCTATGCGCCCCAGCAGCGCCGGGCGGTGGAGCTGGCGGCCCGGAGCGGGGTGCTGCTGCTGACCGGCGGCCCCGGCACCGGCAAAACCACCTCCACCCGGGGCATCGTCACCCTGCTGGAGCGCATGGGCCTGACGGTGCTGCTGCTGGCCCCCACGGGCCGGGCGGCCAAGCGCATGAGCGAGCTGTGCTCCCGGGAGGCCCAGACCATCCACCGCTGCCTGGGCATGACCTTCAACGAGCTTACCGGCGAGGTGACCTTCAAGAAAAACGAAAAGGACCTGCTGGAGGCCGACGCCGTCATCGTGGACGAGATGAGCATGGTGGACCTGCCGCTGATGGACGCC
>ERZ832317.1340-NODE-1340-length-31820-cov-6.678073_pt1 | contig 31820 bp, 35 predicted proteins | sample MGYA00519695_ERZ832317 | MGnify/ENA primary metagenome ERZ832317 (study PRJEB31850, sample SAMEA3708726) | human gut metagenome | biome: human gut; feature: human-associated habitat; material: faeces | place: China | collected 2014 ...
AAAAACTTGGAACCCGTTTCGCTATGGGTTCCAAACCTCCGCACCCGAGGAAAGGGACACAAAGTTTCCCTTTCCAAACCCTTCCCCGCAGACCCGAAAGGGTATGGAGAAAGGCGGCGCAGGTGCGCCTGCAACCTTTCTTCTAAAGTTGAAGTGCTTTTATCAAATCCAATATACGATTCTGATTTTTTTCGCTTAATTTCTGAAATTCTTGTAAAAAACATTCTTCTTTTTTCGATGGATTTTTTCCAACCAATTCATCTAAAGAAATATCCAAAATAATTGCTATTTTTATCAAATCATCAATCGAAGGCTCATTTCGACCGCTTTCATAGTTCGCAATCGTCGTATGTCCGTAATTTAATTTCCTTGCCAATGTAGCCTGAGAATAATTTTTTCTTTTTCGGAATTGCTTCAAATTTGCCGCAAAATCGGACATCCCATCACCTCTCAAAATCCATTTTATAATATTTTAGAACAAATTGTTCAAAATATCAATAGAACAAATCGTTCAATCTATAGTAAAAACGGTGATGAAAATGATTTATAAAAGAATCCGTGATTTACGAGAAGATAACGATATGACACAGGCGCAGGTTGGCGAGAAAATCAATGTTCCACAGAGAACCTATGCCTATTATGAAACAGGCGAACGTATGATTCCGCCCCATGTATTGTGGGCGTTGGCGGATTTATATGACGTTTCTATTGATTATCTGTTGGGACGAACAGACGATAAGAAACGGTGAAGCCATGCCGGAAAGGCACTTTATACTGCCCGAAGGGGCTTGTGGGGAGGGGATATCCAAGGGGAACATCGTTCCTCTTGGACCTCCTGTGGGGGTCCGGGACCCATTGAGGAGGGGTCCCGGGTTTTTGTTACTTTTTAGCATAAAAAGTAAGGAAGAATGCCTTTGTTTTGCCGAGAAGGTTCTAAACCGGCGCAGCACGCATGTTGCCCAAGAAAAACTTGGCGCATCTGCGCCCATCAAAAAAGGAGCTTTTCAGCTCCTTTTTTATAAATTTAAAATAATTTTCCCACATCCTCTGTGGTTTTTGCAATATAATCCGCGCCATGCGCCTCAAACTCATCCCTGTCCCCATAGCCGTACTCCACAGCAATGCAGGGAATCCCAATGGCATGCGCGCCCTCGATATCGAATTTCCTGTCCCCAATCATGATGACATCATCCTTTTTCGCCTGCATGGTCTCCAGCACATAATCAATGACCTTCGCCTTATTGTCCCTGCCGACCTCTCTCCTGTCGCCGCCGATGACCTCAAAATAGTCCGCAATTTCAAAATGCTCCAGAATCCGCACTGCCAAGTCCTCTTTTTTCGAGGTTGCAACAGCAAGGCGTTTTCCCTTTTCTCGCAGTGCCTGCAACAGCTCTACCACGCCGGGGAATACGCTGTTTTCAAACAGCCCAATCGTCGCATAGCGTTCGCGGAAGATGGCAACGGCTTTTTCCGCCATTTCCTGCGCCATGCCGAATTCCTTCGTAAAGGACTGTATCAGCGGCGGCCCTACGATAAAATGCAGCTCCTCCGCAGACCAGATGCGCTGTCCCATTTTTTCCTGCATATACTGCGTGGAACGGATGATGCCTTCCTCAGAATCGGTCAATGTGCCGTCCAGATCGAAGAGGATGATGCTTTGCTTCAATGTATCCATATCAATTTCTCCTTGTTTTTTGCTCTGTAACCTGCATTATTCTAGCAGAAATCAAACGGAACTGCAATGCCCTACGCCAATTCTCCTTTCTTTGCCAGAAGCAAGCTGACCTCCTCGAAAAAACACCCCAAGGCTGCCCAAAGCGGCGCGTAATCCAGACGGATTAACCCCAGAACGGAAAGGGGATTGTCACCATAATCCCAAGGGCAAACGCCTGTTGCCAGACGAATCAGCCCTCCTGCGGCAAATTCCACCAGAAAGATGGTCACGCTGTATAGCCCAAGCCTCTGCCAAAGCGGACAGCTTTTCCGTACCGCCAGAAACAGGGGCGAAGCAAACGCCGCCGCACCGTAAATGGGAAACATCCATAAATATGTTTTCGCTGTCAGCGCGCCATCCCCCAGAAGCAGGGAATGGAATCCCGTCCAGAGGATTTCGATGCACCAGCCTAAGCAGCCGAATATCAGAAATCTTTTTGTCATAATTTTAATATGGCAGAATCGGTTCGTTTTATTTTAGCAAAAACTGTTTTTCAAGCTGAAATCCGCTTTCGCCTATTGCTCCGTCAGCACGCTTGCAAGCGTTTTCGCCAACGGTTCCATAGAATTCCATATTTCCGCCTTCGTATTTGTCTGCGCGCCGACCTCAATCAGCGTGGAGCGCGGCAGCATGTGCAGGCTGAACCGATACGCATTGAGATAAATTTTGCGGCTGAAGCCGGGGTAAAGCGCATCCGCCGTTGTTTTCATCTGTAGGCTGAAGGCAAGATTTTCCTTTAAATACGGATTTTCCAAGCCGCTGATTGCCTGCGTTGTGCCGTTTTTATTCAGGCGGCAAAGCCCATTGAAAAACATCACCTGCGCGCAGGGCTTGCCGTTTATGTTCGTCACAAGCCGTGTGCTGTCCCCCACGCCGTCCCGATGCAGGTCGATGCAGACCTCAATGGAGGGATGCTCCGCCAGAATTTTGCGAATCGGCGGCTCCATCCGCTCGTATGCCCCTGTGATTTGCCCCTTGCCGTTCACCATGTCATATTGCCCGTCATCATGCAGTACCCCGATGCCATATTCCTCCTCCAGAATCCGCTTCAGCTCCTCTCCTGCGCCCCAGATGCCCTCGGAAAGCCCCTTGCTCATGTCGCTGTCGGCAAAGCCTTCATGGGCATGGGTGTGGAAAATCAATATTTTTGGCTCCTTCGTGGTCTTTTTTATGCTAAAATCAAGCGCCAATGCTTCTTCTGCGTCAATGTCCGAGGGAAGCAGGGCGGTACGGCTGTCAATGATGTAATAGCTGCTTCTGAGGTAGGAAAAATCCCTGAGTCTTGCCATCTCCTCTGCGGAAACAGAAAGCGTGCGTCCGCTCTTGGTGACAGCAGGTGTTCGGGAAAATTCTACATCCTTTGAGCCGAAAACCCTTGCAGAGTCTGCTTCTGCCTTCTCTGTATAAGGGAGGAAGGAAGCCGTAGCTTGTCCCGGCAGAACCTCCGCCATGGCAAATGCGCCGCCCCCCATGCCGAAGAAGAAGGGCAGTGCCAGCAGAAAAAGCACCAGACCTGCCAGATTTAAGGCTCCTTTGTTCTTTTTTTGCACGATAGCTGCCTCCTTTCCTCTTGCTATTCTATGAGAAAGGGGCGGAAAACAGAACGAAAGGCGAGCCTTGCAATTCCCCCTTGCGGCTTTTATAATGAAAGGAAAAACGGAAGGAGAGAACGGCATGACAGAAGTGGTAGCGGCACTCATTTGGAACGGAAACAAATTTCTTGCCTGTCAGCGTCCTGCAAATAAAGCAAGAGGGCTTTTGTGGGAATTTGTCGGCGGCAAGGTGGAGCAGGGAGAGACAAAGGAAGCGGCACTTATCCGCGAATGTCGGGAGGAGCTTGGCATTACGGTCGCAGTCGGCGCGGTTTTCATGGAGGTTGTGCATAAATATCCCGATTTGACCGTCCATCTGACGCTCTTTCATGCGAAAATCGCAGAGGGCGAGCCGCAGAAGCTGGAGCATCACGATATCCGCTGGATTACCACAAAGGAGATTGATGATTATCCCTTCTGCCCTGCGGATGTGGAAATCCTGAAAAAATTAAAGAAATACAGACTGTAAAATCATTTTTATACCGCGGAAGGGTTTGGGAAACCGAAGGTTGCCCAAATGGAATCCGCAGAGGGGGCTTTGCCCACTCGAGGAAAACTGTGCGTTTCAAGGTTTACCGCCGGAACGCATCAGTTTATTCTTCTGTTCAAACAAGTCGAAATCCTGATTTCGACTTAGCCTAATGGCAGTGCCACCTGTGTGATAAACTTGTGCGGGTCCTTATGCTGCGGCGGTCCCTCCAGATAGGTGTTCCGCACCATACCGCGCGGCTCTAAGCCGTTTTCTCTGGCATATTCCAAAAGCTTTTGCGCCACGTCGTACATCTCCTCATACGCCCCGTGGTGATAAATACAGAGCGCAGGCATGGACTCTGTCCATTCGACAAATTCCCCCTCGCTTTCGGGCGGAATCGCCACGCAGAAGGAAACCTCTGCTTTTGCGGCGATGGGGTATTCTGTGAAGTACATCCGCCGCGTGGTATCTGTCCCGTAGGCATGCATGGCTTCTAAGGCAGTATTCCGCAGTGCCACCGTCCGCTCTGCAATCGTTTCGCTGTGATAGCTGCGGCGGTAGATGCGCTGCCGCTCCAGCCGGATGGTCTTAATCTGTGCCTCGCCTGTCTGCACCCGTTCATACAGCTTCTCGATGTTCAGATTCAGCTCATCGCGCAGCTTTTCCAGACGGCGAATCAGCGGCAGAATATCGGAGGAATCGTTGAAATATGCGCGGATTTCATCCAGAGAAAGCCCCAGATTCTGAAAGCTGCGGATGCTGCGCAGTTTCGTGAAGCTGTCGATGGTATAGTAGCGGTTGCCGGTAGCGCCTTCCTTTATATCCGGCTGAATCAGTCCGCGCTGCTCATAGTTGAGAATGATGCGACGTGTCACACCGAGTGCTTTTGCAATTTCGCCAATCGAAAATAAATTTTTCTCTTTTTTCATAAAAGGTACCCCCAAAAATGCAGAAAAGGACTTGTATCGTACATCGGTGTACGATGTATACTAGCATTATACAAAGTGCTTCGCCCAAAATGCAAGAGAAAATGGAGCTTTATAGAAAAGAAGCCCGGAGGATCGTGGAAAGTAAGAAATAGAAGTGGTTTCCTTTCAGAACAAAGAGGTTCCTGTTCGGGTGTAATTTTGGCAGCCTTTTGTTTTTATGGGCAGCTTTGTGGACGGAAAAGGGGAAGGGTGCCGATGGAGCGGAAATCAGCATCGGCACATAAAAAAGCCCTCTCGGTGAGAACCGAGAGGGCTTTCTGTCGTCCAAAATTCAATTTCAATCTGTCCGAAATCCATTAAAACCCATAAGTAACGGAGATATTCGCGGTAATTTCAATTTTGCCGTAGCTGATGGTTGTGCCGGAATCGCCGTCTGCCACAGCAGTCTCTGTTGCCATCATGCTGCTCTTTGCATTGGAATCGGTATGCATATAGTAGTAATTTCTGGAAATCTCGCTGACATTTTTCACTGCCCCCAAAGGCTTGCCGTATGCCTGCGCGATTGCGGTTGCGGATTTTTCTGCATTTTTCACAGCCGCCTGCAATGCCTGCCCGTAATATTTGCTCTGGTCTGTGATGGAGAAGGAAACGCCGTCTGTGCCGGTTGCGCCTGCCTGCAATGCCGCGTCAATATATTTGCCTGTGTTATTGATGTCCTTTGTTTTCACCTGTAAATGGGTTTCTGCATGGTAGCCTGTGATGGTGCGCTTGCCTGTTTCGTCATTGTAGCGATAGGTGGGGTATACGGAGGTATACGCCGTTACGATATCATCCTTTTTCACATTCAGGTCGGTCATGGCTTTTGTCACTGCCGCGGTAATGCGGTTGTTTTCCTTCTGTGCCGCCTGCGCTGCTTTGCCGTCTGTGCTGATTTCAAGGGAGATATCCGCTGTATCGGGGTCTGCCTGCACCACACCTGTACCGTTTACGTTGATTTCGCCTTCAGCCGCATACGCCATGCACGCCGCCCCGATGGATAATACTGCCGTCGCCGCACATACGACTAATCCTCTTGCCCATTTCTTCATAATACACACACTCCTTTCAAATATCAAATATTGGTTTTTATTGGACGAGGGAAAATGAAAAAAGTTCCGTTGTTTTTCGTTTTTTTGAAAATTTTCTGAAAAATTCATAGGGGTAAATATAATATTATGTAAATCAATGCGAGAGGAATATGGAATAAAACTGTAGGAAATAAAAGGCTTTTTAAATGGAGAATTCTCACTATTTCTTTATAAAAATAATTATGTTAAGTTTTTGTTAATATTAGCACTCACCTATTGACAGTGCTAATATTCGGTGTTATATTGTACTCGAACAAAAGAGAGAGAGAAAAATCAAAAAGATATCTTCCCTTGTTCTCAATCAACACATCGGATTTGAACCGATTGTGCAAATCAATTTTTAAGTATCTTTTGAAAGGAGATATGACTTATGATGATGCATAATTATTTGGGTGACAACTTATTTGATGAAGATTGGGCAGATTCTCCACTGATGAGAGAGTACTTCGGGAAAGGCAATTTCCTGTATGGCAAGCACGCAAAACATCTGCTGCGTACCGATGTAAGAGAAACAGAAGATGCGATTGAGGCAGACATTGACCTGCCCGGCTTCAAGAAAGACGAAATTCAGGTACATCTGGAAAATGGGTATCTGACCGTTTCCGCAGAAAAGCATGCCGATAAACAGACAGGCAAGGGTAAATACCTGCGTCAGGAACGGTATTCCGGCACAGTCAGCCGTACCTTCTATGTAGGCGATACTTTGAAACCCGATGATGTCAAGGCAAAATATGAGGACGGTGTTCTGGTAATCAGCCTGTCCAAGAAGGTTCCCGAAGCAATCGAACAGAGAAGCCAGATTGCGATTGAAGGCTAACCGCGCTAACGCTTAAGTCGAAATCAGCTACATAACGAAAGCTCCTATCCGAATGGGTAGGAGCTTTTTTTCAACTTAATTTTTAATTCTTTTCAAATTCACATGCAATCGGCTGCTCATCTACAATCAGAATAATCCGATGCTTACCCTTGCCGATTGTGCCGCAAAGCCCCTTCCATTCCACTGTTGTTTCCAGAGATTCGCCTGCGGGCAGGGTTTCCGTTTCGTCCCGTTTCCATTGGGACACCCTTGTGCCGATGTTTTCCTTCCAAACATCACCCTTCTTCGTTTCCAGATGATATTCCGTAGGATCAAATTCCACATCCCTGTCGGAATCGTTTTTCAGAACAAAGGTAGCCTTGGATGCCTTCAGCGTATCCTCCTTCAGGGTCAGCGTTACGCCGTCAATGGTGTTCACCTTATCAAAAACCGTTGTATCATCATTGCCGCAGCCGGCCAGCAGCAGTGTCAGAATTGCAAGCAGTACAAAGCCTCTTTTTTTCATGTTATGTCCATCCCTTTCTTGTCTGTTTCATTGTCTGATAAAAAGTATAGCATATCCTTCAGATGTTCAACAAGTCAAAATCCTGTTTTCGGCATATCTTTTATGCGTCATATTTTCTGATGACAGCAATACCGATGGGGGTAGGCCCTGTATGCACGCCAATCGTGCAGCCGATGTGATATTGCTCCACCTCGCCCTGAAAGCCAAGCTGCCGCATTTCCTTGACCACCTCCGCATAAAGGGCATTGAATTCCTCTTTATCATAGCCATAGCCTGTGCAGATGCGGTAATCGTTGATATTCTTATCCTTGAAAAATCGCTTGGTATCGTCAATAAAGCGCTGCAGGGATTTTTTTCTGCTGCGCACAATGCCTGCCGCCTGCAGCTCCCCTTCATAAAGCTGAATCATGGGCTTGATTTTCAGCATGCTTGCCACCTGAATCATTGCCTTGCCCACGCGTCCGCCCTTTTGCAGATAGGAAAGGTCTGCGGTGGTAAAGAAAATACGGGAGGTCATTTTCAGCGTTTCGATGCGCTTTGCCGCTTCCTCCAGCGTCAGCCCGTCCTCTGCCATTCTTGCCGCCTCTGTCACCAGAAGCCCCTCCTGCACCGTCGCGGAATAGCTGTCAACTACGATGATTTTGCAGGCAGGGTATTCCTCCATCAGCTCCTCCGCAATCAGCGTAATGCTCTGGTAGGAGCTGCTGAATTTTGCAGTCAGATTGAAATAAAGCACCTGCTCGCCTGCCTTTGCATAGGGCAGAAAGAAATGATAGAGATCCACCTGCGTGGGGGTGGAGGTTTTTGGATAAACGCCGGGATTTTCCGCCATTTCCCTGTAAAATTCCTCCGCGGTGATTTCTACACGGTCTTTTTTATAATGCACGCCATCCATGGAAACATAATATGGAATGATGCCGATGTGGTATCGTTCCTCCTGCTCCTTTGTGATGTCGCAGGAGCTGTCGCTGAGCACACGAAATTTCATAAAAATCAAGCCTCCGATAAGTGTAGGTTATAGTAAAATAAGGTTTGGTAAGGGTTTCGTAGGGATTTTGCCGGAAAAATGAGAAAAATTCCCCTTTTGGCTTGCCCCTTCTTGGTATTTTCTTCTAGTTTCATTTATAATTGTAACCCATATTAGCATACTATTTTCCGATTTACCAGAGAAAGATTAGTTTTACTTTAAAAATAATTGACTTATAATTAGTTTTATATTAAAATCAATTCATATTGCACAAAGAGAAGGGATTTCGGGGAGAGGAGTAAAAAAATGGAGGCTGTTACAGGTAAGGCTATCGTGACCAGCATGATGCGTTTGGCTACGGAAATGTCCAGCTGGAATAAAGCGTATGCCACAGAGGGTAAGGTTGCCAAGAGGATAGAGGAGCTGGGGCTGACACCGCATCAGGCGCAGATGCTTGGTTTTTTATACAGTAATCCGGAATTGGATACGGTGTCGGCTTTATCCGCGCGGCTGCATGTCAGCAAGGGCAGTCTGTCCTTAATGCTTTCCAAGCTGGAGGTAGGCGGCTTTGTGCAGAAAAAAGCGGCAAAGGATGGCGATGACGGCAGAAAGATTTATATTTCCCTGACGGCGAAGGGCGAATCGGCAGTTCAGGAAATGGTAGAGCTTCTGGCAGAAACGGCTGCGGTTGTGTTTGACTGTATGGATGCGCATCGGCGTATGCAGATTTATACAAAAGTACAGGAATTATTGGAATTATTCAATACAGGAGGATGGAAAGAATGAAAAAGCGTATTTTGATTGCACTTGCGCTGTGCATGGCACTTGGCACAGCCTGCGGCAAGAAAGAGGTAGAGGAGGAAAAGACCCTGCGCTCCGTTGAGGTAACAACGGTCGGTAAGGGGGATATTGCAAGCGAATTTTCCTATACCGGTAAGGCAGCCCCTGCGAAGGAGGTTTCCGTTGTGCCTACCGTTCCCGGCAAGGTGCTGAGCTTCAATTATGATGTTGGCGATAAGGTTGGTCAGGGCGCGGTTCTCTTTACCGTAGACAGCACCGATTTGCAAAATAACATGCGCTCTCTGCAGGCAAGCTACAATGCCGCAAAGCTGGGACGCGATAATGCAAAAAGTACATACGACAGCAATAAACTCCTGTATGATGAGGAGATTATCTCCAAAAATGAATTTGATCAGATTAAATATGCGTATGAATCCGCGGATGCACAGCTTGCCTCCATTCAGGTGCAGATGGATAACCTGAAAAAGAATATCAGCGACTGCACCGTTACCTCTCCCATGACGGGTGTCATTGCGACCAGAGGGGTAGAGAAGGGCAGTTTTGCCTCTCAGGCAGCCCCTGCATATACGGTTATGGATTTGTCTACCATCAAGGTTGAGGTCAGCGTTTCCGAACAGGTGCTCAATACCATTCAGGTTGGCGATAAAGTATCTGTCCTTATGACAGCAGCATCCGAAACACCGCTGACAGGCACGGTTGCAACGATTGCCCCTGCCGCAGAGCAGACAGGCATGTATACCGTAAAGGTGGAGCTGGATAATAAGGACGGCAAAATCAAATCCGGCATGATGGCAGAGGTTTCCTTTACTATGGCAGCCTCCGATGATACCATCCTTCTGCCCAGAAATGCAGTCATTGAAAAGGATAACGAAACCTATGTTTATGTCATCAATAACGGCAAGGCGAAAAAGACAGCAGTTGAGCTGGGTATCGAAGCAGAGGATACCATCGAAATCAAAAGCGGGCTGAAAAAGGGCGATAATGTTGTAACCAAAGGGCAGACCTACCTTTCTGATGGCGAGGAGGTTACGATTGCCAATACCGCTGCTAAAACAAAAGAAAAAACAAAAACAACAGAAAAGGGGGAATAAAATAAATGTTCTCCAAGCTTTGTATCAGAAAGCCCGTAACGACCATCATGGTAACGCTGATGGTATTTATCGCGGGTATCGTTTCTTATTTTAATCTGGATCAGGCATTGATGCCCGATATGGATTTGCCTATTGCCGTTGTTATGACAACCTATGTGGGCGCATCCCCTGAGGAAATCGAGGAGCTTATTTCCAAGCCTATGGAGGAAAGCCTTGGCTCCATCGCAAATGTGGATACAGTTACCTCCTATTCCTCAACCAACTCGTCCATGGTGCTGCTGCAGTTTGTGGACGGTACGGATATCGACATGGCTGCGGTGGATATGCGAGATAAAATCGACCAGATGAAGTCCACCCTGCCCGATGCCGCAGGCGACCCTATGGTGATTAAAATGGATATCAATGCCATGCCAATCACCATCGGCGTAAAGGCGGAAAATATGGATTTGAAGTCCTTGAATGACCTTCTGGAGGATAACGTAGCCAATCGTTTGGAGCGTATCGAGGGCGTTGCCTCTGTCAGCCTTTCCGGCGGTATCACCAATGAGGTGCGCATTACCGTTGACCCTGTCAAGCTGGCGGGCTACGGACTGACAACCTCTACGCTTTCCGGTCTGCTGGCGGCAGAAAACATGAACCTGCCCTCCGGTGACCTGACACAGGGCAACACAACCGTTGCCGTGCGTACCATCGGTGAATTTACTTCCGTGCAGGAAATCAATAATTTGCCGATTCCCACCTCTACCGGCGCAGTCATCCATCTGAGTGACGTTGCAAGGGTTGAGCAGGTCGAAGCGGATAGAGATTCCTTCACCTATATCAACGGCGAAAAGGGGATTCTGCTTTCTGTAGATAAGCAGTCCACGGCAAATCTGGTTAAGGTCAGCCAGTCCCTGAAGGACGAAATTGCAAAATTACAGCGGGATTATCCCGAACTGGAAATTGATATGCTGTCCGATACCTCCGATTATATCGAAATGTCCCTGTCCAATATCACAGAGACAGCGCTGCTGGCGGCAGTCATTGCGTTCTTCGTTCTGCTGCTGTTCCTGAAAAACGCAGTAACGGCAGGCATCATTGCCGTTTCCATCCCTACGTCCATCATGGCAACCTTCGCCCTGATGTATGTGACAGATATCAATATGAACATGATTTCCATGGGCGGTGTCGCGATTGGTATCGGTATGCTGGTAGATAACTCCGTCGTTGTTCTGGATAGTATCTATCAGTATTACGAAAGAGGCTACACTGCCGCAGAATCGGCGGAAATCGGTGCGAAAGAGGTTTCCATGGCAATTATCGCCTCGACGCTGACAACCGTAGCCGTATTCCTGCCTATGGCACTCATCGGCGGCACAACCGGTGCCATGATGAAAAACCTTTCCTTTACCATTATGTATGCGCTGATTGCATCCGTTGTGGTTGCGCTGACCTTCGTGCCTATGGCATGTGCGCTCCTGTTAAAGAGAGAAACAAAAACCTTCGTCTGGAAGAATCTCAAGTTCCTTTCCTTCCTGGACCGTTGGGAGGGCGCGATTGATACCCTTTCCAGAAAATATGAAAAGCTGCTGAAATGGGCATTGCGCCATAGAAAGAAAACGGTTCTGACGGTGCTTCTGGTATTCCTTCTCAGCCTTTGCAGTATTCCCCTTGCAGGGATGGACTTCATGGCGAGCATGGATGAAGGCGTTGCCACCATTTCCGTAGACCTGCCGAACGGTACGGATTTGGATACCACAGAGGAAACCACCCTTGAGGTGCTGTATCGCCTGCAGGATATCCCTGAAGCGGATGTGGTTTATGCCAATGTTGGCTCCGGTATGCTCAGCTCCGGCACAAACTCCGCCTCCATCACCATGAATCTTGTGGATGCGAAGGACAGAAAGCGTTCTACAGAGGAGGTCTGTGACGATATCGAAAAGCTGCTGGCGGATATCCCCGGTGCGGATATTACCGTATCCTCCTCCGATTCCGCAATGGGCTCTCTGGCATCTGCCGATGTGACGATGAATGTATATGGCTACGATGCCGCAACGCTGGTTGATGTGGAGGATGAGCTGATTGATAAGCTTTCTCAGGTGGATGGTCTTTCCGATGTGGAAGGCTCTACAGGGGATACCGTTCCCGAAGCAAAGGTAACGATTGACCGCGCAAAGGCATCCCAGTACGGCATCACGACCGCGTCTGTTGCCGGCGCGCTGAGTACAGCCATTTCCGGCTCTACTGCAACCCAGTATAAGCTGGACGGCACAGAAATCGACGTTGTTATCCGCTATGATACGAACAGCGTAAATTATCTGACGGATTTGAATAATTTGACCGTAACCTCTGCTTACGGCACACAGGTTCCTCTGAGCGATGTCGCTACCATAACGATGGACGAAAGTGCAACCACCATCATGCGTGAAAATCAGAAGAACTATATTACCATCAGCGCGAATGCCGATAACATGAGCACCAGTGAGGCACAGAAGCTGGTAGAGAAGGCCATGGCGGATATCGAGCTGCCCGATGGCTGCACCTATCAATTCAGCGGCATGATGGAAAAAATGAATGATACCTTCCGCAGTCTGGAAATTGCAATGGTGGTAGCGGTTCTGCTGGTATACATGATTATGGCATCCCAGTTTGAATCCCTGCGCTATCCCTTCATCGTGATGTTCTCCATGCCTCTGGCGATTACGGGTGCGATTATCGGTCTCTTGATTACAGGCAATACCATCACCATGCCTGCCATGATGGGCTTTGTCATGCTGATTGGTATGGTAGTAAATAACGGTATCGTTCTGGTAGACTATACGAATCAGCTGATGGATCGCGGCATGAACTGCTATGACGCGCTGACCAGTGCAGGGCCGCGCCGTCTGCGCCCCATCCTCATGACGACACTGACAACCGTTCTGGGCATGGTGCCTATGGCGCTGGCAACAAGCGAAGGCTCCGAAATGATGCAGGCGCTTGCCATTGCGGTTATCTTCGGTCTGACGCTGTCCACAGTGGTTACGCTGATTTTCATCCCCGTTCTGTATATGTGGATGAATGAAAGAAAGAGAAAATCCAATGCCAGAAAAACAGCAAAGCGGATTGCGAAAAACGCAAAGCAGCATGCTGAGGAGCTGGCAAGGGAAAGAGCTGCACAAAACAATGCAAAACCGGTATAAAATACCGATAGAAAATGGTATAATGAAGCCGTTGGGAGCTTTTCCCGACGGCTTTTTCGTAAACAAAAATTTGATTTCACATAGAAAAAAGGAGCAGAGGGTCTTATGAAAATCGGCTTGGTTCTGGAGGGAGGCGCAAACCGCGGTGTATTTACCTCCGGCGTTTTGGATTATTTTATGGAACAGGATTTGGGAAAGGCGTTCCGGTATGTCATCGGCACCTCCGCCGGCGCAGGCAATGCCATGAATTTTATTTCGGGACAGCATGGACGCTCCCGTGATACCACTATCACAAAGGATAAGCGGTATGCCTATTTTGGCTTGAAAAATATCATCCGGACAGGGCATCTGTTCGATATGGAAAATATCTACTGGAGGGTGCCCACAGAATATAATCTCTTTGATTTTGATGCGTATTTCGCAAACCCTATAGAACGGGAATATACCGCCACAAACTGCCTGACGGGACAGGCGGAATATCTGACGGATCACGGCACAGACCGCCGCTATCTGATGAATGTCGGCATGGCATCCTCCGCCCTGCCCGGTGCAACGCCGGCCGTTGTCATCAATGGGATTCCCTATGCGGACGGCGGTGTTGCGGATTCCATTTCTGTCCGCCGTGCCTTCGCAAGGGGCTGTGATAAGGTGGTCATTGTGGAAACCAGAAGAAGGGAATTTCGGATGCAGCTTTCCAAGGGAACAAAATTTCTGGCGAAGCGCAATGAAAAGAAATATCCTGCCTTTGCGGCGGCAATGCGCAATCGCCCCGAACGATATAATGCTACGCTTGATTTCATTCACGAGATGGAAGCGGCAGGCAGGGTCTTTGTCATCCGCCCTGAACAGCCCGAGGTCAAGCGTCTGGAGAAGGATTATCAGAAGCTGAGTAATTTCTATCGGCATGGCTATACACAGGCGGAAAAGGCGTTTCCCGCCCTGCAGGCGTTTTTAGCGGAATAAAAGCGAAATAAAGGAGAAACGGCATGGAAAGAATTGATAAAATCATAGCATCACAGGGGCTTTATTCCCGCAGTGATGTGAAATATCTGGTGAAGCATAAGCGGGTTGCGGTAGATGGGGAGGCTGTGACCTCCTCCTCTCGGAAGGCAGACCCCGAAGCAAGCGTCATTACCATTGACGGCAAGCCGCTCATCTTCAAAAAGCAGCTTTATCTCATGCTTCATAAGCCGCAGGGCTATGTTTCCGCAACCGAGGATAAAACACAGCCGACCGTTCTGGAGCTTGTGCCGCAGGCATATAAGGGCAGAGAGCTTTTCCCTGCCGGCAGGCTCGATAAGGACACCACAGGGCTGATGCTTCTGACGGATGACGGCGTTCTCGCGCACAATATCCTTTCTCCCCGAAAGCATGTCCAAAAGGTTTATCGCGTGGAGCTGGATATTCCCGTTACAAAGGAAATGCAGGAGGGCTTTGCGGCAGGTGTGGAACTCAATGATGGTGTCTGCAAGGCGGCAAAGCTTGTCATCCTTGGCGAAAAAACCGCCGAGGTAACCCTGCAGGAGGGGCGCTATCACCAGATTAAGCGGATGTTCGGCTGCTTCGGCGCAAAGGTGGTTTCCCTGCACCGTCTGGCGATGGGAAATCTCTATCTGCCTGCGGATTTGCCCGAGGGCGCATGCAGAGAGCTGACCGCAGAGGAGCTGAACCAACTGCAAATGCACGAATCCTGATTCTGACTTCGGTGCCGACTTTGTCGGCACCATTATTTTTTGGAATAAAACCCCTCTTTTTCGCCTATATTAAAAGGGAAAAGGAGGGTTTTTCCATGCAAAGGGAACGGCTTAAATTGGAAGGAGAGGAAATCCTTTCCACCCTGCGGCGGATTCAATTACAGCTGGAATGTGCCCAAAGTGCGTTCGAGGATGTGACGGATGAGAGCCTCATCGACAGCTATATTTACGAAATCATTGCCTTGCAGAAAAAATACGAATATTTTCTCAGGGCGGCGAAGAAAATGGGGCTGACGAACGGGGTGCAGAGAAGGGCAATTTAAAAGGGGGAAGGCTTTATGGCGAATTACACACCGGGGGAAGCAATCATGTTCTGTGCAATTTTTGTTTGTCTGTTCGCGCTTGCGCTTCTTGCGCTGGCAAAACCTCTGCGGATGCTGTGCAAATGCGGTATTTCTGCGGTCTTGGGCGCGTTTTTGCTCTTTCTGGGCAAAAGCCTTGGCGCGGCGGTGGGCATCAATGCCGCAACGCTTGCGGTTTCCGCATTTCTGGGGCTGCCCGGCGTGGCAGGCATTTTTCTGCTGAGTTTTTTCTTATAGAAGCGGAAGGGCATTGTGGAGAAATCTGTTGAAAATGTGGATAACTTTGTGGATAACTGAAAAATGCTTGTGAGTAACACCTGAATAAACCTGTCGTCCGGCAGGTTTTTTTGTTTTGTCGTCTATTTTTAAATTTTGTTCACAAACGCAGGTGCTTCTTATGATAAAATAGGGGAAAACGAGCAAAAGGAGGAGAGAACTCCGTGGAATTTTGGGATCACCTGCAAATGCAGCTGGAGCATAAGGGCTTTTGCAGGGTAGAAAATAAAAAGAACTGGTACTGGCAGGAGGAAAACCCTGTTCTGTATCTCATCTGCCTGCTGGATGGGGCAGAGGAAGGCTGGCGCGAGGAAAACATGACCTTTGCCGATTTTGCGGGAAAAATGGAAGGCTGTGTCGAGGAATTTCATTGCACAAGGGTGGTCGCGCTGAGCGTCCTTGTGGATAACCAGGAAGGGACTTTGCCTGTGGATTCTGTGGAAACTGCATTTCAGGCCTATGATAACAGGCTTTATCGTGTTTTTTGGCATTTTTCGCCTGAAACGGGCAGGCTTTCCGCCGCACAGGGACAGCCGACACAGCTTCTTGGCGTGGAGAAGCTTCTGCGCGCGGCGGCGGCAGGCAGGGAGCCGGAGGTTCTCGTTCTCAGGGATACGAAGGAACAGAAAACACCCGTCGCAACGGCAGTGATTTTCGTCATCTGTGCGGCGCTTCTGGCGTGGTGCATGCTTTCGGGGCAGAGAGAGGAAATCCTTTCCGCCTATGGTTTGAGCCGAGAGGGGATTCTCGCAGGCGAATATTATCGCTTTTTCACCTGTATGTTCCTCCATGCAGGACTGCTCCATCTGGCATCCAACAGCATTTATCTTTATTATTTCGGCGTGCGGGCGGAACGCCTTCTCGGTACGGGGAAATTTCTGGTGCTGTATCTGGTTTCGGGGCTTTGCGGCGGCGTGTTCAGTGTGCTGTTCAGCGGCAATGCAGGCGTTTCTATCGGCGCATCGGGGGCAATCTATGGTCTGCTTGGCGCAATGCTCCTGCTCACCAAGAAGCGCGGCGCACGTTATACGGGCATGAATTATTCTACCATGCTTCTTCTGGCGGCAACGGCGATTGGGTTCGGCTTTTTGCAGGAGGGCGTGGATAACTTCGCACATATCGGCGGTTTTCTGGGCGGTATTGCGGTGTTTTCCTTGCTTCTGCGCAAAAAATGAGCAAAGCTGTGGACAAGCTATGGATAACCTGTGGAGTTATCCCCAAAAAAGCTGTGGATAAGGGGGTATTTATCCCCAGAAAAATTATGCAATACAAGATGAATATTCTGATTTGCCGTAAAATCAAGGAATTTTCGGGCAGTTTTGCGTGAAAAAGAAAAAACAGACACTATATCTTGGGTTTACAGAATCAGTTATCCCCAAAATTATTGTGGATAACCCCTACATCCTGTGGATAACCTGTCTGAACTGTGGAAAAAAGGAGAAATTTTATGAACCATATCACAAAATTGCAGGAAAACCTGCTAACAGCTGTGCAGGTCTCGCCCTATCGGGAAAAGACCATCGTCTTTGGTGAGGGTGCCGAGGCCCCTCTGCTGATGATGATTGGCGAAGCCCCCGGCGGTGACGAGGAAAAGCAGGGCCGCCCCTTCGTCGGCAAGGCAGGGAAGAACCTTTCCGCCTTTCTGGAGGTGGTCGGTCTGAAACGAGAGGAGATTTATATTTCCAACGTAGTCAAGCTGCGCCCCACAAAGGAAAGCCCCAAAACGGGTAAGGCGGTGAATCGTCCCCCCTCTGCGGAGGAAATCGCGTTTTTCCTGCCCTTTTTGCAGGCGGAAATCCAAACGATTGCGCCAAAGGTGCTTGTGACACTGGGGAATGTCCCCCTCAAGGCGGTCACAGGGGAGAAAAAAGCCGTTATTGGGGACTATCATGGCAGACCTGTGGCATTGGCAGACGGAAGGACGCTGTTTGCCCTTTATCATCCGGCGGCAGTCATTTATAACCGCAGCTTGCAGGCGGTATATGATGCGGATTTGCTGGAGCTGAAGGCGTTTTTGCAGAGGGAGGGCTTATTGTAAGCACCGACGAAGGAATGGAGGGAGAGCAGAATGGGATTGCGGAAATTAACACAATGGGAAGAAACCGTAGCGAAACAGGAGCAGAAGCAATTTCGGCTGATGAGTGTTGCCATTGTCTGCGTCATTGCGATGTGCGTGGTGCTTTGGCTCGTGCAGGATAAGCTTTACGGGGATGTGGTGCGGACAGGCGCGGCTGTCTATGGCTGTAGCTTTATCGGCGTGGCCATCGGGCTTTTTGTGCGAAGTACAACAGGGGAAACATGGGCAACGTCATCGGAAAAACGGAAGAAATTCGAGATGGCTCTTATTGGTATTTTCATTGTTCTGGTAATTGGTGGAGCAATCTTTTTGGAGGAATTTCGACTGGCGGCGGTACAGCTTTTGTTTGCATACCTCCCGATTTTTTGGATTCTGAAAAAGCAGAAAACGGATTGTGATGAAAACTCCCTGCTTGCCTGCATGTTTATCCTGATGACGGTCATGGTTCTGGTCGGCACCTTTGTCGGCGTAAAGCTGATGGGGCTGACAACCCTGCCCACCGTGGAAAAGAGGCTTGCGGCGGAGGGCTTCACAGAGATAGAATATAACACATGGATGTATGACTGTTGGCTCAATTTGGATGAGAATAACGAGAAGAAATATTACGTTTTCCAAGCGAAAAAGGACGGGCAGAACTGGCAGATTGCCGCCGACCCCAAGGGCGGTCAGCTTGTGCAGATTACAGCGGCGGAGGATTGATGCCCCTTGCCGAAATAGGAAACTTTGTGTAAAATAGGGATAGAGGATTGTTGCTTTGGCGGTTCAGTCACTCTCTGCAAAGGGGGTGATGCTATGAATAATTATGTTACATACTCGGATTTGATCCAGTTTGGAATACTTATCGTAGCGATTATCGCCCTGTGTAAAACAGGGCGATAAATAAAACGACCGCCTAACAAAAGTTAGACGGTCAAACCAAACACAACGGACTGACCGCCTTCTCACGAGCAACAATCCTTTTCTTATCTATAGTATACGATTTTAGAAAATCCATGTCAAGCGGAAACTTATTTCAGCCGTTCCCATTCCGTCTCTTTAAACCCAATCAGTACAAAATCCTCCCCAATCACCAGCGGGCGCTTCACCAGCATTCCGTTTGTCGCCAGCAGGGCAAGCTGTTCCTCCTCGCTCATATCGGGCAGCCTTTCCTTGAGGTTCTGCTCCTTATAAACCAGACCGCTTGTATTGAAAAATTTCTTGAGCGGCAGTCCGCTTTTCTCCCACCATGCCTTTAATTCCTCGGCTGTGGGGTTGTCCTCTACGATGTGTCTGTCATCAAAGGCAACGCCGTTTTCCGTAAGCCATGCCTTCGCCCTTTTGCAGGTGCTGCATTTGGGGTATTCCAAAAATAAAACGCTCATTTTTTCGCTTCCTTTCCCTGAATTTTTCCTATAGTATAAACTTTTTCTGTTTTTTCCACAAGTGCTATTGTTTTTTTGAAAAAACTGCGTTATCATACCATTATACAGTGAAATTTATTGCAGTTACTATAAAAAAACACACCCAATAAGGAGGCTTGTTCCAATGAAAATCGTTATTATCGAACCCTTGGGTATCACACCCGAAAAGCTGGCAGAAGCAACCGCAGCAGTGAAAGCAAGAGGTCATGAAATTGTGGCGTATGACACAAAGGAGGAGGATCAGGATAAGCTGGCAGAACGCGGCAAGGATGCCGATATCATCATCATTGCAAATCAGCCCTTCCGTAAAAATGTTATCGAAAAATGCAAGAATCTGAAGCTGCTTTCCGTTGCATTCACAGGCGTAGACCATATTGATGTGGATTTCTGCAAGGAAAAAGGCATCTGCGTCTGCAATGCGGCAGGATATTCCACAAATGCCGTTGCAGAATTGGCATTCGGTCTGGCAATCTCCGTTCTGAGAAATATCCCTGCGTGTGATGCGGTTTGCCGTAAGGAAGGCACAAAGGCAGGCTTGGTTGGCGGAGAGCTGTTCGGCAAGACCTTTGGCGTTGTCGGCACAGGTGCGATTGGCGGCAAGGTTGCGAAAATTGCACAGGCGTTTGGCTGCAAGGTGGTTGCGTACAGCAGAACCGTAAAGCCAGAAATGCAGGAGGCAGGCATTGCATATCTGCCCTTGGAGGAGGTATTAAGGGTGAGCGATATTGTTTCCCTGCATGTGCCTCTGAATGACAAGACAAAGGGCTTGATTGGCGAAAAGGAAATCGCACTGATGAAGAAGAATGCCATTCTTTTGAACACAGCCCGTGGGCCTGTTGTGGACAGCGAAGCACTGGCAAAGGCTTTGAATGAAGAAAGGATTGCAGGTGCAGGCATTGATGTATTTGAAATGGAGCCTCCTGTTCCTGCGGAGCATCCTCTGCTGCACAGCAAGCACACGGTTGTAACCCCTCACGTTGCATTCGCATCTCATGAAGCACTGTTTACCAGAGCGCAGATTGTGAGCGAAAACATCCTGAAATGGGAGGACGGCAAGCCCCAAAACGTAATTTGCTAAGCTTGAGATTTTTGGGAAAACAGCATAAAACTGAATTGATATGACAAAATGGACAATTTCAAATCCATAGGATTCCTGAGATTGTCCATTTTTTCTTGAAATTTTGTCTCCAAAAGCGTATGCTTTTGGGTATAAAGTTTCGGTCAAGCCTTTTCAAAGGCTGGCGGTGTGCGAGGCAGCGTCTCGCGAAAAAAAAGAAGATAAAAAGGAGGAGATTCCATGCGATTCGGGTTTATCGGCGCAGGCAATATGGCAAGCGCCATCATCAGGGGCATGACCATCGGTACAAAAAGCTATGACGGTAAGGATATTTTCATCACAAGTAAATCCGGCACCTCTGCCCGGAAGCTGGCAGAGACCTGCGGTGCAACTGCGGTGACAACGGCGGCGGAGGTTGTAGCGGCGAGTGATGTTCTGGTGCTTGCGGTAAAGCCGCATATTCTGGCGGCTGTCCTGCCTGCGTTAAAGGAGGAAATTGCGGCAAAGAAGCCCTTGGTGGTTTCCATTGCGGCAGGCAAAGGTCTTGCATATCTGGCGGAGCTATTGCCGGAGGGGACGCCGGTTGTCCGTATTATGCCGAATATCAATGCAAAAATCGGCGCAGCAACGAGTGGTCTTTGTGCCAACGCACTGGTAACGGCGGAACAGAAAGCCGTTGTCAGGGAAATGTTTGCAACCATCGGTGCGGTTATCGAGGTGGAGGAAAGCCAATTCGGCATTTTCACCGTTCTGGCAGGCTCTGCCCCGGCGTTCGCCTATCTTTATATGGACGCATTGGCGCGCGCCGCAGTCAAGGCAGGCATGTCCAAGAAGCAGGCACTGGAAATCGCCGCGGCAACCGTAGAGGGCAGTGCGAAAATGGTGCTCGAAAGCGGCGAGCATCCCATGTCTCTGGTGGATCAGGTCTGCTCCCCCGGCGGCACAACCATCGAGGGCGTAGCCGCATTGCAGGCAAATGGCTTTGAGACAACACTGACAAAGGCCTTCGATGCCGTTCTGGAAAAGGATAAAAAAATGTAAATCGAAAACGGGTTTTAATTTCAGAGTGTAAACAAAGGGATTTTCAAGTGGCGGAAGGGTTTGGGAAACGAAGAGTATTCCCAAATGGAATCCGCAGGAGGAATTCACTTCCGACGAGGAAAACAACGGGTTTCAAGGCTTTTTTGCCGATGGAACCCGTTTGTTTATTCCTCTGTTTGAACTCGTTGAAATCCTGATTTCAACGAAGGGTGTCGACAAAGTCGACACCCTTATAAGGGGGCTATATCAAAATCAGAAGAACAGATGGAAGGTATTAAATCTCCAGCCTGCATCTTCCTTCCAGAGTACAAACAGAAATTTCTGCGTGGTGTAATCTTCGGGATTGTCCGGGGTGGTGTAGAAATAATCACCCTTGTATGCCTCGTTGCTGTTGGTGTAATATGCGGTTGCCTCGAAGCCGATTTCGTCCTCGCTTTCCTTATCTATTTCAAAGGTGTGCCCTGCATAGAAGATATTCGAGCCTCTGCCGCCGCCCAGGTAATATAGACCGCCGTCCTCGCCCTTGGTGAACATCAGGTTATCCTTGCTGAGGATGCTGTTGTCTACGAAAAATTCCGTGAAATACTGTAACAGATAAGTACGGAAATCCTCATAGGTCGGGAAACGGGGATCAGTGATTTTGTAGTATGTCAATTCGTCCTTCTCGTATGTGGCATTTTCATCATAATCAAATGCGCCAAAGCTGATCTGGTAATAAATTTTATAAGCACCTTCGTAAATTTCCTGTAAATCCTCGCTCAGCGGGGGCAGGCTCTCCTTATCTACTGTAATATCGGCGGCAACGGAATCCTCCGGCAGTTCCTTTGCAGGGGTATTGCCTCCGCAGCCGGAAAGCGCGCCAATGCCGACAGCAGCACAGAGCAAAAGGGTGATAAATTTCTTTTTCATGGGGTGTTTCTCCTTTCAGGTTTTCTTTTCGGATAACATAGTAGCACAAAGTTTCTGCAAAGAAAAGGGACTTTCGGAAATTGAAAGAAAGTCTTAAGAATTAGAAGAAATTGCAGAGGAATTTTGCATGAAAAAGGGCGGAACCGAGAGATTTCGCCCTTTTGTTAGATATATTCTGATTGATGTTTGTGAAAATTGAAATTATCTTTGAAATTACCTATATTCTCAAAAAATACCTTTGTTATATTTGAATTGTCCATATAGCATAAAGCCTAATCCGACAACAACTGCCGGATGGGTGATATAAGCTATCATTTCCTCATTCCAAAACGAAACTATGAAACCTAACACAAGAGATACTCCGATTATAAGCGTTCCTGTGCCGACGGCTTTTCCGTACTTCGGTATATCTTCTTCCTTTACTTTTCGTCTGTTATAAGAGTGAATGGTGCTGATATTGCCTTTGATATTTACAATTCCCATAACAGATATGAACACTCCCAAAATCAATAACACAATATATTCCATAATAACCTCCTAAAAATAAAACAAATCTTCAAACTTCTTATCTAATGCAATACAAAGGATAAGAGCCAATTTTGCAGTTGGATTGAATTGCCCTGTTTCAATGGAACTAATCGTGTTTCTTGACACGCCTACCATTTCTGCAAGTTGAGCTTGAGAAAGGTTTGCTTCTGTACGAAATTCCTTCAAGTGATTTTTCAGTTGTAATTGTTCTTTCATACCCTCACCTCTAAAAGGCGGCAAACAAATCCAACAAATGCCAAAATTGCAAGAATGAAAAATAAAACGCTCAATACCAAATCGCTCTTTCGTTTCATTTTGATAAAACGGACCAACCATTGTGTTGCAAGAATGCTAAAGTATATAACCCATGGACTATAAATCATAATATGGACAAGCATAGATGATAACCAAGAAAGCAGACAACACACTAAGGCACCAACTCTGCTTGCGTGACATCCTGCTTGATATGCCACTTCCATTTCAGCCAAATCTTTGTTGCGATGCTCTTTTCTGCTTGCATTTAAAATTTCTTCCTTTTTCATAGAACACCTCCGTTCCAAGTTTTCTTTGCATACTTTCATTATATTCATGCCAAGTTTTCTTGTCAATAGAGTTGATAAAAAAGTTATACAATATGATAGATAACTTTTTCATCGCTTCGATTATACTCGCAACGTAATGACTTCTTGAAAACTTGCCGAAAAGGAAACGCTGCCCTCTATCGACACACTGAAAAGGGCGGAACCTTTCGGTTCCGCCCTTCGTTTTTTTTAATTATTTTTTATGCCTCTGCCAGCTTCTTATAGGATGCATATTTATCCTTTGCATTTTCTGCTGCTTCCTTCAACAGAACCTCTGCGGTTTCGGGGAAGGTACGAACCAGAGAAGCGTAACGTACTTCACCCATCAGGAATTCATTGAAGTCCAGTGTAGGCTCCTTGGAATCCAGAATGAAGGGATTCTTGCCTTCCTTCTTGAGGTCGGGGTTGAAGCGATACAGATGCCAGTAGCCTGCCTGAACAGCCAGCTTTGCTTCCAGCTGTGCATTTGCCATGCCCTTGGAAATACCGTGGTTGATACAAGGTGCGTAAGCAATAATCAGGGAAGGCCCTTTGTATGCCTCTGCTTCCTTCAGTGCCTTAATGAGCTGGTTGGGGTCTGCGCCCAGTGCAACCTGTGCAACATAGATGTAGCCATAGCTCATTGCCAGCATACCCAGATCCTTCTTTACAGTGGGCTTACCGCCTGCGGCAAACTGTGCCACAGCGCCGATGGGGGTTGCTTTGGAGGACTGACCGCCTGTGTTGGAGTAAACCTCGGTATCTACAACCAGTACGTTTACGTCACGACCGCTTGCCAGAACGTGATCCAGACCGCCGTAGCCGATGTCGTATGCCCAGCCGTCGCCGCCGTACATCCACATGGATTTCTTTGTCAGGTGTTCGCTGTTTTCCAGAATGAAGTCCTTCAGCTCTGCTGCTGCACCGTCAACCTTCAGTTCCTTCAGTGCTGCGATAACCGCACGGCTGTCAGCCTTGCTTCTGTCGCCGTTATCCCAGTTTTCCAGCCATGTTTCAGCTGCTGCCGCAAAATCTGTGCCTGCGGTCATTGCCAGCAGATCCTTTACCTTCATGGTTACGCGGTCTCTCTGCTGCTCTACAGCCAGAACCATACCAACGGAGAACTGTGCGTTATTTTCAAACAGGGAGTTGCTCCATGCGGGGCCCCAGCCTTCCTTGTTTGTGGTGTAAGGTACGCAGGGAGCTGCTGCACCCCAAGCCTGTGTACAGCCTGTTGCGTTTGCCAGATACATTCTGTCGCCGTAAAGCTGTGTCATCAGCTTCGCATAAGCTGTTTCGCCGCAGCCTGCACATGCGCCGGAGAACTCCAGCAGAGGCTGTTCGAACTGAGAGCCCTTTACGGTGAATTTGCTCATGGGGTTTTTCTTATCAGACAGGGTCAGGGAGAAGTCCCAGTTATCCTGTTCGTGCAGCTGTGTTTCCAGAGGATGCATCACAAGTGCCTTTTCCTTTGCAGGGCAGGCTGTTACGCAGACACCGCAGCCCTGACAATCCAGAGGGTCAACCTGCATACGGAATTTGTACTGCTTGATTTCGCCTGCGCCGTTTGCATCCAGAACTGCGTAGGATGCGGGAGCGTTTGCTGCTTCCTCCTCTGTCAGCAGGAAAGGACGGATTGCAGCGTGAGGGCAAACGTAGGAGCACTGGTTACACTGGATACATTTTGTTGCATCCCATGCGGGAACGTCAATCGCAACACCGCGTTTTTCAAATGCGGAGGTGCCAAGAGGAACTGTGCCGTCCTCTCTGCCTGCAAATACGGATACAGGCAGCAGGTCGCCCTTCAGTGCGTTCATGGGAAGCATCAGCTTTTCTACATATTCGGGAAGAACCTTCTTGATTGCTTCGTGATCTACATCCTTTGCATCCTTCCAGCTTGCGGGAACGTCAATCTTTGTCAGACCGGAAAGCCCTGCGTCAACAGCGGCATAGTTCATGTTGACAACCTTTTCGCCCTTCTTGCCGTAGGATTTTACGATAGCCGCCTTCATGTATGTAACTGCGTCATCAACGGGGATGATGTTTGCCAACTTGAAGAATGCGGACTGCAAAATTGCGTTTGTCTTGTTACCCAGACCGATTTCCTTACCAATCTTGATTGCATCAATGGTGTAGAAGTGGATGTTGTTGTTTGCGATGGTTCTCTTTACCTCCGCAGACAGGTGATGATCCAGCTCTTCGGGTGTCCATGTGCAGTTCAGCAGGAAGGTGCCGCCGGGTTTGATTTCGGAAACGATATCATATTTTTCCATGTAGCTCTGGTTATGACAAGCAACGAAGTTTGCGTTCTTTGTTACCAGATAGCTGGAGCGGATGGGCTTGTCGCCGAAACGCAGGTGAGAACGTGTGATACCGCCGGATTTCTTTGTGTCATATTCAAAATAAGCCTGTGCGTATTTATCTGTGTGGTCACCGATGATTTTGATGGAGTTTTTGTTTGCGCCAACCGTACCGTCGGAGCCAAGACCCCAGAATTTGCAGGATACGGTGCTTGCGTCAGCCAGATCGGGCTCTGCGCCAACCTCGATGGAGCTGTTGGAAATATCATCAATGATACCAACGGTGAAGTGGTTTTTCTGTGCGCCCTTCATGTTGTCAAATACTGCGATAATCTGTGCAGGAGTCACATCCTTGGAGGACAGACCGTATCTGCCTGCCAGAACCTTTGTGGTTCTGCCTGTTTCGATCAGTGCGGAACAAACATCGCCGTAAAGAGGCTCGCCCAGTGCGCCGGGTTCCTTTGTTCTGTCCAGAACGGTCAGAACCTTTACTGTTTCGGGCAGAGCTGCTGCGAAGTGTGCCAGAGAGAAGGGTCTGTACAGGTGAACCTGCAGGAAACCAACCTTTTCGCCCTTTGCGGTCAGGCTTTCCACAACCTCCTGCGCAACGCCTGTCACGGAGCCCATCGCTACGATAACATGCTCTGCGTCAGCTGCGCCGAAGTAGTTGAACAGCTTGTAATTTCTGCCTGTAATTTTGTTGATTTCGTTCATGTATTCCTCTACGATTTCAGGCAGTCTGGTGTAGAAGGGTGTGCATGCCTCTCTGTTCTGGAAGAATACGTCGGGGTTCTGCACGGTGGAGCGCTGTACGGGGTGTTCGGGATTCAGTGCATTCTTTCTGAATTTCTTCAGTGCCTCCTGATCCACCAGCTTTTCCAGATCCTCATAGTCCATTACTTCGATTTTCTGCAGCTCATGAGAGGTACGGAAGCCATCGAAGAAGTGGATGAAGGGAACGCTGCCCTTGATTGCGGAAAGGTGTGCCACACCTGCCAAGTCCATAACCTCCTGTACGGATGCGGAGGAAATCATTGCACAGCCAATCTGACGGCAGGACATAACGTCGGAGTGATCGCCGAAGATGGAGAAGGCATGTGTACCAACGGTTCTGGATGCAACGTGGAATACGCCGGGCTTCAGCTGCCCTGCGATTCTGTACATCGGGGGAATCATCAGCAGAAGGCCCTGAGATGCGGTATAGGTTGTTGCCAGTGTGCCTGCCTCCAGAGCGCCGTGCATTGCGCCTGCGGCACCTGCTTCGGATTCCAGCTCCAGCAGACGCACGGTCTGACCGAAGATATTCTTTTTGCCGTTTGCAGCCCAGCTGTCTACGTGCTCCGCCATAGGGGAGGAGGGAGTGATGGGGTAAATCGTTGCGACCTCTGTAAAGGCATAAGAAACGTATGCCGCAGCTTCATTACCATCCATGGTTTTCATCATTTTTGTGTTCATGGTGTGGACTCCTTTCATATAAATAATAAGGGATAGAAATAGTGATTTGTTATCCTGTATCGGGTTCCCGTTTGAATGGGAAATTGCTATCTTTTGTATATTTTATGTTAGATTATTGAAATTTTATTGTCAATACTGTACGAGAAAAAGAACTTGTATTTTGTGTACAAAATTAAATACTTGTGAGTTTTGCATTAAGAAAAGTACAAACGGATGTAATTTTTTGAAATCGTATGGAATTTTAAGGAAAAAACAGGCGAATTTCTCTGACAAAACAGGGAAAAAGCCTATCGGAAAAGGGGGAATAGAGCATGGAACCGGCAAGAGTGCGATTTCTGGAAGAGGGGGAGGAGCCTGTCCTTCCTAAGTGGACAAAGCTGCTGCCACAGCGGTGGAGACAGAGAAAAACAGTGGACACTTACCCGTACACACTGACACGAGTGGACGGGGTACTGACAGGCATTTTGCAGGCAGAGCGGACAGCCGTACTGACAGCAGATTGGAGAAGGGGGGCGGTGCGCCTTCTGGCTGCCCTGGAGGAAGCGGGTGCCGCCATCATTGTGCCGCCTGCCGAGGGAGAATTTCCCAGAGAGCGGCTTCCCTTTGCCGAGGGGCGCAGACTGGCACAGCTTTTTGCCTTCGCGGGTGCGGCAGAGGCATTGCGCCGGCAGGGCAGAAATCCGGAGGAATCGGCATTTCTTCTGGCAGGGGGCGAGCCGCATATCTGGGGGAGGGTGCTTTCCTCTCTGGGAAATGAGGTGAATCGCCTTGCAATCTTTACGCAGGAGCCGGAAACGGCAGAGGGCGTGGTGCAGCGGCTTTATGCGGAGCACGGCTTGATGGCGGAGGTCTTTTCCTCCCCGAAAAATGCTGCGCTTGGGGCGGCGGATGTGGTGCTTTCCTGCGGCATGGAGCAGCGTGCCTATGAGCATATTCTGAAGCGAGGGTGCATCTGGCTGGATTTCGCAGGCAATCGCCCTGTTCTGCGGCGGCTTAGGAGTCTGCGTCCGGATATTTCGGCGGCGGAGGGGTTCTTTTTCCGCATGGCGGCAGAGGGCGGAGAGCAGGCGGAGGGCAGGCTTGCCGAGGCAAGGGCATACCTTGGCTGTGAGGCGTTTCGGGAAGGCTTTTCGGCAGAGGATTGGGATGGGGAGCGGCTGTTTTCCGTCTTGCAGGAGAAGGGCTTTGCCGTTTCGGGCTTTTCCGCCTTTGGCAAAAGGGTAAAAATAAAGCTGCATCCGGATAAGAAGCCTTGATTTTTCAAGGAAAAAGCGTTGACAATCCGGTCGGAATCAGTATATAATATTACGATAGTTCGGGAGGGTAATCGCAAGCCTTCCTTTTTTCCTTGTCTGAAACGAGGAAAGCATGAAATGAGACTAAAACGAGGAGTGACACACCCATGACAGAAAAGAAAGTTGTTTTGACCTATGACGGTCTGAAAAACATGGAGGCGGAGCTGGAAAACCTGAAAACCGTCCGCAGAAAAGACGTAGCAGAAAAAATCAAAGAAGCAAGAGGTCAGGGTGACCTTTCCGAAAACGCCGAATATGATGCAGCGAAGGAAGAACAGGCAGAAATCGAAGCGCGTATCGTGCAGCTGGAAAAAATGCTGCGCAATGCGGAGGTTATCGATGAAGAAGATGGTGCAAAGGATACCATCAGCCTGGGTACAACCGTAACGGTGCTGGATGTGGAATTTGACGAGGAAATGGAATACACCATCGTCGGCTCTGCGGAGGCAGACCCCATGAACGGCAGAATTTCCAACGAATCCCCTGTCGGCATGGCACTTCTGGGACATAAAAAGGACGATATCATTATGATTGAAACACCTGACGGCGAAGTGGAATTCAAGGTGCTGAGATTTACAAAATAAAACCATTACAAAAGAACGGACAGGAGGAAGAAAAGTGGCAGAAGAAAATAAGGAGTTGACCCAGCAGGAGCTGAGTGAACAGAATAGAATCAGAAGAGAAAAGCTGGCACAGATGCAGGAAGCAGGCAAGGACCCCTTCCAGATTGTAAAATATGATGTGACACACCACAGCGACGAAATCAGAGCGAGCTTTGATGCGCTGGAAAATAAGGATGTTTGCATCGCAGGCAGACTGATGAGCAAGCGTATTATGGGGAAGGCATCCTTCTGCAATATTCAGGACAGAAACGGCCTGATGCAGTCCTATGTCAGCAAGAATGACATCGGCGAGGAGGATTACGCTGCATTCAAAAAATATGACATCGGTGATATCATTGGTATCAAGGGCTTTGTATTCAAAACAAAAACAGGCGAAATTTCCGTACACGCAAAAGAGGTTGTTCTGCTTTCCAAGAGCCTGCAGGTTCTGCCCGAAAAGTTCCATGGTCTGAAGGATCAGGAGCTGCGCTACAGACAGAGATATGTAGACCTGATTGTAAACCCCGAATCCAGAGATACCTTTATCAAGCGTTCCAAAATTATTACAGAAATCAGAAGATTTTTGGACGCAAAGGGCTTCTTAGAGGTAGAAACTCCCGTTTTGCAGACCATCCCCGGCGGTGCATCCGCAAGACCCTTTATCACACACCATAATACACTGGATATTGATATGTACTGCCGTATCGCGCTGGAGCTGCCCCTGAAGAGACTGATTGTCGGCGGCTTTGAAAGAGTATATGAAATCGGTCGTGTATTCAGAAACGAGGGCATTTCCGTTCGTCATAACCCCGAATTCACCCTGATGGAGCTGTATCAGGCCTACACAGATTACAAGGGCATGATGGACATTACAGAAGAAATGTTCCGTACCGTAGCACAGAACGTGCTGGGCACAACAAAGATTACCTACGGCGGCTATGATCTGGATCTGGGTCAGCCCTTCGAAAGAATCACAATGACAGATGCCGTAAAGCAGTTTACAGGCGTTGATTTCGACCAGGTGAAGGATACAGAGGAAGCAAAGAAAATCGCGGCAGAAAAGGGCGTAGAATTTGAAGAACGCCATGTAAAGGGCGATATTCTGAACCTGTTCTTTGAAGAATTCGTAGAAAAGAACCTGATTCAGCCTACTTTCATCATTGATTACCCTGTAGAAATTTCTCCTCTGACAAAGAGAAAGCCCGACAAACCCGAATTTACAGAAAGATTCGAGCTGTTTATTGTCGGCAGAGAATACGGCAACGCTTACTCCGAGCTGAACGATCCCATCGACCAGCGTGCGCGTTTTGAATATCAGGAATATCTGCGCGAAAACGGTGACGATGAGGCAAATATGATTGATGAGGACTTCCTGACTGCTTTGGAATACGGTATGCCCCCTACAGGCGGTCTGGGTGTTGGTATCGACAGATTTGTTATGCTGCTGACGGAATCCGTTTCTATCAGAGATGTTATCCTGTTCCCGACCATGAAGCCTCTGGACGCTGATAAGAAGGCATCCAAGACTTCCGAAGCAGCGCCTGCAGCAAAGGTCGCTGAGAGGGTTGATTTCTCTAACGTGAAGATTGAGCCGATTTTTGAAGAAACGGTAGATTTTGATACATTTGCAAAATCCGATTTCCGTGCGGTTAAGATTTTGGCTTGTGAGGCTGTTGCAAAATCCAAAAAGCTGCTGAAGTTTGTACTGGATGACGGCGAACGTAAGGATCGCGTGATTTTAAGCGGTATTCACGACTATTATGAGCCTGAGGAGCTGGTTGGTAAGACAGCAATCGCTATCGTGAACCTGCCCCCCAGAAAAATGATGGGCATTGATTCCGAGGGTATGCTGATTTCGGCAGTACATGAGGAAGACGGTCACGAAGGACTGAACCTTCTGATGGTTGATGACAGAATTCCGGCAGGGGCTAAGCTGTACTAATTTTATAGAGAGAAAAAATGAGGACTTCCCGCAGGGGAAGTCCTGTTTTTATGTGGTTATCGGCAGAAGGCTTGCTGAGAGACGGTGAAGATGATATTATGCTTTAAGAGCCTATTGGATATGAGGGAGTTAAAGTATGAGAAAAACCTTGTTATATTATGAACAAAATGCAGAAAATTTTATCCGTGAAACAAGAAATGTCGATTTTAGTGAGGTACAAGAGCTTTTTTTGAGCAAGCTGGAAAAGGGCGCTTTGATTTTAGATTTTGGCTGTGGTTCGGGGCGTGACACGAAATACTTTTCAGATAGAGGCTATCTCGTTGAGGCGGTAGATGGTTCTGCCGAGATGTGTCGGGCGGCAAGTCGATATACGGGTATTGAAGTGAAGCAAATGTTATTTCAGGAATTGGAGGAATATGAAAAGTATGATGGGATTTGGGCGTGTGCGTCCATTCTTCATTTAACCCATAATGAATTAAAAGAGGTGCTGAAAAAAATATTGCTTGCACTCAAGAAAGAGGGGATTGCCTATCTTTCATTCAAATATGGGACTTTTGAGGGAGAGCGAAGGGGAAGATATTTTCTTGATATGACAGAAGAAGCATTTGCGGAACTGTTAAATGAAACAGGCGGCTTTGACATAGAGGAGAAATGGATTACCGGCGATGTTCGACTGGAAAGAGGAGACGAACGGTGGCTGAATCTGATTCTGAGAAAACGAAATGAAGGGTGATTGCAATGATAGTAAATTCGTGGACAAGAAGTGAGTATTATCGAATAAAGGCAGCCTTGCACGGAAAAGTTCCGACAAGAATGGAGCTTTTCAGAATGATGAAGGAGCCACAATATTTATCCTGCATAGAAAAATCTAAAGAGAATATTTTCAGACAGTACCTTGCTGCACTGGAGGAAATGGGCGAGTTGAGTGCAGAGGATGAAAAATTGAAAATGAGTAGGCTACAAAAAACAGGACTTCTGAAAAGAAGTCCTGTTTTTATGCTAAAAACTTACTAAATTTCTGATTATCTTTTCATAAGTTGGTAAATGCCGATATATCCCGTATTTTAGGGCTTTATCGGTATTTTCTTTTTGGAAGATACCTTGCATAAGCTGGCATTTACCAGCATGAAAATGCAACCAAAAGTA
>ERZ832317.1350-NODE-1350-length-31713-cov-3.082696_pt1 | contig 31713 bp, 54 predicted proteins | sample MGYA00519695_ERZ832317 | MGnify/ENA primary metagenome ERZ832317 (study PRJEB31850, sample SAMEA3708726) | human gut metagenome | biome: human gut; feature: human-associated habitat; material: faeces | place: China | collected 2014 ...
CTTTTATCTTTTGTTATTCGGTAGGGTGAGAAAGTTCCCACCCATTAATTTTGATAAAACGCCTTTTCCCAAGTTTCATATAATTTCTTCAAATTAAATAACCTGGAATACATCGTTGTGTTTTTTATATTCGGTTCTTTTACAAGAATTTCATTTCTAATTATTGTATCAATATAGTCCATAGGTATACCGGATTTGTGTATTCTAATTAATCTGTGGCTTTCTGCCAGTTTTGATTGAGTAAGTTTTTTATATATATTACTCTCTTCATAATATTTTTCATAAAATTCTCTGGCAGTGCGCATGATCCTAACAGTGCTTATTGTGGCATTCTCAGATCTTCCTTTTCTCAATGCACTAACTCTTGATCTTATCAAATATTCATTATCACAAATGCGTTCTTTTTTATCTTTTGACCTCTCTGATTCTGCATAATCAACGGATTCCTGCTCTGCACAAAATCTACATAACAACAGTTCCTTTTGCGACACATGATAGTCAATTGGATATAAAGGACTATGAATTATCATATTCTCATAATCAACATCCGTTTTCTTTAAATTCATAATCTCTTCCGGTTCTAACTCAAGGAACATCAAACGAACTAACAGCTCATTTGGCTTTTCTACACCATCGTTGTAATCTGATGTTATCTTATATACCTCAGAACACATTTTTTCAAATTCTTCTTCATCTTTTAAATATTGCACTAGAAGAGAGCGTGACTGGTTAACTTCGCTAAAATCTATTTTTTCAAAATTATTTTCCCCAACAATTTTTCCATTTTGCAAGCACCAATCAACATAACTTTTTAATAAACTCATTGTTTGTATGAGGTTTCCGGCTTTTGCTCCTGTTTTAAGATCCAAAACCGTAAGTATTTCGTCCGTATTCATTTCACAAATATCTTTATTGAATGTTGATTCAAGATCTTCAATGCCTTGGAAAATACGTATATATGCTTTATAAGAATTTTCGTTCGCTAATGTGTTCAAAAAATCTTTTTTCATTTTATCATTGTACATATAGCGTCCTCCTTTTCTTTACAAAACTGGAAAAAGTGTCGTCTGTTACCATCTACGCAATATTTTTTAATTTCATTATCTGTAAAGTCAGTATTTGCGATAATTTGAGTTAAGATTTCTCTCCATTCAGGGTTTCCCTTTAAAATGCTGCTTATCATTATATAATAGTTAATCGCTAGATAATGAACTGACCATTTTGTTTTCTTTACTTTCGCAAAATTACTAAAATCATCATACATAATTTTTGTAAGATAATTCATAAATGTAATCAACCAGTCTCTTAATTCATCCTGATCTGCTTTTGTTTTTAACAATTCTACATCATAATATCTTGATATAGCCTCTGCAAATTCAATATATAGAATAAAGCCGCTTCCTCTTCTAAGTTCAACGCCATCTTTCGTAATATTCTTTACATACAACTCGTCTGCATCACTACTTCTCATAATTGAGTCAACAATCTTATTCTGTACAGTCAGCTTCATAGCATCTTTGTGGCGTTTTGGAATAGGAACAGTTGTCCATTCCTGATTTAAGATTCTTCTGGTATCTGTTGCAGTTAAATATGTGAAAAATATACCAAATTTATCATCCTGGTGTTTTGTAGATAATTCACACGCAATAGAACGATGATTTCCGTCTGGTACAATAATTGTTCCTGATGTTATTGTTAAAGTCTCATTTTCCTCATTGTAAACTGGAGGATCAGCTTCACCATCATCCATCAGATTAAATCTTATACCATTATAAAAGAACTCACCGTTATTTATAAGATTCGCAATTTCTCTAGCACTTTTCTTATTTACTTTTGTTTTTAACTCACCGTATTTGTCTTTTTTATAGTTTCGCTGCAACTCAGGTATGATTTGTAGTTTATTGGCATTTTTCAGTTTCTTAATTTCGCCTACACTTAACGGAAACATATATTGATTATCGGCAAGCTTTTGTACATGCTTAAAAACGATTCCATTTTTATAACTATTATTATCATTTTCTGGATCGTAATATTTATAATTCATAATTTCTGCTGGTTCAAAATAATCTTCTATTTTCCCAACAGTTTTTGATACTTTTGAGGCAGCATTTAAAATCCAATATAATTCTGCATCGCTTGCATCTTCAAGTGAATATCTTCCAGACAGCATCTTTAAGAAATCACCTGTTGTAATCTTATTGTCATGCATGATTTCTTCTTCAAGCTCTTTAGTCTTTGCCGGGCTAATACCCATAATGAATGATTTCACTTTTTCAATTAACTGATTCCTACTGTCTGTTGATTTCATGCGACTACCCCTTTCTATATTTTGTTATCTTTAAGATAACATATTTTTCAAGAGGTGTCAACATGAAAACAACAATTATTTCCTTTAGCTTATGTGGGTGCTCAATTCTTTCACGATTAAATCTCTTTCTTCATCTGTCATTTCCAGGTCTTTTTCTCGAATCTTCAGACAATCAGTATCGTTTTTTACAATTTCGACGCTTACAATATCATGGATTTCGTCATACACAATAATTGCTTCAAAATAATGAGACTTATGTACAATAACTCCAAGCGCATCGCCAAAATCTACGTAATCATTTTTTGTGGATTTTTCAATAGCCTCTTTTACATTCACACACATGTTTTCTTGATAGTTAAACTTCATTCCTATTTCCCCTTTCGACAGAATCCAAGTAAGTAGCGAAATTTTCTAATCGAACGTATGTTTTTATTTTACTCTCAATAACAGTATACGTCAATAGAATATTTTCAAAATCTTGAAATTCTTGCAACCTCAATTAATTTTTCATTATTATTTTCTACTGCCCCGGCAATCACAAGTTGTAAAAGACCATTGAGATAATGACTAATCTCAACATCTGGAATACCAATATTTTTTAAATCATGTCCATTTATATCCAAATGTTTCAAATCATAACAATATTCACATGGATTTGAGCATATTTCTTCAACGATATATTTTGCTTTACATAAGCACCGAATCATTGATTTGTCTGCATTTCCACCGAATGTCATTTTTGCCAACTTAAAATTGATAGTTTTTATTATATTTTCTTTTTGATATTTCGATAATAAACGTCTTATATTCCCAACAGAATCCGTAATAAGTTCTTTTCTGCACTCCATAATATTACACACAGACTTTGAAACTTTGTTCGGGTATTTTATAAGAATATCAACTACTTTATGATAATTCCCTATTTTAGCCATATCAATTAAAATCGCCAGCTTTTCGCATAAGTCATCACAGTTCTGAACCATATCTACTGTTTTATCCCACTCTGTTATATCGACAATATCTGGCATAACATATTCCAAAATATCTTGGTATTCTTTCAAGATATCAAAGTTACCACTAATTCCGTCTGTGCAAATAGTCTTTATAAACTCACTTTGCTTTCTTTCAATCGCAATATGATCGAGTAACTCCATATGCTTTCTCATTGCTGTTGCAGTGCTTTCTTCTATTTTAAACTTGAATCTAACGGCAAATCTTAAAGCCCTAAGAATACGAAGGGGATCTTCTCTAAATCTGTCATCCGGATTTCCTACGCATCTTATAATTTTATTTTTTATGTCATCGACACCACCATGTAAGTCAATGATATTTTCTCCGTCATAAGCAATTGCATTAATTGTAAAATCCCTTCGCAGCAAATCTTCAGCCAAATTTCTTGTGTAACTTACTGTATCAGGGCGACGATAATCCGTATATTTTCCATCAACTCTATATGTAGTTATCTCATATGGTTCATGGTCAATTATTATTGTTACTGTACCATGCTTTAATCCAGCAGTCATAATACGAAAATCTTTGAATATCTCTATTATTTCTGTTGGCTGTGCTGATGTAGCAATATCCCAGTCGTGCGGCATATATTCCATAATAGAATCTCTCACACATCCCCCAACAATAACCGCCTCATGTTTGTTTTCTTTTATTTTGTTTAAAATCATTTTTACATTACTTGGCATAATTATATCAAGGTTCATAATTCTTTTTGTACACTCCTATCTCTGGTTTTCCATTTTTATCAACGATGTAATATGGAGATACAGACATACAACCATCCCAGGTATCATAAAAAAACCAATACATAACTTTTGTATTTTTATCATACACAAGGCTTTCTCTCTTAGTTGTATTATAATCTCGATGACTAATTTCTATGAGATCACCATAAACGAAAGTTTCTTCTCCATATTCATTTACAACTACTTCTTTGCCACATCCAGCAGCAGAAAACATAAGCGTTAATGCTGTTAAAAATACAATTGCCTTCTTCATATTAATACACCTCCTGATTACTAAATCTCATTTTACCATATATGCCATAATATGTAAATATTTATTTCTTTTAACTGGAAATTATTTCCAGGAACATTTAGTTCTTAGAATGTGTTCTTTATTCATTTCAACAAGTATTTCATAAGCAGCCTCTTTATCTGGCTGTTCTGGTAATGATGTATTTTCTGCAGCGTACTTCATCTTCTTTTCAAGATTATCAACTAACTCAAAAAATTCAGAACGATACGTCCCATCCGATTTTTGATATTCACCGTTACGAATGCTCATAAGCAAGTCGTGATCTTCTTCCCGGTATGTAATGATTTCTTCTTTTGTTAAAATATCAATACACATAAGATACAGTCGAACAAGATGCATAGCGTGCTTGTTAAGGTGTAAATCATCTTTTTTAGTATTTCTCTTACCCAGTTTGTCGTAATCTTTTACGATGGTGTTAATTTCATTCCATATATTCCTGTAATCTCTTAGGGGGTAATGGTGTAAAACTACGTCACAAAACATTTCCACTTCCATATCTTCTTTTTCAAAGATATCCGGATATAATTCAATACTTCCATATTCAAATTGTTTCATATTCTCCATGCGGCGCATTGCGGTATTATATTCACTAAATGCGTGCCGTAAAGCCCCATGATCGCCACAAAATGAGTATTTTATTGGTTCACCGTTGATTTTATGATACCGGCTTACAATATCCTCCATAGCATGTGTGATTGAACCCAGGATATGTTTTTCTTTCTCTGCTTGTGGGTATGAATCTCTTGCAAGTGCATTCTGCAGTCTGCGTAACTGGCTGTTTGCATATCCACCAAAAGTTTTAATTGCTCTCCTAGACAAGAAGATTTTTCTGTTATCAAGAAGCAACTGCCCTTCTGGACTGATAATAAAGTAGTGTTCTGGCTTACATCCAAGAATTTCTATACAGTTAGGATTGCAAGAAAGTAACAAGTCAATCATTTTGTTTAATCCATAAATCACAGTATCGGTGTTACGATCCTCGAACTGCTCAAACTCAGTGTTTCCAAGTAAACTCTCGATAGGATTAAAAGTGATTCCTCGAATATCTGTGTCTGACATGGCGATATTCGTACCGTAAGCATGACTGCCACCATATGTAAGAAGAATAACATTATCACCTAATGCCGGATTCTCTGTCAGAAAGGCATAATCCTTATTTGCCAGAAATTCCCAGTTCATGTTCTTTTCACTCATTTTCTTCACTCCGTTCTTTGTCAATAATCGGCTGCAAAATATTTCTGATAAAGTCATTGGAGAGATCCGGGCGATCTGCACCATTACATTTAAGCACAACCTCACAACCCCAAGCTAAAACACCACAATAATTAAGTGGCTGATTAGTAAGAATTGCTTTTATCTCACCATAGAAACCATCGTCATTATATTTTTCTTTCTCTTCTGGTGTTACCCATCCCCAGATACTTTCTCCGCATCCATCATCATCTTCCGGTGGAATGTAAAATTTAATAGATCCAGTCTTAAACGCTTCTTCTGATAATGACTCAATAAAATCTCCTTTATAATCCATACCACGTTTTTTGAACAGTTTCTTGATCTCTTCAATATTCTCTGTATTACCCATTTCTTTTCTCCAATTCTTTATAGATATACTTTTTCATCTTTTCTTCAGCTTCCATCATCCACCAGTATTTACCGTATACATCTCGCACAGTTCCACCACTATATACATAATAGTGTTTGAGTGGCAAATCCTTATACTCTGGCAAAAACAGGTCAACATGCCGCTTTACCTTATACCAAATAGCTCTAATAATACGATCTTCGAAATCTTCTACTGGCTTCTCAATAGGATAATACAATCGCAACTGAGTGCCACATTTCTTCGCATCATATCCAGATAGTTCTCTTAGTTCATCTTTTGCCGGACATTCATCTGAAATACCAAGCCAAAACCAATACGCCTCTACAGACATAAACTTTCCGTCTTTTGTCTCTATTTCTTGCCTGTAGAAATTGCTCAACATGCGTCCAAGTTCTGTTTGACTCCCACTGTACACATTGATATGATTTTTGCCATCCATGTTCGGATCGAGTCTTTTCATCATATTACCTTCTTATATGATTCTGGAAGTGGTTGCCAGGCTGTAACAGAAGCTCCAAGATTTCTGCTATAATTCCACGAATTACTATATTCCCAATACATTCGCTTCACGACAGTAACACGGTTGTTTTTCAATGACACCATGACCGTCACTTCTCTTCGTTTCTTTTCACTATCATTAAAAAATTCTTCTGGCTTATAAATTGCAGAAATCCAACCATTTTCATCACGATATTTTTCTATCAATTCTTTATTAAAAATTTCTTTTCTCATAATCCCACTTTTTATTCCCATTAAATACTCTAACAAATACATGTACATGTGTATTTTTGTAATTTTCTATAAGTTCATTTTTATCCATTTTTGAATAATACACTTTCCATTTAGAATACACATCTTCTGGAACTTCATTATCTTTCAATGATTCTGTAAATATTTCTAACTTATTACAACAACAATACTCTTTTGTATTATCATATTCTCTCCCACATATGAAAAATTCAGCACTTTGGTATATAATTTTTTCATCAATAGGAAGATCATGTATTCCCATGTACAAAACGTATTCACCTTTATAGGGTATTTCTTTTGCCTCAATCACTAATGGTTTCATATACAATTATTCCTCTTATAGTAATGGCGGAACAGAATAAATCCTGTTCCACCAAACATACTTTATCTTTTATGTTTTTTAGCTTTTGCAATACCGAAACCAACAACAAAAGCTGTTGCGATACAAACGACAAATGCTCCGATATTTATAACAATCATTATTTGTTACCTCGTCTACGTCTCATTTCTGCCAGAATATCATCAGCTTCGCGATTTCTTTCTTGCGCTTCCATTCTACGGTTCATAGCTTCAGAACTGGTATCATATGCAATTTGAGCACCTGCAGCACGTTCTCTGGTTCTCTGCGCACCCTCTCTTACTCTTTCAAGCATACGATCACTTTCGCTTGAACTTGCACTTGCATTCATTCCCTCATGTAAAGAAATAATCTGCTGATCTGCTTCCATCTGGTAAACTGTTCTTTCTTTCTCTTCTTTGAGTTCATCAAGCTCCTGTTTAATTGCATTGCGGATTTCTTCCTGCTGTTCTTTTGCTTTTTTGTACTCTTCGATAGTTTCCTTTAATGTATTGATTTTTCCCTGAACGGTAACTTTTTTCATTGCATACTGCCTGGCATTTTCTTCATCACCAGAGTCAAAGCAACTGTTAATGGATTTGTCAATCTTCATTAACTCTTTCTTTAAGTCGTACTGCTCTTTCTCTGCTTCATCCAGCTTCCCGGCAATTTCTGTATATGACCGTTCTGCATTGCTGTATAAAGTTTCTTTTTCTCTAATTGCATTGTTGAAATAATCTCTTGCTCCATCTGGTGTAGAAGCGTCCTGTCTCACTACTTCTTCAGTTCTTCCTCTAAACTTGATTACAAGCTGCTTGAAGAATGTTTTATTAACGATTAGTGCCACTACTGCAACAACAACCAAAAGACAAATGCAAAAAATTACTACGTTACTTGTACCCACTGTCATTTTACGCTACCTCAATTCCAAATTTTTCACAGAGTTCTTCAAGTCCTCTTACAACACCCTCACCGATTGCATGGAACTTCCAATCATTTCCATCGCGATAAATTTCTCCGGCAATAATAGCAGTAGAATTTCCGAATTTTTCTTTAAGATCATATCTTGCAATTTCTTTTCCATTCTTGTTATTAATAACGCGAATGTATGAGTTATCAACCATTCCAAAATTCTGCATACGGCGTTCTGCTTCAAAAATAGTTGCGCAAAATACAATTCTTTCTGCATATTTTGGAAGCTTTTCAAGAATGACCTTAATGACCTCATCATCTCCGTCTCCAGATCCAGTAAGGTTATCACCACTATGTATAACACCACCGCTCGGATGTTCAAGGTTATTGTAGAATATAAAATCTTCATCGCATCTTGTCATTCCAGTTTTTGTAACAACAAAAGCGGATGCATCTAAATCAAAATCTCCATCGTCATCGTATTTTGCTGTATCCCAACCAAGACATACAGAGATTCCGTCTACAATACTATCTTTTGATAATGCAACTCTTTCTCCCTTTTTAAGACTTACTGACATGTTACTTTATCTCCTTCCTTATTTATATCTTTTTGCCATATCTGGAATACTGCTATCATGTGTTCCTTCTCCGATGGCTTTAAACTGCCATTCGTTGTTTTCATCACGATATAATTCACCAACAATAAGTGCTGTACATCTGTTATAATCATCTGTAAGATTGTAGCGACAGATTTCTTCTTTGGTTGCATCATCTACGATTCTTGTATAACAGTTTTTAATCATTCCGAAATGCTGCCCTCTTACCCTGCTGTTATAAATATTCACGGCTACAACTAACTTTTTAATATCTTCTGGCATTTTCTTCAGATCAATTGCAATCTGTTCATCATCATTCCTTTTACCTGTTCCACCAACAAGGTTGTCGCCTCTGTGCTTAATGCAACCACTGTCATGTGTAAGGTTTCCATAATAAACAATATCATCAGATCTTGTCAGACCACATTCTGCAACTTCTTCTGTTTTTGTTTTTGAGAAAAGCCCGAACAGCCCAGATGTTATTTTCTTTGAGATTTGTTTTGTGGATTCACGAAGTACGAACACAGAAGAATCACAATCAATACTGTTTCCATTCTGTGCCATATCCCATCCAAGTCCTACAGTTACATTTGCCAGTTTCTCTACTGCTTTTGAAAGATTTACTTTTTGTCCTTTTGTTAAACTTACTGTCATTCTTTATTTCCTCCTACTTAAACCCCGAAGCTATTGCAAAGTGCCTGTAAACCGCCAGAATATCCCTGTCCGATTGCATTGAACTTCCATTCTCCATTGTGGCGGTACAGTTCGCCAAGAACCATTGCTGTCTCTGTTGAATAATCTTCTCCAAGGTCATAACGAATCATTTCTTCATTTGTTTCTTTATTCACCATTCTAATATGAGAGTTTGAAACCATACCGAAGTTCTGTAATCTTTCTTCTGCCATATAGATAGTTACAGTAAATGCAACTTTTTCAATATCATCAGGAATTTTTGTCAGATCAACGATAATCTGCTCATCATCTCCATTGCCTGAACCAGTGAGATTATCTCCCATATGCTGAACTGCGCCACTTGGATGCTTTTTATTGTTAAAGTATATAAAGTCTTTATCACTCTTTACTTTTCCATTTGCACCGAGAAGAAATGCTGATGCATCCAGGTCAAAATCATCACCGTCATACTTATTTGCATCCCATCCAAGACCGACGATAATTTGCTTTAATCCTTCATTTCCTTTTGTAAGATCCACTTTCTGTCCTTTTACTAAACTTACCATTTTTATTTCTCCTTATTATTTATTTTGTTTTACAGGAGCGGCTTTTTCGCCACTCCCTATTTATTAAATAAAACGAAATCGGATATGCCATAATGGTCAAAAAGATAAATGGCAAAAATTTTGTTAGGCATGTTAAGACTAATCCAGTCGCATAACAAATCAATGTAATATTCTCAACTCTCTTATACTCTTTATCTTTTTTAACCATATTATTTCCTACTTTCTTCTAATGATTGCTTTTCTCACAAGGTCAATCGGAATAATTAAGAATGCCAGAGCTACCGTTACACCCCACTGTGTAAGTGTCATTGCTGTACATCCCATGATTTCCCCACCAAACTGTGCAAGTAAAAATGTAATAGCAAAAATTGCAATTGCTATTTCTACAAAAAGTTTGTTCTTGCCGATTCCTTTAAACAGGTTAAATCCATCTGTCCTGATATTGAAACCGTTGAATGTTGCCATCATCACAAGTAATGCAAATCTCGCTGTTGCATAAACTTCTTCGTTATTTCCAAATATATTCTGTATAGCTGGCAATAATGTGAGTCCAAAAATTCCTATAAATGCCACAACTGATACCGCAATCTGGCTAACAGTTTCTTTTGATAACAGTTTCGATCCTTTTGGAATAGGTTTTTCTTTCATATACTCTTCTTTTGCTGGTTCTCCACCAAAGGAAAGAGAATTAAGAGAGTCCATAACGATGTTAATTACAAGAATCTGCACTGCTGCAACTGCTTCTACAGCCATAATAATCGGATATAAAATACTGAGAATTACCAGACCTACATTGATAGGTAACTGGAATTTCAGGAACTTCATAACATTGTGCATAAATGTTCTTCCAAGAAGAACTGCATCCGTAATTGATACAAAATTATCATCTGTAATAATAATATCCCCGGCTTCTTTGCATACATCTGTTCCAGATCCCATTGAAAAGCCAACATCCGCAGCTTTTAAAGCTGGTGCATCGTTTGTGCCATCACCAGTCATACCAACACAAAGTCCAAGTTCCTGTGCCAGTCGCACAATTCTCAACTTTGTATTCGGCGTAGCTCTTGCGATAACCTTGATATGTGGCAATTTTTCTTTTGCTTCTTCGTCGGATAATGCATCAAAATCAATAGCTGACATCGCAATATCTGTGTCATCTTTGATAAGCCCGGCATCTTTCGCAATAGCTTTTGCTGTGTCAATGACATCACCAGTTACCATCATAACCTGAACACCTGCATCATGCATTCTTTCAACTGCTTCTGGTACTTCTGGACGTACATCATCACGAATAGCAACCAATGAAGTAATGATAAGATCATCAGGTAAACCATTTTCCGGCAATGCTGATCTACTATAGCCTGTTGCGATTACTCGCATTGCTTTTTCCGTGTATGATTTTACAATATCTTTTAATTTATTTCTTTCAACTGTATGTGTGCCATTTTCATCTTCATATGAAACAGCTACATCAATCAAACGCTCTGGTGCGCCTTTATAGTATGTAATTTTTCCGTCTTTTCCATCAGTTTCAACTGCACTGAATTTATTTGCACTGTTGAAGCTCTTTGCATTCGTTACCTTTACAGAATCAGTGATTGTTTTATATTCATCACTATCAATCATAGTAAGTAATGCTCTTTCTGTTGCATTTCCACCTACAATGTTTTTATTCTCGTCATACATAGCACTGCTATTTAACGCTACATTCAACTTGAATAAGCTATCCACCATTGTACCACTTGTAACTTTTTTTCTGTTACCCATTACATTTTCAACTGGAACAAGTTTTCCGACTGTAAGTGTTCCTGTCTTATCAGTACAAAGCAACTGAATATTTCCCGCTTCCGGAATTTTATTCGTATGTTTTGCCAGAACATTGTGCTTAATCATAATCTTCGCATTCTGTGCTGTTATAAGATTAATGATAAGTGGTAAACCTTCCGGCACTGCTGCAACAATAATGGTAAGTGCGGTTACTGCAATAGTAAGAATATTCTTTAGAACTCCAATCCAACCAATTCCAAAATATTCTGCAACGCCACCATATTGAATGATGTTTGTGATGATTAACGCTACTACAATAATTGAAGCTCCAATATACCCGAATTTGCTAATCTGTTTAGCAAGATCCTCTAACTGGATTTCCAACGATGTTTTTGTTTCTTCGATTTCATCAATAGTTGAGATTGTTTGACCGTTTACCGTATTAACTCCAACATTGGTTACAATCATTTTTCCCTCACCGTCAACCACTGTTGTTCCGGAGAATAATGCATAATAATTTACATAATCATCTGAATTTGCTTTTCTTTTTCCACCGATTTCGATATGTGGATTTCCTTTGTTCCAGGCACTTTTTTTACATGGCTCAGATTCTCCATTTAAAACAGAATTATCTACTTTTAAATTTCCTTCAACAAGATATCCGTCTGCATAAATAGCCTCACCTGATTGAACAATAACCAAATCTCCAACAACAAGATCATCCGTGTTAATATGTTCTATCTTTCCATCCCTAACCACATTGCAATAATGAACCGATGTCCTATCCCTTAATTCTTTCTCACTTTTCTGGCTTTTTAATCCTATATTCATTCCAAGAAGCGCAATAGCAAGTAATACTACTGCAACGCCAATCGGTTCTGAATAAGAACCCTGTCCAAACACTGCAATAACTGTGAACACAATCATCATGGCTAAAAGAATCTGGTTTATGTGATCCTTAAATGTTTCCATGAAGAACTGCAGTCCGGTTTTCATTTTTTTCTCTGGTAGCTTGTTTGTCCCAAATTTTTCTCGGTTTTCAACCACCTGTCTACTTGTTAGTCCTTTTTTCATCTTGTTTCCTTTCTTTTATTTTGTTTATCTTTATCTATATCAACAGTACAGGTTTTTATACCTGTACTGGAAATAACAACGACACACTCTCTAAGTATGTGTTCTTTTATAGGAAATGTACACGAAATATCAATATGCCATTTATCATAAATAACATACCAGTTGAATTTTACATTCCACCACTTTATTGATAATATATATGTTCCTGATTGAAAATAATTTCCTGAACTTCCAAACGGTTCAAAAAATCTAAAATAATCTCTCCCGTATATAAAACCAAATACAATTATTAAACAAATTACTATTTTTACCACCTTCTATATAATATCACTGTTTCTTTTATATGTCAACTATTATTTCTTTTATCTTATTGATTATTTTTTATATCTGGCATCTTTTTTGTCTCTTGATTTTAAAATAACGCTGCGATATTTCTCATAGCTTTTTATGGACACATATTTTCCATTTATTACGTCGAAGCACTGTTCCCCTCTTGCCATTTCATATGCATTTGCTGTAATTACAATGTATACTTCCTTATCCTTATGAATATCCAGAATCAATTTAAAAAGTTCATCTTTCAATTCAACAACATTGTCAATACTAAATCCGCTGTCTACTGCATCGGCAAAAATCCAATATTCGTTGTCATTCGGATTATTCCGGAACATTGATCCAATCATTTTCGCAAAGTTCCCCATATTTAATGCTATGTTCTCTCCCTCACTGGAACACATACTCGTTGCAAGAAATGTAATATCTCCGTAAAATTCGGCTTTGCTTCTTGCATTGCTGCCATCATTCTTTAGATTGTCAAACATTACACACGGGATATTCTCTTTTTGTACTATTCCGTATAACTGTTTCAATAGTGTTGACTTACCAGCACCATTGCAACCAACCAAAACCGTAACACCAGGAACAAGTTCTATCGTGGCTTTATTATACATTTTGATACCTTCACCATAGGCATCATTATCAATTTTGAATTTCCGTCCCATAGTTTTTCTACTCTCCATAAACTTGTACTGTACCATCAGCATTATATAATGGTGTTATACCAAATTTATAACCAGATTTGGCGATAAAATATTTCACTTTGGTATCTTTCGCATACACAATCCTATAAATTGCTCCTGAATCATCCCACTCTGTTATAAGTGTAAAATAGTTTCCACAAAGGCTATACTCTGTATTATCCTTTTGCCCAGTTACTTCTTGATATGTTTTTCCACATGCCGTACATGTAGTACATAGAATGAATATAATAGCTGCAAAACAAGCAACTTTGTTAATAATTTTCTTTCTCATTTATTTACCTCTACTTTTTATTGGTGTTCTTACCAGTGGCGAAGCTGTTGTATAATCACCATTCTCTTTTATGAGAGTCAACTGGCATCCACCCATTACTTCATAAGTAATTCCCTTTTTGTTATCAAGAAAAGCAAGTGCTTCATCTGCATCTTTAAAAACTTCCGGATAAATAGTTCCGTATGGATATGAAACCCACTGGTATATATCATGTCCATCAAAATGTCCACTGCCACTTCCACATAACATAAATGTGTTCACATGTTTTCCGGATTCAGCAGAAAATATTTTTACAATTCGTTTCATGTTTATTTAATTCGCCTTTCTAAAATAAATTTCCTTGACTGTCTACCAGTCCTTCATATCCGCACCATTTACATCTGCAATGCAATGACGCTCCATCAAAACCAGTTGTTTCATAATCTTTCATGTGACAATGCCAGCCTCTCTTGCAATAAATCTTTTGTAACGGTTTTACATGATTTGCTATGGCATATCCAATCCCGTCAAGAATAATAAGTGACATTAAAATTACACCTACAAATAAACCAATACTCACAATTACGCCAACCTCCTTTCTGTTTCTTAGTTTTATTTACTTCTCTTAATCCATTTCATGATTTATATTCCTCATTAAAAGCATAATCACTACAAGTCCACTTCTCACCTCTATATACAAATCCATACATGCCTTTAAATTTTGGATGTGTATATACGTCTACAACTGCGCCTTGAACTTGTTTTGCCACACCTATGTTTTCTCCTTGCTTAATATGTTTAATCATATTCGTCACCCATTATAATTCTCTCCGTAGACTGCTATTTCTGGTTTACCATTTTCATCTAACACATAATATGGCATTGTAGAAGTTGAATATGAACGCTCAGTATATACATACACAATTTTCGTGTCTTTGTCATACATAAATATTTGATCTGTGGCATTTGTGTTACTATCTGTATAATGATTTCTTTTAATTTCTATAAATTGTCCATAAGAGCTAACTTTTTCACCTTTCTCATTTATAACTTCATCACCGCCACATCCAGTAAACGAAAGTGCTAATCCAGATACAAGCAATCCAATTAATAGTTTCTTAACTTTCATTCAATCACCATCCTTTTCTTTAGTTCATTCAGTAAATCATCATTGGAAAGTTGCTCTACAATTTCCTCTTTAAAACAGGTTTCAACTGTATAACACAATTCCCCATCTTGGTCTGTATATACATCGCTTATCCATGATGTTCTTTTCGATGGCACTTGAAAAATTGTTAGTTCACTATCTTTTGCCTGTAATAACGCAATCACTTCATTCCGATCATTCTTTATTTTAATTTTCATAAAATCCTTTCTAAATACTATATTCGGTATTATAATTTCAAAATATAGTAAATTCCTTATATTTATATTTTATACAAATTATACACTTTTAAAAGAATGAAATCAAGGCACTACTTCTTATCTTCTAATAGCGTTTATGTATGCGTTTTGCTTAACTCTTTTAATTTAACTAGATAAATTAAAAACAGCTCCCATCTTTTTGATAATTTTATCTGCAATAGCATTTAGGTGATGTTCTCTTTGCTCTTGGTTCTCAAATTCCCCAGTATATCCATCACCAATATTTGCAGTATAAATATACTCACCACCCACATCCGGATATTCACAGGTCAAGCCACCCCAACGTAACCTAACATATCCGACCATTCTTCCATTTTTATCAAAAACATCGTATTGCTCTGGACATGCACTACAAGTCATCACGAAATTTAAGCCTTTAATCTCCATATAACACCTTTTTTAAAACCTTTCTTATTCTCTCCGGTCTGCCTTTTCCTTCTCCAAGTTCACTGACTAACTCTGAATAAAGTTTCATGTATAGATTATCATTCAAATGTGATTTTCCGGTTGCTGAATACATGCCTAACATATTTATGCTCTTTATGCCTATTTCTTCATCACAATTTACTTGTTCTTTTTTCTCAATCTTCCACACAAAATAGCCGTTTTCATAAAAAAGCTGTATCGCCTTAATTATGTCACTAGCAACACATTTACCACTGAAACGATAGCCTTCTAACGCAGTAATACCACTTACCTCATACTTATGTTTGCTCATGTTGTTCTCCTGTTTATCCGAAGTAAATAGTTGCTAATTTTACTGATTAATTCACTATTCATGACTATAAACTCCTTTATTTAAAGCGATTAGGGAATTTCCGCAAGTTATTCTATCTTCATCTTCCTCTTTTGAAGGAACAAATACAATAACGCCCCACCCTCTGTCAACTAACGGCTGCTCAAATTTTTCATATACATCAAAGTCCGTTACAATCTCATATCCTTCTGAAACCGCTTCTACCGTTTCATGTATCGGTGTGATCTTGACAATACACTTTTCTTTGTCGAAATATTTTTCCATTAAATCCGGATCAAGATTGCTTTTAGATGTTACCGCAAAATTTAATGTGTATTTTCTATTTTTTGGCTTTGGAAGTTCGTCAATAATTTCTCCAATTTCTTTTAACGATAACGACATTCCTCTGAACATTTTATTTCTATCATTTTCATCAAGTGTATTGATGGAAAACTGCAGTCCGAAACCATCATTCCCACCATATACAAATCCAGTCTCAACCCATGAACGTAAAAATACTTTTAAATATTTATTCGATTTTGGCATCATAGTAGAAACAACTGGATGATATGTATCAAACATAATATCAGATTCAGCAAACATTAGCATTGTGGCAATATATTTCGCTGATATAATTACATTCGGATTAAAAGTAGGTTCTCCCATTCTTGCATAATGTATATTTAACCTCTTTCCATGTTTGATACCAGACAAAGAGATCGCAGACATAATTTCTGTAAGCAATTCTGGAAGGGTAGCATTGCCTCTAAATCCAAGTTTAGGGCAATCACAGAAGTTACACTTCATAGGACAACCTTTTTGTGAAGATACAGTCACAACCAATTTATCCTCAAGTGCTACCTGCCTATGCTCAACTTTTTCAATCCGCTTATCATATCCCATAAATGAAGCCTTAATGTTGTTTTCTTTGCCATAGTCCCCCACAAACAAATATTCAAGTCCCAGTTCTTCATCTGAAATAATATTTCCAGTTCTTGTTTTTGTAATTATTCTACTCATTTATTTATCTCAACTTTCTTTCAAGAATAGTATTCACCAGTTTTCCATCTGCTTTACCCTTAACCTGTGGCATGAGAACTTTCATAATCTTTCCTTTTTCTTTTTTGGTTGGACTATCTAATTCCAGATCCTTCAGTACATCAGAAATAACCTTTTCAATTTCTGCTTCATTCATCATCTGCGGCGCGAATTGCTGCAGAACTGCCAGGCGGTTATTGCACTGTTGAATAATGTCCGTTCTGTCTGCCGGTGTCATTTCCAGTGTTTCTTTTGTCTGTTTGATCTCTTTCTGTACTACTGCATCCTCTTCTTCTGGTGATAAAACTCGCATTTTATCAATTTCCGCATTCTTTAAAGCTGCCAGAAGTAAAGCTAATGTATCTTTTTTCTCTTTATCTTTTTCTTTCATGGCTTTTACCATTTCATTTCTGACTAATTCTTGTTTACTCATATCATTCTCCAATTCTTTTATTCTTATCATCTTATGAAAAACTCATAAATTACTACTGCAGAACCTGCAATACCAAAGAGTTTGTAGATTAAATCAAAAATCTTCATTCCCATTGGACTCTCCTTTCTATAACAAAAGAACACTTAATTCTTGCCAAATATTCCCAGCCATTGTATAATCAGAGAGTCCAAAGTTTTACTTGCGTTAAATCACTACATAACGGAAGAATGGGTGGGACGGGGTGTACCATACCCCAGGGATTAGAATAAGTGTTCTGTATATCACTATACAGAACATTTGTTCTTTTGTCAATATTCAATTATAAAATTTCAACTTTGTGACATATTATATCTTTTTGATAAGCTATTTTGTAAAAATACAAAATTTAAGCAGTAATGTAGATTCATCTATCTACTGTTTTGTACCATCGTAATAATAAAAAGCGCGTAGCGGCGACTAGGTATTATGCCGTTTTGTACCCTTGTAATTTTGTAATAATAAAAAGCGTCAAATCTTTTACAAAGGCTTTTGTGAGTAAAAGTTTTCTCACATTACGGACGCAAAATCGCCCGATATTGATTCCAAATATGTTAAATTATATACATATAAAGCACTTTACTTTTCAACATATCATCCGTATATCCTTTAGATACATGTTAAATTACATATATCTAAAACCATGATTATGTCCTCCGATCAGCCTAAGGAGCCTTTAGATACATGTTAAATTACATATATCTAAAACGTTAGGCATCAGCAGAGCATTATACTACATCCTTTAGATATATGTAATTTACTATATCTTTAGTGAGTGGGATTTCCCTCACTATTCGGCAGAAAGGTCTACCGTTAAACAAAATTATTTCTTTTTGTTTTTCTTGTTTTTCTTCTCGTCTATATCTGACCAATCAGTAGAAAGTGCAATATTTCTAGCTGCGTTGAAATCTGCATTGACTTTTTCTCCAAAATTTTTACATTCTGGATTTTTACAAATGAAAGTTGCTTGGTCTATTCTTTGACCGTTTTCCCAATGTCCACAACAACTACAAACCTGCGAAGTGCGATATGGATTTATTTTTCTTACTTCAATTCCATATTTTTCTGCCTTATATGTAATGTACTGCTGAACCTGATAATATGACCAATTACTTAGAATAAACTTGTTTTTCTCGTCATCACCATATCCTTCAAGATCTTCAAGATTGATATACTTCGCATTATTTTTAATCGCAAAATCAACAACTTGTTTGCTTACATAGTGGCTATAATTTTGAACCCAATGTTTTTCATATTCCGAAAATCTATTTAATGCCCGAAGTTTCTTCCCTCTGCCATGTCCACCAGAAGTTTGACTAAGGCTTTTCTGCAATCTTCTTCTTTGTGCCTTGATTTTTGTTCTTACCCGTGAAAAATCGTTTGCATTACCAATTGATTTCCTAGAATAACAGTTTGTGTTTAATGCACACACTGCTGGAATTGCCAAACCTAAATCAACACCAACTACCTTGTTTTCATCAAGTTCTTTAATTTCCTTTGATATTGTTAACGATAAGTTCAAAATGATATCTCCATCATCAATTTTGATACTAGAACCATTCACTTTATATCTTTCTTCAAAAATATTCTGTACAACATTTCTTAATTCTGCCGATTTATATGGATTTCCAAATACAATCTTAAATTGGATTTTATTAACCCATTTGATAAATACTTTTAAATTTCTGTCCGTATAAAGATTATCCAGAAATTCCGTGTAATTTTCATATCCATGAACAAAAACAAGATCACGACCTCTTGTAATAAGAGGAACTGTCCGTTTGTAATTCGTAATATTGCGCTCTCCACGTGGTAGTCCATTCTTTATTGCTATTGAAAAATCCTGCTTAACTTTTTGAACTACCGCAGACTTCGTATCACAACCTTTAGCAAATTCAATATCACATAAGTTCGGATTTGAATTTGACAAAATTGATTTTTGCGCCTCTTTAAATTCAGCACTACTCAAATCTCTTTTACATTCGTAATACTTACTCGCCAATTGTCCCATAAGTATATTTAACGCATTATACTGCGAATATTGCCCATTTCTAATATAATCATAAACCCTATTAACTTCCTCTTCTTCACCAATCGGTAATAATTTAAGTTTTCTAGTTATTATATATTTATCATTGCTCATTTTTTATTTTTTGTCCTTTATTCATATTTATTTTAATTTCATATGCTTCTAAAACGGTCTATCTGGCTACACCATCACTCAAACAGTTCAGTATCTATGTAATTTCATAAGGTTCTAAAACTTAACGGTAAAAGAAACGAGTGAGTACCTGTTCAGTACCTATGTAATTTCATAATGTTCTAAAACCGTACAGGAAAGACAAAAAGAGATAAATCGTTCAGTACCTATGTAATTTCATAAGGTTCTAAAACATTACACACATTCCTTTTTATAATCTCATCTGTTCAGTACCTATGTAATTTCATAAGGTTCTAAAACAAATGTGTGTAGTAGAAAGACAGATGGGAAGTTCAGTACCTATGTAATTTCATAAGGTTCTAAAACCTCAAATCTATATTCAATTTACATAGGCTTTAATGAGTGGAAATTCCCTCACTCTTTGGCTCGCATATATTCTTTTAACATATACGTAGGTTTCCCTAGCTGAATCAGCCACAATATTTCTATTGATTCTCAGCCCTGTTTAATCAAGGCTTCATATTACTATTATTATTTCATCATTGCTCCGCAATTCGGGCAAAATCTTGATTGTACTTTTTGGTTTGCATAATATTTCTTGTAAACTTTCTTATTGCACACAGAACAATATACACCTTCGTTTGAACATTCATCCAACAAGCTCCAATGTCCAACAGGTCTTTTCTCAACAATGACATGGTTGCATCGACTTGTTATCATACTTGCAATAGCCATTCCATGAATCATAGCTTGTTTACACATACTACTTTCAGGTGTGCCAGCAAACATTGTTGAGTCGAAAAATTTATTAATTTCTTCTGAACTAATACAGTCCAAAACCTTTTGTTGATATTCGGAAATATCTATCAATAATTTTTCCATAAACACATCCTTCTTACTTATTTTTTACTTTCTTATCTATTTGTTCTGCTGTATTTTCTTCAAACTCTAATCTATTTACTTTTCTCCAAATCATTCCTCTTCTTGTGCGAACAATTTTCACCTTCTCACATCTATTATGAGTTAATTCCTCATACTCTTTCTCTTTAATACTTATTGATGGATTTTTACACTTAGGATTATCGTAAATAAACTTAATTTTATATACACCATTTGGCTTCTTTTGCATCGTAGTAACTTCTGCTATATTTCCTTTATGATTCCCGTAACTTATATATATTAAATCCCCAGGTTTTAAACAATACGAATGGTTTTTATATTGTCTTTTTCCTTTTGACACCTTTTCTTGCCTGTATATTCTTTTGTTGTCTATATCTTCTTTTAAAGTAGATCTCTTTGATCTTGTAGTTGCCACCCTCGATTTGCAAAGTTCGCTTCCACTTTTTATTTTTCCGTCTCTGCTATCAATATATTTTGCGTCAAAAAAAGATTCCATACATCTATTATTACAACGCTTTTGTTCAACCAAATAGATATTTTTAGTCAACGTTATTTCGTGATATTCAGAAATACATACGGCATCTGTATAATGATATTTCTTCAATCCTGCGGTTTTACGATTAATTCTAGTTATATATCCAAAAGATACTGATACATTGTAATTTTCTTTTAATCTATTATAAAGTTCCCAACGCATTACATTCATAAACGTGGCATCTTTATATGTGTTTATTACCTTTCTTTGTTGTAACTCTCTGAATAATTTATTGTCATTATTATTCTCATGTACCTTTTTATGGCAGCAATGACACAACGAAATCATATTGTCTGGTTTATTTGATCCACCTTTCGATCTTGGAATAATATGATGAACTTCAATAATGACATGTTTTTTGTCTTTTGACTTTGCTTCACATATTTGACATGTATAGTTGTCTCTTTCTCTTACATATTGTTTCACATTTTCAAATCCATACATTTCTCCATTTTGATAATCTATTCCACTTATAGCAGCTCCATTTAGTTCCGCTTTAATTTTTTGTATATCGAAATTCGCCATTTCCATAATTATCTTATCTACCGGAATCCATGAAGCTATTTTGTTAATTACTCTAGTATGGGATTCTATTTTATGCAATATAGATGGTGAAAGCCAACCATCTTCATTTCCATTCTTATATGTCGGATTATGTACTGTTTTATAGTCAATATTTTTATTCCTTCTGTGCCTTAATCTTGATCTTCTTTGTGTTCTACATCCTTTTCTTTTAACAAGTCTATCACTAATTCCAGATAGTAATTCTACTTGTCCTGCAATATATTCATGTTTATTGTCACTAGCCGAAAATCCTATATTTCCAAAGCCAGTATCAATTTTTAAAGTAATAACATGTCTGTTTTCGTTTTTAGCTGAATAATCATCTGTTCTTTTAATTACTAACGGATCATGATTTATAATTTTCGCTTTTCCTGCTCTCAAAAGTTTGCCTGCATATCCCTCATTTATTGGATTACATGGTAAACTGTCCTTGTCTGTTACAAATACAAAATCTATATAATTCATAATTTCGTTTTCCTTAAATAAATCTCAGCTTATAGCTGGTAATACTCTTTGAAAATATTATTATGAGTTTATAATGCTTAATCACTTCCAATAAGAATGTGTTGAATATAATGGATGTTTAGATTTCAGCGATATAGCTGCTGCTAGAGTTACACAACAGTATATTATCTCATAATAATGTAGGTTTTATCCTAATTCTATTTTTATTTAATATTCAAAAATTTATAGGTATCTTCTGTAAATTTGAGGTTTTAGATACCTATAAATTTACATTCTTCTAAAACCCGCTTTTTATCTTTATGACTGCCATTTAATTCAATTTTCATTATTCAATCGTTCCTTTCTCTTATTGATAAAATTCCTTCGTCTAACAACTGATTTATATATTGTAAAAGTGTTTCCTGGGTTTCCAAATCTTTTTCTGTTTCAATTTCTTGATAATCGAAGAACTTTTTAAAATTATATCCACCCATACCGCCCCAACAAGTACAATAATAATGTACTTCGTGGCGATAATACGGCTTATCATAAATCCCAATCCATACAGAATTGTCAGTGCAATACTTTCTATCTGCATCCGTTCCAATGCTTTTTGAAATACACCAAGCATTTATCACATCATTTCGCCAGAACAGCGGCTCTTTGATTTTGGAACGATCATTTACAACCAGTTTATTTATGTCTGAAGGTTTCAAGTTATATTTATTCTCGACTTTTGGTTTTCTCATATTGCAGCCCCCTAGAATGAGAACCATGAATTTTCATCATTTGGATCAATATAAGAATTAGATAACATCTTTATTCCACCACAACACTTACATACCACTTCATGCTTTTTCCCATCATTGATAATATCACAATATTTTACATTCATAGGTAAGTGGCAATAATTTGCATATGGTGCTTTTCCACAACCACACGGATTTTTGGGCTTTATTCCAAACAGCTTAAATAATGTCCACTGCAATTTTGCGTATCTATTTCTTTCAAGTTTTATTTCCCATAATAAAATTTTCATTTATATTCCTCCTTTGCTTCATACACTGCAACAATTATTCCAGCCAACATCAAAGGGTGGCGAAGATCACAGTTCCAATATAAATCCCGGCTGCTTTAAGAATCCTTTTCATATTTGTTCATATCCTCCGGATAAACATATTCAAGTGTTGTGAAAATAGTTTTGCATATTCCGATAATACATTTAAAGTATTCATCTTTCTTGTAAGCATACTCCGTTCGCAGTCCGTTTATTGTGCAATCAAGAACTTCTAACGCCCAACTAAGCACTGTGACATCTTTCCCACTCATAACCTCGAAAAACCTTCTGTACTTAATAAGCCAATATCTTCCACTATATCCAAGCGATTTAAGAACTGCATCACACATTCCAAGGATTTCCATAAATGCTTCATCTCTTTTTCTCACATTGTCAGAATCATAACCTTTTTCTGCCACACTCAAAACATTGTTTACCCAGTCAACTACAAGATTTCCGCTCATAGCTTTTACCTCCTGAATAAATTTACCTGTTTTTCAAGCATATGTGCGAAAACTCCACCTGTTACACGATTTACAGCACGATAGATGTCTCTTTGCGTGGCTTCTTTATTCTTTTTACATGGAGTATGGCAATATTTATTTCTTCGGCAGAGTTCACAATTTCCATCGGAAAGCCAGCGTTCATTGTCAGTTGATTTCGTCATAGCATCTTTCCTCTTCGTCAGAATCGTCGTTATCACTGCCAACAGAAAAAATAATCTCTTTAATTTTATCAGCCTTTTCCTCTGGCAGATATTCTGAAAGTGGGAGTAACCTGTCAATTTCTTCAAGTGTGAAACCAAGTGTTCCGATAGCTCCTATAACCTGATGAAATTTCGGAATCTCATCAAGAATTTCTTCTGGCACAATCTCAGTACAATTCTGAATTTTTTCCATAAGGACAAAAAATTTATCTGCCAAAATCTCGACAAGTTTTTTCATATTTTCGGAATCTTTGTTTCCTGGATTAACTGTCGCAGCCTGAGTTGCTTTCATAGGTCTTTTTCTGTAATGCCCGTTTCTTCTCTGGTGGATTCTATTTCCATTGAACTTTTCATTGCTATTCATATTCTAATCGCCCTTTCGTATTATCATATCTTTCATGCTTTACAATTCTTAATGCTTCTGCAGAATCGGAGTCTGGCTCAATTTCGTCCAGACTCGTTTCTTCTTCCTCTGCAATTTGTTCAACTACAGATTTAATATCTTTTGGATATTTTGTGCTTAATACCCTGTTTAGTGTGACAACTATAATGTCGGCTTTTTCATATAATGATTTGTTTTGACCTTTAAGCATTACTGCTTTTCTCAGATAGATCGAATCATCATAATCCCAGTCCATCGACATACGATCCTGGAACTTTACATATATATCGCTGTCTGTATCTACACTGGCAGCAGATATGGCTGTAAATACAAGAAGCACAACAATTATAACTGAAATTACTGCACACACTTTTCTCGTTGCACGCTTACTATAATTCATCTTATTCTCCTGTACTTATCCTTTTGTAGTAATACAGCTAAGTAAATCCACTCCTGAAAACTTCAAAACAACTTGTTACTTTCATATCTTTACCCATTATTTATTTCTATTAACTTAATTTGTTTTTCAGGTGTCTTTCTTAGAATTATATTATCTAATGCAGACACCGAATGAAGATAATATTCCTTATTTAGTTTCGTTGCTTATTACCTGAAAATTCTCATGAAATATATCCAAATCTGTCTGGAATCCATATTTATCTTCATCAATTACATACACATCTTCGCCCTTAAACATGCATCTATATGTATGCCCCTTGATGAAATTGCTAAATCTGCCATCTTCCATAAGAACTTTTATATCGTCTTTTGCTTTTACTATTGCCATTGTACTTTTCAATAGTCTACACTCCAAGTCATAAAATGTTCACATCATTATAATACTGTTCCATGTTTTCATCTTCAAGACCACAATATCTCAATGTAACTTTTGGAGTTGCATGATTAAACATTTCTTGAAGGTGACACAAAAACATTGCATCATCCTGATGTGCCTTTAACTGCCAATAGCCAAATGTCTTTCTCAATGAATGCGTTCCTACGTTAAAAGTAATTCCTACTTCCTTCGCTGCTTTTTTCAAAATATTACCAGCCGGACGAACCTCAAGGTGTCCATTTCCTTTTCTACTTTTGAAAATGTATTCATCCCTTCCAGGTATTTCCCCGTTTCTTATATACTGTTTAAAGTATTTAAGAATAGCTTTTTTGCAAGACTCATTCAGATAGAATGTACGCCACTTGCCAGTTTTTTCTTCTTTTATTCTGATTGCGTTTGCAACTTCTGAATAATTATCCGGGAAAGCCTGTCCCCATGTAAGTTTCAGGAGATCCCCTGCCCTAAGACCAACATTTACACCAACAACAAATAAGAGGTCATTACGCCACATCTTTTTCTCAACGAAATAATTGTGCATTTTCTGAAGATCTTCTTCGGTTTTGAACGGATAAACTCTCTGTTCTTCGCCCTCTTTGTAGTTACCTTTTTTCTTTGGCTGTTCCTCAACATGCTTTACAGTAAAATTGATAACCTTTTTATTTTCTTCTTTTAATGCGGATGTTCCGTTGATATATGTTGTCATAATGCTCTCCTTTCTGATCCTACAGTTCTACTACTTCCAGAATATTGAAAATATCATCATATACAAATACATAATTGTTTTTACATATATCTGTCAGCTTTTTAATAATTATATCTGTATCGTGTTTATTAATTTTTTGATTTAACAAATCGTTTAATTCTTTGTACAGCAAATTATCTTTTAACACTTCTGATAATTTTTTATCTTTTCCATTCTGGTTGTGGTTTTTAGAAAAACTATTCAATATGTTGATGATTTCGTTTGATTTTTTATAATTGCCTACAACAATAACTGGTATATTATAAGATATATCATAATCGGAGTAAGCTCTTACAGTAATCAAAAACATAATGACCACCCTTCTCTATTCAATGCTCTTTTTCAGTGTTCCAATCCACTTCTGCTTGTTGTAATCTGATGTATCTGAAAGTGCCACATAATTCAGTAACTTATCAATATGCTGAATTGTATTGTTTACAGCCAACATAAAGATTTTCTGTTCGTTGCGGCTTTCCAGTGTTAAATATGACTCATCCTGGCACTCTGAATAATCAAGCCCAAATTCGCCACCACTGATAATTGTCTGTCCCATGAAAGTAATGCTCCATGCTTCACGCTTCATTCCATCTGTTTTATAATGAAACTCAAACATCTCTGAGTCTGCATTGCTATGATGGTGGGTTTCTGTAGGATCAAACTTTTCATTGAGCTTGTCAATGATTCTCCCTACCATTTCCATATCTGGATTAATAAATTCTTTTCTTGAAATACTATACATTTTTTACCCTCCTATTGTTTGATTTCCTTGTAATTATATTACCATATTCCTCCGGCAATTTCAAGTGTTATTTACATTTATTTTGTTTATCTTTCATCAATTCTATCTGAAGTTCCCTATAATAAGGTACTGTCATTAGTTCCCGGCGAATTTCATCATACATCTTATGCAGCTTCGGATTTACCCATTTCATCCACTCTTTGCGATCATCCATAACCATAAGCTTTCTGACCTGTGTGGCAGAAATAGGGATTCTTCCACGATTCACAATAAGCTGCGACATATCAACCACATCTTCTCTTGCGAACCAGTGGTTTCGCTCTTCGTCATCTCCGGTAATCATCAACTCTGGAACTTTGTAAATATATCTGTCTACATTCTCCAGAAGATACTTGCCCCACTCCGGACGAATATCATTCTCATCTGTCAGATCAGACAGTGCATAAATCATGATTTCCGGCGAATCTCCGTATATTTCTTTCAGCATCTTCGTTCTGGTGTTGATATTAAGCGGATTTCTTTCTGTCCCGCATTCTTGTGATGATCCTATTAAAATTAAGATCCTGTCGCAAAGTTGTGTCCCCATATTTATGAGCGATTCATGACCTATATGATAAGTCTGAAATCGCCCACAAATTAAACCTACATCATAAGGTTTCATTGTTCTGTTCCTCCTAAAATTCTTGTTTTGTCAAAGTCCAAAAATCAATAATACAAACGCTACTGCTAGCATCATGAATGACATCAAAGCTAAAAATACTCTTGTACCATCTGCTTTATCATTCATATTTGTAAGCATATACCAACAAGTTAAACTCATTATTGCACTTGAAATACTTCTCATAGTTTTTCACATACTCCTATTTTAACCCATATCTACGATAAAGCCATTTCTTTCTTCAGCAAAAAACGATTTATACGGTACATCGTAATCCGGTATGAAGCCAATCTTTTTCATCATACTTCCGCAATACGGGCAATAATTATAATTTTCATGTTTCTTTTTGATTTCTTCACATCTTTTACACATATTTTTCCTTCAAATGGAGCTGACGGGAGTTGAACCCGTGTCCGAAATACATACTAACTACACAATCTTTTTACGCAATACTCTTTCATTTGGATATTTATTTTTAAACGTCATCCTAGCGAAAATGAGACAGCTAACCGTTTCCCAGGTATATACTGGTTTCTTGTCCACCACCTATTTTTAAGAAAAACAGGAAACTTCTGTGAGAATTTCGGCTCTATATAGATTATATCCCACAATCATCTATATAGAGTGCAGCTTACGCCGCCAGTCTTGTTTCTTTAGCGTTTATTTTAATGTTGGTTGTTAGGCAACCACTCCTGCGAATTATGTCCGTTCTGTACCCCGTCGATACCATTACAGCCCCATATTTGTTTAATATCTTCTATTTAAAATAAAGACTCTGCATCTCCAACTTATACTACCATTTCCAAGGAATGTCTCAAATTCTTCCACTACTTCATAGCATATCGGAATATACCCTACACCAAGCTGATCTTCGTACTCTCTTGGAATGCAAATCCATTTTCTATCTTTTGATATTGTGCAACTCTGTACTGGCATCCCATCGAAATTATTTTCGTCAACCACCAGAATGTGAAACTTATACTCGTCAAAATCCGGCGTTTTACTTTTTATACGATTTACAATTTCTTCATAATGTCTTGATAGGCTGTCCATCAATTAAAATACCTTTCTTAATATCTATTTTTGCCAGTCCCTCAAATGATTGATATATTGGCAAGCATTCTTTTTTCGGTAATCCATTTCTGCCTTTCTCATATGCAAAATTCACAGTTGTACATTCCAGAATGTCTCCATTCAAGAAATCCTGATTTACCCATCTTCTACGTGGAATTTTTACACTTGTAACTTCTCTTCCATCCAGCATAAACTTAATTGGAAATCCAACAAGCTTAGAATCCATATAGTATTCATATGTGCAAGTTTTCCATACACTGTTTTTGTGCATTGGACATTCTTTATTGAACTCACAGTTTTTAAGAACTTCATTGTATTTTTCCCAACTCTGAAACTCTCTTTTTATCTGTGGAAGCACTGGATCAAAATACTTACATATCTCATGTGCATGAGATTTCCTGTAAAAGTCACCTACTACAATTTTGTTTAAAACACATTTCATAGGTCTTGGATCTGTTGGGTTCTTATGTCCCATATCCTTACAATGGCTACAATCATCGCAGCGGAATACAGAACCAAAATCTTCATACTCGCAACCTCTGCAAAGTCCATCATAATAATAATCTGAAACGTATTTATCACATTTGGCTTTTCCTTCTTTGGTTGCTTCAAAGATTTCATTTTCTTTCCGGCTGTCGTCGTAATGCTCAAACATATCATTAGAAAATCTGGCAGCATCACAATAGCATTCAACGATATATTCCACTTCTCCGTCTTTTTCAACAACATCTTTTACCGTTGTTAAATGTGTTTCAAATTTCCAACCAACAGCAAAAGCAACATATACCATATCACCTACTTTGAACACTGCCAAAACCTCCTAATAATTAACTATTTCTCTTATTTCTTTACCGGGCGTAAAGTGTAAGACTTTTCTGCCTTTTATATAGAGATCTTCTTGTGTATTTGGATTTTTCCCCATCCTACCTTTTCTGTCTCTTGTATCAAATGTGCCAAAATTCACAATTTTTAATCCACCGTATAATTTTACAGCTCTTTTGACTTCCTCAAAAATTAAGGTTGTCCATTCTTCTACGTCTTTCTTTGTACGTCCAGTATGATCGCTTACCATATCAACGAACTCTCTCTTGTTTATCAAACAACAATCAACATCCTTTAAATATAATAAGCCTTATTGTGTATATCTTTTATTTTTGCTATCTTACATATGTTTAAATGCCACTCCACGCTTTTCCATTGAATCTGCAAGTGCAGAACTTCCTCTACCTTTTCCAACGATTGTATAATCTGGAGTAAACACTTTATTTATCTTTTCAAGCATTTCTACCGCTTTTTCCGGTGTTTCTGCCGGGATCATGTATCTATTTCCTGAATTAATAATTGCCAGTTGTTTCTGTTCTCCATATACATCTCCATATAAAAGAGCGATTTTATCTGATTTAAAATTAATTGCTTTGTTCCCAACAAGGATTATAATTCCATCCGGTGCAGATACTTTTACAGTGCTTTTATTGTATTTTCTTGCAATCAGCAGCCCTATGTACCCATCTTTTAAAATAAGGTTTTCAGAAACAACGATCTCTTTAATATCACCGTTTTCCAGATATTTTTCTGTATCTTCCATTACTTTAAGTGGTGACGGATTTGATCTCCTGAATGCTTCTGTTACAAGTATACTGTCAGTTTTAACTATAAACTCTGGCTCTTTTGGCTCAGTCATGTACTCTTTCTTCACCTTAAGAGTAGTAATTGCAGCTTCAGCAATCTCTTTTATAGCTTCCAGGCTTTCGACATTATCGAAATTCATGATTAATGGTGTTGGTGAATTTTCACCATACACACGTGTTCCGATTCCAAGCGGTTCTCCATTTGCAAATTCAATTGAAACTTTATTTGGATCATCAGGTCTAGGATTTATACCAACGTGTATATCACCTTTTCCAAAATCACAAACCATCTCCCTAAGTTCCATCTGGCATTTCTGTGTAATCATTATTTCTTCCTCCTTATATTTCTATTATCTTCTTTTTGGTATGTCGCTCAATAAATTCATCAAAAGTCATTTGTTCTGCTCGCTTTCTGGCATTAATCGCATCCTGAATATTATCAAAATAGCCAAGATTATAATTTTTCCCCTTAAAAGCTATTCTCGCATACCATTGACCTTTGCAAGTGTGGAACGAAACACCTGTGCATCCAGAAGTATTGTTCTTTTGGATTTTTTTATTCTTAATCCTTCCTAAATTTGTTCCTGTTGCCATTTGTTTCACCTCACATTTTATATATTATCATACTTTTTATTATATGTCAATATTTATTTTGTTTATCTTCTATTCATTTTTATATGGGATTTCAATTTCAATGAAATTCTCTCTATGTTTATACCAGTCTTTTGTAGCTTTTGGACTTAATGCCAAACACGTAGCACTAGCGGACAATTTTGAAGCCTGTAGCATATTTCTTCTTTCGCTTTTATTATCGTTACAATACTTAAAACACCCTTCTGCATTGTACCAAGATCCGTTGCTACACTGTAAACATCCAAATAGCTTTATTCCGTCATCTGTTTTTAAGATAACCCCTTTCATTACTTCTGCTCCTTCGATTTTCAAATAATTCTCTTTCTTTTTTCTCTACTTCACGTGTTGCATATATCACTGCTATATCCATAACAACCAGCAAAACAGCAATAATAATCAACAGGAGTAATATTGCCTTCATTATTTATTTTCTTCCTTTCTATCTGCTGGCTTAACACCCTTTGGTAATTCTGCGCGTAATTTGCTTTCTATAATCTCATATCCGCCAAATCTCTTGTATCTCTGTACGATATGTCCATTTTTAAGAATTTTCTTTGCCGGGATCATAGTCATGCTTTCATTATCGTATATTTTTACTCTTGTAAAACCGGCTTTTCGCATTGTATCAAGAGACTCTTTATAATCCTCTTCATTTTCACTTTCAATAACAACCTCTTCAAACGACATATATTTTTGATTGATTACTTTACTCATATGTTTACTATGCCTCCTTTGTAATTTTTTAATCTGTTATATTCTGACATGGCTCTCAACAATTCTTCAGACTCATAGAAGAAGAATATTGTTCTTTCTGAGTCCTTATGACTTTTCTGATAATCTTCAAGCATAAATCCTTTTAGAAGAAGATACCCTGCTAACCGCTTAGAGTATATAGGTGTATATGCTGGTGTTCCCATTTACGTTCACTCTCCATTCTATGTTGTGTCTTTGTATAAAGTATATCACGCATTGTTATATATTACAACATTTATTTGTTTTATCTTATAAGTTTTTCACAATGATCCAACCTAATTCCTGGTCATACTCTTCATTAAATCCAATG
>ERZ832317.1371-NODE-1371-length-31366-cov-8.275303_pt1 | contig 31366 bp, 30 predicted proteins | sample MGYA00519695_ERZ832317 | MGnify/ENA primary metagenome ERZ832317 (study PRJEB31850, sample SAMEA3708726) | human gut metagenome | biome: human gut; feature: human-associated habitat; material: faeces | place: China | collected 2014 ...
CCTTATTGCTTTTCACGCGGCGCACCATCTCGGCCTCGCTCTCGATGGACTGGGAACCGAAGATGAACGAAAGGCCGCCCTCTTTGGCCAGCGCGATGGCCAGCGTGTCGTTCGACACCGACTGCATGATGGCCGAGACCATCGGGATATTCAGGCTGATGGGGCACTCCTCCTGCCCCTTGCGGTAGCGCACGAGGGGCGTTTTGAGCGAGACGTTGTCAGGAATGCAGTCCTCGGACGTGTAACCGGGGACGAGCAGATATTCGCTGAACGTGTGAGACGGTTCTGGATAATAATAAGCCATTGGGTCTGCTCCTCTCTTCTTAAATTACTTGAAATAGCGCACGGCAGAGGTGAACAGCTCCATCTCATACTGTCCGGGAACGTTGCGGTAAAGCTCCTTGCCGATGCGCTCGGTGTGCCCCATCTTGCCGAATACACGGCCATCGGGCGAGGTGATACCCTCGATGGCACAGATCGAGCCGTTGGGGTTGAATGCTGCATCCATTGTAGCATACCCGTCAAGGTCTACGTACTGTGTGGCGATCTGGCCGTTTTCGGCGAGCTTCTTCACAAGCTCTTCGGATGCGAGGAAACGGCCCTCGCCGTGCGAAATGGGCACGGTGTAAATGTCGCCGACCTTCGTACCCGCAAGCCAGGGGGACTTGTTGGAGCACACGCGCGTGCGGACCAGACGGGACTGGTGGCGGCCGATGACGTTGTAGGTCAGCGTCGGGAAATCAGCGTCGGTGTCCATGATCTTGCCATAGGGAACGAGACCGAGCTTGATGAGCGCCTGGAAGCCGTTGCACACGCCGAGCATCAGACCGTCGCGCTTTTCGAGGAGGTCCGTGACCTGCTCCTTGACCGCGGCGTTGCGGAAGAACGCCGTGATGAGCTTGGCACTGCCGTCGGGCTCGTCGCCGCCGGAGAAGCCGCCGGGGATGACGATGATCTGGCTCTCCTTGACAGCCGCAGCAAAGCGCTCGACGCTGTCAGCAACGTCGGCGCTCGTTAAGTTGCGGATGATGAACTGCTCGGCGTCCGCGCCCGCTTCGAGCAGGGCGCGATGGGTGTCGTACTCGCAGTTCGTGCCGGGGAAGACGGGGATCAGCGCCTTCGGACGCGCAGTCTTGACGGCGGGCGCAACGCGCTTTTCCGTTTCATAGGTAAAGCTCTCGACCGTGCCGGCGTCCTGCGTCTTCGTCGGGTAGACCGATTCGAGCACGGAATCGTTCAGGGCCAGCAGCTCAGAAATGCTCGCCTCGTCATTGCCGATGGTGATCGTCTTCTCCGCCGTCGTGATGCCGATGCAGACGGCGTCGGGAATTTCCTCGGTGAGCTCGGCGACGATCGCGCCGGGCATGGGCCGGTACCAGTCGAGAGCGGTCGAGGCCGCGGCAAAGCCGACCTCGTTGCCAAGCGACATCTTCATCACCGCTTCGGCAAGGCCGTTTTCGACGGCCCAGGCGCTTGCGGCCTTGCCCGCGCGGGCGAGCGCGGTGAAGCGCTCCCACGCGGCGGTCTTCTGCTCCGCCGTGCCGCCGTAGAAGAGATAAACGCCGTGACCGGCGGACTTGAAGTCAGTCGTCACAAGCTCGCCCGCGCACACCGGTGCAATGGCGAACGAGATGAGCGTCGGCGGGACGTCGTGGTCTAAGAACGTGCCGGACATCGAGTCCTTACCGCCGATGGCGGCGGCGCCGAGCTCAAGCTGCGCGTCCAGCGCACCGAGGAGCGCGGCAAAAGGCTTGCCCCAGCGCACGGGCTCATTGCGGAGCTTTTCAAAAAATTCCTGTAAGGTGAGATATGCCTTGTGATAATCGGCGCCCGCGGCGACGATCTTAGCAACCGAGGTGTAGACCGCGCTGTGCGCGCCCGTGTAAGGATCGGCGCTCAGCGCGTCGGGGTCGCAGCCCCAGGCCATCACGCTGCCCTGCTCGGTCTTGCTACCCGGCAGCACCGGCAGCAGCGCCGCCATCGCCTGCGAGGGACTGCGCTGCGTCTTGCCGCCAAAGGGCATGAGCAGCGAGAACGCACCGACGGTGGAGTCGAAGCGCTCGGTGAGACCGCGGCGGGACGCGCTCTTGAGACTGCCCGCCATATCGCGCAGCGTGCACGGCGCGCAAGCGGACTCCGCCTGCTTCTTTCCCACTTCCACGCGAATGCTTGCGTGCTTGACTGCGCCGTTCGTGTCGAGGAAGGCGCGCGAAAGGTCGGCGACCGTCTGGCCGCGCCAGTGCATGACCATGCGGGGACTCTCAGTCACGACGGCCACGCGGTAGGCCTCCAGGTTTTCGGCCTGCGCGGCGGCGATGAACTTCGCCTCATCCTCCGGCGCGACGACGACGGCCATGCGCTCCTGCGATTCGGAGATCGCAAGCTCGGTACCGTCGAGGCCCTCATACTTCTTGCGCACGGCGTCGAGCTCGATCTCGAGGCCGTCGGCCAGCTCGCCGATGGCGACAGACACACCGCCCGCGCCGAAGTCGTTGCAGCGCTTGATGAGGCGGGTGACCTCGCCGTTTCGGAACAAGCGCTGGATCTTGCGCTCTTCGGGCGCGTTGCCCTTCTGGACCTCGCTCGCCATGGTGGTGAGGGACTTCATATCGTGGCTCTTTGACGAACCGGTCGCGCCGCCGATGCCGTCACGGCCCGTGCGGCCGCCGAGCAAGATAACGACGTCGCCCGGGGCGGGACGCTCGCGCACAACGTTCTTGGCGGGCGCCGCGGCGACGACCGCGCCGCACTCAAGGCGTTTGGCAATGTAGCCCTCGTGGTAGAGCTCGGCGACATGGCCCGTGGCAAGGCCGATCTGGTTGCCGTAGGACGAATATCCCGCCGCCGCGGTCTGCGCCAGCTTGCGCTGGGGGAGCTTTCCGAGAAGCGTCTCCGCGAGCGTCTTTCGCGGGTCGCCGCCGCCGGTGACGCGCATCGCCTGATGGACATAAGCGCGGCCGGAGAGCGGGTCGCGGATGCAGCCTCCGATGCAGGTGGCCGCGCCGCCGAAGGGTTCAATTTCGGTGGGGTGGTTGTGGGTCTCGTTTTTGAACATCAGCAGCCAGTCCTGCTCCTCGCCGTTCACCTTGGCGGGAACGTGGATAGAGCAGGCGTTGATCTCCTCGCTCTCGTCGAGCTCGGGGAGAAGGCCGCGTTTCTTGAGCGTCTTGGTGCCGATGGTCGCGATGTCCATGAGCGTCTGGGGGCGCTTGGCAGCCTTCTCGAGGCCGTAGACCTCCTCGCGCGCGGCGAGGTAGCGGTCATACGCATCCTTGACGGCGGGATCCTCGATGCTGACCTCGTCCAAATGCGTAGAGAACGTCGTGTGGCGGCAGTGATCGGACCAGTAGGTGTCGACGACGCGCACCTCGGTCACGGTGGGGTCGCGGTGCTCTTCGTCGCGGAAATAGGCCTGCAAGGTCTTGAGGTCGTCTAAGTCCATCGCAAGGCCCATGGACGAAAGAAGCGCCGAGAGCGCCGATTCATCCATTCCGGTAAAGCCGTCGACCGATGCGACGGGCTTGGGCTCGGAGAGGTTCTCTTCGAGCGTCTCGGGCTTTGCAAGCGAGGCCTCGCGACTCTCGACAGGGTTGATGACGTGGTGCTTGACGGCCTCGACGTCCTTTTCAGAGAGCGTGCCGTAGAGCGCGTAGACCTTCGCCGTGCGGATGCGCGGGCGCTCGCCCTGGCTGAGGAGCTGGATGCACTGCGCCGCGCTGTCCGCGCGCTGGTCAAACTGGCCGGGCAGCGGCTCGACAGCAAACACGGCGGCAGCGCCGCTCGCGTCGATCTCCCCGCTCGTCAGGTCAAGCTGCGGCTCGGAGAAAACGGTATTTGTGGCATAGGCAAACAGAGTCTCGTCGATGCCCTCGACGTCGTAGCGGTTCCAGATGCGCACATTTTCAAGACTCTTGAGGTCCAGAAACGAGCGGCAGTCGGAAAGAAGGCTCGCGCACTCGGGCGCAAGGCCGGGCTTTTTTTCAACACAGACGCGATAGACCATTTACTCTCTCTCCTTTTGCGCGGCGAGGGCTCGGCGGCCAATGTCGCTGCGGCAGTATTTGTTGGCAAAATCGACCTCGGACGATAAACGGTAGGCCTCCTTCACGGCCTTCTCGAGCGTGGGGGCGACAGCGGTAACGCCGAGCACGCGGCCGCCAGCGGTCAGGAGCCTGTCTCCGTCTTTCTTCGCGCCCGCGACGTAGGTGTGCGCAGCGGCCTCTTCGCTCATCGTGATGGGGAAGCCGCTCTCGTACTTCTTGGGGTACCCGTTTGAGGCGAGGACGACGCAGCAGGCGGAATCGGTCGAAAATTCGACGGGGACGTCCTTGAGCGTGCCGCTCGTCGTGGCCTGCATCACGGTGAGCAGGTCGGACTTGAGAAGCGGCAGCACGACCTGCGTCTCGGGATCGCCGAAGCGGCAGTTGTACTCCACGACCTTCGGGCCGTCCTTTGTGAGCATCAGGCCGAAGTACAGGCAGCCCTTGAAGGGGCGGCCCTCGGCCTTCATCGCGCGGATCGTGGGCAGGAAGATCGTCTGCATGCACTCGTCCGCGATCTTTTCCGTGTAGCAGGGATTTGGAGCGATCGTGCCCATGCCGCCGGTGTTCGGGCCCTTGTCGCCGTCCAGCGCGCACTTGTGGTCCATGGAAGACACCATGGGAACAACGGTTTCGCCGTCGGTAAAGCTCAGAACGGAGACCTCGGGCCCCTCCATGAATTCCTCGATGACGACGCGCGCGCCGCTCTGCCCGAAGGCCTTGTCCTCGATCATGGAGCGAACGGCGGTCTTTGCTTCCTCCACCGTCTGCGCAACGATGACGCCCTTGCCGAGCGCCAGACCGTCGGCCTTGACGACGATGGGCGCGCCCTGCGCGTCAATATAGGCACAGGCGGCGTCCGCGTCGGTGAAGAGCTCATACTTTGCCGTGGAGATGCCGTATTTTTTCATCAGATCCTTGGAAAATGCCTTGCTCGCCTCGATGACGGCGGCCTTTTTGTCGGGGCCGAAGCACGGGATGCCCGCCTCGGTCAGCGCGTCCACCGCGCCGAGGGCCAGGGGATCGTCCGGCGCGACAACGGCGTAGTCGATCCGGTGCGCTTTCGCAAATTCGACCTGCGCGGGGATGTCCTTTGCGCCGATCTCCGGCACGCAGACCGCGTCGGCGGCGATGCCGCCGTTACCGGGCAGGCAGTAAATTTCCTCAACTGCGGGATTTTCTTTTAACTTCTTGATAATGGCGTGTTCGCGGCCTCCGCCGCCGATGACCATGAGTTTCATTCGTTTCGTTCCTCCTTTTAGTGATGGAACAATCTCTGTCCGGTAAAGGCCATGGTGATGCCGTATTTATTCGCGGTCTCGATGACGTTGTCGTCGCGGATCGAGCCGCCGGGTTCCGCGATGTAGGTGACGCCGCTCTTTCTCGCGCGCTCAACATTGTCGCCGAACGGGAAGAACGCGTCGGAGCCGACGGTCACGCCGCTCTGGCGGGCGACCCAATCCTTGCGCTCCTGCACCGTCAGCGGCTCGGGGCGCTCCTTGAAGACGCGCTGCCATGCACCGTCGGCCAAAACGTCGTCACACTCGTCGGAAATATAAACATCGATGGCGTTGTCGCGGTCAGGGCGGCGGATACCGTCCACAAACGGCAGCGCAAGCACCTTCGGGTGGCGGCGGAGATACCAGTTGTCCGCCTTGCTGCCGGCAAGGCGCGTACAGTGGATGCGGCTCTGCTGGCCGGCGCCGACGCCGATGGTCTGGCCGTCCTTGGCGTAGCAGACGGAGTTCGACTGCGTGTATTTGAGCGTAATGAGCGAAACGATCATGTCGCGCTTCGCGTCATCGGGAAGATTCTTATTTTCGGTGACGATGTTCGCAAGCAGCGACTCGTCGATCTTGCAGTTGTTGCGGCCCTGCTCGAACGTGACGCCGAAGACGTCCTTCTGCTCCTGCGGGGCGGGAATGTAGGCGGGGTCCATCTGCACGATGTTGTACTTGCCGCCCTTTTTCGTCTTTAGGATGGCAAGCGCCTCCTCGCTGAACGAGGGGGCGATGATGCCGTCGGAGACCTCGCCTTTCAGATATTCCGCCGTCGCGGCGTCGCACTCGTCGGAGAGCGCCGCCCAGTCGCCGTAGGAGCAGAGGCGGTCCGCGCCGCGGGCGCGGATGTAGGCGCAGGCGATGGGCGAAAGGGCCTCGTCAGGCCCAACAAAGTAAATCTGCTTGTCCACCTCGTCGAGCGGCAGGCCGAGCGCCGCTCCCGCGGGAGAGACGTGCTTGAAGCTCGCCGCGGCGGGCAGGCCCGTGGCCTCCTTAAGCTCGCGCACGAGCTGGAAGGAGTTGAAGGCATCGAGCAGATTGATGTAGCCTGGCTTGCCGTTCAGCACGGTGAACGGCAGGTCGCCGCCGTCTTTCATAAAGACGCGCGCAGGCTTCTGGTTGGGGTTGCAGCCATATTTGAGTTCGAGCTCGTTCATATCGTTCTCCTCAATCGCCTAAATTCTTGTTGAACAGCTTGACTTCGCCGTTCACGTTTGCGTAAAGGGACACCTTGTTGTCCTCGTTGAGCGCGTCCCAGACCTCTTCGGGGCTGGGGACGCTCACCTCCATCGGCTCGCCCGCAAATGTCGGCAGCGGCGTGCCGTCGCCCTGATAGGTGCTGATGAAGTAGGCCTTGTCCGCGTCGCAGCCCTCGTAGCAGAAGAACTCGCGCAGGCACCGGCCGTTGTTATGCTTGAGGATGGACATCTCGAACGAGCCGTCCTCATGCACGATGGCGGAAATACGCGGCGTCCAGTTCGGCTCGTCGGGCTCGTACTCGCGCGTCATCAGGCCGCGGCGGAAGTCGCCGTGTGCGCAGATCGTGTCGGTCTGGTCGCCGTTCGTCACAACGAGGTCGCTGCCCATCGTGCGGACGGGGTGATAGATGATGAGGCTGGGGTCTGCAAGCTTGGCGGGGTCAAAGGCCTCGGTGCGGATGCCGTCGTCGGTCTTGACAAAGACGCGGTTGCGGCTGTTCTCGCTGCGGCCCATGATGAAATAATAGACGCGGTCCTTGCCGACTAAAATGCCGCGGCCGGGATAAGACGTATTTTTCAGAAAGTGCAAAAAGTCGACCATTTCAGTTCTCCTCTTCTGTGATGGCGCGGCAGACAAGCTCCGTCGCGCGCGGCAGGAGCTTCCATTCGGCCTGCTCCATCACGCGGCGCTGTAAGGTCTCGGGCGTGTCACCCGCTTCGATCTCGACCGCTTTTTGCAGGATGATCTCGCCGCCGTCGGGAATTTCGTTGACAAAGTGCACCGTCGCGCCCGTGACCTTCACGCCGCGCGCGAGCGCAGCCTCGTGCACCTTTAAGCCGTACATGCCCCTGCCGCAGAACGACGGGATCAGCGACGGATGGATATTCAGAATGCGGCGCGGCCACTTTTTCGTGAAGTTCTCGCTCAGGATGCTCAAAAAGCCCGCGAGGACGATGACGTCGATCTTGTACTGCTCGAGCAGCAGCTCGATCGCCGCCTCAAAGTCGTGCTGGATGAGGCTCGACGGCACGGTGTGTGCGGGGACGTTCGCCTTTTCCGCGCGTTCGAGCGCGTAGGCGCATGCCTGAGAGGAAATGACGAGCGCGATCTCGCCGTGTGGAATTTTGCCGTCTCTCTGCGCGTCGAGCAAGGCTTGTAAATTCGTGCCGCCACCCGAGACGAACACCGCGATGCGCGCGCTTTTCAGCATAGTGCGACCTTCTCTTCCCCGCTCACGACCTCGCCGATCACGTAGGCGTCCTGGCCGTTTTCCTTGAGGGCGGCAAGCGCCTTGTCGGCGTCATCTTTGGCGACGATCATCGTCATGCCGACGCCCATGTTGTAGGTGTTGAACATGTCGTGCTCGGGGATGCTGCCCATGCGCTGGAGCATTGAGAAGATCGGCGGCGTGCGGAGAGCGGATTTGTCGATCTTCGCGCACAGGCCGTCGGGGATGCAGCGGGGAATATTTTCATAGAAGCCGCCGCCTGTGATGTGGCTGACGCCGTGGACGTCGGCCACGTCCATCGCGGCGAGAACGGGCTTCACGTAGATCTTCGTCGGGCGCAGCAGCTCTTCGCCCAGCGTGCAGCCGAGCTCGTCGACATATGCGCCGAGGTCCGCGTGCTCAACGTTGAAGACCTTGCGCACGAGGGAGTAGCCGTTGGAGTGGATACCGCTTGAGGTAAGCGCGATCGCAACGTCGCCCGGACGCATGCGGTCGTGGTCGATGATCTTCGCGCGGTCGACAATGCCGACGGCGAAGCCCGCGAGGTCGTAGTCATCGGCGGACATGGTGCCGGGGTGCTCGGCGGTCTCGCCGCCGATGAGCGCGCAGCCGGACTGCACGCAGCCCTCGGCCACGCCGGAGACGAGCGTCGCGACCTTCTCCGGCTCGTTCTTGCCGATGGCGATGTAGTCGAGGAAGAAGATGGGCTTTGCGCCGCAGCAGATGATGTCGTTGACGCACATGGCAACGCAGTCGATGCCGACGGAGTCGTGCTTGTTCATCAGCTGCGCGATGCGCTGCTTCGTGCCCACGCCGTCCGTGCCCGAGACGAGCACGGGCTCGCTCATACCGGTAAGATCAGGCGCAAACAGGCCGCCAAAGCCGCCGATATCGGACACAACGCCTGGGATCATGGTGCGCTGGACGTGCTTTTTCATCAGCTTGACGCCCTCGTAGCCGGCCTCGATATTCACGCCGGCGTCACGGTAGCTCTCGGAAAAACTACGCATTCTTCTTTTTCTCCCCTTCACTGATTTTGCACTCAAAGCGGTCCTTGCCGCCGTCTTTCGGGATGCTCGTGGGATAGCCGCCGCCGAAGCAGGCCGTGCAGAAGCCGTTTTCGGTGTTGTCGGCGAGCTTGACGACGTCCTCGATGCTTAAGTAGCCGAGCGAGTTGACGCCGATGATCTTCGCGATCTCATCGACCGTGTGGTGCGTGGCGATGAGGTTGTTCTTGTCGTCGATGTCCGTGCCGTAGTAGCACTCGGAGACAAACGGCGGCGCGCTGACGCGCATGTGGATCTCCTTTGCGCCCGCCTTCCACAATAGGTCGATCGTGCGACGGCAGGTCGTACCGCGGACGATGGAGTCGTCGATCAGCACGACGCGCTTGCCCTCGACCACGGAGCGGATGGGGTTGAGCTTGATGTTGACCTCGTTTTCGCGCATCGTCTGCGTGGGCGAGATGAACGTGCGGCCGATGTACTTATTTTTGATAAAGCCGATGCCGTAGGGGATGCCGCTCTGGCGCGCGTAACCGAGGGCTGCATCAAGGCCGGAATCCGGCACGCCGATGACGACATCCGCCTGCACGGGATGCTCGAGCGCGAGGAACGCGCCTGCGCGCTGGCGTGCGACGTGGACGCTGCTGCCGTCGATGACGGAGTCAGGGCGGGCGAAGTAGATGAACTCGAAGACGCAAAGCTTCTTCGGCGCTTTGCCGCAGTGGCTCGTGTCGGAGCGAACGCCGGCCGTGTCGACGACAACGATCTCGCCGGGGCGGATGTCGCGCTCAAACTCGGCGCCGATGGCGTCGAGCGCGCAGGATTCAGACGCGAAGACAACAGAGCCGTCCTTCAGATGCCCCATGCAGAGGGGACGGAAGCCGTGGGGGTCGCGCGCGGCAATGAGCTTCGTCGGCGAGGAGAGGACGAGGGAATACGCGCCCTCGATGCGGTCCATCGCAGCGGAGACAGCCTCTTCGATGGAGCCGCGGTTGAGTCTCTCCTGCACGATGATATAGGCGATGACCTCGCTGTCGGTCGTGGTCTGGAAGATGGAGCCGCGACTTTCAAGCTCCTGCCTCAGCTCGCGGGAGTTCGTCAGGTTGCCGTTGTGCGCGAGCGCCATACGGCCCTTGAAGTGGTTCACTAAAATGGGCTGGACGTTGCGCTTGTTGTCGCTGCCGGTCGTGCCGTAGCGCACATGGCCGACGGCGATGGTACCCTTGCCGAGCGATTTGAGCTGCTCGGGCGGGAAGACCTCGCTCACAAGGCCAGTGTCGCGCAGCGAGCGGAACAGGCCGTCGTCGTTGACGACGATACCCGCGCTCTCCTGTCCGCGGTGCTGGAGGGAGTAGAGCGCGTAGTAGGCATAGGACGCGACGTCCGCCTCCTGAGGCGTAAAGATGCCGAACACGCCGCATTCTTCGTGAATGTGGCGCGCCGGGATGATGTTGTGATTCTCTGTCATATTTGATCTTACTGTGCGTCGTGAGCCATCAGGCGCTTCATGACTTCGGCGTAGGCGTCTTCCACGCCGCCGAGGTCGCGGCGGAAGCGGTCCTTGTCGAGCTTTTCGTTCGTCTTGCTGTCCCACAGGCGGCAGGTGTCAGGGCTGATCTCGTCGGCGAGAACGATCTGGCCGTCGACGGTCTTGCCGAACTCGAGCTTAAAGTCGACGAGCGTGACGCCGCACTCGCTCCAAAATGCCTTGAGCGTGTCGTTGACGGCGAAGGCATACTTCTTGATGAGCTCGATCTCCTCCCAGGTCGCGAGCTTGAGGGCAACGGCGTGATAGGCGTTCATCAGGGGGTCATGCAGATCGTCGTTCTTGTAGGAGAACTCGATCGTGGGCTCGGAGAAGACGATACCCTCCTCCACGCCGTAGCGGGAGGCAAAATGACCGGCGGAGATGTTGCGGATGATGACCTCCAACGGGACGATGGAGACCTTCTTGACGAGCGTGTCGCGCTCGCTGAGCTCTTCAACAAAGTGGGTCGGGATGCCGGCCTTTTCCATCTTGGCCATCAGACGGTTGGTCATCTGGTTGTTGATGACGCCCTTGCCCGCAATGGTGCCCTTCTTCAGGCCGTTGAAGGCGGTGGCGTCGTCCTTGTAGTCCACGATGTAAAGTTCCGGGTCGTCGGTGCGGAAGACCTTCTTGGCCTTTCCCTCATAGAGCTGTTCCAGCTTCTGCATGGTGCGTTCGTCCTTTCTTTCTGTTGAGAGATTAGATATTTGAATAGGCAATTGATAAACCATTAGAAAAACGGAAGGGAAAGAGAAAATAGAAATGAGAAATCAGAAATCCGGCCGCGGGATGGCGCGGATACGGAACTTTGAGCCGTCCGGTCAGGACGGACTCCAGACTTTCCGATTCCTCATTTCCGATTTCTCACGATTTCAGGAGTCCCTCCTGGAGCTTGGCGTCCTTCTCGGCGATCTGCTCCGCCATCTTCCGCCGCTCCGCTTCCAGGCGCCGGGTCAGGGCCTCGTCCTCCACCGCCAGGATCTGGGCGGCCAGCACAGCAGCATTTTTCGCGCCGTTCAGTGCTACCGTAGCCACCGGGATGCCGCCGGGCATCTGGACTGTGGCCAGCAGGGCATCCAGCCCATCCAGGACGCCCCCCTTCATGGGAATGCCGATGACAGGCAGGGTGGTGTTGGCGGCAAAGGCCCCGGCCAGATGGGCAGCCATACCGGCTGCGCACAGGATGACGCCGTACCCGTTGGCGCGGGCCGACTTCGCAAAGGCGGCGGCAGCCTCCGGCGTGCGGTGGGCGGAAAGAATGTGGGCCTCATACGGCACGCCGAATTCCTTCAGTACCGTGCAGGCGGACTTGACTACCGGCCAATCACTGTCAGAGCCCATGATGATCGCAACTTTTTTCATGCGGTTAATAACCTCCCTTACAAAGCAAAACAGCGCAGTGGCCTGTCAGGGTACACTGCGCTGCGGTCATAATGTGAAAAGGGTATGATGGTACAGAACGCCCGCGCCAAAACCAAGCTGCTGCATTGCAATTGCCACGGAAGATCCTCCTTTATATAAAGTAAGATATTGTCCTGTGCTTTAAGTGTAAACTCTGGGAAAAGAAAATGCAAGCACCCCGCGGACATTTCAGCCAAACTACCACCCGGCCGGGTTTTAAACGGTACTTTTTGTCGTTTTTGATGGGTTCTTTAGGGCAAATGTCATACTTTGTATAATACCGCGAAATCCTGCCTGCCGATACGCCGGAAGCTATGCGGCAGAACCTGCTGAATAAGTTTCCTGTAATATTCGGCACAAATTTCGTCTGCGCCAAAAAAGCTGCGCAGGCAGGTGTTTTCCTGTCTGTGCAGCTTTGGTAAAGATTGCGCCCATTATGCGTGGCGCTTTTTATCCAGACGGATCTTGTCCGAGATCATGGCAATAAATTCCGAGTTCGTGGGCTTGCCGCGAAGATTGTGGATCGTATAGCCGAAGTAGCTGTTCAGTGTGTCCACATCACCGCGATCCCATGCTACCTCAATGGCGTGGCGGATGGCACGCTCCACACGGCTGGCGGTGGTCATGTTGCGCTTGGCAATCTCCGGATAAAGGCGTTTTGTGACGGCATTGATGTAGCCGTGGTCCGCGATGGTCAGCAGGATGGCATCGCGCAGGAACTGATAGCCCTTGATGTGGGCCGGCACACCGATCTGGTGCAGGATCTCGGTGACCGTCAGCTCGTCACTGTCGAGCGAGGTGAGCTGCGGGCGGGCCGTGTTGCCTGCAGCCTTCAGCACACGGCTGACCAGCACGGTCTCGTCAAACGGCTTGACGAAGAAGAACGAAAATCCGCTGTCCAGCAGCTCCTGCTCGATCTCCTCGCTCTGGAAGGCCCCGGTAACGAAGAAGGTCGTGCGGGTGCTGCTGGTGTTCTGGGCCTCGTAGCGCTGCTTGACAGTGATGGCGTCCAAGTCCGGCATAAAGGCATCCAGCAGCACAGCCTGCGGATGGATCGTCAGCAGGGTCTCCAGCGCTTTGGCACCGTTCTTTTCGCAGATGGTCACTGAGACGCCCTTTTCCTCCAGAACATGGCGGCAAAGTGCAGACACCTGCGGGTCCGTGTCGGTCATTACAAATTTGATCTTTTCCATCGTCACATATCCTCCATACTTTCTGAGTTGCGCGTTGTCCGCGCATCGACCCCGTTTTGATGGGCTCCTCGTTTACAATGGAAATTTTACCATAAATTACCAGCTTTCGCAAGTGGTTCGACACGACTTTTCTCTTATTTAAGCAAACTTTCGTTCGACAGCTTTCTCTCTATTTCGCCGTATTTCGGCACAGATTTACACAATCCTGCTCAATTTTACGCTTTTTGCACGCTGTCGGCTGCAGGGCGCGGCGGTCAGGCCTTTTTCTGCTTTTCCCGGCGGTGAAGTCAGGCGGCAGCGTCTGCCTTTTCCAGCATCGTTGCTGCAAAGATCGCATACCCCTTCGCGGGGTCGTTTACCAGCACATGGGTCAGCACTGCGGCAAGGCGGCCGTTCTGCACAATCGGTGAGCCGCTCATTCCCTGTACGATACCGCCTGTTTTTTCGAGCAGCGTCTGATCGGTCACGCGGATCAGCAGATTGCGGTTTGGGTCTGTTCCGGTCATAGTCACCCGCTCAATGCGCACGGCATAGGCTTTGGCTGCCGTTCCCTCCACGGTAGCCCAAAGCTCGGCGGGGCCTGTGGTGACCTCCTGCAGGTTGGCGACCTCCACGCTTTGCCCCGCTGCCGGGCCGCTGTAGCTGCCGTATACCCCCGCTGCATCGTTGGCCAGCACTCTGCCAATCGGCGATGCTGCAAACTCCCCGCGCAGCTCGCCCGGGCTGCCGGCAGCGCCGCGGACACAGCCCGTTACCGTCACAGGCACGATCTCACCGGATAGCAGTGTCAATTCTGCACCGGTGTCGGCATCGCTGATGGAATGGCCCAGCCCGGCAAAGGTGCCGTGCAGGGGGTCGATAAAGCTGAGCGTCCCGATACCCGCCCCCGAATCCCGCACCCAGATGCCCGCCTTGTAGCAGCCGTTCTCGTCCCGAGTCGGCGTCAGCACCGCCGTACATTGGCTTTCGCCGCGTCTGTAAAGCACAGTCAGCGGCGCACCGCCCGCCGCCTGTATGGCGCTGGTCAGATCCTCATTGCTGCGCACAGGCTGCCCATTTGCCGAGATGATGAGATCCCCCAGCCGCAGCCCCGCCGCCTTGGCGGGATTCTCGCTGCCCAGCGCCGTGTACCGGTCGGAGAATGCCACGACCAGTGCACCATCGGAAAACAGCTTGACCCCGAAGGGGGTACCGCACAGCTGCACCGTGCGCCGCGCCGTGGTGACTGCGCGCACCGTTTTGACCGGAACCACGCCGAACAATGCCAGCGTAACATTGCTGCTTGTGTCGGGCGCTGTGCTGTCCGCAGGCACAGCGCCCTGCCTTTTGCGGGCAGAAAGGTACGGCAGCGAAGCGATGCGCAGCTCTGCTGCCGGTTCATCGGTGTAAAGTGTATCCGGCAAAGCCGCTGCCAGCCCGGCAATGACTGCCGTTCCCAGCAGTGCCAGCAGCGCAGCCGCTGCCGCCGCCAACCGCCATTTTCTTTGCATCTGCATCCCTCACTTTGGGATAGCATGTGCAGACAACAGGCGGATTATGTCGGCTATTCTTCACTAGACAACAAAAAACAGCGAAGATAAGCAATTATGCCAATCTGCGCTGTTATTTTTATGGTGCAGTTGAGCAATCCAAATCCGAACCTGTTTTCTGATCGGCCAATGCGGTTTTGAGGTCATCAAACGTGATGGTCGTTGCTCCTTCATTATAGTTGAAGGTTATCACCATTTTGTCATCGTACAGGAAAATCGCATTGATGAAAGTGTCAATCAACATCTTCCTGTGGGACTTCTGCCGCACATCCAGCTTGCGGAAACGGTGAAGCCAGAAGGTCATAAACTCGGCGCTGACCTTTGGCTTCGCCAGTTTCTCACAGGCAATCTTGGTTTCCAGTTCCTCTTTCGTGGCTTCCAGTTCTTCCAGGCGGCCTTTTGTGGACTTGGTCAAGATCCCCTGCTGGATGGCATTCAGCAGATTTTGAATGGCCGTGTCCGCCTCCCGTAACTGCTGTTCATAGAGGGGCAGGTTGACATTCTCCCTGTCCTGCAAATCCATCAGCATGGAAACAATGGCCTCTGTCGCCTCATCGTCCATCACTATCTTCATGGTTTCGCTTACCACCAACTCTTCAATCCATTCCTTGCGGACAGATTTCTTGTGGCACTCGGTACGCTTCTTTTTCACGGACACGCACTTGTAGTAGTGGTGGACATTCCCTGTGTGGCTGGTGCCGCTCTCACCGCAGAGGTAGGCCCCGCAATAGCCGCAGAACAGCTTGGTTGTCAGCAGATAATCGTCCTCGGCCTTGTGGCGGGCCGGGGCTTTCTTGTTCTTTGCCAGTTTCTCCTGCACCCGGTCAAAGAGGTCTTGGGGGACGGTGGCGGGAATACCGTCCGGCACCACAATGTCCCGATAGGTGTACTCCCCGATATAGCGGCGGTTGTTCAGAAGGTGCTGGACGCTGTTGTAGGTCATCTTTTGGCCGCGAGTATTCTTCATGCCCTGCTCGTTGAGCCAGTCCCGGATTTGGGTCATAGTAGCTCCCTCATCGTAACGCTGGAACGCCTCTCGCACAAAGGGTGCGGTCAGCGGGTCAAGCTGAAAATACTGTTCGCTGTCGATCTGGTAGCCGATAGGCAGAGTGCCGCCGTTATATTTGCATTTCAAGGCGTTCTCCGTCATGCCCCGGACAACCTTTTCGGACAGGTCGGCGGAGTAGTATTCGGCATAACCCTCCAGCACGCTTTCCAGAATGATACCCTCGGCCCCGTCGGAAATGACCTCAGTGGCGGATACCACTTTGACCCCGTTCTTTTTCAGAGCGGCCTTGTAGCGGGCGCTGTCGTAGCGGTTGCGGGCAAACCTGTCCAGCTTCTAGACGATAATCATATCGAACAGGCGCTTGCCACTATCTTTAATCATGTTCTGAAATTCAGGGCGGTTATCAGTCTTAGCGGAAAAGGCCCTGTCAATGTAGTGGCGCAGGATGGTGATACCGTTCTTCTCGGCAAAGGCAGTACACTCCCGAATTTGCCCCTCGATACTTTCCTCTCGCTGATTGTCGGAGGAATAACGAGCATAGATCACAGCTTTCATATTCTCACCTCGCCGCTTGTTAAAATACCCATCATTTGACTTGCCTGCACGATCCGTTCAAAAGCTTCTCTTTGTGAGCAAGTTAGATTTGCGTGCATGGAGGGGTTCCGGTAAGCCATAAAAGCACCCTCAAAGATAGACTTAACACCTTTACGAAAATTGGCTCCGCTTATTTCTGATGTATCGCAAAACTGATAGAAGCCATTGTCTGAAAGTAATGCGCCAATTAAACCCGCTGCATCTTTAGGAATGGGAAAGTTAGGTTTTCCTTCCTTAAACAATTCTCGCATTCGAGTTTCAACTTCTTTAATGGCGGCTTCACTGGCGGCGGCAAAATGACCATCGCAAAACAGCCCTTTTGAAACAGCAATGATTCGCGGGTGAATGTCCTGCCAAAACCGAGTATCTATCGGTTCCAAAGAAATGTGTTTGATAATTATAAAAAGCTCTCCAAACGCGGCTGCATTCAACAGCATCATGCCATAAGGAGGCTGGGGAGCAGAAAAAAGTCTGTTCTTTATCTCTAATAATTCATGGCCATAAAATGGGTATTCGTACTGAATATTTGTCGAAATCGTCTGCAAATCATTTTGTATTTTCCAACAATCGGTTTGTAGGAACGCTGGTAAGGCTCCTGTTGAAAGTTGGGTGTTGGTACGCTGTAGCCAGTCTTTTATTGCAGAAATTTCTTTTTCATATATAACCTTCATTCTCCATCCTCCATCATGCGGAACAGGGTTTCTTTCAATTTCTCATTCATGGGAGATTGCGGATCAAAACACATCTCAATAAAGCGGCGCATTTCCTCACGCTCTGGAGCGGCTTTAGGCTTAAACTCGTATATTACTCCCTGGGGCTTGTCCGTTCGGGCAAAAAGATAATCCAAAGATACATCAAAGTAATCCGCATAGCGATGGAACAGTTCTACTGGCGGGGTGGACTGGCCATTCTCATAGCGGTTGATACTGGACTGTGTGGAGCCGATAGCCTCGGCCATTTTTACCTGCGAAAAACCAACACTTTCCCGCAGGGCCTTCAAACGCTTACCCACTTCTTTCATCTTCCAACCTCCTATTCGGGTTAATTTTATTATAACCCGAATAATACAAATTTTCAACTCGGAAATAAAATTTTCTCTATGCGTTTTCTCCCATCTCGGCCCGCAGGCCGAATAAAGAAACGGCGCAGACCAGCCCACAATTCATGGGCTAATCTGCACCGTTTCTTTGGGTTTTGGATGGGGTGCGGACATAGATGCAGAAATGCAATCTGTGTCCGCACACCGACAAAACCGGGGGTTTCCAAAGGGGGGCTATGCCTCCCCTTTGGCACACAACCTTGCTTGCAAGGTGTAGTGTGTTATACCTGCTGGCGCGGCTGACAGGGGAAACGGGGTGCAATACGGTTAGCACACCGCTTACACTGGCAGGAAAACGGGCGGGGTTTTGTGACCGGGAGGGAACAAAAACTGTCCGTTTTCAGAGAGCGGCAGCAGGTATACAAAGTCCCCACATGCAAGCGGAAACAACAATATTATCTATTTATTATCTTTCCAACATTTTTGATAGAAATAGATATTGTTCCGTTCGGATTATTTATAAATTCTATGTATTCAGAATTATCAAAAAAATCAGAGGGTATTGTTATTTCAATTCCTGTATCAGTTTTAATTTTATGCTTTTTGCCTTCCCGAATGGCATAGGTTCGTTCGACGGGAATAGATACCGGGATACCTTGTTGATGGATTTGCTGTACAAATTCTTCGGCAAGTTCATCAGATTCAGGAAAAACCATATGGCTCAATTCAACTGTATCTAGGCTGTCGGAAGTTTCTGCATTTTCGGCAAGAAAAGCCTTCGTTCTGGAAACAATAGCAGCGCTGTTTTTGCCATGCTGTTCCGACAACTGCAATGCAATGTTTTTTACAGCGTTGACTGCGGCCTTGGGCGAAATCGAATTTGTACACTCTAAAATGAAGTTGGGTATGATCGACACATCTTTCCCGTCAAGGAAGCGGCGTTGATCCATATATCTGGCACGAAGTGTTTCTGCGTTAACAAATGCAAAAGCGGATATCTTTTGAGAGGGAGTTGGTAGTATGGAATAATACTTGATAATGTCGTTTCTGACCAAATTTTCTCCTTGCGCAACTTGATGTGTAAAGCCAATTTGATTTGGAAACTCGACAATTCCGATATAGCGCTCGTCGTTTTTCTCAAAATCACATACAACACAATCGATGGATGCTGTATTATCTGTTTGTGACAGATAAGAAAATATTCTTCTGCAAAGGTCAATGGAATAGTCCACAAAGCTAGTATTCTCGTTTTTGTATTGTGATAGCTTTGTGGCAAAATATCCGGTAGAACTTGGAACATCCACAATAGCTGAAGAATCCTTAAATGCTTTATCTATATGTTTAGTTAGATACTCGGCAACATCTTTTTGTGTACAATCAAGTCCTTCTTTTGAGTAAACAGTAACACCAGAATGTTGGTCAAATACATGAAGAATTGCATTGTTAATCTGAATCATCGTCATTTTTTTCCTCGCTTTTTTTGTTTTCCTCTACAAATGAAAGTATTTTATAGGCTAAACTTGCCCTAAAAAGTAAGACTGTGTTATAAATCGTACTTTTCAATTCGTAGATAACTCTAAGCGAAAAAGTATAATAGATAAGAAGCAACGCTATTGCCATTATACTATTCGCTAAATCAGACTGTGTGAGGATATAATCGTAAGGCATACAAGACAAAAACAGCTTTAGTATTAAAGATAATATAATCGCAACGAAGTACATAAAAAGAACTGATTCAAAATACATTGTACTCGTTTTAAAGTAGCTTGAACCGTCTCCATAATCAATATTTAACAGCTTTTTAATATAGCTGTCGCTTAAAAATGCAAGCAGAATTGAATAGACTGCAAAAATGCAAGCAAATATAGACAGTTGAACACCAAAGAGAATGTCACAAGTTTGAGCGGCTAATGCAACCGTATTCTCCGCACATCCAACGATATACGCCAACACCGCCCCAACGCATAGGCAAAGAACAAATCCAAACCAATTCTTTTTATTTGGCAACAATTCCCGCATTGATGTGCATATAAGCTTGTAGGCAGGACTATTATCCACAAAGTCACCAATGGAAGAAAAGTACGGATCATCATTCACAGAACATCACCTCCTTTTTTGCAAGCCAATCTGCTTAATCTCTTGACATTAGTCGAGTCAACATAGCTTTTGCTTTTTCATATAGCGTCGCATTTTCTGGGCTCACCGTGGAAATAATGCCATCCTTTTTTGCTTGCATGACAATATATGTATCACCATTTTCTTCAATGTTATCTCGATATGGTATTGTCTTGCTTGATGAGAACGCATCTTCTTTAATCTGCCTCGTTTCGCCATCAGAATCAGTTACCTTCATTGTAGTGATGGCCAAACCGGCAGTACTTTCTAACACATCTTTGACTCCAGCTTTAGAGTCAGGAGAATTGAATACTAAATTACCTGTTCGGCTTCCCACTTTTGCCATCTCGTTTTTCATTGCTTGTGCAATCGGCAGTGGATCAAGGTCGTTGTTCAACGGGAAAAACCGCAATTTCAGCCAATTAATCTTGTTTATATTTCTTAAAACCTCATCAATACTATCTTTGAGGGGAATATCAACAATATTTACAATGGCAAAGGGTAGTTTTTCTTCTTTTGCCTTGCCACGATTTTGTGCGTGTGTGTATTTACTCAGAATATCGCGAACGGTTTTCTGAAAGCTACGAATATCGGGACTGCCCGATTCATTCTTTACAAGCACCATTCTATGGTTTTTCAGAAAAATGATAAAGCGTGAATATGGTGCAGTCGGCACCTCTGCTGGAGAAGGAACAAGATTACCCTCTTGAACAGTTGTGACCACTCTATACTCAGTATCTTTAATGTAATTGCCCACAAGGACATGCTCGTTGTCAATCATCTTTATCGTCACATCGCCAAAGGAATATCGCGGCAACTCATTTTCTTTTCCGCGGATATATCCACCTGTAAATGCAGGGAATACGATGTCCTCAAAATGCATCAGCATCGCTTCTTCATTTTCTCCAAAGGTGATATTAAAATTAGCAAATTGAATTGTTTTTTCTTCAAGCATAAACGACATCCTCACTTTCAATAATTTAAGTATCCCTTTAAATAAGCAAAATAAAATTCGACTTCTATATCAAACCACAGCGTAACATTTTTGCATAAAGCACTTCCACGCTCTTCTTTTTTAGCTCGCATTCCCAAATCCGCAACACCGTCCAACCGCGAGCCTCGAACATGGCCGTTACTTCTTTGTCGTGCTTCATGTTCCGCTCGCACTTTTTCTGCCAATACTCCTGATGATTGACCGGGCGAGTGTTTCGGCAATCATGTCCATGCCAGAAGCAGCTGTCCACAAACACGGCAATCTTTTTCTTTGGGAACACGAAATCGGGATGGCCCTTTACTGGGTAGTTTCTCCGCCAACCTGTGATTCCGTTCTGCTTGAATATTTCAATCAGCCGCAGTTCCGTGGACTTGTTCTTTTTGGACTTGACCTGCCGCATGATGTCAGACCGCTTTTCCGCATCAAAAACATCTGCCACGACAAATCACCTGGCTTCAAATTCTATGCGGAGGCTGGGGTCAGTCTCCGCTTCCAGCACAATCTTGTTATATCGTTCGATGATGCTAGAGAGCGTAGAGTTCCGCTTGGTCTCGTCAAAGAGGCTATGTTCATAGACGTTTGCAGACAAGAACTGCTGAATGTCCCATACTTCGACGCGCCCGGCCAGACCGGCGTCCTCGGCAAGATTGAGAGCGGTATGTACGCGCTCAAAAATCGTGATGATAACGGGATGGCAACCGGCGCGGAGGTTAGCCCTGCACTTTTCGATCAGCAGCGCGCCAGGCATGGTCGTGCAATGGATAACCGTGTTGCCAATGACAAAGTCGCCGTTGCGATCCGTAGGGCCGTCGGCTACGGAAGCACCGTGGATTTCAAAAGAATCTTCCGGAAGAATCAAGCAAAGTTTCGCTGCCACAAGATGCTGCAACACTGTGCCGAGATACTGTGTTCCGGCGTTCTGCTTTTGACGCTTTTTCGCCTGATCAAATAGTTCATCCAGATTTGCGCCGATTGTTTTAGAAGTATCGGCGGTCAGAACAAACGGCTGATTTCTAAAGTATTCGCGTACCTGCTCGGCCCAGAAGTCCTCGACTACGGAAAAATTCACGGATTCTTCCGCGTTCCATGCGTTTAGAAAGTCCACATACTTAATCATCAAGCCCATACTGCCCCGGCTGGTTCTGCCGCCTTCGGAGGACAACTGCTGAGTAATGCCGTGTTCTTTCAGTATCTTTTTCAGATTGGCTCCGCCAAGCCCAGCGACCTGTCCTTTACTGCTCGTTTGGAAGTCGTCAGGATTCAGCGGAAAATCCTTATCTCTCACCATACGAGTAAACTGTACGACCAAAGACAGCGGCCCCTTCGTGGTGATATGGTTTTCAGATTGAAACGCTTTCAAGCGTTCTTCGGAACTAATCATCGTATACCGCCTCCGCAATTTTGGTTAAGAATCGTTCCCCTATAAACCGAGCGACCGGCGCGGCCACAGCGTCGCCCATCGCCTTATATCCGTCATTGTAGCTGCCGGGAAGCACAAAACTGTCCGGCGCGCCCATCAATCTGGCTGCTTCGCGCACGGTCAAGAGGCGCGCATGGGTTTGGCCATTCTTCTTGACGACCAAATACTGTTTGCTGCTCCCGCCTTCTGGCGTTCGCAGGCAACCGGCGATCCCATCAAAGCGTAACTCCAACTGCTGTGTTCCATTCCGCGTCCTGCGATAGCCTGTGGCGCACACGGTATCGAGCGTGCGTAATTTTGTTTGATGTCGCTCAGGAACCAGCCGTAAAACATCGTCTTTGTCAAAGGTTGCGTCATCCTCGACAATATCTTTGAGGGACACGACGCGGCGCGGAGGCTTTTCCGTATGCCACCAAACCCATCCTGGCAGTTCGCGCCCTAACTGCGTTGCGGCGTTGTTGTGCAGCCAACACGGCCCGCTTCCCACTAATTCCCCTGGAATTGGACAATCTTCCTGTACGGCGATGATGAATACCCTGGGTCTGGATTGAGGAACGAAATGGGAAGCGTTCAGCAAAACAGCTCCACAGCGATACCCGCGCTCTACGAGCGCCAAATGGAGAACTCGGTAATTATCGCCGCCGTTCGTCGAAAGTAATCCCGCCACGTTCTCCAACAGAAGGATCTTCGGTTTATTGTCCATCTCATCCAGCACGCGCAGCCATTCCCAAACCAACCCGCTACGGGACGCATGGATTCCGCCGATGGAACCGGCTAGAGATAAATCCTGACAAGGGAAACTGGCCCACGAAAGGTGAGCGAAGGGCAAGACGCTTCCTTTGATGTTCTTGATGTCGTCAAGGATAAACCGATCGCACCCGAAATTAGCTTCGTAGACAGCGGCCTTCTGTTCGCTGATGTCATTCGCCCAAACAGGCGCAAACATTCCTTTTAGACCATACGCAACGAGACCGCTACCGGCAAAAAATTCGTGCATCGTCCAAGGAGCGGCAGATACGTCAATATTCTGTTTTTGATACATGGTGCTTTGAAGGGCCATTTTTCTCCCTGCCTTGTCCTCGTTTATCGTTTGTCGGCTTTTCTGCGTTTTCCGGGATAATCCAAATACGGCTCATCCGCGCCGCGCCTGTTATGCGATTTTCTTTGCATAATATCTGGACTTGCCGCGGGGTTACACCCCATTTCTCGGCGGCTTCTTGAACCGTTATATACCCATTCACTTGCGACACCTCATAATCACTATGGATGCATACTCAAAACCAAGTATATTATATTCGCTCAAGCGAAATAAAGCAAGTCCCTTCGCAAGAAATAAATCGGCTCGGCAAAAAATATTTTGAAGTACAGGAACAAAAGGTATATACTTATGTCGTTATCAAATTAGATAGATCGATTTTGAAAGGAGGTTTTGCATAATGCCATCTGTCTACAAATTCCCCTACGACACCAATCTCCGCTATCTGCCCCTTGTCTATCTCCTGCCGCCCGATCTGCTTGCGGGCTGTCCCACCCTCCGCAAGCTGCCCCGCAGCATGGGCGGGCTGAACGCTTCCCCCAAGTGGGCCGAGGCCATTCAGAGCGATGCCTTTCTAAAGGAGATCATGGACGCCGCCGCTGCGCTGGCCTTTCCCCACTTCGGCTTCGGCGGCTGGAAAGAGCATTACACGGGCTATTTCCCGGTGTGGCGCTTGTCCTACTCGCTGCCCCTGTGGGCAAAGGGCGTGGAACGGGAGACAGGCTGGGGCCTGCAAGCGATGTTCCGTCTGCCGCCCGACTTTGAAATACCCTTCTTTGACCCGGTGTATGTGCGGGCGCTGTTTGAAGCGGTGGTGAAACAGACCATCGAGGAACAGGGCTGGCGGCCCATGCTGGAAGCGGTGCGGGAAATGCCCTGTGACGAGGATTTTGAGCCGTGGGACACAAATGCCCGGAAAGATTTCCTCCGCAAGTGGTATCACACACGCTCCAAAAAGGTTCAGACGGTTTCATTGGAAGAGCTGATGGAGAGCGGCGAGGACGACAGCATTTTCTATCTGCCCGACCCATCCCAAAATGTGGAGGACTATGTGATCGCCAAGGACTTTGTGGAGCGGTTCCTTACCACCCTCCCGGAACGGGACAGGCAGATCGTTCAGCTCCGTCAGGGCGGATATACCTATGTGGAAATTGCGGACGCTCTGGGGTACGGCAACCACAGCGGGGTCATCAAACGGATCGAGGTCGTGAAAAAGAAGTATCGGGACTATCAGCGCAAAGCGTAAGCCACGCAGTCAGAAATGACGGGCGTGGCTTTTTTGCGCTCAAAAATCAAAAGAAAGAGGTGTTTATCTTCAACATGAAAAATTTACCGCCTGTGGAACGGCGGGCGGACGGCTTCCTGTACCACATGGACGGCAAGCAGCGGCGGGAGACGGTGCGGCTCATCAAGGGCCTGTGCAGCTACTACGACAATGGAAATTGCCTGTATCTGGACAGGGGCGAGGCGGTCACTTGCCCCCAGAGCAATTCTTATTCCGTCTGCTGCAAGTTCTTCCGCCAAGTGCTGCTGAAAGATCAGGAAGGGAAAGGATTGGAAGCTGGGATTTTCCAGCGGGAGGCGTTGAAACGGTGCGCCGTCTGCGGCAAGCGCTTTTCCTCCACCTCCAACAGTGCCAAATACTGCGGGGACTGCAAAGCGGCGGTTCAGCGGCAGCAAAAGGCCGCATACGCCCGCCGCAAACGGGCGGAGCGTGGAAAAGTAGAGGCTGAAAAAGGCCGGTAAATCAGGGCTTTTCAGCCCTCAAACAGACAAGTCAATCCGTTATCATTCACACCCCCGGAAACGGGGTTCTATTTTTCTACACAGGAGGTTTTATGGCACAAAAAGCACAGCACGCAATTTTACGCTTCGCCAAGCACAAGGCGGGGCCAGCCGGGGCGCTGGAAGCCCACCATGAGCGGACAAAGGAACAGTACGCCAGCAATCCCGACATTGACAAGAGCAGAAGCAAGGACAATTTTCACATTGTCCAACCCACGCAGAAATACCGCAAGGAGATCGACAGCCGCATCAAGGCGGTGGGGTGCAAGACCCGCAGGGACAGCACCATGTTTGTGGACACTCTCATCACTGCCAGCCCGGAGTTCTTCACGGGCAGGAGCAAGCAGGAGGTGCAAGCCTACTTCACCGAGGCGGCGGCCTTCATGGAAAAGAAGGTCGGTAAGGACAATATCTTCTCCGCTGTGGTACACATGGACGAGAAAACGCCTCACCTTCATCTCTGTTTTACCCCCATCACGGAGGACGGGCGGCTGTCCACCAAAGAGATTTTGGGCAACCGGGCGCAGCTTTCCAAATGGCAGGACGAGTTCCATGCCCACATGAAAAAGGCGTTTCCCATCCTCAAACGGGGCGAGAGCGCCCTTGTGACCCGGCGCAAGCACATCCCAACTTGGCTGTTCAAGCAGTCGGTAGATCTTATCAAGCAGCAGCGGGCCATTGAAAAGGCGGTGTCCGATATCGGCATGATGAACGCCGGGAAGAAGCGGGACGAGATTCTGGCGCTGGTGGGACCATACTTCGCCCGGTTGGAGGGACATTTGGGGCAGGTGAAAAAGTATCAGGCCACCATCGACTATCTGACGCAGGAGAACGAGGGCCTGAAAGAAAAGGTTCGGGACGAGAGCGGGATCAAGAAACAGCTTGAGGCCGCAAAACTGAAACAGGAAAATGAGCAGCTTCGGCGGTTTGTGCAGAGCATCCCACCGGAGCTGCTTCGCACTTTGCGGGAACAGCAGCGCCGTCCCAACGAGCAGCAGCGGTAAGCAGGACACAAATTTGGAGAAATACGGAGGTACATTTGGGAAGAAAGAAAAAGCTGATCAACAACACCGATATTCCCCAGCACAGCATTGAGGCAATCGCCCGGTGCATTATGCCGGATATTCTGGCTTTCTATGAGAGCGAGGAGGGCCAGCGGGAATTTGCCGAATGGAAGAAACAGCGGGAAGCGGAACAGCAGGAGGTCAAAGCAAAATAAGGACAGAAAGGGCGGGCGCATCGTGTCAAAACTGTGCGCCCGCCTTTTTTACGTTTACGGGGTCTGCTTCTTTTTCCGTGGGCCTCTCGGCTTGGAGGTCGGCTGTTTCTTCACGCCGTTACGGAAATGCGTGGTTTCGTAGCGGTCGAAGAAAACAAATAATCCGAACCCATCTCCTATCGGAAAAAGGTTCGGATTATATTGGTTTGGTGCAGCCAACAGGACTTGAACCTGCACGTCTTGGACACTGGACCCTAAAACCAGCGCGTCTGCCAATTCCGCCATGGCTGCACAGCAGTATTAGTGTAACAACTTTGGCGTGTTTTGTCAATGGTCTTATTCCGCCGTATCGGCCGGAATGACGCCGTTTGCATCGGCGCTGACAGGGTCGGCATAAACGGCATAGCGCTGGGTCGTGTGGGTCAGGATACCGAAGGGGTAGCAGGTGTACAGGATGACGCTGGGCTCGGTTGCCCCCAGACGCACCTTGTCGATGTCGGTTTCCAGAATGACCTGCATGTCGGTCACCTGATAGGTGAAATCACCCCAGTCGGTTTCCAGATGGATCATTGCCCCAAGCTGAACGGAGCCGAGGTCTGAGAAGTAGGTGCCGGTATGCGCACCGATCAGAACGGTGCCGTTCTCGCCGGGCAGCACGCAGTCACTCTCTGCGCGGCAGCCGGCGCCCCGGCTGAACTGGTTCTCGCTGTCACCCCAGTAGAGCGCACAGTCCACCTTGGTGCCCTCGACCCAGATGCGGCCCAATTTATCCCCGTAAGAAACTGCGTCATGCGCGGCCTGCGCGGCATCGACCTGCTCCTGCCGCTTTGCGGCGGCTGCCTCCGCTGCCAGACGCTCCGCCTCTGCGGCGCTTGCGGCCTCGCTGGCAGCGCGGGCTGCCTCCTCCTCGGCTGCTTTTGCGGCAGCCTCACTGGCTGCTGCCTGACTGGCCGCAGCGACAGCTGCCTCGGCCTCCCTCTGCCGATTTTTGGAGAGGACCAGCGCCGCACCGATGCCGATGCAGACCGCCAGCGCCAGTGCGCAGAGGGCAAGACATCTCGTCAGTCGGGGGTTCATGTGCGGCTCTCCCGAGCGGCAAGGTAGGCGGCAGGGCCGCTCTGGTAGAGATCGCCGCCGTGGGCGTCCAGCAGAACGGTCAGCGGGAAATCCCGGACGACCAGCCTGCGCACAGCCTCGCAGCCCAGATCAGGCCATGCGATAACCTCGCAGCTCTGGACGCTGTCAGCCATAAGGGCACCGGCCCCGCCGATGGCCGCCAGATAGACTGCGCCGTTCTGCACGACTGACTGCTTGACGGCCTCGCTGCGCTTGCCCTTGCCGATCATACAGGCAAGGCCCAAATCGAGCAGCCGCGGGGTGTAGGCATCCATCCGGCCTGAGGTCGTTGGCCCGGCGGCACCGATAGCACAGCCCGGCCGCTCCGGCGTGGGGCCGACATAGTAGATCGCCGCGCCCTCGATGGGGAACGGCAGCGGCTTGCCCTGATCGAGCAGCTCCATCATACGGGCATGGGCGGCATCGCGGGCGGTATAGACCACCCCGGACAGCAGCACGGTATCCCCGGCCCGCAGCGGGGCCAGATCCGCCTTGGAAAGCGGTGTTTGTAAAATGTATTGCATCAGCGGCCCTCCTGTTCCCGCGCGCGGCGGCGCAGCTCCTTGTATTCCTCATGGTGGCGGTTGACAAATTCCAGCTCTGCCATCGTAATGTCGAGCGGCTCGGCGCGTTTGCCGTCCTCATCCAGCGGGATGTCTATGCGGGAGGCTTTTTGCTCCTGCGCCGGGCGCGCCTTTTCCTCCGTTTCGTCCAGCGGAATATCAATGGTCGGTTTCGGCATCGGTCACACCTCCCGGCTGGCGCGGCGGGTCACATGGCAGCTGATGTTGACTGCGACCGGCAGGCAGGCCACATGGGTGGGCTTCTGCTCAATGGCGACGCCCAGACAGGTCGTGGCACCGCCAAAGCCCTGTGGGCCGAAGCCAGCCGCGTTGATGGCGTCCAGCAGCTCTTTTTCCAGCGCAGCGTAATACGGGTCGGCGTTCGGCTTGTCCAGCGGGCGCAGCAGCGCCTTTTTGGCAAGGGCTGCGCAATGGTCAAAGCTGCCGCCGATGCCGATGCCCAGCACAATGGGCGGGCAGGGGTTGGCACCCGCCTGCTCCACCGTATCCAGCACAAATTTTTTCACGCCCTCCACGCCGTCGGCAGGCTTGAGCATGGCAAGACGGCTCATGTTCTCACTGCCGGCGCCCTTGGGGGCAACGGTGATCCTGCAGCCGCTGCCGGGGACGAGATGCACGGTCAGGAACGCCGGCGTATTATCTCCCGTGTTGACGCGCTGCAGCGGGTCCGCTGTGATGGACTTGCGCAGAAATGCCTTTTCATAGCCGCGGCGCACGCCCTCGTTGACGGCCTCCGTCAGATCGCCACTGATGTGGGCGTCCTGCCCCAGCTCGATAAAGACACAGGCCATGCCGGTGTCCTGACAGATGGGCAACTCCTTATCGGCTGCCACGACCAGATTTTGCTGCAGCAGACCGAGTGTCTCGCGGGCGAGCGGCCACGGCTCGGCAGCCTCAGCCTGATCGAGCGCCGCCTTCACATCGGCGGGCAGCTTTGTGTTTGCTTCGATGCAGAGTGCCTCCACCGCATCGGTGATGGCAGCAGCAGAAATTTCACGGATGCTCATACGCGCGCCACGCCGCTTTCCCGTGCAGCCTGTGCAACGGCTGCGGCTACGGCATCGGCCACACGCGGGTCGAACGCCTTGGGCAGAATGTTTTCCTCGTTCAGCTCATCGTCAGGGATGAGGCCCGCGATGGCCTTGGCGGCTGCCATCTTCATGGCGGGGTTGATGTCCCGGGCGCGGACCGAGAGCGCACCCTTGAAGATGCCGGGGAACGCCAGCACATTGTTGACCTGATTCGGGAAGTCGGAGCGGCCGGTGCCGATGACCCGAACACCCGCCTGTTTGGCAAGGTCAGGCATGATCTCAGGCGTGGGGTTGGCCATGGCAAAGACGATGGCATCCTTTGCCATTGTGGCGGCCAGCTCGGGGGTAAGTGCCCCCGCAATGGAGGTGCCGATAAAGATGTCAGCATCCCGTATGGCCTCCGCCAGACCGCCGGACAGCTTTTCGGGGTTTGTTTCCTCGGCCAGTTTGCCCTTGTGACCCTCCAGCCCGGCGGGGCGGCCGGGCAGCAGGATGCCATGCTCATCGACCGCGATGATGTTTCTGGCACCTGCGACCTGCAGCATGTGGATGATGGCCGTACCGGCGGCGCCGGGGCCGTTCTGCACAATTTTAATATCCTCGATGCGTTTGCCCACCACTTTCAGGGCGTTGAGCACACCGGCCAGCACGATGATGGCGGTACCGTGCTGGTCATCGTGGAAGACGGGGATGTCCAGGTCACGCTCCAGCTCAGCTTCGATCTCGAAGCACTCGGGGCTGCGGATGTCCTCCAGGTTGATGCCGCCGAAGGTCGGGGCAATGGCCTTGACAGCCGCAATGACTTCCTCTTTGGTTTTGGCGTTCAGGCAGATGGGGAACGCGTCCACGCCGCCGAACTCCTTGAACAGCACGCACTTGCCTTCCATGACCGGCAGGCCAGCCTCGGGGCCGATGTTGCCAAGGCCCAGCACAGCGGTGCCGTTGGTCACGACGGCCACGGTGCGGCCTTTCATCGTGTAGGTGTAGACGTCATCGGGGTTGGCCTTGATCTTACGGCAGGGCTCGGCCACACCGGGGGTGTAGGCGGTGGACAGGGCGTCTCGATTTTTGCAGGGGGCAAGGCTCTGCACGGCAATCTTGCCGGGATATTTGCTGTGGAGCGCTAGGGAAGCTTTGTTGTAATCCATGATGATACCTCGTTCCTGTGTTGTTTTTATTTGGTTTCGTGTATCCCGGCGGAATAGTCGGGTTCCAGTTTGATGATGCAGAAATGGTCAGGCCATTTCCGTTCGACGGCAGCGCGCAGGGCGGCGGCCAGTTTGGCGCCGCGGCGCTGCTTTTCAGTGATGTATTCGGCGGGGACGGCGCAGTCGAAGATGACGTTGGTATGCGTCGGCCCGGGCACGATGCGCAGATCGTGGATGTTGGCGCGAGTGTCCAGGCTGGCGACCTCCTGCTGCAGGAAGCTGCGCAGTTCGGCCACATGGCTGTCGCTGGCGATGACAGGGTCAAAGTGGATGGTGGCTACCAGGTCGTCTTGGTTCAGCAGGTCACGCTCAATGCGGTCGATGACGTCGTGGCTGTACATGACGTCGGCATTGGCGTCCATCTCCACGTGGAAGCTGACCAGCCGGTTGCCGGGGCCGTAGTCGTGGATCATCAGATCATGCACGCCCAGCACGCCGGGGTAGCTGAGGGCCTTGTCCTCAATGTGGCGTACAAGTTCCGGGTCGGGGGCCGAACCCAGCAGCGGGTCGATGGTATCTTTGACGAGCATCGCGCCGCTGTACAAAATAAACAGCGATACAGCAATGCCCATCAGCCCGTCCAGTCGGGCAAAGCCGGTCACTTGGGTCAGCACGGCGGCGATTAAAACCACGTTGGTGGTGATAACGTCATTGCGGGCATCGGCGGCGGTGGCCAGCAGCGTTTCCGAGTCGATGGCCGTGCCGATCTGCCGGTTCAGCCTGCTCATCCAGAGCTTGACGAGGATGGACGCAAGCAGTACTGCAACCATGAGCCAGCTGAAAGCGACCTCCGTCGGGTGCAGAACCTTGGCAAAGCTCTCCTTCAAAAGCTCCACGCCGATGACCAGGATCATGACAGAGACCGCCAGCCCGGCCAGATACTCATACCGGGCATGGCCGTAGGGATGCTCCGAGTCCGCCGGGCGCGCGCCGAGCTTGAAGCCGACGAGGCTGACGATATTGGAGCTGGCATCGGAGAGGTTGTTCATGCCGTCGGCGGTGATGGCAACACTGCCGGTCAGTACACCGACGGCGATCTTGCCGCCCGCCAGCAGTAGGTTACACACCACGCTGACGATGCAGGCCAGATTGCCGTAGGCCGTGCGGACGGCGCGATCCGCGGTGCTTTTATAATTTTTGACGAAAGTCCGTATTAAAAGCTGAATCAGTGGGAATGCCCCCTTTTTTAGAAAAAGACAGACCTTGTAAGGGTCTGCCTTTGGGTTGGTTATAAGTTCTTGCCTCCTCTGGGAGGGGGCCAAGGAGAAAAATTACTTCCGCACGATGCAGGCATCGCGCTCGGGGCCGACGGAGATGTACTTGATCTTGCAGCCGACCAGCTCCTCCAGACGTGTGACATAGTTCTGAGCAGCCTGGGGCAGGTCCTCAAACCTGCGCACGCCGGTGATGTCGCAGTGCCAGCCGGGCACGGTCTCGACAACGGGCTGGGCGTCGTCCAGCGTCTTGCCCATGGGGAAGCGTGTGGTCGTGCTGCCGTCGGTCAGCTTGTAGGCGGTGACGATGGGCACTTCCTCCATGTAGTCGAGGACGTCCAGCAGGGTCAGGGCCAGTTCATCGCAGCCCTGGCACTGCACGCCGTAGCTTGCCACAGCGTCGAACGGGCCGACGCGGCGGGGACGGCCCGTGGCGGCGCCGTACTCATGGCCGTGCTCACGCAGCACGTCCTTTTCTGCCTCGGTCATAGCCAGCTCCGTGGTGAAGGGGCCCTCACCGACGCAGGAGGAATAAGCCTTCATAATGCCGATGGAGAGGTTCAGCTTGTGGCCCGGGATGCCCGCACCGATGGGTGCAT
>ERZ832317.1384-NODE-1384-length-31190-cov-4.248531_pt1 | contig 31190 bp, 37 predicted proteins | sample MGYA00519695_ERZ832317 | MGnify/ENA primary metagenome ERZ832317 (study PRJEB31850, sample SAMEA3708726) | human gut metagenome | biome: human gut; feature: human-associated habitat; material: faeces | place: China | collected 2014 ...
TCACGGGCGACACCGTGTGTACGTCGATGTCGACGTTGAGGCGTTTCAGCGAGGGAAATTCGTCGTAAATGGCGCTGAAATCGAAGGGCACCAGCGCCCCGGTGACGGCGTCGGTTTTCATGCCGATGGTTCCGCCCGTGTAGATGATCAGAATGGATGAACGCATATAGGGTCAGATTCCTTTGAAGATTCGTTTTGCATTTTCGGCCGTCGCGGCGGCCACTTCCGCGGGCGTCAGCCCCTTGATTTCGGCGACTTTTTCGCATACGTAGCGCACGTAGGCCGATTCGTTGCGCTCGCCCCGGTGGGGTGCGGGCGTCAGGTAGGGGCAGTCGGTCTCGAGGACGATCTCCCGCAGCTCCATGTCGCGCACGACCTCGGCCAGCCGGCTTTTTTTGAAGGTCACCACGCCCCCGATTCCGAAGACGAAATCGCCCAGCTCCCGGAGTTCCCGGCAGGTTTCGATGCCGTCCGAATAGGCGTGGAAGACGCCCCGAAGCCCCCGGCCGCGGAATTCGCGCACGAGGGCGACGGTCTCGGGCCACGCATCGCGCGTATGCACGGCGATCGGCAGTCCGTATTGCAGGGCCAGTTCGATCTGGCGTCGGAAGGCTTCGGTCTGCTCCTCGCGGAAATCGCGGCTCCAATAGAAATCCAGCCCGATTTCGCCCACGGCGCAGAAGGCCGGAATGCCTTCGGGCGGGGTTTGCAGGTATTGTTCGACCGACGCCAGCTCCTCGCGCCAGCGGGGGTTGTCGTTGACCGACGTGGGGTGCAGCCCCATCATCGGGACGCAGCGTTCCGGATGGCGGCGGCAGAGTGCGAAGAGCCTTTCGTGGCTTTCGGAGTCGATGGCCGGCAGCAGCAGCGTTTCGACGCCTTCGGCCGCGGCGCGTGCCAGAGCCTCTTCGCGGTCGGGGTCGAACGCTTCGTCGTAAAGGTGTGAATGGGTATCGATCAGTTTCATAGCTTCATGTATCGGTTTCCGGGCAGCTGCCGCACGGCGCCGGCCAGCTCCAGTCCCACGAGCAGCGTCGCCAGTTCGCCGGGGTTCAGCCCGCTGAGTTCTCCGAGGGCCTCGACCGAAAGCGGATCGTCAGTGCGGAAACACCCCAGCAGTCCGGCTTCGTCGGGCGTGAGTTCCGGGGTTGCGGGCTTCGGACGCAGCCGGGAGGGGTTTTCGCCGAGGTCCCACATCAGTTCGCGGATCACGTCGTCGGCTGTCAGCACCAATTGCGCTTTGCGGTTGCGGATCAGGTGGTTCGTCCCGGCCGACGCCCGGTCGGTGATGCGTCCCGGCACGGCCATCACCGTGCGGTTGTAGGAGTCGGCGCAGTGGGCCGTGAAAAGCGAACCGCCGCTGTCGGGCGACTCGACGACGATACACCCCGCGCTCAATCCTGCGATGATGCGGTTCCGCGCCAGGTAGAAGTTGCCGTTCTGTTTCGATTGTGAATGCAGTTCCGTGACCAGCGCACCCCCGCGGGCGAGTATGTCGCGCGCCACGTCCGTATGCTGGGCGGGCGTCACCCCGGGCAGGGGGTTGGCCACCACGGCGACGGTCGGTACGCCTGCTGCAAGCGCAGCGCGATGCGCCGCCACGTCGATTCCGAAAGCCAGACCGCTCACGACCGAAAGCCCCGGAACGCGCTCTGCGAGTCCTCCGACCAGCCGGTTGCAGGCCGTCTGTCCGTAAGGGGTCGCCTCGCGTGTTCCGACGATGGAGATACAACGTGCCGAGAGGGCTTCGACGCAGCCCTTTATGTATATTACGTGGGGATAATCGGGGATTTCGCGCAGCAGCGCCGGGTATTCCGGGTCGGTGGAGGCGACGGCCGCAATGTCGTTGCGGCGACAGTGGGCGAGTTCCTTTTCGGCGGCCGGAAATCCCTTCCGGCGGACGATCTGCTGCGCCGTGTCGGGACGCAGGCCGGCTTTGGCGACGAGTTCATCGGCGGTGGCGGCGAAAATGCTCCGCGCATCGCCGAACAGCTCCAGCAGATGCACGGCTCCTTTTATACCGATGCCCGGAGTCATCTGAAGGGCAATATCTTCGATGGTCATAGCCGCGAATGAAAAATCGTTTTTGCAGATGATAAAGGTAGCGGTTTTTGGGAAATAACGGGAATTTATTCGGGAAATAATGCAAAGTTGGGCAGAAGTTTTGCAAAAATCAGAATTGTTCGTATATTTGCACTCCCGATGCGCTTGGAAATTAGTTCCGAACGCTCCCCGGGCCGGAGAGGGGCCGTTTTTCGGTTTGAGTTCCGGTTGTGTGAAAGGGAGCGGAGAGGGCTGATAGGGTTAGGTTGGTGTAGAGAGGGCGCAGCGGGAAAGATGATGGTCTGATGGCCGAGTGGCTAGGCAAAGGTCTGCAAAACCTTGTACAGCGGTTCGAATCCGCTTCAGACCTCACTTTCAAAATCGCAAACAACTGATAATTAGTTGTTTGCGATTTTTCTTTGTCCGATTTTGTCAGCAAATTGTCAGCATTTTTCCGCAAGTCGGCTTTCAGCCGGTTATCCGGAGTGTATTTTGAGGCCATTTTTGTGCGGTTCGATTCCGTCCGTTGCAAACATCGCGTAAGGTTTCCGAACAAGGTTGAGACAAAGTATCTCAACAACGATAACCACCTCGTCTACCTTTACGGCAAAGGAAAAGACGAGTGGTAAATTTTGGGCTGAAATATTTTGCGGAGCTTCGCAGCAAATTCAAAGGCGTTTTGTGGCGTGTGGAGATTGCCGAGCGGGGCTATGGCGGAGCGTTGGAGGAGATGACCTTCGACGGCGGCACGCCGCTCCAAATCACGTGGGAGAAGCGCGGCGACGAGTTTTATGTTCCGGTCAAGGCTTCCGAGGCGACCATCAATATTCTCTGCAAAGAAAACTTCCACTACCTTTCGCTCTTTACCTCCGACCCGCGCCAATTCCGGGTATCCATCCTGCGCAATAAACAACTCTACTGGCGGGGCTTCGTTACCGCCGACCTCTATTCGGAAAACTTTACTGCCCCGCCTTACAAGGTAAGCATCAAAGCTGTTGATGGCTTCAACCTGCTGTCGAGTATTCCGTTCCGCGATTTATTGGGCATCGGCATCACGGGCCGCTGCTCCCTGTGGCGATTGCTCACGGCCTGTATCGATCTGTTGGAGTTGGATGTCGACACGGCGGATTGGATGGATTTGTATGCCGAAGGAATGGACCCGGATCAATCCCCGCTGCGGCAAACCTACATCGATCTCGGAAGGCTCTACTATGTCTATGAAGAGCCTACCTACCGGGATATTCTCGAATTGTGCCTGCGTCCCTTCGCCGGACAGATCTTCCAATCGAACGGGGCACTGCATATCCGCCGTGCCGTATCCCTCTACCAAACCTCGCGCCCCGTGAGCTTTTACCGCGTCGGCACGGAGTATCCCATCGGGCGAATCATTACGGGCGGCGGGCTGTGTTTGGAGATCCACTCCGATGCGCAGGTCGTCACCTCCGCCTCGCGGGAACGCATTGACGGGATGTGGACGGGCGATCTGCATGTTCTGGGCGAATCGACCTTAGGCATCGTTCCTGCGCTGCGTAAAGTTGCGGTCAGCGTCAAGAATAAGGCGTTGAGCAATCTGATCGACCATCTGGGATTCTACGACCTTGCTGCCTGGACGGATCCGCACGGCTTTATCAGTAAGAAGAACGCGACGGATCTGTCCTTCTGCGGTAATGACGACTACCAGGGAGAGGAAATTACGACGCGGGGCGTTCCCGTGGAGCAATGCAACTATCCGCTGACGCTGGAGTTCGACATCCAAACCTACCATAGCGAATGGGGTTTCGGCTGGATTCAAAATCCGGAGACCACCTTTAAAGTTGCGGTGCATTACGGTATCCGCATCGTCGGAGAGAACGCGACAAGGAGCCTTGCATCCACGGGCGTCTGGGTACAGGGGAACTATGAAATCACGAGCGAGATTAAGATCGGAAACGAGGAGAGCGTGAAGATCGAGATGCAGGGCATCCCTATCGACGGGCAATGGCAGTTCTTCTTCCGGCAGACGCTCATCGGCAAAGTCACCTACTACGGGGATGGCAGCGGAGGGCGCGGCGGAGTCCGTTCATCGGGCCACCGCGAGAGCGCTGCGTTCCGCAAGATGACGCTTACGATCGATGCGGACGAAAACTATGATAAGGGTCTGCAATACGAATCGCTCATCAACCCGGCCAACAATGTCGATATGTCGGTGCAACTCCCCGTCAGCGATATTCCGGCAATCCCGAACGACAGCCTGCTCTATGCGCTCTACTTCCTGAACGCCGAAGGTGTCCCGACCCGCATCTGGCATACCAAGGGGCGGAACGACTACGACACCTTAGTCGGGCATATCGTGCAGGGTGCCTTGCGGTATAAGCAGCTTCCGAGCCGAAGAATCACGGGTGAAATCTTCACGGGCCTGCATCTGGATATGAATACGGTCGTGAAGGACGATAAATATCTCCAAGCGGGCTATTCCCTGAACTCTATCGAACTGAATGCCCTCACCGACACCTATAACAGCGAATTGGTGGAGATGCCGCGGCTGATCGCTGCGGACGTTCCGCCGGAGGACGATGACTGTGTGACGGCCGCTGAACTGCCCGCAACGGTCGAGCAGGTGATCCGTTGCCTGAATCTGCTGCTGATCCGCTCCGGGCGCAGGGTCTATGCTTTCGACGCTGCAACGGGCCGCACGCGGGAAATCTACTCGCAGACACGCGATTTCGAAATCTATCCGGCCGACGAAGGCTTTGTTGCGGTTGACGGCAGGACGATCTATTACCTCGACTACCGGGGCACGGTCCGGCAAATCTACATGCCCGACGAGGAGTATCACGGTCTCTCGACCTATCTGGACGGGTATTTCTATCTATTGAAGAAGTACCGACAGTATATCGGACCGCGGGACGGAAATGCCGGCGGCCGGAGCCTCCGCAGCACGGATGATGGCGATCCGAGCTGGCGCGTCTACCATTATCTCTACCGCTCGGAATATGTCTTCGAAACGGAGGATGACAACAACTATCGGCGCGGATCGGGAATCAGCGGCACGTCGATGTGGGGCGATATCCGGGGGATGCTGCGCACGGCGAATACGATTGTCGTCAATACCTCACAATACGCCTGCCTGCATGATAAACGCTTTCAGAAACCCTGCTATATGCAGATTTTCGAGGTCGGGACTCGGATCGTGAGCGTGTCGGACAACTTCCTCGGAGTGAATCTCGGCGATGAGTTTTTGATCTATTGCCGCGACTCGATCACCGAACGGACGCTGATCCACCGCGCAGGACGCTGCGCCGACTATGCCGACCATACGATGAGCGAGTTCGCACATTGCTGCGACGATGCTATCTCGGTCTGGAATTTCCGCGACAACACTGCGCACGGAGTGCAGAACAAGGCCGGTGCAGGCCAGATGATCCGGGGGCTCTATTACATCCTCGGCGAGTTATATATCGTGCGGGAGCGAACCATCTATAAATACATCCCCTAAGAAAATGGAAACCCTGAGCATCATCCTGAATTTCGTGCTGGCCAGCGGGCTTGCGGGAACATTGCTGTTTTTCCGCTCCAAGCGGCGGAAAGAAAAGGCCGAAGCGGATTCGGCCGAGATCGACAATACGGAGAAGGTCGTGGCTATGCAGTCCGAGCACATTACGCGCTTGGACGGCCGCGTGGAGAAATTAGAAGAGAAGGTCGACAAACTCGAAATCATCATCGAGCACAAAGATGTCGAAATCGACCGCAACCGCATTGTGATCCGGCAGGCGTACAAATGTGCCACGCCGCCCGAACAATGCCCCGTGCTGATTAAGCGTGCCGAGATCGAAAAACACAGGAAGGAGGTAAGAAATGAGTCGAGGACTTCGGAATCTTAATCCGGGTAATATCCGCAAATCGAAGGTCTGCTACCAAGGCGAGATTACACCCTCGCGCGACGCGGCATTCAAACAGTTTCGGGCAATGGCGTGGGGCTACCGGGCGATGTTCGTGTTGCTGGATTCCTATTCCCGCAAAGGTTACCGCACCATCCGGCAAATGATCACGCGTTATGCTCCGCCTGTGGAGAACTATACCGAAAACTATATCTGCCGGGTCGCCGAGTGGTCGGGCATCGATGCCGATGAGCCGCTCGACACGCACGACCGTAAGACGATGATTCCCGTCGTGGCGGCGATGTCGCGTATGGAGAACGGAGTGCCCGCCGTGCTGCCGGATGTCGAAGCCGGCTGGACGCTCTTCATGACACATAAAGCATAATACAAATAAGGTAATTGTATGTCACGCCGCATAGCCGATTTGCTGATCAAGATCGGAGCCGACAGTTACGAGTTCCAGCAGAAAGCGCAGCAGGTCGAGAAGGGCCTCGGCTCGCTGTCGAAAAAGCTCGCGTCGGTCGGTAAGGAGCTGTCGCTGAAGGTGACGGTTCCCCTTGCGGCGTTGGGCGCGGTTTCGCTCCACATGGCCGACGTGCAGGCGAAAGCCGAAGCGAAGGTGCAGCAGGCCCTCAAAACGACCAATCAGGCTGTCGGCTATAATTTCAAGCAACTCGCCGACTATGCTTCCGAACTGCAAGGGAAAACGATCTTCGGCGACGAGACGATTCTCAATAAATCGACAGCCCGGCTGCTTGCCTTTACCAATATCACCGGCGAGAACTTCAAACGCACGCAGGCGCTGGCCCTCGATCTTTCCACAGCGCTGGAGATGGACTTGGGATCGGCATCACTGCAATTGGGGAAGGCGTTGAGCGATCCCGTGACGAAACTCTCCTCGCTATCCCGTGCCGGCATCACCTTCTCGAAGGAGCAGACCGAGGTGATCAAGAAACTCGCCCAGACCGGCGAGGTCGCCAAAGCGCAGTCGATGATCCTCGACGAGCTGGAAAAGAAATTCGGAAGTCAGGCCGAAGCCGCTGCGAAGACGGGGCTTGGCCCTATCCAGCAACTCAAAAATGCCTGGGGCGATTTTCTGGAGCAGATCGGCACGGCGATCATGCCTTTCGCCACGAAGGTTTCCAAAGCCTTAATGGGCGTTGTCAAGGTCTTGCAATCCATGTCTCCGGAGATGCAACAGGTGATTGTCGTAGTGGCAGGGCTGGCTGCCGCCATCGGGCCGCTATCGCTAGCCATCGGAAGTGTGATCAAGATGTTGCCTATGCTATCGGCGGGTTTTACGGCTTTATTGTCTCCGGTAGGACTGGCCATTGCGGCCGTCGTAGCGTTGGGGACGGCATTCTTCTATGCAAGGCAGCGCAAACAAGAGATGCTCCGGGATATGACCTCCGATTTTGAGGGCCTGACGATGGGAACCCTCGAAAGGATGCTCAAGGAGAACAAACGCCGTCAGGCGGTCAATGAACGCGAATCTCCCTGGCAGGGTAATTCACCCTTCTCGAAGTTGACCTATGCGCTGAATAAGGGAGATCGGCGGGATGAGTTGAAGATGGAACAGAAAGCGTTGGAGGAGGCTATCCGTCGTAAGAATGCCGCTTATGCAGAGCAGGAACGTGCCGAGGCTGAAGCCAAGCGTATCACCGAGCAGATGACCGATGTACTCAAAGGGGTGAATACGGAGACATTGCGCGGCGGCGGGCTGATCAATGACCTTACGACCAAAATCGAACGGTTGGAGAAAAGCAAACTGCTGCCGAATGCGACGGTCGAGGATATTGCTGCGGCCAATGCGGAGATCAAGAAACTCAAAGAGGAGTTGAACGATCTCCAGAATATCACGCCGGAGCAGTTGAACCGCAAACCCCTTGCGCCGATCATTCCCGCCGGTACGGAGATCAAGCTGCCGGAATGGAAAGTCAAGCTGCCCGACCTGAAACCCATCGCATCGCAGATGCAACAGCAGATGAAAGCGATCCACGAATCCGTGCGGGAGGGCATCTACGGCTGGGCGGACGATACGAGCGCGTTCCTGTCGGAGAATCTGATGCAGACCGAGGAGCTGGTTGGCAGCTATACGGAAGCTCTGACAGCAAAGGGCTGGAAATTCTCTGAGGCTTTGACTTATGTGTCGCAAACCATCGGACAGGTAATCGAGGGCTTCGAGAGCTCCATCAATCAGTTCCTTGCCGAGGGGATCGCTGCGACGGCCGAAGCATTAGGGCAAATGATCGCAGGCGATTTGGGATTCGACGGACTGTTGAAGGCCATTCTAAAACAGTTCGCTAACTTCCTCAAGCAGATCGGTACGCAGTTGATCGAGTTCGGCGTGATGATCATCGCTTTCAAATCGGCCCTGAAATCAGTGCTGTGGAACCCGTGGGCGGCGATTGCCATCGGTGCGGCAATGGTCGCTGCGGCAGCCGTGATGACGGCGCTCATCAACAAAAACGCCGAGAAGAGTGTCCCGAAGCTGGCGAAAGGTGGATTGGCATACGGCCCGACGTATGCGATGATTGGCGACAACCCCAATGCCGGGACGGATCCTGAGGTCATCGCTCCGCTGTCGAAGTTGCAGGCGATGTTACCGGCCGGCGGCGGCCGGCAGAACCTACAAATAACCCTCGGCGGTCAGTTGACGGCCAAAGGTCGGGATCTGGTCTATGTTCTCGGTAAGGAGAACTTCAAGATCGATGTGCTGGGCGGGTAATATGTAAAGGAATTGCGTTTTGCATCACGTATTTAAGTTTCTTTATATCTCGATCAATGTAGTAATCGGGACAATAAAGTACCCCAAAAAGAATGAATGCTTCAAATTCTTTAAAAATGGTAATTTCAATTGTCGGATATTTTGCTAATCGAGCTTTTCTTATAAATAATTCCTGTTCTATGATTTCTATATTTGCAGTTGGATCATGAAGTTTTAATATTTGATTCTGATTCTCAATTAACATTGGTATTGTTGATATATCATCATTTTTATCCCAAAATTGTATATATATCCATTCTTTATTATACATTGCTTCTTCAAAAGAAAAGCCTCTTGGATATAAAGCGGCTGGTGAAAAACCATTGTATTTCCCATCAATAATCCATCCGAATGGAGCTGGAAGTACAATTCCATTTTGACCAGAATAAGGGATGGCCACTGTTGATTGAAATTGTCCAAGTTCGTCCATATTTAGTATTTCGACTTCGATATCATTTGTACCAAAATGAGCTCGATTTATTGCAGCTTCAGTGAACCCTTTATTGGTAACGAGAATGCCTTTAGGAATGTTAACATCATCTAACATAGCAATAAATGATTCAACACATTTTACATCAACTTTTGTTGAGTAGTTTTTTGCATCAATCATAATTGATGCAAAAGTACCGTCAATTAAATAATTTTGGACAAGCACATCAATTTGACGAGGCACATTGGAATATCGTCCTCTTATTATATATGTATTTTTAATGACTTGAGTTTCTCGAAATATCCTTTGACATTCCTGAAATACATCTTCTTCGTATTGTTGCCAACTCATACTTCGTTTGTGATAAGGGATTTCTGTAAAAAATAAAGATACAGTATAATTTTCTGAATTTACAATAATTTACAGAAATTAAAAGGATTTCGTTTCTGTGAGGATAATGGAGATGTACGAGAACAGCTACTTTTTGATGCAATCCAGCTCTTTGAGTTCGTTATACTCCTGCTGAAGTCGGCGGCGAATCATCTTGTTCAGCACTTCGAGATGCTCGCAGACGATTGCGGCATCCGCATCGGTCAGTTTGCATCGTTTAATCAACTCCGGTGTCAGGCAGAGCGGCTCGTTGCGGCGCAGTCCCATTTCGCAATGATGATGAAGGTATGATTCGTATGTACGTTCAATGTTTTCGGTCGTCAGGGATTCCGCGTCTTCGAAATGTACTTTGTGGAAGATTACGACGAGCGGTGTAGCCGGGTCGATCGTATCGGCTCTCTCCAGGAACTCCGGTAACGTGTAGTAATTCTCCTCGATCCAAATGGAGAATGACACGGCCGATGCTGTTTTCCAGAGTGCGTAGATATGGTGGTACGCATGTTCCAACTCCATCAATGCGGCCCACAAAGATTTTGCGGTCAGCGGCCGGAGATGCTGTCGGCCCGATATTTGGTCTGCCATAACGATATCGTATTTACATAAAAAGGGCGTGGACACAACTTTCCGAAACTCTGGCCTTGCAAACCGTCGAACTGGAGAGTTGCCCACGCCCAAGTGTGCCCGTACCCGATCGGGGGTATGGACATACTCAGGACAGACATGCTCCGTACCAGTTCGAAAACCCTGTCCGCAGGGACAGGCTGCAAGTTTTGAGTTTCAGTACAAAGGATGTTGATCCTTATAATATGCAGACAAAATTGTCTTAAATCTTTCCGAGTACAAAGATAGAATAATCTCCGTAATCTGGGACTTTGTATCCTGAAAAAGAGCTTCGAAGCATCTATTTTCACGTCGATAACCGAATACAGATGGACGAAGTACGGATCAAAGACCTTGCGAGCGCTGCGGGCCAGTTGGAGGAGTTTGACAAGTTCGAATTCATCGTGGATGTCCCGACAGCCGCCGCGTCGATGAAGGTTTCGGGCTGGTAGATCAAGGGCGTAATGGCTCCCAAGAAGCATACGCACGCTGTGGCCGATGTAACGGGTCTTACCGGGGAGCTGGACAAGAAACTCGACAAGAAGGGCGGGGCGATTGCGGGCGACCTTTCGGTGCTGGGCACGACCTACCTGCGGCGGCTTCAATTGGAGGAATCCCTCGAAGTCCCGGAATACCGTTATAACCGCGTCGAAACCGTCGTGGGCGACAAATGGTCGGCTCCGGGTAGCGGAGTCGTCGAGGCCGTATCTCCGGAGCACGGAACGCTGGTCGTGCAGTTGGAGGAGGGCGAAGTCGGCACGCTGCGCGAGAACGACCTCTGTATGGGTGTATTCCTCAACGCGGCGATGGATGAGTCGAGCGATAATACCGTCGATTCGGACGACAGTTTCGGGAACCGCACCTATGCCGGATTCACGACCTGCTACTTCCGCTTGACCGAATGCCTCAACCCGCAAACCTACGGCGAGTGGAGATACGATTTGCGTGAGGGCTATCCTTATCATCCGCAGACGGCGATGACGTTCGTGGCGTTCGGCAACAAAACCGAACCATCACGCCAGAGTTCCCGTTATGAAACGCGTACCTACCAGCGATTCCTCGTGGGGATGAACTCCTGGACGATCGGTATAGAAAATATTGCGGCGCAGTTTGGGGATCTATCCAATCTTACCAAGCACGGCCTCGATATGACGGGTTATTCGGCCTATCTGAAAAACATCTACCTCACGGGCTATCTCTCCGATAAAGCAGGTGATTCATGGTTCGACTCCGAGACGGGCAATATGCAGCTTTTCAACCGGACGACCGGCTGCGGCGTGAGCTTCCGGGACGGGGTGCTGCGTTTCGGACGGATCGACCCTGCGAAGCCCGATGCCGGGACGGATTTCGAAGCCCTGATGCAGGCCATTACCGACACATTGGAAACCCTTGGCCGCATCAATTCCGACGAGTATGTCTCGCCCGTGGAGAAATCGTTTCTACGCGAGCGGCTTCAGGATATTCAGACCGAGTATGAACAACTCCGCGCCGAAGCTTTGTCGCGGATCAGCACTGTCAGGTATCGTATTGTCGGCAGCAAGATGCTGGCTGTGCAAGGTCGGAAACGCGTTACCCGCCTGATGGATGCCCTATGGACGCCTTATGAGGATGCTTATCTATCGGCGGTTGCCGCCATCGGAAAATACACACAGTCGGAGCCGGAGTTTATTCCCATCGACAAGGATTTTGCTGCTATCGAAGCCTACTATGAAGCTCGTCGGGCAATCGCTGCGGTATTGGACAAAGCGACGGCCGTCGGCAGCCAATTGGATTATCTGCGGGAGAATTTTCAGGACATCTCGACGCAGATCGATGCCGGAAGCGGCGTAGTGCTGTCGGGCTTCGTGGGCGTGAAAGACGAGAGCGATACGAAGGTCGTGGCGGGTATAGCCGGCTGTTCGCTCAAAGGCGCTCCTGCGTCCAAGCACGGCAAGCTGATGTTCTTCGCCGGAGCCGACGGGATCACCCATGCCGCAGATGCCGCTACCCGTATTTATGAGGATGGCCATGTGGAGATGTCGAGCGGCATCTTCAGCGGGTATTCCAAGGTACAGTTCAAAAACCTTACGGACGAGGGAACGGATTACAACAGTACGACGAACAAATATACGCTCAACCGGAATTTCAACCTGGTCATCAATGGCGCACGTTTCGGAGAGTATATCATCTGGTTGAATCTGCCCGTTTCGGCGGAATATACCGGCAGCGTGGTCAATATCTACGACAGTCCGATCCGCACACGCTCCTCTCCGAGTTTGGTACTATCTGCCGATGACTCGGAGTCGGGGATCGTCACGACTTTGAAAAAGGACAGTCTGGGATTGGGATACCTTCCCGTCAGCCGCATCGAGACATTCGGCGGCGTCTTGCAGCTTTTAGCTGTTCCTTCACCCCGTTCTAAGCAAAAATGTATGTGGCACGTCACCTATCAAATGATGTCCAGTTTCCAAATTTACGAAGAAGAATAACCTACTATGGCAGACACAACTCCTACCGGCATTACGATTGCCGAACTGACAAAGGTTTCGACCCTTGCGTCGACGGACCTTATCGAAATCGACCGCAACGGCGCGGGAGCCGCCGTGAGTTACTCGACACTTGTTACGGCTATGGCCTCCTCGCTCGGTCTGACGGGTATCCGGGAAGCCCTCGAACAAATCATCGGATAAGCGTATGGCGACGACATTTTCAGCAATGGTACTGCGCTTGGCAGTCCTGCGCACACAGTTTACGGCGACGCTCCGCGAAAAGGGCGTCGATGCTTCGACGGACGATACGCTGGCGGCGCTTATCGGGAAGGCCGCTCTGATCGACAGTACGAGCGGCATGAACCAGATCCGCAACGGATACCAGCTTTTCCGGGGCAATACGACGATGACGGCATTCCCGACCTTCGACACGGCGGCATTCGATTCTATGTACCAAATGTGCTATGGCTGCGCGGCGCTGGAGAGTGTGCCGACGCTCGATACGGCGAAGGTCACGAATATGATGTATGCTTTCTATGGATGTTCCAACCTGACAGAAATCGGAGGATTGGATACTTCGCAGATTACGTCTGCTTCAGAGTTGTTCCACGGTTGCAAGAGCCTGCGGCGGATCGGCGAGGGGCTCGACTTCAGCCGCGTGCGGTCGCAGATCGATTCGACATTCGTCGCATGTGCCGCATTGGAGGAGGTGTCGTTCGTCGGCACGATCAGCGTGGACATTGCGATGAACGGCTGCCCGAAACTTTCGGTGGCGTCGCTGCTGTCGCTCCTGAATGCCCTCAAAGACGGCGTGACGGATCTAAACTGCAATATCGGGTCGAAGAATCGCGCCAAGCTCTCTGCGGCGCAGCAGGCAATTGCTACGGATAAGGGTTGGACGTTGGGATAAGAAGATAGAGTTTTACCTTTCACTAAAACAAACAGAGATTGATATTGTAACCCGCTAATTTTCTCCTTATTGTCGATTCCTACCGATCAAGAGTAAGTGTTATGACTCCATCTTTGGCCTCTTTTTGGAAATCATCCCAAAATTGAGTCCATTTCTCACGATGCTCTTTGAAAATGGCGTTACGCTGGCCTTCCGTCATCTTGGACTCATTCATAAAAGTGGTATAACAAATATATATGGCATTTATTTTATCCTTATGTCTATCCCCGTCCTCGCTTTCTATTCCGTCAACCACAGAATAAGAAAAGCATATTCCGTCCCTTACTCGAAACGCATACTGTCCGTTCTTGCCGTATTTCTCATGATTACGATTGATCTCATCATTTTGCTGAAGAGGCATAGCGTCCTTGTTTCTTGACAAATATCTCGCAGCGACTTGATTGGATGTCAATGAATCGTCTTTCAAAAAACGCTCTTTATAGCGTTGCAAAAAGTGGGGCGTATAAGCATGAATTTGTCGAATAGCCGTCAACTCGCTATCCGGCGTATGCCGATAACCACCTGCTCCCCATTGAACCACATATCGTTGCTTTTGATTAAAGACGATGCAGAACGAGCCGACCTCCGGTTTTTCTACACGAGTTCGACTTTCTGCATAAAAATAAATGATGTACTGATTGTTGGTCGCCGGTATTTTATACTCATAAAGTTGCCATGCGGGGAACCGAGGTTCTTTCCGGAACGCTTTAATAGCCTTCGACAGAAGATACTCTTTCTTGATATCAACTTTTTGCTTATCGGCAGCGAGATGATCGTATATCTCCTTATAGGTCATCGACGGGAGAATCATTGTCTGTAATTTTTTAAACTTTGGTACATTCAATGGCGACCTTGATTACGCCATTCTGCCTGTTCTCAAAGAGCTGATACGCCTCCCCGATCCGGCTCAACGGATAGCGATGCGTAATAAGCGGTGTGGTGTCGATCTTTCCTTGTTCGATCAGACGGAGAATCTCAGCGCAGTCGCAGCCATCGACACCTCCGGTTTTGAAGGTCAGATTCTTCCCGTACATATCCGGCAGTGGAAGCGTCTGCGGTTTATCGTAGAGCGCCACGATGGTAACGATGGCATTGGGCCGTGCGCACTCCCACGCCAAGCGGAATGTATCCTCCGCTCCGGCCACTTCCAAAACGACATCGGCTCCGCCGTGATCGCTGTTGCGGAGTACGAACTCCTTGCATTCGCCTGGGTCGGTTACAAGCACATCGGGATAATGTTCCCGAACGAATCGAATCCGTTCGGGTGATTTTTCGCAGACGATGATGCGTTTGGGATGCTTCAGCATCACGCAGAGCAGGGTGCAGATCCCCGTAGGGCCTGCGCCGATGATGAGTACCGTATCCTCCGCTTCGATCTCCGAAATGCGGGCGGCCCAAAAGCCCGTAGCGAGCACATCGCCGACCAGCAGGGCCTGCTCATCGCTTACGGTATCGGGAATGTGAGTCAGCCCTTGATCCGCATAGGGTACACGGACATACTCCGCCTGCCCGCCGTCGATGCGGCATCCCAATGCCCAGCCGCCGTTAGGATCGGTACAGTTGTTTACATACCCGTGACGGCAGAAGAAGCATTCGCCGCAGAAAGTTTCGACATTCACCGCAACCCGGTCGCCGACCTTTACGGCAGTAACCTCGGACCCCACCTCTTCTACAATGCCGATCATCTCGTGCCCGACGGTGATTCCCGGTACGGCGCGCGGTACGCTGCCGTGCTTGATATGCAGGTCGCTGGTGCAAATGCTGCCGAGTGTTACGCGCACGATGGCGTCGCGTGGATCCAGCAGTTCGGGCTTGGGTTTCTCCAGCGATTCGAATTTTCCAGGTCCGAGGTAGGTATATGCTTGCATAGTGAAAATGATTCTTGTAACAAATTTAGGGATTTCCGGGGAAATATCCGAACGATGCTCTCAAGAAAGACGTGATAAAAAGCGATGTGTCATCATCGCCGGTCAGTAGAAATATTGTGCTGGGAAAAAAGTGCCGGAGCCACGATATTCGTAGCTCCGGCTGCAATAAACAACGAACAAAACAGATGTGGTATGGGACACATCGGGAGGTGTTTATATTTTCAGAGATTCAGATCGTAAAGCGTTTCCCATTGCATTCGCCATAAGAATTGTATTGGTATGCATTGTCCGAGTGGTCTGCGATACGCAGCGTTTCGTAATCGGTATCGTAATCCAGGTCAACAGTTACCCGCGAACTCAATGTCTCGTTCCGCAGACGGTTCTCGCGCATCTTTTGAAAGAGGCTCTCCATCTCATCGATGGAGAGCGTTACCCTATGTCTGGTCGGCTGTTTCATTTATCTATTATCTATGCGGCTTTATACTTCAACATCTTCGAACCATTCGTAGAAGCGGTAGTAAAACAATTTGCGGGTGCGCTCCTGCATCTTGTCGAAGTTGGCGAGAATGTAATCGCGGCCTTTAGTGTTCCACTCGGCAGGGGTACTGATGTGCTTAAAATCCATCGGTTCGACAATCACCCCATCGTAGTCTGCGAGGTATTCCCTCGATGTGCGGGCGAGGTCGCGGACCTCATCTGTTGCCTGTGCCCAACTCGTAGCGTCTTTCGAAAAATGCGCTAAGAATTTTTCGATCTTTGTTTTCATAATTTGCTCTGTTTTAATTGTTTATCGCACTACAAAGATGGCATCTTTATTCGGGACACGCAAGTTAATTCTCAACTTAATATAAAGATAATCAAATGTTTACCTCCTATTTTCAAGAAACTCGGAGAGGGGACGACGGTCATAGATTTCCAAAAGCTGCACCGCATCCAATCTCTCGTCCAATACCACTCGAAAGGTGCTGTCGATTGTCGAAACGCCGACGATATGCCGACGAGGAGTTTCCCCGTTAATGGGGAAACTACCTATGGTCGTACATCCCTTGACCGCCTTAATGTAACGGCGGGCACAAATCAGAGCTTGTTCAGTTGTCATCGTAAACGGCTAATTTATTTATGCTTTTTCGTCTTGGCAGGCAACAGGTTTGCCGGAATGTTATCGTTCATAAGCGTATTGCCTTCCTTCGTCTGTACGGCGATCGTCTTTTTAATTGCGTCAGGGCCGAAGTCCTTTTTCAAAAGTTCCATAAGAGGAATTTTCCATTTCATAGTAAAGTAGTCGCCATCCGGAGTCCGGAACAAGAGGCTCGTTTTGGTTTTAGTCATAATCTTTGCCTGTTCCCGCTTGTTTACCTCCTCGTCGGCAAGTTCATCGACGATGTACTCCAAATCACAATCGAATTCAAAATCGAGACGCTCCGATTTGATCTTGGGCTGCGTTTTCAGAAATGCCTCGACCTCCTTTCCGAATGCTTTGTATTTAGGACCTATATAAATCTCCGTAGGACCGCCATACCCGTTATTGCCGCATTCGGCGAGTTTCTTTCCGTTCACATACAGTGCAGCACCAAAGCAGTTGCTGTCCAGCGAGCGGGATGCCAGGTATTTGAAACCCCGCAATTCGAATTTGTAATTTCCGATTTTCATAATAATATGTCTTTAAAGTATCGATCTCGATAGGGAGAGGCCGGCTATTCGCCGAGCCTCCAATAACCCCATTTCCCGTTGCGGAAAATGTACTTATAGCGGATGTCCTTGTCCTCCCGTTCGCATAGGTAGGCAGAAAATGTCTTGTGGATTTGCGGAACGATGTCCCCGCCTCCGGATGCCCGCTCGAAGTTGCATTCCTCAAGTGTCGACTCAACATCGATAAGGTTGCCCCTTCCGACAAGTTCGGCAGCCATTTCCGGCGTGCCATAATGTTTTGCCAGCGTTAAGCCCAATACTTCGGGTGTACCATCGCGCCATACATAGACGCTTTTGATTTCACCTCTCTCAAGCTGGACTCCAATTCTTGCTCTTGTACTCATAACTCACTCTATTTTAGTTGTTTATTGTACGGCAAAGATGGGATCACTTTTTGGAACACGCAAGTTAATTCGAGGGTTTATCGCGTTTATTATCAATAATTTATGCACGCATTTCGAATAAGCGAAACCGGCCGTTCGGGGCCGGTTCGCGGGCGGCAAAGACGGGATTCAACCTTTAGCGTTCCCGTTTTTAGAATCGGCAGCCGCCTCGCAAAGAAATACTCTTTGTAAAATGGCGATAGCTTGCTTAAGCTCCCGGATATCACGGTCAATTCGGATATTCTCCCGCACAAGAGATAAGTAGACTTCTGAATGCATCACACGTGCCGCGTCCTTCAAATTCTTACAACCGGCTATCATCCCACGCTCTTTCTGTACTTGTGTCTTGACGAATTTTTCAAACTGTGCCACCTTGTTCTCAATGATCTCGATCGTGTTTTTCATCTTATTAAGTATTTGCTGTTCAGTGTTTTATTGCATAACAAAGATGGCATCACTATTCGGAACATGCAAGTTAATTCAGATGTTTATTGCGTTTATATTCAACAATTTACGCTCGGTCTAAATATGGATTCAAAGCAGCGACGACCTTGACTCCGCGAGTTGTCGTTAAAGGTACAGGGCCGTTGACGGAACATTCGGGAACTTTGTCCCACATAAACAAGCCGCCCCTTGCGAGGGCGGCTATCGATGCCATCATTCGAAGCGTATCGCTGCTATTCTTTCTCCGCATAGGCGATCAACTTATTGAAGGTGTCATTCAAAATCTTTTCCCGCTCTTTGCGGTAGTCCTCGTCGGGACGACAAGAGTCGATCGTGGATGTCCATCTGTCCATATAAATCTGTTTCCATTGTTTAATTTCGTCGATGTCCAGGCAAAGGCAATGGAACCGCTGTTGGCCGAGAACGGTGATCATCTCGATCATACACGGTATGATGTCACCCCATCGATTCCCTGCGTGGATTTGCTGTTCTGTTTGCATCACCTGCCGGATCTCGTCCGTCATTCGGTCGATGACCGTTAGAAAATAATCGCCTGCTTTGTCGTTTTCAAAATTTCCCGATCCCCAAGTTCCCATAATCGTTCGTTTTTAGTGTTTAGTTACTTGATATTCAGTTGTTTATTGTGCGACAAAGATGGCATCACTTTCTGGAACGTGCAAGTTAATTTACAACTATTCTACAAGGATAAATCATTTATATTCAACTGTTTACGGCATATCGCCGCATATTCTTCGTTGGGTTCGAAACCGATGTATTTCCGGCCCAGCCGTCGGGCGACCACGGCCGTCGTACCACTCCCCATAAATGGGTCGAGGACGATACCGCCTTCGGGGCATCCGGCCTTGATCGGTGTCTCGACCAACCGCGAGGGATACATAGCGAAGTGCGCCTCCTTGCTCGGCTCATAGGGAACACGCCACACGCAGCGCATATTGCGTCCGCGCGGGTCGGCCGTAATCATCCCCTTCGGACGGCCGCTGATACGACGGTACTCTTCGCCCTTGCCGTTCAGCGCCATCGGTGTCTTATAGCGCACAAGCGTCGCTTCGGCATAGGGTTCGAACTGCTGGTTGAAGTAATAGTGCGTGTTTTTGGCAAAGAAAAAGAGCTTCTCGAAATCCACTGTAAAGCGGTCCCGCACACTTGCCGGCATACAGGCCGGCTTATGCCAGATCACTTCGTTGCGCAACAGCCATCCCCGCAGGATCATCTCGTCGGCAAACTTGTTCGGAATGTTGCAGAGCGACTTCGAGGGAATCCGGTGACGTGCCTTATCGACATACATGTCGATAAGGCACGAGTCGTTCTTCGTACGCTCGTACCATTTCGGATTCTGCCGCGTGTTGTACTTGTAGGGCTTGCTGTAAGAATCGCCGAGATTCACCCACAGCGTGCCAGTAGGTTTAAGCACCCGGCGGCACTCGTCGAAAATCAGGCACAGATGCGCGATGAAGTCGTCGCGCGTCGGCTCCTGTCCTAGCTGCCCCAGCCAGCCGCCGCAGCGCGTGCAGAATCCATACGCGGCGTATGCGTGTTTGCATCCGTCATCCCCGCCCCAGAGTATCGGATCCAAACCATAGTCACGCATCTGCCAGTAGGGAGGTGACGTGACGATGCAGTCGATCGATTCGTCCGGCAGCATCCGCAGCCCCGACAACGCATCCGTGTTGTGTATGACATTCAACTCCATCGTCATCAGTAGTTCGTTGTTATCCACTCTTCCTGCCTGCGGCGGGAAACTTTGGATGCGGTGATCGTGCGGTCGAGGCGGCGGATATGCCAGCTGCGTTCGGCGGCGTATTTCTCGATAGCCGGATGCGGAAACATCGTGAGCATGAACTTGCCTTTAACCGTCGCGAGCGTGTCGAGCAACCTCAAAAAATCCTCCTCATCGAATGTGCCGTTGTAGTGGCCGCAGTCGGAACCTACATAGGGCGGATCGACGAAATGAAAGGCCCCCTCGCAGTCATAACGCCGGATGAGATTGATGCCATCCTCGCATTCGATGGTCACATGGTCGAGGCGGCCGCACAGCTCCTCGGTGAAGGCTTCCTTCGCGTTGCGGAATTTCTGGGTCGTCGTGCCGCTGCGGTCGTAACCGAACGTCCCGTCGATCATCGATGCGAAGCCCAACTTCGTGCAGACCCACACGGCCCAAGCCCGCTCGACGGGTGTGAAGAACGACGGGTGTTCATTGATATGCCGGGCGTGTGCATGAATCTCGCGGCTGTGGAGCGAGGCGTCGATCAACTCCTTCAGGGCCGGATACTGCGTTTGGGCAATATGGTAGAAGTTGATCAGTTCGATGTTCGTATCGTTGATGACCTCGCACTCTGCGGGCTGCTTGGCGAAGAGTACCGAACACCCGCCGCAGAAGGCTTCGGTATAGAGCGTATGTTCGGGGATGAGCGGCAGGATATGCTTCAAGAGCATCTGTTTACCGCCATAGTAGGAGATCGGAGTTTTCATAGATTGGGTCATAGGTCGTTTATCGGAGTTTAAGGAAAAGAAGAATCAGCAGCAGCGCCCCGGCGAGCAGCGCGGCCCATTTGAGTCCCGACACCGTATTCGAGGGTTTCTCCTCGGTGACGGTCTGCGTGTCGCTCCGTGCGGCGGTGTTGATGCGGCTGCGGGAGATACTGTCCGTCAGCATTGCCTTGTCATTCTGCACTGATGCTTCTGTATAGGTGATCCGCTTGACGGATCGGCGAACCGGAATCTTCGGCGGCGGCAGCACGGCCTTGAGGGTATCGGGCAGGTCCGCGGGATCGGGTGGCGGCGGAATCTCCGCCGGAGGATAGAACTCCACAACGGTCTGCCGCAGCGTACCGAAGCGGTGTTCGATCTCCCGGCGGATCAATTCCGTGAGTGTGGTATCGGATATTTCAGTCTGCTCTTGAGTCGAGGTCTGCATCTGCCGAAGCGGAGAGCAGGCATACGATAAGGCGATTAGGGTTATCAAGGTTGTGGCTTTATACATCGTTTCATTTCTTGGATTCGTTGTAATCGTTCTTGAATGGTCGGTTCTTTCGACGGAAGTGTTTGCGGACTCTCCCACGGCAGCGGGAACATTTCGGTCATAGGCTGGCGGTCTTTCTTGTCGAGTTGGATGCAGGTTGCGACCCACACGGCCCACCGTTCCCGCTCCCAAGCCTGACGTATCCGGGATTGTTCTATCTCCGACCAACCGATCCATGCGTAGATGAACTCGGCAGGAGTCATTCCTTCAAATGCTTCCGGGGCAAGGTGCATCTGCCCGACGGCGATGGCGAACCATCGCTCATAGGTTACCGCCGGCGGCTCCCCTTCGTCGGGCCTTTCCCGTTTGGGGCGGTCGCTCCTTTTGCCAGTTCGCCCAACTTATCGGTCAGGGGCGAAATGGCCTCCATAAAGATTTCCGAAACGGTGAGGATCAACTGTGGCTCCTCGTCGAAGATATCCCAGACCTCGTCCTCGGTATAGCGGCGGTCGGAAGATGTCCGCCGCGCTCCTTCGTTGAGGCCCGTGACGGTCAGCGAGACGATGCTGTCGAGCGAGCCGAGGGCTTCGGTCGTACCGACCGTTTGCCCGAAGTCCCCGCCCTGCATCTTGGTAAACTCGTTCACAGCCCGCAGACCGAAATGGATCGGGCACGGCTGGCCCGCGATGATAAGTTCTTTCATAATGGGAAGAGATTACGATTGCGGCTTTTCGGCAGGTGTAAGATTACCGCTACCTGTGATCGAATAACTGTAAGTGGCATTGTCGCCGGCGGGCGTGGCCAGCGAGAAGGAGGTGATGTACGCCCTGCCGGAATACATCTTCGTAAGACCCGCCAACGGCGACTTGATAACCACGTCGACGATCTTTTTACCCAGCACCAAAGCCAGCACATCTTCCGGGGAGTGCGCGTTCTGGATGCTGTCGTCTACGACCACCAATCCGTCTCCGTCCACCGACCACGAGATGTCGCCCGGAGCCTTCTCCTTGCCGTTGGTGTTTTTGGTACGCAGCTCCTTCAATTCGAGGTCGACCTTCAGCGTGTGCGTCGTGGCATGGAGCGTGGTCTTTTCGTCTACCAAGAGGATGATATCCTCGCCTTGAATGACTCGTTTGTTGCCGAATGTTTCTGCCATGTTGTTGTGTTACTTACCGTTATACAATGCGAAATGTGAGCGCGACCCCGTGGATATCGTAATCGGGATAGTAGTCCGTTGAGGCGGATTTGAACGAGCAGCGCCGTTCCGTGAGCACCTGCCCTTCGAGAGCGGCGATGATGCGGTGCTTGAGCTGCTCGACATCGGCGATCCGCTTATCGTACACCGTGATTTCGAACGTGGTCACATACCCCGCGATACCGTGCATCGTTCTTACGGGCGTCTCCTCCGGGGTGGAGAAGGCTGCGAAGGGTGCGGCCGTCCGTTCATCCACCGCACCAGCCTGAATCTTATCCCGCAGTTCGGGAATCTCGCGTTCGAGGATAGAGATCAGCTCCTTTTTGAAATCCGTCATTTGGTTACAGGTTTAAAGTTTTTCGCAACGAACTTCTCGACGGCAGCAGCCAACGCATCGCCGAACAAAGTGATAGTGCGTTCCGAATCCTGCGTATAGGCTTGCTCCAGAAAGGGCGTGGCCGCAATCCCTTTGACGCTGCGGGTAAAAACTTTCTCACCTTGCTCGTTTTCAAAAACCAGCAACTTGCCCTTCTTTGAGGTGCGCGGATCCTTCGTCCCTTCGTGGATGAATTTGCCGTAGTATTCGTTGATAGCTCCCTTCTTTTTCGTGCGTTCCAAGACCGGCTTGACGGCTATCGACACCTCCGACTTGGGAGCATTCCGGTCTTTGTAACGGACAATGCGCAGTTGCTTCTTGAGTTTACCTGTGCGGACTGGAACTTTGCTCCGTGCCGATTGCAACATCGGCTTGGCCGACATCCGCAGCGCCGTGTTGAGCATCCGCTTCTGCATCGTGTTGGGCAGTTCGTCCAGAATCCGCTTGGCTTCGGCATAGCCCTCGACTTTGACGGTCAGCATCGGCATCCGCAGTTTTGAAGGACGGTTATGTTCTGCTCCGAGGAGTCTTCCGCATCGCTCTTCGTACATTTCAGGTGCAGCCGCCATCGGCGGCCCTCCTCGTGGATGGAGATGATCTTGCGCAGGCGCTCTTCATCGCGGATCATCTGCCCGGTCCGCAAGCCCTCCCGATAGCGGATGGTGTAGACTACCTCGTTCTCGTGGACGATGCGCTCGGCATAAAGGTTCTCACGGCCGCCGCTCTCGGTGCGCTGGGCGAAACAGACTGCTATCCGTACCAGAGACCGGACGAGTTCGTTGTAGTCGTCCCGCTCCTCGGTATATCCGAGGATTTCGATACGGTGATCAAACATGACCGTAGGGAGTTACCCGCCACGGCAGGAGTAGCTTCTCCGCCGTGAGGGAGAGTTCCGAAACCGAACGGCCGACGAGGTTGTCCGATTCATTGTCGTAGAGCGTGCCCAGCGTCAGCAGGATCGCCGCCTTGATCGCCGGAGGGATATTGTCTTTGTTATAGCCGACGATGGCCGTTACCGTAATCTTTTCACCGCTATACTGCGGTTCGGTGACGAGGAGCGGTTCATAGTCGTCCTCCAGAAGCGTGAAGTCCTTTTCGGGAATCGAAGAATGAGATACGGCGAGTCGCTCGATCTGCATCGTAGGAACAGGCAGGCGGACGATGGGAGCGTCGGTGGGCATCAGCACGTCGAACGACACCGTCTTCTCCCGAATGATCCGGCTCGTCCTGTCCTCGGCCACAGCAACGGCCATGTCGAGTTTTGCAGCGATTAACGTGTCATCGTGGGTGGCGCTGCCTACTCGCAGGTGTTGCTTGGCGAGATCCAGCGTGATCGGCGACTCCCGTATCTCGATTACTTTCATAAGCTACGAAGCCTTATGTACCAACTTGTGAACGGGGTGCGTTCCGGCGTCGAGGAGGATGCCGTCCATACGGGCGAAGCCGAACAGTCCGATGGAGAGATACTCGGCCAGGAGTTCGTTCAGGCGGATTACCCGGAACGACTTGACCATACGGATCTTGTATTTCGAAAAGTCGCCGAAGAGTACCGAGGCTTTGCCGGCGGCGATGTCATCGATGTCGTCGTTGAGGATGTAGTTCTTGCCGAACAGGGTCGGCGGCGTACCGTCCTTCGCGCCCTCCTGCCAAATGTAGCGGCCCGTGGTGTCTTTGATCTTAACGAGCGACCAGAGCGTGTTGCGGTTGAACATGAACTTGCCCCGCTGGGCATACGCCGAGTCCACGCCCCGAATCAGGTCGATGATGTCGTCTAAAGTAATGGCCGTCGCCGCAGGTTTGGCATCGGAGGCCGTAGCCCAGTTGACGATGCCCTTCGGCTTGCCCGTGCCGCTGCCGATGGTGAGGTCCTCGTTGATGCCGCGCCCGAAACTCTCGGCAAGCAGATTCGAGAGCAGCGACTCCAGATCGAACGCCGAGTCCTGGAGCAGTTCCATCGACACGGGGACAATCGGGGTACGGTAGGTGTACGCCTTGAGAATTTCGGAGCCGAACGACGGAGCCGACTTGGTCGACTGGTTGTATTCGGCCACGACCGTAGCCTTCGCATCGGTATTGTTCACCGTCGGCATAATCAGATCGCCGCCTTTGCTCGTGGTGAGAAGCGTCCCGGCCTCGAACATTCCGCCGTAGGCTTTTAGGGCGATTTCGATGTTATCGGCCAACGTCTCCGGGACGATCACGCCTGCCGTAAGTCCCGTGATGCCGGCACGCTGCTCGAACAACGAACGGCTCTCGGCCGAGATGCCCGTGGCCCCGCGTAGCAGGTAGTCCTGAAATGCAGAACGGTATTCGTCGGTCTGTTTCGGATCGCCGGGCTGTGCGGTCGTGCACTGTTCGATCTGCTGTGCAGCCTGGTTGCGCTCGATCTCCGCAAAGCGCTCTTCACTCTCGACGGCTTTATCGGCTTTGTCGTAGTCCGCAAGAAGCTGCTGCCAACGGGGCTCCTCCTCGGCAGTCATCTTTCGGCCGTCGGTTGCCGTGCGCAGTTCATCGATCTGCTTGAAGACCGAGGCACGTGCCTCGCGTAAGGTTTTAAGTTTGCTCATAAATCTCGTTATTTATTCGTTCGGGAGCAAACTTAATCCACACATCAGCCGTAATAGGGAAACTTTGTCTCGGTTAAAAGACGGACAAACTCGATAACTGATTAATTTTGCATCGATATTCAGATTAAAACCATGTCAGGAATATTTATCGGGATAATAATAATCGCCCTTACGATTACGCTTCGAGTGTTTCGACCGAAGATAAAAGGTCGTATGGGCGAACGGATCGTATCGGCAAGGCTCAATACATTTTTGTCCGACGACTATTGTATTCTCAACGACGTGATCTTGAAAACAACCCGAGGAACGACGCAGATAGATCACATCGTGGTATCCAAGTACGGAATATTCGTCATCGAAACGAAGAACTACAAAGGCTGGATATTCGGACACGAAAATAGCGAAAAGTGGACGCAGAATCTTTACGGTTACAAATATGCGCTTGCCAATCCCGTAAGGCAGAATCAAGCACATATCCGTGCTGTACGACAAACTTTGTCGGACGGCGGCCGATATCCGATCATTTCGATCGTTGCCTTTTCGGGGAATGCCTCTATGAACATAACCGTCGAGAGTGCGCACGTTATCTATTGGAGAGATTTGGCCTCGACGATCAAGCAGTATCGAACGGAAGTTATCAATGACGAGCAAGTACAGCGCATTGCAACCACCCTGCAACAGGCGAATATTACGACTGCTGGCCGCAACCGGGAACATGTAAAACGGGTTCGGCAGACGGCGGTTAACTATAAGCATGCGCTCGCCTCCGGCCTTTGTCCGCGATGCGGCGGCCGGCTGGTCGAGAGAAAAGGTACATACGGCCGATTTTACGGATGCTCCAATTATCCGAAATGCAAGTTCACACATCGGATATAGTTCTGTTTCCCAAAGAAATTATACGATATGATCAACTTTAAACCTCGTTTCAAAAAATGTACGTCATATCCCCCGGGAACAACCTATACCTATTTACCACACCCATATTATGTGCATAAGGAGTCGTTGCCGTTGGCAATTTTCAACGATCATCGGGTCGCTTTCTTTTATTGGGCTTTATGGAAAAGGGATAACCAGGTATTACCCGATCTTGTTACATTGGATTGGCATCAGGACTTAGTGTATCCGGGAGAGGCAGAAAAGAAAGAGTTGGAACAACTCGATCTGAACGATTCATTCGAAGTGTCATTTTTTTCGTGGGCTCGATTAAGTTCTTTGAACGACAGCCATATCGTGTCCGCTATGTATTGCAATATTATCGGCAATGCCTATGTTATCTGCAAACAGAATAGGTACACTGATTATGAAGATGAAATAATTAAGGACATGTTCAATAATAAACATGTGATAAAGAAATTCCATACCACACAAGAAGCATATGATTATTTGTCCGATACAGATGTCCAATCTGTATATTTCGATATTGATCTGGATTATTTTACAATTACAAATCCATCCGTAACCGGATGGGATAAGCCCACGTTTATTAAAGAGTCTGCAATAAAGAGTATTATGGATCCAACTTCAGACTTCATGCATTGGGCCTTTCAGCGGATAAAAGGTTTTACAATAGCTCTGGAACCCTCTTTTGTCGGAGGCCTTACAAAAGCAATGAGATTGTTTGGAGTTGTTGAGCGCACGCTATTTACTGGATCGATACAACAAAAAGATACTACATGGCGGCATTTTTAATTTTTAGCATCTGACAAATCTTTTCTCTCGATCGACTTTCGGCGATGGCACGGTCATTTCGTTCCGGCTGCGATATGTGTTCGCGCAGATACTCAGCTTTCCGCTCTTCGAGATGCCGCACCGAGGCTTCGGTTTCGGGATAGGCAGGAAATACCACGAGCGACACATCCACCACCCGCGAAAACCGGAGTATCGTCCGCTCGTCAATTGCGAGACCGTTTTGCTCATCGGCATACTGCCACTCGTCCTGCTCGACGCCGAAGCGGAACGAACATTTCGAGACGTCGCTCCGGCGTACCAGCTCCAGCATATCGTTGCCGAGCGTCGTGTTCGGAGCCTCGAATGAGAAGCGCAGGCCGGTATCATCCACCGATAGTTGAAGCGTGCCGCTCGTCGTCCGCGAGAGGATCGCATCGTCGCGGTGGTTGAAGCACATAATCACATCCTGAAGGTCGCAGTCGTCGAACGCACCTCGCGCAATCTTCTCCCGGAACCAGCCCATAATCGGGTCGCTCCAGCACTCGAACTTCGCGGCATAGCCGGCAATCGTCCGGCTGACGGTTGTTTCGTCCTGTTGCTCGATCCGAAGGTCGGAAACGATGCACCGAACCTCGATCTCGTTATTGCTTGATTTTCTCTTTTCCATGTATGGCTGTTTTTACTGTTTGCATATTCATCTGCACGAAGTATTCGTCCCCGCCTTCGTAGCGGTTCATATCTTCCAGTGAACGGATTTCATTGGCTGACATCGCACCCACGATATTCATATTTTTGTAGTATTCCGAGCGGGTCTTGGCATCGCCGCGCAGCAGTCCGTTCAACCCGAACAGAAAGTAATACTCCTCGAACTCATCGTCACGCAGCAGCTTGCGGTTGAACTCCTCCTCGATGCGTACCAGATACGGCATCAGGCAGTATTGCACGAACTCCATACCCTGATGCTCGATGTTGTTGTTCGTGGCACGTTCCAAGTCGGCGATCATATGCGGCGGAATACCGTAAATGGTGGCGATCTCGGTCTTTTGGAACTTGCGCGTAGCGATGAACTGTGCATCTTCGGGAGGAATGGAGATGCGTTCGTAGGTCATACCGCCCTCCAACAGCAGCGGAACGTGGGCATTATGCAAACCGACCGACTGGGCAATGAGGTCTTTCTTGAGCCGCTGGTAGGCTTCGGGCTTGAGCGTCGAGGGATACTTGAAGACGCCCGACATATTGCCGCCCTGATCGAAAAAGCGTTTGCCGTAAATCTGCGCCGAAATCGAGAGTTCGAGATTGTCCCGATGGACGGCAATCGGACTCTTGCCCTTATAGCCGTTGGTCGAGAGGCCCCGCAGGTGGATGACATCCTCGTTCGGAAGCAACTCGCCGGAGTCCAGCCGGTAGAAGAGTTCATCGCTGTCATTGAGGATCGGCTCGATGCGGGAAGGATGCAAAAGTTTCAATCGCACGGGACGGTAGTATTTATCCCTGAAGATGCGCGCATAACCGTTGCCCCACAAGGCGCACGATACCATCAGGTGGTGCATCAGATCGAAGCGTGTGGAGTAGGAGTTGGGAATCTGAACAAGTCGGTGGCATGGGTGGTCGTACTGCCGCTCGCGGCCTTTATCTGTGCGGCGGTAAAGGTGCATAGGTAGTGTCCCGACTGTTTCAGAGAGGATCCGCACGCAGGCCCAGACTGCCGTGAGGTTCAGTGCACCCTCTTCGGTGATATACGGTTGCTTGACGGCATCCGCCACCGTGTCGGCTGTAATTACACGGTTGACTGCCGCTTCGAACTCGGCTGCCGTCAAGTCCCGCCGCTCGCCGCCCCGCAAAAAAGAAAACCACTTCATTAAATCTGCTTTGCGGCAAATCTAACGAAGTGATTGCATTTACTGGTAAGACAATGTCCTTGTCAATATGGGTGTAATATTGGATTTTCCGTTATTACTACTAACCGCTTGCAAGCTCGTGTTAGTGCAACATATAAATGCTTTGGGTTTTTAAATTTATGAGCATTTAAAATAACGACAGCATCAAATTCCAATCCTTTAGTAAGTAATGTTGTGCCGATACATTTTCCAATAATATTTCGGCCTTCACGTCTAACAATGTCTCGATTGCGTTTCATAGCTTCATAGGCAGATATATTTTGGGAGTGAGCATCGCGTAGAACATTAATAATATCTTTAATAAAATCTTGTCTGCGACAATTATTTCCAGGAAGAGATTTAATTTGTAAGATTAGATTTGCTATTTGTAGATAGTTTTTTGTCTGTAATAATGGTGCTATTACTGAGTGTAGGTCATTCATTATTTCTTTATCTGCAACATCCAGTTTCAATTTTAAAGTATTATCTGGTTTAAACCATATATTCAAGATCGTACTCAAAAAAAATTGACGAGATAATTTAATTATCTCCACAATCAAATTTTGTCCATTTTTAGTGTCAAATTGTTTACAGTATTCGTAATAATCTCTATTATCAATAGATTCGATCATTCTTAATGGTGGAAATTGTTGAATAAATTTTTCTCGCGGTCCTTCATTTTCTGATATAGGATGGATTAACAATAAACTCTGAACTTGGTGATTATTTATTTCAGTCCAAATTGTATTTTTGTAAATACTTCGAGGAATGGCGTAATCTCGTTCATTTGCAATTACCGTAATTATAGAGTGATACGCTCTTAAGTCTATATCTTGCCCAGTCATTAAATCTCTTCTAATTGAGGTGAGGTCTGCTCCTAACTGTGGCGTATTTGCATTGTTCCATCGCCAAGGGATATCAAGTTCTTGTGTGTTGTTTCTAAACTCGGCCATTGACGGCTCTGTTGTCATGTCCACTAATTGAGTCCGTCTAAACTGAAAAATACCTTGCAAAGGATCGCCAAGGATATGAGTCTTTAGAATAGATGATAAACACAGAATTAGTTGATGTTGGGGCAGAGAACAATCTTGATATTCATCGACAATAATATGTGAGAATTTTGACCGTATAACATCTTTAACAGGGTTGGCCTTCAATATCTTGACAGATGTGGATATTGCAAAATTAAAATATTCATTAGTAGACTCTGCATTGGGGAAATCAGCTTTGTTAATATGGTAATTTTGAGCTAACTGTAGGGCGAAGCTACAAATCGTATCAATTTGGTATTTTGAAGAAGCAATGTTATTTGCTTTAATTTTTTCTCGGATAGAAGCCACGCCAGCATGAGTATGCGTAAGGATCAGAATTTTTTTAGTTTCTTGATACTGCGCCAGACAATTTATAATAGTATGAGTTTTACCGAACCCAGCAGGTGCGATGATCATACTTTTATTCTTTTGTAAGAATTCAGCAACATCTACCATATCATGCTTCTATCCAATTTATTATACCATTAAACATTTGTTTCAAGTGTACTTCATTTCCAATATCTTCAAAAGTTGATAATACGATGGTCCCGATATGATAACCATGATCTTGCCGCTTAAACCAACCGCCTTTTTCTCTTATCGAACCGTCCGGTTTTGTTTTATAATCAACTTTTGCTGCATTTCCCAATGCTTGACGTAATTCAAGAGAATCTATGTCCATCCAATTTTCCACAAAATCCCTTTTGTTCGCTAATTTAGAATTCACACTATCGAATATCGCTTGTGATTCTTTTTCTCCAACATCTGCATAATATTCTACAAGAGTTTTCGCTTTTGCCCATGTAATATCATTAAATATCTGTTGCTCTATCGCATTATTTTCTTGACAAGATATGACAACTATATCTTTACTTATAATATCTGCTTTTTGATTATTGATATTTTCTTTATCTGAATCGCAGAATAAACAACAGTCATATCCTAATGATTTGAAATTGCAAACTCTTGAAACCATAGAATCACCTCCTCCATCAACAAATTGGATTCCTAAACACGCCGCAGGAACTTTCTTTTCTCGAATTCTAAATTCATTAATTGCACGACAAATTCCCATTTCTGTTGCTCCTTCACACACAAGCACTTTTTTCGCAAAGAATGCTTCGGGATTTGCCCGTACGCAACCTTGCATATTTGTACCAACTGGCAGTAACGACTTGGCACCCAATCTCATTATATGTAGGCACCCACTTGGCAATTCCTTAATTACATTACTCGAATGAGTTGTGATAACAACTTGAGCATCTTTATATTTACTCAAAACATTGACAAGATGTTGAACCCGATCTGGCTCTAATCCTTGCTCTATCTCATCTATTAGGATAATCCCGGATGGTTTGGTTAATGAAAGTTGAATTGCCAAAGATAATAATCGCTTTGAGCCTCGTCCTTTTAATCGAAATGGTATTCCGGTTTCGTGTAAACATACTTTATTTTCTCCTAAGGATATATCTCTATGATCAAGAGAAGCTTTTACATCGTTTATTTGAATTCCTAATTCAGATGCCGTATCTGCAATTTTGTCAATTCAACTATGTATTTATAACCATAGAACAACCAAAACTAATCAGAAATATCCGAGTGTAAATC
>ERZ832317.1388-NODE-1388-length-31115-cov-6.377141_pt1 | contig 31115 bp, 27 predicted proteins | sample MGYA00519695_ERZ832317 | MGnify/ENA primary metagenome ERZ832317 (study PRJEB31850, sample SAMEA3708726) | human gut metagenome | biome: human gut; feature: human-associated habitat; material: faeces | place: China | collected 2014 ...
TTCTTTCTCTCCCGCTCTTCCCCTTCCTCCCTCTAAAAGAAAGAATACGTTTTATATTTCCACTTTTTCTGTTCTTTAATTCACATTTTATTTGTTCTTTTCTACTTACTCCAATTTCGTCAACAATAGTAACATCATAAATATTCTTTCTTACCAATTTATAATCATCAATTCCGCCTGAACCTCCTTGAAAGTCAACAGTTTTAAAGAACTTCCTAACTATGCCAAAAAAATTGTTTCGATCTTTAAAATATTCTCCCACAATTTCATCAATTTTAGATTTTTCAGGAATAGTTTCGATAATTTTCTTTTGTTTTTCTTCATACTCAATTCTACTAATTTCGTCTTCAATAATTTTTTGTGGAATTTCATATTTAAAATCAGTTCCTATTTTTACATATTTTTCATTAACCGATACAAATGCATTAGGATGATATTCACGTCTTCCATCACTCTCACACCATGAAATTGATAAACTTCCATCTAACTTTTGCATATATTTGTTTTCTAATAAATCATCATAAAATACCAAAATAGTTAGTCTCTTGTAAAATTCTGTATCTTTTTTTGGAAATTCAAAATACATAGTATAATTTATTGTTTCTTTAGGTTCTATTATTTGGTTTTCTATACCACTTTTGCTACCATCATTTTCTATTCCTATAATTTTTTGAAACCAAATATTTTGCGCTGAACCTAATCCAACATTTTTTATTTCTATATTCAGTTGTACTTTATAATTATCATCATTAGCTTCACAATCAACATAGTAAACTACTCCACCACCGCAAGACTTTTCTTCATTATCACATCTAAATTTCAATACTGGAAGATTTTCTAATCGTAATTGTTCCTTTATTTTATTATCAGCATTCTTGTTATCTATTTTTCTCATTTTTTCTTCTTCTTTAACTGTGAAATAGACACCAATAACAGTAAATAATCCACCAACCATTTGGGCAATTCCTAGAAAATAATTTTCATTATTCCATTTTTCACTTGGAAACCACACTAAAAACATTACTGCGCCTATTATAGTTAATACCACTAAAAAGATAAGTATTTTGTTTATTTTGTCCCCTTTATAAAATCTAAAGTATAGTATTGATAGTAAGAATATACCTGCTAATATAATAAGTGTCCAAATAATATTGTTCATAACATTTTACCTCCAAACAAAAAAACTATAATAATAATTATAGTTTTAAACAGCTATTATAATTATATCATAATTTCTTTATAAAAAACATACTTTGCCACCTAATTGCCACCTAAAACAAAATAAAAAGACCTTGAGGCCTTATAAACAAACAAAATGAGACGCCGTAGCGTCTCTTCAGGGGGAAATCTTAATATCAGTTCGTAACAATTTAATAATTAGTTAAAGTCTTATATTATAAGGCTTTTTAATTTTGTTAAATTTACTAAAGTTTATTAAAATAACTTTATTTTTTGCAATTAGTATCTAGATTTGGTATCTGGAAAACAAAAATGACACAGTGACACATTGTATGAGAGTCCCCCACATGCATTTATAGTGTCACTGTGTCATTTTTTCTTATTCATTTACCATTTCCCAACTTTTAAAATATATACATTCTGAATTATTATTAAATTTTATTTCATAAATTCCATCATAATCTTTATCATTTTGTTTTAATATCCAATGTGCAATTAATATATTTTCATCTATTGCTAATATATTTATTTCTATATCTTGTATATTCTCATTTTTTATATGTTGCCATTCTTGATTAATTTCTTCTATAGTAGTATACGGATTCATGAATGGTGTTTCTTGATAGAATGTTGTTTTGTTAAATAATGAAACTGCACTTTCAATATCTTTATTAAACCAATATTTTTTTAAATCATTAAGCCACTATTCAGCAAAATCTCTATTCATATTTTATTCCTTTCAGATTATAAATATTTTAATAAATCCGCAAATTCTGAGTATCCAGATTCAGAATTTAAATGTCCACCATCTTTTATTATTATTTGATTATTTGTTATGGCATCAGCAAATTCTTTTTCCTCATCATATTTAACATAAGGATCATTATCAGAATAATAACAAACAATATCAGAACAATATTTTTTTACATCTCCTAAATTATCTAAAAACATACTTTCATTTACCGCATCGTATTCTTCATTTATTCCTAAATAATTGTTAAATCCACATACAAATACTAATCTTTTAACTTTTACTTTGTTTTCAATTAAGAACTTGCAAATAAATACAGGTGCAATCGAATGAGCAAATATAGTTGTATTTTCATTTATTATTCCTGCATCTAGATAGCATTTCAATATTTTTGACCAATTTACATAATTTTGATATCCAACTCCTGTTGGAAAATCTGGAGTATATACTTCTAAATTTTTGTTTTCAATTTCTCTTCTCAAATATGGAAACCAATTCACAAATGGGCTTCCAAAACTACCATGTATTAGTAAATAATTATTTTTCATTATTGTCCTCTCCTTTATTTTCATTGCCATTATTAATAAAATTTCTAATGGTCTTCAAATCATCATCATTTTCCAATTCAAGCATTTCATCATTTAACTGATTAATATACTCATATGCTGTTTCTATAAATAAATTATCTTTTTTTTCATCAATATTTTCATTTATCTTTAGTTCTATTTTAATAGGTGTAATTCTAATTATCCTTGATAATTCTAAAAACACCTTTTTTATGTCTTCAGAATTATTACTCTGTAAGTTTAAGTCATAGTTATTACTATCAATATTAAACCTAATAACTATTTGTTCAATATCATTTCTTGTAAGAGTTGCATCTATTAGATTAATTCTTTCATTAAGCATAAATATCACTTCTTTCCTCAAAAGCTTCTTTTCCACCCTCTAGTATTCTAATACTCTCTTCTTTCCAATCTTTATAGTCATTTTCATCTTTAATATTTACTAATTTATTAACATATGGATTGCCTATAAATGTTTTATATTCGCCATTATCATAGACTTTCAAAATTGATCTATATGGCATGGTTCTAACTGCAACATTAGCATTGTGAGTTGCTACAACTACGACTTTTTTCATTTTTGCTAAATCGTTTAATCTTGAAACCAAAACGTCACTAACATAATTGTTTCCCAAACTTTTTTCTGGCTCATCTAAAATATAAATGTCATATTTATCATCAAGTGCATCGTTAAGAACAATCATAGTTGCTTCTCCGGTTGAAGGCTTATAGTCTTTACCATCTACAACAAATTTCTTTGTAATCCCTATAAAATCATCTAACGATAAATTCTGCTCATATTTTTCTTTATAGTTGCTAATATCCTCAGCAAGATTGTCATTATAAACATCATTTTTTATAGCTTTTAGAATTCCTTTTATTTCTTTTAAATTATTTATACCTTTAAATCCATCATCTGATTTACTAGAATCATTTAGCATAGTTATCATGGTCTTTTTATATAATAATTTTTCTTCTTCAAGTTTTCCTATATACTCAGGATTAGATACATATTCAAATTTAAAGCCATCTAATATTTTGTTAATACTAATTTCTAAGGAAAAATGCTTTTTTGCAAAATTTATAAATCCAGTTTCATTTGGAATAGTTTTTGTTTCGGTTTTCTTCTCGACAATTGTTTTAATTTTACTTACAGCATTATTAGTAAGTTTAATTGATGTTTTTTCATCAAAATTATAAGAATATGCTTCTTTTATGCTTTCCAATAATTCATTAGTTAATTTTATCAATTGTCCTTCTTTTTCTTGGACGATATATTTTTTTATATCAATATTATTCAATAAATTCATTACCGTATTTAAGTTTTCAAAGTCCTGTTTGCTGGTTTGTAATATTTTATTATTATATCCTAACACATTTCTTATCTCAACTATTTTCATTCGCTTTTTATTAGCATTTTGATCCTTATATTTTACATAATTTATATAATCAATAAACTGAGTAACATCTGGTTCTGTCCATTCATTAATATCTGAAAACTCATAAGAATAATTATTCTTATCATAAGAAGACATTTTTCTTTCATCATCTAATATTTTTAATCTTTGATCAAGTTTATCTTTATTATCATTTGGAGAATAAGAACTTGTTTTCTTTCCATTATCTTTGAAATATTTTTCAATTTTTTCTAAACTGACAGATTTTCAAGTTCCTTTTGTACCAAAAAACACATTCACGTCATCATATAAATCAACAAATTCATGACCATCATCTTTATATCCGATGTCAACACTATACTTTGTTTGTTTATTTAAAAGACTTTCTATTACCGTTTTATCTTTCTTTAAAAATTTAATAAATTGTTTATATGAATCAATATCTAATTTAATGTTAGCAAATTCTTGCTTCCCATAGTCTTTCCAATCAACAATATCTGTTCCTTTTAAAGCCCTAAAATTGTGATTTATCATTATACCTAATGTTCTATAATTACTTGGTTCATAAAACAATCTAAAATTATCTGTTATTTTTTCTTTTATGTAATTTATTGATTCAATATCTAAAGCATCAGGTTTAAAATAATGAGCTAATACTATACAATTAATATTATTTATAAATTCGATCAACTTTTCTATATCAATTGTGAAAGTATCCGGGTTAGTTCCTTCTAATAATTTACTAACTTTATTATCAAAAGTGTTTAAATCTTTATCATCATACACTATAACAATATGACCTTTTTCATTCTTAATACCAATTGTATCTAATTCTATACCTGGTAATAGAATAAAATCATTGTTAACTTCCTTATAAAATTCATCAAATTGGTTTTTATCAAAAGAATTATGATTTGTAATAGCAACCATTTTAACTCTAGCATCTTTTATTGCTTCTTTAAAATCTGTAGTATTTATATTCCTCGTTTTATTTTCACCGCTTTTTACTGCTTTTGTATGACAATGAAAATCAATTCTCATATTACACCTCCCATATGCAAAATGATAAACTTACATGTAGTTTATATCATATTTCTTAAAATTTCAGTTACATTTTTCATATCTTTTTCTGTAGACATAATAGTTATTAAAAGATTTTTTTCTTTATTAATTATAATATATTGACCATTAGATCCATCTCTAAATACATAGCCATCTCTTGAAATAAAAGTATAATAGCCAACACCAATTTTAGGTAACAATCTTTCTGGTTTATATGCTGAAGGTGTTTCAAGTTGTAATATACACATTTGATTTATCCACTTTTCAGGAACAACTTGGATATTATTATATTTTCCACCATTTAATAGTAATTTACCAATCTTATGAAAATCACTATGATTAAGATAAAGTCCAGTTGAAGCCGGACAGTATTTTCCATAATTTTCCCATTTATAATCAACAATTTCTAATTTATCAAATATATTTTCTTTAATAAAATCTGTTAAATTAATATTAAATGATTCTTGAAAAAATACTGACAAAATAAATGGTTCAACATTATTGTAAGCAAACCTAGTATCAACATTGTATGGAATATCATAGTTAAGAGCATAATCTAATAATTTATTTTTATCAATATTTTTTATATAGTTTTCCGACATCATTTGTTTTTCATATCCTGTTGTATGAGTTAATAGATTTCTTACAGTCCATTGCTTTATTTTTTCTAAATTACTTTTATTTGTAACATTAACAATATTTTTAATAGAAGGATAAATTGGTGTGTCTAGTGTTATCATCTCTTTATCAATTGCTATACCAATAGCCATTGCTACAAGCAATTTAGCACAACTTCTTAGTTCATGTAAACTCTCATCTTTATAAAACAATTTTTCTATTTTTCCACCTTGCTCTAAAAATACACTATCAATTTCTAAACTTGGTAAAGATTTCTTTAAATTTTCAATATTACTATTTATCTCGTTTATTTTAATCATTTTTTAACTCCTTTAGCAAAATGTGTCTTTTTATATTTTCATCTTTTTGATACCAAGTCTTTATTTCATAACCTAAAGATTGCAAATTATTTAAACTGAAATCATTTCCAAAAGTAACTTCTGCAACTATATTTGTAATACCTTTTTCTTTTGCTTTACTTTCTAAATAATTTACAAGTATTTTTTGAAGCGCATTTCCCCTATATTCAGGTAAAACTATAACTCCATCAATGTCAGCACATTTTCCATCAATATCAGGAATAAAACTTTTAATTTGTTCCATTCGTGTTGATACTGATAAAAATATCCATGCAATCATTTTATTATTACAAAATGCACCATATATTTCACCGTCTTTATCAGGATTATTTACAATTCTTAAATACCATTCTTCAGTAAAAGGTAAAAAATACCCTTTTTCTTCTTTTTTAAAGTTATTAATTACTATTTCTTGAATATTATAAATATCTTTAACATCGTTACTATTACAAGTTCTAATTTCAAGATTATTTAAATTTATTTTAGGCATTATTTGACCTCCATTTTATTTAGTTTTATGTCTAGAGTTACATAAGTCTATTGCTCTTTTTAAACCATTTTCTTTAGCAATATTTAAATAATAATCTGCTAATTCATAATTAACTTCAGTGCCATTTCCATTATAGTAAAAATTAGCACCTAAATCATAAATTGCAGCAATATGTCCATTATCTGCACATTCTTTAATAGTTTTAAATGCTTTATTATAATCTCTTTCAATATTTCCTAGTCCAAAATAGTAATAAGCACCTAACACAAATTTAGCATAAATTCTTTCTACATCAGATATATCAGGATTATTTATTAATTCAATTATTTTAGGATAAGCCTTATTCAAAATTTCTTTTGCTTTATTTTTATCTATTTCTAATAATTCTCCTAATCCTAGTTCATAAGAAATTCCTAAAGAATAAGTGCATAATGGATAATCAATATTAAAACCTTTTAAATAATATTCTAATGCTTTATTGTAATCCTGTGTAGCATCGTTTTCTTCTAAATCATAACTTCTCCCTAATAAATAATATGAAAAACCTGTTTCTTGTTTTTCAAGATCATCTAAATTAAATTTGATAACATTCATCATCTCATCTCCTTTAGTTTTTCTTTGGCAATTTACTATAATCGTATTTATGTTCTGCAAATTCTAATTCATCAAAGGCATATTGTATATCTTCAATTGCTTTATCTATTGTATATAAGCTATCCTTATTATCTTTCATTATTTGTAAGTGTTCTATTGTATAAAATAGTTTTTGTCTTGCATCACTTACTTTTTTTCTTTTTTCAGTATCGAAATCTAACAAATTTCTTTGAGATTCTTCATAATTTTTAATCATTTCTTTTAAATCTTTACTAGATTTATTTGCATATTTATCTTTAGAAAAATAGAAAAGCATTTCATCATAACCTGCAACCTTTAATAATTTTTGTAAAGACATATCTAATGTTTCAGCAATCTTTCGTAGATCATCAATATCTACTTTTTTTATTTTTCCATTAATTAAATCATTTAATGTACTTCTACTTATACCAGTTAATTTAGCTAGTTCTCTTTGAGAAATGCCTTTTTCTACTCTTGCAGATTCAATTAAATTCTTAAGTTCTTCTGAGTTCATTTAATCACTTCTTTCTTCCCTTTTCTTCCTTCACAATTTAATTTTAGCACTTTTTTATCAATTTGTCTATATTTTCGGACAAAAAGTATTGACATCTTTTTCGGACAATGTTATATTTGAATTGTCCTTAATATCGGACATAATTATAGAAAGGAGGATTTGTATGAAATTACTAAAGAAACAAACTACTAATGAATATGTAATACCTAAAGATTTGTCAGTTAGCGCTATAGGTATGCTTAACTCTCTATTAGTTAGATCTAATGATGAACTAGAAAATATTGACCTCTACTCTCTTAGTAATGATAGTAGAAAAAATGTTGCTCTAGCGTTTAGAGAATTAAGAAAAAAGAAATATATTATTTATAGTTCATTAGATGATACATATTACATTTATGTACCACCACAAAAAAATATTTAGAAAGGAGAAAAAAAATATGTCTGCAGAAGAAACATTAAATTTAATAGCTAAGCAATGGTGCACCCTAGAAGATATTATGAAGTTAGGACATCTAGGAAGAAATTCTGCACTAAAGGCTAAAAAGAAGATAAAAGAAAAATTAGAAAAACAAGGTTATCTTATTCCAAAGTCTGTTGTTCCAACTAAAGAAGTTGTAGCATTCTTTGATATTGATATACCTTATTTAGAATCTAGAGTATCTAGTAAAGAATTAATTAAAAAACTGTAAAAAAGGAGATACAAATGAAACAATTAAATGAAATAAATAAGACCATAAAAAAAGATATCATCGTCGAAAACCTAATGATATCAAATGGAGTTTATCTACTTGTATCTCATCCTAAGGTTGGCAAGTCAATGTTTGCTCAGCAACTTGCCTTCTCTCTTACTACTGGAGAAGATTTTTTAGGATTTAAAGTAAATCCCTCTCATGTCTTATATATTACCACAGAGGGAGATATAAATCAATTAGAAACAAGATTTAAGTTAATGAATTTAAAGCCTAAATTAGATAAACTTCACATAATAGATTCAGATGATATATCAGATTTTTATATTAGAGATATTGAATATGATATTCATCAGTTAGCATCCAATAATCAAAAACTATTTGTGATTATTGATATGTTAAAAGATATAAAATTTGATACTAGTTATGATTTAAATAACTATCAAGAAATAAATGATGTTGTATTTAGAAAATTAAAAGAATTATGTAAAAAGTATAATATCACATTACTTGTTACTCATCACTTAAATAAAAGAGATGACACTATGGGTAGTGTTGGATTAAATGCTGATGTATCAGGAATTATCAAGTTAAAAGAATCAAGGAATGATTATAATAAACTAACTTTGGATTATAAAGGTAGAGATTTAGGTAGATTAGAATTAAATTTAAAAAGAAATGATAATCAAACATTTAGTGTTGTCGATGAGAATACAAATGATGAAACTGATTATAATCTACTTTTATTTATAAAATATGCAGTTTCTAAAAAAGATTTTGATTATACAATATCAGATATTTTATCTAAAACAAATATTTTATTAACTCCAACACAACTTGGAGGTTTAATTCAAAGAAACCTAAAAGTGTTGGAGCATGAAGGTCTTCATATAACAAATAAGAGAAATGGTAATCAAAGATTATGGCATTGTACTTATGAAGAGCCTTCAGAAAATAATGAATAAACATGGCACGTTCTGACCTGTAAGGTTGGAAGTGGCGATAGTGAATTCATTATAAATTAATTAAAAGATATAGTATATCGTTTAATTAATCTTGTGATAGCAAATGCCTTTATTTGAGCAAACAAATATTGGCTCTAGCTATTACAAGCATAAAGGATTATAAGGAATATTCCTTAGCTCACGGTTGAGCATATACAATTATGCCCTAGTGAGATAGAGTATTATTTTAAAAACAGATTTGAAAGGAGGCAAAAATAAATGTACTCAGGTAAACAAGCACTACGATTAGAGAAATTTAAAGCATCAGATATTGGTGGATTAGATAAAGAATTAAAAGAACGAAAAGGATCAGGCAAATATGATAGTACTAGAACTCCATATAATATAGAACTCATAAGTTATGATGGTCCTACTCTTGCTAGTTCAACATTTGATTATCTTTATTCTAATAATATAAACTATAATCCAAATAAAAAAAGCACAAAGGTTTTAAATGGATTAATTATATCAAGTGGTCAAGAATTTTTTGAACATTATGGTATGGAATTTAAAGATACTGGAGAAGTTTATAAAACTGGAGATAATGCTGGTAAACCAATTAGACATGTAATTATAGATGAAGAACACGGATTACCTACTGAAATAAGAAGATTCTTTGATGAAAGTCTTAACTTTATTTCTGATTATGTTGGTAAAGAAAATATTAGATATGCAGCAATACATCTTGATGAATCTACTCCACACATGCATATTTACTTTACTCCAGTTGTAAATGAAGTTAAAAGAAAAGTATTTGAACTAGATGAAAATGGTCATCAATTAAAACATGAAATAACGAATAAAAACGGAGAAAAGAAATTAGTACCTATTCAAAAGAAAGATGAGAATGGAAAAAACATTTATGAAACTGTAAAAGGCAAATTTTTAAACTCAGATCAATTTTGGAAACAAAAAGGTGGTAATGCTTCTTATACTCTACTTCAAGATGATTATAACGAATTTATCAAATCTAAAGGTTATAACTTATTTAGAGGAGAAATTGGTGGAGATAAAACTCATTTAACAAATGCTATGAAACAACAAAAAGAATTAAATGCTCTAAACAAGGAAATAAGAAAAGAAAATGAACTATTAAAAGAGGCAAATAAGAGTGAAAATGAGTTTATTGATAAAGTTGATAAAGAAACTTCTAAAGATATTTTAAATCCTGTTAAAAAAGGTCTTATTAAGCAATATAAAGATGAAGATATAGATAATCTATCTACTTATTCAAAAGAACTTGCTGAAGATAATTTAAGAAAGGATTTAGAAATTAAAACACTTACTGAAGAAGTTAATAACTTTAAATCAGGAAAAACCTATAAAGAACAAAATAAGATTATTAGTAATCAAAAACAAATTATTTATGAAAAAGATAATGAGATAAATGATTGGAAAACAAGATTTCAAAAATTATCTAATGAATTTAAATTATTTAAAGAAAAAATTCAAAATAAAATATATTCTCTTACTTCTAAAGTATTTGAGATTCTTCATATACCATATACTTGGCATGAAGCAAACGATATTGATTATGCTATTGATACTACAAGAGATTATTTAAAGAAACATTCAAAATCTAAAGATGACTTAGAAAGATGATTTATAATATTATCAGTTTATATGATAGAATAAGATTGTTACGAACTGGTATATTTATAAATTCCAACAAAGGAGGAACGATACATGGGAATATATAAATTACCTAAAAATCAATGGACTAAAGATGGTCGTAAATATAAATATTATTGGAACGAAAAAGATAAGAGTGGAAAATGGAAGAAGAAATTTTCACAAGCATATAAAACTAAACTAGATGCAATGAATGCTGAAAGAGAATTTTTAAATAATAAAGTTGAATTTGGTGGAGATATGGATATGACATTTGGTACTCTTACCGACCAATATATTGAATCACAAAAAAATAAAGTTCGTAGAAGAACTATGGAAACATATTTAAAAAGAAGAAGATATTTTACTAGTTTTGAAAATGTTAAGTTAAAGGATATGGATGGTAATCTATATCATAAATTTCAACAAGAACTATGGGATAAACCTATTAAATGTTCTAGTAGAAATGATATTCAAAAATTTCTAAAAATTATTCTTAACTGGGGTATGAAAATGTATGATATTAATTTAATGCGTTTTTATAAGAAAATAGAGTTCTTCAAAGATCCAAATGAGATGAAAGAAGAAAAAGATGTTTATACTTTTGAAGAATTTCAAAAATATATTACTGGTGCATCTAATCTAAATGATAAGACAATGTTTGAAATGTTATATTATTGTGGATTACGTCGTGGTGAATGTCGTGGACTACAATGGTCTGATATAGACTGGAATAATAAATTAGTATCTATTACTAAACAAGCTAATAGTGTTAAAGATAGTCAAAAATACTATGAATTAACACCACCTAAAACTCAAAAGAGTATTAGAACATTACCTCTTACTGATGTTTTATACAATGATTTAGTAAATCTTTATAACGAGAAAAAGAAATACTATGGATTTAATGAAAAATGGTTTATCTTTGGAGAATTAGATCCATTAACATTTGGTATGATGCATAGAATAAATAAACGAATTGCTGAAAGTGCAGATATTAGAAGAATACCACTACACTCTTTTAGACATAGTTGTGCATCATTATTAATTAATACTGGTCAACCAGTAACAACTGTATCTAAGTATTTAGGACATGCTAGTACTAAAGAAACATTAGATACTTATGCTCACATGTTTCCAAATAATCTTACTAATGTAAAAAATACCATAGATAATTTAAATCTAGGTATTTAAATAAACTTAAATAAAAAATAAATTTGGTATCTGAAAAAAGTTTTTTGGTATCTGGCTTGGTATCTAGAAAAAATTAAAAACCTCAGAAACCCTTATAAAACAAAAAGTGTTCCCTCTCTCGAGGGAACTTCAGGGGGTTTTGGTTGAATTGCTCTCACACTTTAGTTCGTAAGAGCCACCGTTTGCGTAAGATTTATCCTCACGCATTTTAATAATATAATATTCTAATCTATAAGTCAATAATTTTTACGGATTTTAAGAATTATTATTAATGGAATCAATGAGAGCTATTTTTAACTCTTCATTATTAGAATTATTATCTTCTAAATACTCTAAAGAATCTTTCTTTGCTTGCATTAAAATCTTATAATCTTGTTTAATGCTAGCTATTTTAAAGGTCATATCTCCACTTTGTTTTGTGCCAAATAAGTCACCATGGCCCCTTAATTTGAAGTCCTCTTCACTAATCTCAAAGCCATCATTTGTGTGTTCCATAATTTCTAAACGCTTGGTATCACTATTACTAATTAAAATACATTTAGAAGCAATACTACCACGACCTACTCTTCCTCTTAATTGATGAAGTGTAGATAATCCAAAACGATTAGCATCAAATATTACTATCATGGAAGCATTTGGAACATCTACTCCTACCTCTATTACTGTAGTACTAATTAAAATTTGAATCTTATTTTGTTTAAACTCATTCATAATTAAATCCTTAGCAGCAGTTGCCATTTTACCATGAACAATATCAATATCGTACTTGCTACCAAATGCTAAATTCATTTTATCTCTTAGTTCAATAACATTCGTTAAATCTGAATTCTCACTTTCTTCAATTAGAGGTGCTATTACATAAATTTGATGTTTTTCCTTTAATTCTTCATACATTAATTCTAAAACATCTTTGATTTCAGTATCTTTTTTGACATAGGTTTTAACAGGAATTCTTCCCTTTGGCATTTCCTTAATAATCGATACATCCATATCACCATAAATTGTTAAAGCATAAGTTCTAGGAATAGGAGTTGCACTCATATATAAAACATCAGGCATAGTACCTTTATTATTTAATAGTGCTCTTTGATTTACGCCAAAACGATGTTGTTCATCTGTAATTACTAATCCCAAATCTTTATATTTTACTTCTTCTTGAATTAAAGCGTGTGTACCAACAATCATATCAATATTACCAGATTCTAATTCTTTATAAATTGCTTGCTTTTCTTTTTTTGTTTGAGAACCCACTAATAATTCTACATTTATTTTTGTATCTTTTAGTAATGATTTTATATTATTATAATGTTGAATTGCTAGTATTTCAGTTGGTGACATTAAAGCACTTTGATAGCCACTTAAATAATTTAAATACATCGCTAGTATTCCTACAATTGTTTTACCACTACCAACATCACCCTGTAAGATACGGTTCATTCTAGAAGATGAGTTTAAATCTTTTCTAATTTCTTCAATTGCTTTTAATTGATCACCCGTTAGTTCAAAAGGTATTTTACTAATAATAGTATTTAAATCTTCTTCTGTTAAGTTTCTCTTAATTCCTGTTTTTTCTTTTTTATGCTGTTCTTTTAAATAATTAATTTTAAACATAAAAGTAAAAAGTTCTTCATACTTTAAACGAATTTGAGCTTCTTTTAGTTTTTCAATACTAGGAGGATTATGAACGATATTTAAAGCCGTACGTTTATTAGAAAAGTGATATTTTTCTTGATAAGAAGTAGGAATATAATCTGTAATATCTTTGCCATTCATAAGTAGTGCTGTATTGATATAAGTTAGCATATTTTTATTGGTTAAGCCACTTGTTGAATGATAAACAGGCTCAATTTTAGCTTGATTTGTTAGAAGTCCAAATTTAATATCAGATGCCGTAATTACATTTTTTTTAGCATCATACTTTCCAATTACGATAACATTTGTACCAATCGTTAAATTGTTTTTCATAAAAGCCCTATTAAAAATAGAAACACCAACTACACCAGTAGTAGTTACTAAACGAAAATTGAGCTTATTAAGACCAGCTTTAAATCTTAAAAGAATAGGTACACTTTCTACTTTGCCATCGATAACTACCTTTTCTTCTTCCTTTACATTTTTTAAGTCACTTCTAGTTAAGACATCATAACGAAACGGATAATGTGTTACTAAATCATCTACTGTATAGATTCCAATTTTATTTAATAACATTAGAGATTTAGGTCCAATTCCTTTTACTTTTGAGACATCTAACATACTACCACGCTCATTTCTAGGCATATTATACCATAAATTTACTTCTTCTCAAAGAAAAAATTGGAAAACTAAAATAAGTATTTTTTTTAAAACAGGTTTTGAATATCAAAAAAATCAAAAAATTGTTGACAAATCAACGCTTTTAGATTAGTATAAGTATCACCAATTCGGTTATGGCGAATTGGTCGCTAGTATCACACTAGCCAACCCCTTTTTATTCTTTTTATGAGGCTATCCTTCAGGGGGTATAGCCTCAAATTAGTTATTTAAAAGAGAAGACTATTTATCAGTCTCCTCTTTTTTTTGTTTTTCAGATTGTTCTTCTAAACCAACATAATAATTATATCTTTCAATAGCATTGATACGATTTTCTTCTAATAACTCATGATATTTATCAGGATTAATCTTCTTTAACATACGATAGCGATCTTCTCCAGCAATAAATTCAAAATATCTACTAAAATCAGCTTTGGCATCTAATTTAAATTCTTTGGTATCAGGATTATAGTGAAATAATGGATAATAACCTGTTTCTACTGCTTTCTTTTCTTCTTGAATCGTAGATTCCATTCCTGTTAATATACCTTGGGAAATACATGGTGCATAGGCTAAAACAATAGATGGGCCATTATAATTTTCTGCTTCTTTTAAGATTTTTATAGTATGTTGCATATTAGCTCCCATAGCGATACTTCCAACATATACATGAGGGTAAGTTAAAGCAATTTTAGCTAAGTCTTTTTTAGCAACTTCTTTTCCTTTAGCAGTGAACTTAGCGATACTTCCTACTTTACTAGATTTAGAAGACTGTCCTCCGGTATTAGAATATACTTCGGTATCTAGAACTAGAATATTTACATTTTCATGATTTGCTAGTACATGATCTATTCCAGAAAAGCCAATATCATAAGCCCAACCATCACCACCAACAATCCAAATAGATTTTGGTTTTATATATTCTTTTAACTCTTTCAATCCTTCAATGTTAGTATTATCAACAATATCATATAAGTTATTTGCTGTTTCATGATTAATTTCATCTAAATATGCTTCATAAACATTCTTATCTTCTTTTTCTACATTTTCCATATTTTCAGAAATTAAATTTAATATACGTGATTTTACTGTTTTATCAGCAATTTTCATACCATAGCCATATTCAGCATTATCTTCAAATAAGGAATTAGCCCAAGGTACTGAATAAGCAGTTGTTGGAAGACTAGCTGCATAGATAGAAGAACAGCCAGTAGCATTACTAATCATTAAATTGTCACCAAATAATTGTGTTAAAAGTTTTAGATATGGTGTTTCTCCACAACCAGCACAAGCACCACTAAATTCAAATTTAGGTTTTACAAATTGACTACCTTTGACAGTGGAAGTAGGCATTACTTTCTTTTCTGTTACATGGTTAAATAAATATTCATATGCTTCTTTCTTTGTTTTCTTAAGCTCTTCCATTTTTTCAATAGTTAAAGCTTTATTCCCTTTTTTGCCAGGACAAATATTTACACATAGTTTACACCCTGTACAGTCTGGTAAACTAATTCCAATTGCGAATTTTAAATTTTCTCCTTTGATATTTGCATCTATTAAATCTTCTTTTAACGATAATGGAGCATTCTCTACTTCTTCTTCATTTAATAAGAATGGTCTAATAACAGCATGAGGACAAACAAAGGAACACATATTACACTGTATACAATTTTCTTTATCAAAACATGGCCCAATATCAGAAATATTTCTCTTTTCTTGTCTTGATAAACCTGGTAAAAAGGTTCCATCTTCATATGGTAAGAAGTCACTTACTTTTAAAGAATTTCCTCTGCCACTAGAAATAACGGCAAAAATATTGTCATCTGTTTCATTTTCTACTTCTTCTTTTAAGTCACCCAATTCAACTAAAGTTAATAAATTGATTGCTTTATCTACTGCTTCTATATTTTTATTTACTAAGTCATTCCCTTTATTTTTAAACTTAATTTCTAAATCCTCTTTAATTTTCTTTTGAGCAAATTCAAAGTCCATAATATGACCAACTTTAAAGAGAATAGTTTCCATAATAGAACTTATTTTATGATCTAGCCCTACTTCACTAGCTAGTTTATAAGCATCTACAATATAGAATTTAATATTTTTTTCTACTAAAATATTATAGTCATGACTAGATAGTTCCTTTTTGATTTCTTCTTTATCTTTACTTGTATTTAAAATGAATATACCATTTTTTCTAATTCCATCTAACATTTTAAATGTTTTTAAATAAGATTCTTTGGTACACATTACTAAACTTGGTTTTTCTACATAATAAGTAGAATGAATTTTATCTTTACTAAATCTTAAATGAGATTTTGTTACTCCACCTGATTTTTTAGAATCATATTGGAAATAGCCTTGCACAAAGGCATTCGTATAATTACCAGCAATTTTCATAATATCTTTACTAGCACTTACCATACCATCAGATCCATAACCATAAATTAAAAATTCTACATTTTTATTTTCTAAAGAAATAGGAACAGGAGTTAAACTTTTATTCGTAATATCATCTACGATACTTAGGGTAAAATCATGTTTACAATCTTTTTGATTTAAGTAATTATATACACTATTAATATCACTAGGTGTTGTGTTTTTACTAGAAAGTCCATATCTACCACCAATTACTTTGATAGAACGATTACTATTTTTAATCACACTAGCTACATCTAAGTATAATGGTTCTCCTAAAGAGCCTGGTTCTTTAGTTCTATCTAATACCGCAATTTTTTCTACTGTTAATGGTAATACATTTAATAAATACTTTTCTGAGAATGGACGATATAGGTGGACTTCTATTAAGCCTACTTCTTCTTTTTCTTTATTTAGGGCATCTACTACTTCACGGATAGTCTCACAAACAGAACCCATTGCTACAATTACACGAGTAGCTGTCTTACTTCCATAATAATTAAATGGTTTATAGTCCTCTCCAGTAATTTTATTAATTTCTTCCATGTAGTCATTTACAATATCTGGTAATACTTCATAATAACGGTTTCTAGATTCCATCATTTGAAAATAAATATCATCATTTTGAGTAGTACCACGTGTTACAGGATTATTTGGATTTAGGGCTTTTTGTCTAAATTCTGCTAATGCTTTTTCATCTATTAAATTTTTTAGTTTATCAGTATCTATTACTCTTACTTTTTGAAGTTCATGACTTGTTCTAAAACCATCGAAGAAATTCAAAAATGGTACTTTTCCTTTGATAGCTGATAGATGAGCTACACCTGTTAAATCCATTACTTGTTGAACAGAAGAAGATGCAAGTAAAGCAAAACCTGTCATACGAGTTGCATAAATATCTTGATGATCACCTAAGATTGATAAGGCATGAGTCGCAATACTTCTTGCTGCTACATTGATGACACATGGTAATAATTCTCCAGCTATTTTATACATATTAGGTATCATTAATAGTAAACCTTGACTAGCTGTATAAGTTGTAGTTAAACACCCAGCTTGTAAAGAGCCATGTATCATACCAGCTGCACCTGCTTCTGACTGCATTTCTACTACTTTTACTGGACTACCAAAATAGTTTAGTTTACCATTTGAGGCCCAGGTATCTGTTAATTCTGCCATCGTTGATGAAGGCGTAATTGGATAAATTCCTGCTACTTCTGTAAAGTTATAAGAAACATAGCTACATGCTTCATTTCCGTCCATAATTTTGTATTCCATATTTTCACTTTCCTTTAATTACCTTATATTATACTATCATTATATACCAAAAAACACAGAAAAAAAAGAAAAAACCTAAGTCTTTCCTTGATTACTATTCTGTAACGATCCATGCAGTTGGAATTCTTCTTAATACCCCTTGGTTACCAGTAGATGATATTGGATTATTTACTAATCTTTGTCCTTCTAATAAAGCACTTGATGTACCACCATCTAGGTTAGCAGCATTTACGGCACCATAGTTTTGCATTAATTCAGTTAATCCAACCATATCAATTCCTAATATTCCTGATTTATAGTTTCTACCATTAATTACTACAAATAAAACAATTCCATCAGCTCTTTGTCCTATCGCACTACGAGGAGCAATTCCCCAACCTCCATCACCTTTTACAAATGATGGTTTTCCGTTTACAATTAAGAATGGGCCAAATTCAATACCATCACGAATTCCTTTAGCAAGAGCTTGACTTTTGGTCATTCTACCAAGAATTAATTTATTATCTTTATCAAAACCAATGAAGCCTCCTCCAACTTGAGCATCTTCATAGTCATAAATAACTCTACCATCTTTAATAACAGTACCATGTGGAATCGCACCATTTCCATTCCAAGTTGGATCAAAGAAACCACTAGCATTCATAGCTACTAAAGCCTTATTGTTAGAAGCAATTGTTTTTAAAGTTTGTCCTTCAGTACCTATTTTAGAGCTTACCGCTATTTTTACTTTTTCAGGTTTATAAATTGCTACTACATATCCATTATAACCAGTTCCTTTTACATCAATGATTTTATAAATAGTATTTTCATTAACACCAGAGAAAATATCTTTTTCATATTTAGATGCATATTTTTTATCATTATCAAAATCTGGCATATCAATTAAATCAGGATTAGTATGTTCATTTGTTTCAATAATATAATTATTTGCTAATATTTTTTTAATATATTCATCAGAATAAAACCATTTAGCTAAATATTGGTGACTCATTGTAGTCATAGCTGTTGTGATTAATGTATTTCGAAACCATGAAATAGGTCCATATAATAAAAACATACCACAAGATAATCCAATAATACCAATTGAAAATAATAATAGAAGAACTCTTTTTACTTTCAAACTTAGTTTTAATTTCTTTTTTTGACTTTTTTCTTTCATATACTACTCCTTCTTTAATTTTTTCCAATAAAATTGCCATCTGAATTAATATCTACATAATTATACTTAGACTCATATAATTTTATTTTCGTAGCTTTCGTAGTTGTATTTAAATATGAGGTTATATTATCGTTAAATGATTCAATATCTTTTGTATAATAATTTACTACCGTTTCATAAGCAATCACAAAAGCTTCACACTTATTTTTAATATCATCCGTTGGGTAATAAGTATTATTTAAACAATATTTTTTCAAATTACTTGAAGATGATTCTACTTCATCAATTAAAGATGTATAGTTATCTAACATTTTTAACCAATTATCATAATCAGTTTCTACAGATTCTGGAAACAAATTAATAGTTACTTCATTGTAGTAAGTTTTACTTCTAAAATCATAAAATTTTTCACTATTTCGCTTAAATCCCTCGTAATTATTTAAAATGTTAGCTTCCGTTTCTTTATTTTCATTATTTTTATTATTCATATAGTTATATATAGTTAAAGATAATCCCATTACAACTAATATGGTTCCAATTATTAATAGTATAATAGCAAATTTATGTTTTTTCATTTACGACTCTCCTATTCTTATGACAGTATATCAAAAAAATAGAAATTTGTCTAATAAAATTATCAAACTAACTTGCAGTTTATTAGCTTTTACTTATACTTAAAATTTAGTATTTTTTATAGAAACAAGCTAAAAATTTAGAAAATTCAAATAGTATCTTGGTACTTTTATTAATGGCAGCTGTTTTTCCTAAGGCTTTTCCTCCAATGGTTAATGCTGCAATAGTAGCAGTTATAAGTAAACTAGTCATTAATAGATTTAGATGAAAAGAGTTTGATAAAATGGTAGATAAAGCAACTCCAGCAGAACCACTAATAATTCCACATATATCACCAATTACATCATTACAAAAACTAGATGCTTTTTCACTATTTTTGATTAGTTTTACGGCTATTCTAGCACCACGAACTTGCTTGGTTGCCATAGAGTTAAAGGTTTTTAAATCAGCAACCGTAACACTAATTCCTATCATATCAAATAAGATACCAATTCCAATAAATAATAAAATTATAATAATAGCCACTATACTAGTAGCACTTGGAATAATAGTTTCTGAAAAAAGTGAAAAAATTAAAGAAATGAAAAAGGCTAAAATAGTTACTGTTAGTATCCATTTATAATCTACACTTTTTTTATTTTTCACTGGTTTTTTACTAGCTTTTTTTGAATATTTTTCTTTATATTTTTTTAATTTCATAATAACTCCAAAAAAAATAAGAAATGGTAACTAATATAGTAAACTTTGTACCTTAGGTCAAGTTGGATTTCCCTACTTCCTACTTACCGTTACCAGTAAGCGGTTCCCCTTGAAAGGAAGCAATAGATTGTCACCAATTCTATGACTTGATTACCACTTAGTATACACTGCAATCCTACATTAATCGTACACTCTAGGAGTTTTCCTCTTGCACATTCGATGTTATTACTATGCTTTTTTGCAAGTAACTGTTTCAAGTAGCAATACTACTAAAAAGATGTACACCTTTTTAGTAGTTGTCTCTATCCCCAATTATCACTCAAGCCAAGCTACGCTATCCATAGATTTCTCCACATGATAGGTTTAATCCTAAGTCGTAGATAGTTATCCACAAGTTTAGGTCTCCGCGAAAAGATGGGTCGTTCCCTATATGCCATTATAGGCGCCCATAGTTTCTTTCCGTCCAGCACCCACCCAATACTGGGCGTATCAAGCAAGCACCAGACGCTTCATAGATGTGCTATTAACGAATTTTTAGGCTCGTCTTCGTAACAACGGATTGTGACTAGAATAATGCACCACTTCTTATTCATTATAATATATTCAATCGGTTATTTCAATATTTTGATTTTTAGTATACATTTATCTTTTTACGAAAGGTTGTGTTAAATTTTATATAAAGAATATCTTCTATTGCTTTATTTATATTAAATCTTCCATTTTCAATAGAGTAAAGCACTGAATATTTTAATTACAAATTGTCATAATGAATTTTTAATTCTTCTAAATTTATTTTCTTATTATCACATTTATATAATATTGTTTGGATTAATTATATTTTACTGCTTAAACTCTTTTTTTAAATGATAATCTATTGTACCCGGAGGACAATCCTTTATCTCACCGAATACACTATAACCATTTTTCTCATAAAATCCTTTTGCCTGAAAATTCCATGTTTCCATTCTAACGCCAGTTAGATGTTCTTCTAACGCAAATTTCTCAATTTCTTTTATTAAATTCGTTCCTATGTTTCTGTTTCTATACTCCTCATCTATATATAATAAATCCAAAAAATACCAATTAAATTCTACAAAGCCAATTGCTCCACCTATTAATTTATCATTATCAAATGCTAAAAAGTTATTATTTTTTACACTCGATATATTTATATCTTCTGAAATATTATCTTTGAACCAGCTACATTTTTCTATATTGTTTTTTCTTAACCTAGTATCAATTATCTTTTTAAATTTAATATCATTTTCATTTTTTATTGTTATCATTTAAAATTCCTCCATTATCATAAATTATTATCTAGTCATTAATTCTTCTATTTCGTTTAGCTATATTAATTATACCACTAATTTCTATTTATTAGTCACGAAGTTTAACATAATCTTTCGTAAAAAGAGTTATCTATACCAGTTTTTAGATTACTTCCATATTTCTATCATCAAGAATGGAAAATAGCTTTTGATGCTCTTCTGTATAGGGAACATAGTCTTTATCTCCCTCTTTGAATATATTTTCTAAGTATTCATAATATACATATTTAATATCCGTTAATTCTTCTACTTGTAGTTTTGTTTTTGTTACATCAATATTTTTGTGTAGAAGGTAAACATCATCAAAAACACGAATATAAGAATCTTTATAGGGTTGTACCCTTTTAATGGTAAATAAAAATTCCAAATCTTCTTTTTTGGCATCAACATCTAATTCTTCTTTTAATTCACGTAATCCTGACTCTATACTAGTTTCTCCAGCTATTACATGACCTGCTGAAGAAATTGCCCATAGGTTAGGAAATGTATTTTTAAGAGGATTCCTTTTTTGAACCAATAATTCTTGCTTATCATTTTCAATCCAAATATGAACGGAACGATGCCATAATCCTCTTTTATATATTTCTTCTTTTGTTTCTACTTCTCCCGTTTTATTTCCATTTTCATCTAAAACATCAATTAATTCTGTCATAACATCACTCATGATTATCACCTACTCTATACTATCATACTTTACTGTTTTTTTGACATTATTTTTCTCTATCTTTACAGAATTTTGCAAGAAAAAAAGTAGCTATACTACTATTTTCTAACAACTTCATATACTACTTTTTTAAATTTTTTTCTGTTTCTTTCACAATATAAACTGGTCTATGCTTTGTTTCTAAGTAGGTTTTTGCTAGATATTCTCCAATGATACCAGTACAGAATAATTGAATTCCTCCTACAAAGAACATGATGCATGCCATACTAGGCCAACCACCAACAGGATCACCCCATACTAATGTTTTCACAATAATGAAAATGATTAATATGAAAGCTATAAAGCAAAAGATAACACCTACTAAAGCTGCAAATGCAAGTGGTGCAGTAGAAAAGGCTACAATTCCTTCAATTGCATAAGAAAATAATTTCCAAAAATTAAATTTCGAAGTACCAGCTGCACGGTCTTCTATTTCAAAATCAATCCATTTTGTTTTAAAACCAACAAAGCTAAATAGACCTTTTGAATATCTATTATATTCTCTCATAGAAATAATAGCGTCTACCATTTGTCTAGTCATTAATCTAAAATCTCTAGCCCCTGGTACCATTTCTGTTTTAGAAATTTTACCAATGATATCATAAAACCATTTTGTAAATGTCTTTCTTAAGAAAGAATAACCTTTACGGTTGGTACTTTTCGTAGCACAGCAGTCATATTCACCAGATTCTAATGTATCAAACATTTCCTCTAATAAAGTAGGTGGATCCTGTAAATCAGCATCCATTGTCGTGATATAATCTCCTGTTGCATTTTCAAGTCCAGCAAGCATTCCTGCTTCTTTTCCAAAATTTCTAGAAAAAGAAATATATCTTACTCTTTTATCTTTTTTAGCTAAATTTCTTAATTCTTCCAAAGTATTATCTTTAGAGCCATCATTGACAAAAACAAATTCAAATTCAGCTTTTGCTTTCATTGTTTCGGTAACTTTATTTACTTCTTTATAAAATAGTGGTAATGATTCTTCTTCATTATAACATGGTACCACAATTGAAATTTTTTTCATAATTACACCTTCTTGATGATAGTTTAGCATATTATTCTTATTTTTTAAACACAAACAGTTTGGAAAATACATAATTAGACACTATTACGATTACTTGGGAAATTAATTTTAATAGTTTATCATTTCCATGTAATAGGGTTACACCAACAAACATAATTAACATATCCATAATAAGAGTAACTACTCTTGCTAAAACAAAACTTCCAGCTTCTTTTAGTTTGTTTTTATTTTTACTTTGAAATACCATACTACGGTTTGTGAAATAAGCAAAAGTAACTCCTGCTATCCAAGAAATAATATTGGCTACTTGAAGTTCAAATGGATTATTGGGATTTAAAATGGTATATACTAATATGTAATAAACAGCTAAGCTAACTACAGTTGTTAGTACACCAAAAATTAAATACATAATGATTTCACGATATTTATTAAATAATTCTTTTATAGTTTTTATCATACTTCTTTTTTCATTCCTATCTATATACTCACTAATTAACTTTACCATATTTTTATTATTACTTTTATATTTATTGGGTTTAAAGGTTTTTACTTTTTGAATAGCTTGTTCTAATTCGTCCATTTCATAAACTGGTATTAAAAAACCTTCTTTTCCAAATTCTTCTACTATTTGTAGTTGATGATCATTATTGTGTTCTTTATATTTTGAAAGTCTTGGAACGGCTATTATTTTTTTATTTTTCTTTAAGCAATCAAAAATAGTACCAACACCAGCATGAGTAATCACAAAGCTTGCTTTTTCTATGTATTTTTCTAATTCCGTTTTTGAAACATAGTCAAATATTTTCATGTTCTTTGATTTATATTTTGTATATCCCGCTTGTACTACTACTTCTTCTTTAATTACTTTTTTGGTAATTAATTTGTCTACTTCTTTTAAAATTCTTGTAAACTCTTTATCTTGAGTTCCTAATGTTATTAATATCATTTTCTTACTCCTAATAGATCCAACCACCATAGGTAGCTTTTGGATATAACTCTAACATACTTTCCCACTGCACAATAAATAAATCAGCAAATTTATAAACAAGCCTTCCAGTAATTGTTTTAGTATGAATGTTAGCAAATGTTTCAACATAGATAATTTTACTACCAAATATTTTACCAATACAACACATAGGACCAGCTGTATGAGCTCCTGTTGTAACAATAAAGTCTGGCCTGATTTTAAAATAATAGTATAGACTTTTAAAACAGTTTCCTAATAATTTAAAAGGATAAGTAAGGGGGTGATCTTTTGTTCCATAAATTAAATAGTTTACTTTTCCTTTATACTTTTCTGATAAACTTTTTGTTGTATCTGTTTTTTCTGTAATAATATGATAATCATATTTTTTAAATAAGCTTTCTAACATCATCATTTCAGATAGATGTCCTCCGGTACTTGAAATAAATAAAACTTTTTTCATATTAAGCCTTTCTTTTTAATAAAGCTATCCATTCTTTTGTAACAACATCACTGCTATAATTTAAACTAGTAGTTCTAGCATACTCTCCAAATTTTTGACGCTTTTTTTTGTCTTTTGCCAATTCTTCCATTTTCATAATCATATCATCATAATTACGATTTTCTATTAAATAACCATTTCTTCCATCTTCTATTAAATCATTTGCTCCTTCTGCTGATGTAAATGCTAAGCAAGGTACACCATGTGACATAGCTTCTATTAAAACAATACCAAATGATTCTGTATAGGAAGTCATTACATATAAAGAAGATTTATCAAGTAATTCATCGATTTCTTTTTTCTTTAAATAACCATGTACAGTAACAGCATCTGTTAAATTATACTGATAAATACGGTCTACAATTTTATTTCTTTCTGCTCCCCCACCTACAATGTCTAAATGCCAATCAGGGTGTAAGTGATGAAATTTAGAAAAAATATCTATTAAATCCGTAAAGCCTTTTTCTTTTGATAATCTACCTACTGATATTATTCTTTTTTTATCTAGTTTAGATACTTTTTCTGGTATATTATCTAACATATTAGGAATAAACACACATTTACATTTTATATTTTTTTCTTTCATCTTTCTCTTATAGAAATTTCTTAAGGAGTCAGACACTAATACTAAACTATCTATTCTCTTACAAGAATCCACAACTTTATTTGCATATTTCATATCTTGATGATGATGATTATGTTCCCAAGCAATTTTGTATGCTTTTTTTCTACCATAAGCTCCTAGCCAATTATTAAATAAAATACGGGTAGATATTAAAATATCACTATCACAGTTTTTTATGGCAGCAACTGTTTTGCGTTTACGATAAAATAATACTAAAAAAGACTTACAGCTTTCTTTTATAAATTTAATTGGTCGCAATTTCTTAATAGAATTTTTCCATTCCTCACGATTTGGTTTATATTTATCAATTAAATAAGTTACTTTTACTTTGTCATTAATTTCAAAAGCAGGAGTATCTTCTAATTTATAGGTAGATACTATTTCTACTTGATATTCATTGCTTAATAAATTGGCTAGATTTACTATACTTTTTTCTATTCCACCATAGCCTAAATGAAGGGAAAATATCGTTATCTTTTTCATGTCATCACCTTAACAACATTATAGTAAATAAAAGGCATCAAGTAAAGTTTTTCCATTCATTTCCACAGAAAAATGACTGTTATAGCAAGAATAAATTTCATAACAGCCATATATTAATTTTTATGTTAGTTTTTAATTTTTAGCTATTCTAAGATGATTATTAAATCTAAAACAATCGTTTTTTACTCTCTTTCTTCTAATCTTTTTTCAATATCTTTAATACTTGGAAGAGTATTTTCTAAAAACTCAGGTATCTCTGATAAAATTTTATATTCACTAACACCAATAGGTTTATTAATATCTTTGAGTGCAAGTTCTGCAGTTACTTTTTTCTTATCTTTACAAAGTAATATTCCAAATGTAGGATTATCATTTTCATCTTTAATGTATTTATCTACTGCACTTAGATAAAAATTAAGTTTACCTGCATATTCTGGTTTAAACTCAGTTGTCTTTAATTCTATTACCACATAACTTCTGACCTTCAAATTATAAAACAATAAATCGATATAATAATCTTCCTTTTCTATTTCTAAATGATATTGTTTTCCAACGAATGCAAAACCATTACCAAGTTCTAGTAATAACTTAGTTATATTAGCTGTTAGTTCTCTTTCAATATCTAATTCTTTTGAGTCTTTATCAGCAGTTATAAAATCAAATATATATGGATCTTTTAATAACTCTTTTACTTGTTCATTATTTGGAGATGGCAATGTATTATCAAAATTGGTTGTTTTATTTTCTAGTAATGCCTGCCTTTCGTATAATTTGCTTGCGATTTGATGGATTATAACAGGTCTAGCCCAACCATTTTCAATAGATTCTATAATATACCATTTTCTTTGTTCTTTATCTTTAACTCGGTCCATTATTGTGGTTAATGAAGACCATGGTAATTTTGCAACATCATGTTGCAAAAATTCATCATTATCAAATTCAGTCGCAAATTTTTGCATATATCTTAGGTTTCTAGCAGACATTCCCTTTAATGTAGGAAACTCTCTTTTTAAATCCTTGGCTAGCATATCTATAAAAGAAGAACCCCACTTATTATTTTCAATTAACTTTAAACCAATGCTGTAGTACATTAATACTAAATCTTTATTAACATTTTCTACTATTCTATTTCTTGTTGTCATTAAAGTTTTCTTAATATCATTTAACACTTCAAAATATTTATCATTATTTTCTAACATAACTTCTCCTTTAAATTAAAAACTATATCTTATCAATTAAATATCCAATATAAATAGTTTGTTTAGTTTTATCTTTTTGATTACAAGTAACTAAAGTAATTGTGTTTTTAGTTTTATCTCTAATAATTTTTGTTGGCATAAATTTATCTACATCATAATAATGATCTAATTTATATGTATATTTTACATTCTGATAATATACTTTTATTAAACTATCTGTATCTAGTTTTACTAAATCATTAAAATAAGCAATATCACTATTTCCAGAATGAGCCATTAAAATCAAATTAGAATTCTCTTGATTAGGATAATCTGACTTTTCATGAATCATAACATTTTTCTTAATCGTGTTTCTAATATCATATTTTGAATAGACTCCCTTTTTTAAATTAATTTTAGGTATTTCTAATACCATATCATAAGTATCAACATCTTTTTTTAAATAACTAACTTGATTTTGTAGTGTATTATCAATCCTATTCTTTTCTATGATTAATTCTTCATTTTTGGATATATATTTATAGCTAGTCCACAAGATACCAATTATAATTAAGAAAAGTGCTAATTTATTTTGTTTCATATTTCTTCCTTTTCATTAAAGATAATCCTAATACAATAGGAAGTAAATTGATATTAGAAAGCATACTTTTATTACTAAGTGTATTGGGAAATTCTATTACTTCTTCTATTTCTTCATACTCATAGATTTGCTTATAAAGTTTAACTATCTTGGTATCTAAGTTATCAATAGTAAATTCTTGTTTTTCTGAAGTAGATTCTACTACTAAATAATAAGAGCCATAATATAAATCAAATTCATCTATTCCTAATATTCCCACTACTTCATCTTTTCCATATAATTTTACGCCATCTTTAGAATAGATATCATCACTTGCATAAATAGGTACCTTAAAATCTTTTTCTTTAATAGTTTTTGTTAATGCATCATTTAAATAATATTCAGTGTATTTTTCTAACTTTAATTTTCCTGTTTTCTTTTTATTTGCTACATTAATTTCTAAATAATTATTTTCTAATTCATCTTTTTGAAATTCTATACCATCACTAATTTCAAACTTATAAACTTCTTTTGTTTCATAATAACCATCTACTACCTTTACTTGCTCTAATTGATAAATACCACTAGATAACTTGGTACTAGTTTTTCCTATTTCATCTGTTACTAATTCTAAAATATTACCATCTTTATCTTTTATATATCTATTAGTATCTAAATTTTTAATTTTAAAAATACTACCAGACTCTAAAATTGGTAAATTAGAATCACTATCAACATTTATAATTTTAATAGTTGCTGTCAATTCTTCATTATATAAATTGAAGTGTTGCGTTAGATTATCTTCCGTAATAGAAAATTCTAAATCTTTAATAAACTTATGATTTTTAACACCAGTTTCCTGAACCAAAGTATAATTTCCAAATGGTAAAGTAACTTGTGCATTTCCTAAGCGATTAGTTGTTAGGACAGCTACTTTTTCTTTTTTAGTGTTATAAATAGAAAATGTAGCATTACTTTCTTTTTTTATCTCTTCTGTAAGTGGATTCTTTAGATACTTCGTAATTTCTATTTTATTTTTCATTACTTGATTTTCAAATTCATAAGTATCATGATTATCATCTACTACAATTTGTTTTAATGCTTTATTCAATAAATAACCATTACCAGGTGTTACCTCTTTTAAATAATAAGTTCCATAAGGAACATTATCAAATACCAAAGAGTGATCATCAGTTATTTCTTTTAAAGCTATCAACTGATAATCTTTATCTAATAATTGAATCTTACTTCCTATTAGATTGGCATCACCCTGTGATAGATTACCAGTTTCCCTATCCAGTTTTATAACCTTAATATTCTTATAAGTCAAATTTACATTTACTACCATATATATTGGATAATAACTACCTGCTGCTAATAGATTTTGACCATTTTCATCAATATATACAATTGGCCTTGACGAATACATATTATCGGTATTAGAAAAAATAATTTGACTTTCTCCTATAGTATTTTTCATAATGGTTAATGTATTCTTTTCTTTCTTTGTTACAAATTCATTACCTCCTGTAATATTAAACTTTTCTAGTACATTATTAGTATCTTTAATTATTAATGGTTCTTTATATTTTACTTGATAAGTTTGATTATAAATAGATGGAATATTACTATGGTTTTGAATTAAATTATTAATCTCATTCATTTCTGCTTCATATTTTTCTATTTTGTTACCATTTAATTTATCAGTAAAATATAAATTAGTATCTGAAGATAACTCTTTCCAAATCATAAACTGCGTAACTACATACCACTTATCTTCAGTATGATTTTGATAACCATAACCATAATAAGAAATTAACATTACTCTTTCCCAATTACTATAATCCATATTAGAATGTAAATATTGGTCATTATCATAACCTGGAATTAATTTGTTACTAGAGATTGCTTCCCATAATTCAATACAATATACTGCCCTATTATCACTCTTTCTTCTGAAAAATCTAAGTTGTTCATATTTTCCTGCCCCATTTCTAAACTTTTTAATATATTCCCCTGGAATATACTCTCCTTCATAAAAGCTATCTTCCAATGCCAATACTTTTATGTTAGGTACTGCTAAAATAAATAATACTGCTAGAATCATTAAAATTTTTTTCATTTTTATTCCCCCTGTCTTTATGATTCTAATAATATTATTTAAAAAACTTTGAAAAATACTTACAAAAAGTGAAAATTTTTAAAAATTTTTTTCAATTTAGTATGTTATACTAGAAATAAATGGAGTAATTGATAATATATAAGTTATTGATTTTATGTATTTAGAAGGGATTTAATTATTATGAAAAAGAAAAAAACTGTTTTTATTTATTGTTTCTGTTTATTAACAGCCACTATGATTTTACTTTTTTGTTCACAAAATTCACCTTTATATCCTATGAATGATTGGGTAGATGTAAATGCTTTTTTTACAGTTGGAAAAGGTATGATGAATGGTTTAGTACCATATAAAGATTTATTTGAACAAAAGGGTCCTATTTTATATCTAATATATGGATTGGGATATCTAATTACAAATCAGTCTTTTTTAGGAGTATTTATTATTGAGTGTTTATTACAGTCTATTTGCTTGTTTTATGCTTATAAAATTATAAAATTATTTATAGATGAAAAATATGCTTTTTTAATTTTACCAATTATGTTTACTACTATTTGTACCTGTAATTCCTTTGCCCATGGTGGTAGTGCTGAAGAAATTTGTTTTCCGTTCTTTATGATTAGTTTATATTACTTTTTAAATTATTTAAAAAATAAAGAAATGAATTCTAAAATTATTTTTATCAATGGCTTTCTAGCAGGAATTATCTTTTTAATTAAATATAATTTATGTGGATTTTGGCTTAGTTGGATGATGTTTATATTTTTCGATTACATGTTCCAAAAAAAATTTAAAGAGGGATTTAAATACTGTTTTATTTTCTTATTTGGTATGGGTATTCCTTTTCTATTATTTAGTATTTACTTTCTAATTAATAATGGACTTAAAGAATTTATTTATACTTACTTTTTCGTTAATATCACAAAATATGGAACTAATAATGATTATAGCCTTCTACAAAAATTATTTTCTTCTATTGGAATATTTATAGATACTATATTTAATATAAATAATATTTTACTATTTATACTTTTAATAATATTTATTCTTTTTATAATTTTATCTATTAAAAATATTAATAATAAAATTTATCTATTTTTGACATTTTTAATATCTATCATATTCACTTTTATTGGAGGACAAA
>ERZ832317.1393-NODE-1393-length-31041-cov-40.759569_pt1 | contig 31041 bp, 24 predicted proteins | sample MGYA00519695_ERZ832317 | MGnify/ENA primary metagenome ERZ832317 (study PRJEB31850, sample SAMEA3708726) | human gut metagenome | biome: human gut; feature: human-associated habitat; material: faeces | place: China | collected 2014 ...
TATTTTCTTCGCCGCACATGTCGCCGAAGAAAATGATTGGACTTTCTTTCGCCGCCGCGGTGGCGAAACTCTACGAGGTTTTTGAAAAACTGGGGGCGCTGCGATCTTCGGATCGCAGCGCCCCTATGTAGGCTAAAAGAGGTATTTTAAGAGCAGCAGCAGCACCAGCCCCGGAAATCCGGCCACGCCGATGACGAGCGCGTTGATCCAGTTGAGGCCGAGCGTGATGCCGACGGCGCTGCCGAAAAAGTTCAGCGCAAACAGCGCCGCGAAGCCGATGGCCGTATTGAGCAGCAGCTTCAAGATCCAGCGGATCGGCTTGCGAAACAGCCGGATGACCAGCCAGAGGAGAAACACGGCGGCAACGACGATCAGAATGTCGGTGAGTGATTGCGGCATAAGAAACCCATCCTATTGTGTCAGATTTTTCAGATCATGCACGGCGCAGTTATACTTTGCGCGCAGCGCATTGATCTCGTAGATGCACGCCTCCATCAGCAGGGGATCGGTGACGTTGTCAAACTCGTTGTAGGCCTGCTCGAGCGCGCGGCGCACGCCGAGCATCTCGGTGCGCACACGCTGCACCTCCGCACGGTGCGCCCGCTGCTGCTTTCTCAGTCCGGACATGGAAAAGCCTCCGTTCGCTTTTCTGTGTATTCTATGCCGGCAGCGGCGGTTTTAGTCACGGCGCAGCGAAATTCCGCGTGCATAGCGCCTCGCCTGCGGGCACATACTGAGACCGGACGTGAGATCCGCCGCGCGGCGCAGCAACGCAGACCCGCGAAGGCAGACCCGGTACACAGACCGCGGTGCAGCCTCCGCACCCCTGCAGGCAGCCTGCAGGCCGCTGTGCGCGCGGGGACGTGCAGCTCCGGATCTCCGGAGGGCCGTTCGGAACGGGCCGCGTCAAGTGCCGGAGCGGCGGGCTCGATCCCGGAGACTCCGGGGCGGCGGGGAGCGCAAACTGCGTTCCCCGTCTATTTTTTGGAATTCCTTGCATTTCCGGCCTTGATACGGTATACTAGATTGGTTAAGGTATGAAATCAATGCTACCACATCTTGTGATATGAGAGGGATCCAACGACATGGCAAAGGCCTCAACGACAACCTATGGCAACGATAGCATCTCGATGCTCAAGGGCGCGGAGCGCGTGCGCAAGCGTCCGAGCGTCATCTTCGGCTCTGACGGGCTGGAGGGCTGCGAGCACGCGGTGTTTGAAATTCTCTCGAACGCGATCGACGAGGCGCGCGAGGGATTCGGCAATATTATAACCGTTACGCGCTATGAAGACAAGTCCATTGAGGTGGAAGATCTCGGGCGCGGCTGTCCGGTGGACTGGAACGAGAAGGAACAGCGCTACAACTGGGAGCTGATCTTCTGCGAGATGTACGCCGGCGGCAAGTACAAAAACAACGAGGGCGAGAACTACGAATACTCGCTCGGCCTCAACGGTCTGGGCGCGTGCGCCACGCAGTACGCCTCGGAATACATGGATGTGACCATCTGGCGCGACGGGAAAAAGTACAGCCTGCACTTTCGGCAGGGCGAGGTCGTCGGCGGTCTGGAGAGTGCCCCGGCCGACCGCAAAAAGACCGGCACGACCATTCGCTGGCGGCCGGATCTGGAGGTGTTCACGGACATCGATGTGCCCGAGAGCTATTTCCAGGACGTGCTGCACCGGCAGGCCGTCGTGAACAAGGGCGTGACGTTTCGCCTGCGCGTGCAGCGCGGCAGCACGTTCGAGACGACGGACTACTGCTATGCCGACGGTATCCTCGACTATGTCAAGGAGCTCGCGGGCGAGGACGCGCTGACCGCGCCGGCCTACATGGAGACCGAGCGCCGCGGACGCGACCGTGCGGATAAGCCCGAATACAAGGTGAAGATCTCGGCGGCGTTTTGCTTTTCCAACCGCGTCAACGACATCGAATACTACCACAACTCGTCCTGGCTGGAGTACGGCGGCGCGCCGGAAAAGGCGGCCAAGAGCGCCTTCACCTCCGCCATCGACGCCTACATCAAGCAGCAGGGCAAGTATCAGAAGAGCGAGAGCAAGATCAACTTTCAGGACGTGCAGGACTGCCTGATCCTGGTCACGAACTGCTTTTCGACCATCACCTCCTACGAGAACCAGACGAAGAAGGCCATTACGAATAAATTTATCCAGGAGGCCATGACGGAGTTTTTCCGCGAGCAGCTGGAGATCTATTTCATCGAGCACAAGACTGATGCCGACCGCGTCATGGAGCAGGTGCTCATCAATAAGCGCAGCCGCGAGACGGCGGAAAAAGCGCGCCTGAACATCAAGAAAAAGCTCACCGGCAGCGTCGACCTTGCCAACCGTGTGCAGAAATTCGTCGACTGCCGCTCGAAGGACGTCTCACGCCGCGAGATCTACATCGTGGAGGGCGACTCCGCACTCGGCGCGTGCAAACTCTCGCGCGATGCGGAGTTTCAGGGCATCATGCCCGTGCGCGGCAAGATCCTCAACTGCCTCAAGGCCGATTATGCGCGCATTTTTAAGAGCGACGTTATCACCGACCTCATGCGCGTGCTCGGCTGCGGCGTGGAGGTGCAGAGCAAGCAGGCCAAGGACCTCTCGGCGTTCAGCCTTGAGAACCTGCGCTGGAACAAGGTCATCATCTGCACCGATGCCGACGTGGATGGCTTCCAGATCCGCACGCTCATCCTCACCATGCTCTACCGCCTCGCCCCGACGCTCATCCGCGAGGGCTATGTGTACATCGCCGAGTCGCCCCTGTATGAGATCGTGAGCAAGGGCAAGACCTACTTTGCCTATTCCGACCGCGAGAAGGCGGCCATCGTCGACGGTCTCGGCGGCGCGAAGGCGGACATCAACCGCTCGAAAGGTCTCGGCGAGAACGATCCCGAGATGATGTGGCTCACGACCATGAACCCCGACACACGCAAGCTCATCCGCGTCATGCCGGAGGATGTCGAGCGCACGGCGCAGATGTTCGACCTGCTGCTGGGCGATAATCTGGCCGGGCGCAAGGCGCACATCGCCGAGTGCGGCAGCCAGTTTCTCGATCTGGCCGATATTTCCTGAGAAAAACCTGCGTAAAGGAACGGTAACGTTATGCCGAGAAAAAAAGTACCGGAAATCAAGAAAACAGTCGATCCCAACGTCGTCGGGCTCAAGGCGGAGGTCATCTCCCAGCCCATCACCGAGACGCTGGAGCAAAACTATATGCCGTATGCGATGAGCGTCATCGTCTCGCGCGCGATCCCGGAGATCGACGGCTTCAAGCCCAGCCACCGCAAGCTGCTGTACACGATGTATAAGATGAACCTGCTCTCGGGCGGACGCACAAAGTCGGCCAACATCGTCGGTCAGACCATGCGCCTCAACCCGCACGGCGACGCCGCGATCTACGAGACCATGGTGCGCCTGTCCAAGGGCTATGGCGCGCTGCTGACGCCGTTTGTGGACTCCAAGGGCAACTTCGGCAAGGTGTTTTCGCGCGACATGTCCTATGCCGCCTCGCGTTACACGGAGGCGAAGCTCGCGCCCATCTGCGCCGAGCTCTTCGGCGACATCGACAGCGACACCGTCGACTTTGTTGATAACTACGACGGTTCGATGAAAGAGCCGGCGCTGCTGCCGACGCGCTTCCCGAACGTGCTCGTGTCGGCAAACCTCGGCATCGCCGTCGGTATGGCGAGCCAGATCTGCGGCTTCAACCTTGAGGAGGTCTGCCGTACGACGATCGCCTATCTCGAGGATCCGAACCACGACCTGCTCTCGACGCTGCCCGCGCCGGATTTTCCGACCGGCGGCGAGATCCTCTATGACCGCAGCGAGATGGCGCAGATCTACCGCACCGGACGCGGCAGCTTCAAGGTGCGCGCCCGCTGGCGGCACCTGCCGAAGGAGAACATCATCGAGATCTACGAGATCCCGTATTCCACGACCGTGGAGGCTGTCATCGACAAGGTGGCCGAGCTCGTCAAGGCGGGCAAGCTGCGCGAGGTGGCCGATATGCGCGACGAGACCGACCTCAGCGGCCTGAAGCTCGCCATCGACCTCAAGCGCGGCGCAGACCCCGAGCAGGTCATGCAGAAGCTCTTCCGGCTCACGCCGCTGTGCGACAGCTTTGCCTGCAACTTCAACATCCTCATCGCCGGAAATCCGCGCGTGATGGGTGTCGGCGAGATCCTCGACGAGTGGACATCGTGGCGCATGGAGTGCATCCGGCGGCGCGTGTTCTTTGACCTGCAGAAAAAGCGCGCCAAGCTGCACCTGCTGCAGGGCCTCGGCAAGATCCTGCTCGACATCGACCGCGCCATCGCCATCATCCGCAACACCGAGCGGGAGGCTGACGTCGTGCCCAACCTCATGGCGGGCTTCGGTCTCGATGAGGTGCAGGCAAACTTCGTGGCCGAGATCAAGCTGCGCAACATCAACCGCGAGTACATCCTCAAGCGCACGGCCGAGACCGATGCGCTGGAAAAAGACATTGCCGACCTCGAGGCGACGCTTGAGAGCAAGCGCCGCATCCGCAGCATCATCATCCGCGAGCTCAAGGAGATCATCCGCAGGTACCCGTCGCCGCGGCGCACGGGCATCGTCGCCGCGGAGAGCGTCACGATGCTGCCGACGGAGGACCTTGTGCCGGACTATCCGGTGCAGCTGTTCCTCTCGCGCGAGGGCTATTTCAAGAAGATCACGCCGCAGTCGCTGCGCATGAGCGGCGAGCAGAAGTATAAGGACGGAGACGAGCTCAGCCAGAGCTTCGGCGCGACGAACCGCGGGGAACTTCTCATCTTCACCGACCGTCAACAGGTATATAAGGCCAAGCTCTGCGACTTTGCGGATACGAAGGCGTCCGTGCTCGGCGTGTACCTGCCGACGGTGCTGTCCATGGACGACGAGGAGCACGTCCTGTGCATGGTCGACCCCGGCGACTATCGCGGCGAGCTGCTGCTCGTGTTTGAAAACGGCAAGGCCGCGCGCATCCCCATGGCGGCCTACGAGACCAAGACAAACCGCCGCCGCCTGACCGGCGCGTACTCGGACAAGAGTCCGCTCATAGCCGTGCTGCCGCTCTACGAGGGCAGCGAGGTCGCGGTCTTTGCGTCCGACGGGCGCGCGCTGCTCTTCCCGCCGGAGGCGATAGCGCTCAAGGCATCGCGCACGACGCAGGGCGTCGCCGTCATGGCACTGAAGAAAAAGGCCGTCGTCACGCAGGCACAGTTTGTGCCCGATACGCTCATCCACAACCACGCGCGCTACCGCGCCAAGAGTCTGCCGGCAGCCGGTGCGCTGCTGCGCGAGGACGACCGCGGTGAGGAGCAAATGAGCCTGATCTGAGGAGGAAACTATGGATCTGCATCGTTTTTCCGCTTTTGACTACATGAAGCTGATCGTCGGTTCGGCGCTCGTGGCCGCGGCATTTCAGTTTTTCACCTTCCCGAACAGCATCGTTTCCGGCGGCGTGACCGGCATCGCGCAGATCATCCATCTGCTGACGCGCATCCCGGTCGGCGTGCTGTCGATCCTCATCAATATCCCGATCTTCTGTCTCGGCTGGCGGCACCGGCTCGGCACGCGCCGGCTCATTCTGGCGCTGTGCGTCATGGCGATGATCTCCGTGTTCATCGACCTGCTTGCGATCACCGAGCTTGTCGCGACGGATGAGCCGATGCTCGGCGCTGTCTACGGCGGCGTCATCAACGGCGCGGGCTACGGCTTGATCTATACCACCGGTACGACCGGCGGCGGCACGGACATTCTGGCCAAGATCCTGCGCCGGCGCTACCCATACATAAATTTCGGCACGCTGCTGTTCGGCATGAACGTGCTCGTCGTGCTGACGTTCGCGTTCCTGTTCAAGAAATACGACAGCTGCATGTACACCATGATCGAGATGTTCATCAGCTCGAAGGTCGTCAACCTCGTCCTCTACGGGCCGGGTGTGTCGGAGGTGTGCTACATCATCAGCAGCAACGTCGGCGCGATCAAGAGCGCCATCACCTGCACGATGGGCCGCGGCGTCACGCTGCTCAACGGCGAGGGCGCGTGGTCGGGCAGAGAGATGCAGGTCATCCTCTGCGTGGTCAAGCGGCCGGAGATCGCGCAGCTGCGCGAGGTCGTGCGCTCGGTGGACGGAAAGGCATTTGTCATCGTGTCCGAGGCCAAGGACGTCTTTGGCCGCGGCTTTGGAAACATCTACGGCGACGATTGAAAGGAGCGGGGTATGCGCAAACGCTGCATCACCGGCATCCTGCTGGCGGCACTGCTGGTGTCGCTGTGCGGATGCACGTCCGTGTTTGACAAGGAATATCTGTCGGTGCGCCCGTATGAGGAGCCGTCGAATCTGCTGACGGATGCTGACACCACGCAGATCCGCAACTATGCGGGCCTTATGCGCGCGCTCAATGCGATGGCCGCGCAGTACGAGCGCTCGTTCGTGCTGGCTTTCGGCGACTATGACGGCATCATTGCCGACGATCTGGCCGCTGCCTGCGAGGAGCTGCGCACCGGTACGGCCATCGGCGCATACTGCATCGACAGTGTCACCTATGAGACCGAGCAGGTGGTCGCCTACTGTGAGGCGAGCATCACCATCGCCTACAACCGGCCGGAGAACGAGGTGCGCTCCATCTACAGTGCCCAGACGCAAAAGAGCATCCTTGACTGCGTGGTCGATGCGCTCGACCGGCAGAAAACGCAGTTTGCCATCCAGATCAGCACCAGCACGCTCGAAACGGGCGACGTCGCGGCGCTTGTGCGCTCGGCGTGCCTGAATCAGCCGCAGCTCGTGGTGGATCTCCCGGTCATCGACGTCACGGTCTACAGCGGCGGCAGCAGCCAGAAGATCTTCGGCGTCACGCTGCGCTACGACATCGGCGCGTCCGTGGTCAATGACCGCCGCACACAGCTTGACGGCCGTGTGCGCACGCTGATCTCTTCGCTCACGGCAGGGGAGAAGGAGACACCGCTGCAGGCGGCCTTCGTCGTCATGCGTGCCTGTGAGCAGCGCACGACGACCGTGCGCACCGCCTATGACGCACTCGTCAACGGCTCTGGCGACAGCTGCGCGCTGGCCATGGCATACAAGGCGGTGTGCGACGCGCTCAACATTCCGTGTCAGGTCGTGAGCGGCCGCTTCCAGGGCATTGACCGCTGCTGGAACGTGGTGCAGGTCAACGGCAATTACTATCATCTCGACCTGTCCATGCAGTCGGAAACGCTGTGGCTGCGCAGCGACGAGAGCATGCGCGGCACCTACCAGTGGACGGCTGACAGCTGCCCGACGTGCGCGGCGCAGTCGTTCGTCTGGCGCGAGGGCGAGAAGCTCTGACACGATAAAATCAGAAAAAAGAGAAAAAACGCTTGACAAGCCGTCTTTTTGTGGTACAATAACGCTTGCATTCACGAAATGCGGGCATAGCTCATTTGGCAGAGCGCCACCTTGCCAAGGTGGAGGTAGCGAGTTCGAATCTCGTTGCCCGCTCCAGATTGAGAACCACACACAGCAAAAACACCGCACGAAGTGCGGTGTTTTTGCTGTGCTTTGCTGCGTCCGCAGCGCGTGGACATCAAGGGACGGATCACAAACACCGATCGGATCAAATTAAGGAGGAACCCTTCATGAACGCAGATGTTGTTATCGTCGGCGCCGGTCCTGCCGGTATTTTCACGGCGCTGGAGCTGCTGCGCCGCGGCGCTCCGGAGAAGATCGTCATGATCGAGCAGGGACAGGCCATTGAAAACCGCCGCTGCCCGAAAGCCAAGACCGGCAAGTGCATGAACTGCAAGCCGTACTGCCACATCACGACCGGATTCTCCGGCGCTGGCGCATTTTCGGACGGGAAGCTCTCGCTGTGCAGCGATGTCGGCGGCGACCTGCCTACGCTTGTCGGCGAGCAGAAGGCACAGGAACTCATTGATTATGCCGACGGCATCTATCTCGAATTCGGCGCGGACGAGCACGTCGAAGGGCTGGAGAACACGGAGGAGGTCAAGCAGATCCGCACACGCGCCATCCGCGCGGGCCTGCGTCTGGTCGACTGCCCGATCCGTCACCTCGGCACGGAAAAGGCACACGAAGTGTATCTCGGTATTGAAAACTACCTGCGCGAGCACGGTGTGGAGATGCTCTTCGGCTGCACGTGCGAGGATGTCATCGTGCGCGACGGGCGCTGCTGCGGTGTCGTGGCACACGATGCGCATCAGGACTATACCATCGAGGCCAGGCACACTGTCATTGCCACCGGCCGCCGCGGCGCGGACTGGCTGGAAAAGGTCTGCCTCGAGCACGGTGTGGAGCACAAGCCCGGCACGGTCGATATCGGCGTGCGCGTCGAGGTGCGCAATGAGGTCATGGAGTCTGTCAACCGCGTGCTCTATGAGTCGAAGCTCATCGGCTATCCCGCGCCGTTTAAGAACAAGGTGCGCACGTTCTGCCAGAACCCCGGCGGCTTTGTCTCGCAGGAGAACTATGACAACGATCTCGCCGTCGTCAACGGCCATGCGTATAAGGAGCTCAAGTCGCCCAACACGAACGTGGCGATCCTCTGCTCGCATAATTTCTCCGTGCCGTTCAACCAGCCGATCGCCTATGCGCAGAAGGTCGGCGAGCTGACGAATATGCTCGGCGCGGGGCACATCATGGTGCAGCGCTTCGGCGATATCCTCGACGGCAAGCGCACGTGGCAGAAGGAGCTCGCGCAGTCGAACGTCCGCCCCACACTGCCGGACGCCGTTGCGGGCGACATCACGTCCGCCATGCCGTACCGCGCCATGCTCAACATCATCAACTTCATCAAGGCCATGGATGAGGTCGTGCCCGGCTTCGCCGCCTATGAGACGCTGCTGTACTCCCCGGAGCTGAAGTTTTACAGCAACCGCATCGCCATGGACGACGCGCTCAACACGAACGTGCCCGGTCTGCACTGCCTGGGCGACTCCTCCGGCTGGACGCGCGGCCTGATGATGGCCTCGGCCATGGGCGTGCTCATGGGGCGCAGGCTCGCGGATATGCTCTGATGCACAGGTGAACGGAAGGATTGTCATCTTTTACACAAAACGCTTGACAAATTCCTGCAAATCAGTAGTATAAGAGGGATGGAAAATTGATAGATCCGCCGGTGCGGCGGAGGGAAGGAAACACATTATGGATGGATTGAAAAAAGCTTATTACCGCACCTACCAGCAGGTGTTTGACATCGGTATGCGCTGCCTGCATTGGCGCAAGCCGATCGTGCTCTCCGGCGCCGGCTGTCTTAAACAGGTACCGGACGTGCTCGGCAAGTGCGGTGTGGAAAAGGTCATGGTCGTCACCGGTTCGCACGTGGTCAAGTCGCTCGGACCGAAGCTGTTTGCTGCGCTCGAGGAGGCGGGTATGCCCTATGAGGTGTTCTGCGAGGTCGAGGCCAACCCCTCCGTGACCACGGTCGAGAAGATCCGCGCACAGTACGTGGAGACCGGCTGCAGCGGCTTCGTCGCTCTCGGCGGCGGCAGTCCGATGGATGCGACCAAGGGTGCGGCTGCCCGCGTTGCCTGCCCGAAAAAGAGCTGCAACGACATGGCCGGTGTCATGCGTGTCGGCAAGACCGTGCCGCCGATCGTCGCCATTCCGACGACGTCCGGCACCGGCAGTGAGACGACGATCGCCGCCGTCATCACCGACAGCGAGACGCACCACAAGTACGCGCTCATGGATCTCAAGCTCATGCCGCTGTATGCCATTCTCGATCCGGAGCTGACCGTCGGCCTGCCGCCGCGCACGACCGCGACCACCGGCATGGACGCGCTCACCCACGCGATCGAGGCGTACATCAGCTGGACGTACAACACCAAGGAGAGCCTGCGCCTCGCCGAAGAGGCCGTCAAGCTTATCTTCGATAACCTCGAGGTCGCTTACGCGCACGGCGATGATCTCAAGGCCCGTGAGAACATGATGATCGCCGCCTTCAAGGCAGGCTTCGCGTTCTCCCGCGCCGGTGTCGGCAATGTGCACGCCATCGCGCACACGCTCGGCGGCCTGTATAACACCCCGCACGGCCTTGCCAATGCGGTCATCCTGCCGATCGTTCTGGAGGACTACGGCGAGGCCGTATATCCGAAACTTGCGCGACTGAGCGAGATCGCCGGCGTCAAGACCGACGGCACGGACGCGGAGAAGGCGCAGGCCTTTATCGCGGAGATCTATGCCATGAACGAGCGCATGGGCATCCCGAAGGGCTTCGATTTCATTCAGGAAGCCGACATCCCGCAGATCATCGATTGGGCGCTGGCCGAGGCCAACCCCAACTACCCTGTGCCGGTCGTGTACAATGCTGCGCGCTGCCGCAAGGTCATCGATACCATTCGCGCCAAGGCCGCGGAGAATCCGTCCGCCGAAGCATAAGAGCATAGCAAAGCCCGCCCCGCACAGCCGTGCGGGGCGGGCTCTTTCTTCCAGCAGACTCAGGCGGCCTGCCGATCTTTTTTGCTGCCGATGCCGCCGTGCAGGACAAAGCGGCAGAAGTCGTTGTCCGGGTGCGCGGACACAATGCGGTAAATGAGCAGCGTGATCGCATAGGCGACCGTAGCGGCGACCAGACCGACGATCATCCCGCCGAGCACGTCGGACGGGTAGTGCGCCATGAGGTAGTTGCGCGCAAAACCCATCACCGGCACAAACAGAAACGCCCAGTAGCGCGCGGGCTTTTTGCCCGTGAGCACGAGCGCGGTCACGCCGGCCATTGCGGCCGTCACATGGCCGGAGGGGAAGGAGTATTCGCTCTCGGCATAGGCGCCGGCAGCCTGCCACCAGGTGCGGAAAGGTTCCACCGTCAGCGGGCGCGGCCGGGCGACGAAGTCCTTGAGCCAGAAGTTCGTGATGAGCGCGCCGCAGCACACGGCGCCGAACATGCAGATGCCCGCCTTGCGCGTTTTCGGAAAGAGCATCAGCGCGATACCGAGCGCGAGGAAGAGGAGACCCTTCTCACCCAGCAGCGTGATGATGTAGCACAGCGGCGTGAAAACCCCGCCCGCCGCCTCGGCAAGTTTGTGCAGCGCCTGCAAAATGGTGTAGTCATAGCCCGCAAAGGCCGTGTTGAGCCATTGCGCGATCGCAGTCAGTTCCATAAAAATTCACCGTCCGGATAGAAAGAATAGCTTTTGGAAAATGCGAAAAGCTCGCAGGAATGTAAAATGCACTTAAAATTTTTGTAAAGTGAAAAGTGACTTTGTCATCTTACACCCCGTGCATGCGTTTTGCAACCGTTAACATCCGCACGGACCCTAAAAGTTTTGAATGAACGATTTTTATCAAAAACAAAAATGGAACGTTTTCTGTATTTTGAACCGGTTATTCTGCTGCGGGGCTTGACTTTGGCGTGAAAAATCAATATGCTGGTAAACGGAAATTCAATCTTTAGATAGGAGCGATTTTTGCATGATTCTCGATTGCAGCAAGTATGTCGGCCCTTGTAAGTGCGGCCGCGAGCACACCCTGGAGACGAAGAAGGTCGTCGTGGAGTATGACGCGCTCGACAAGTTCGACCAGTATATGGACGAGGTCGGCCTGACCGGCAAGCGCGCTGTCATCTATGACACGAACACGTATAACCTTCCGACGCTCAAGCATGTGCGCGCCGATCAGGAGATCGTCCTCAACGCCGAGGGCCTGCACTCCGAAAAGGGCATGATCGAGGACATGATGCGCCAGCTCGACCATCCGGACGTGATCGTCGCGGTCGGCTCCGGCACGATCATGGACTTCGGCCGCTACCCGGCGTACCACCTCGGCATCCCGTTCGTCGCCGTGCCGACGCTTGCGAGCTCCGACGGCTTCACGGCCAACATCTGCTCGATCATCATCGACGGTCAGAAAAAGTCCATCCCCATGCAGGCTGCGGCGCTCGTCGTCTGCGACCTGAACGTGGTCTCCGGTGCGCCCCTGTGGCTGACCGTGAGCGGCATTTCGGACATTCTGGCCAAGTACATTTCGCTCGCGGACTGGAAGATCGCACACCTCGTCTCGGGCGAGTATTACTGCCCCATGGTCGCCGATCTCGCCGAGGAGGCGCTGACCATTATGCGCAAGGCTGCCGATGATATGGCGGCCGGCGGCAAGCCGGACTTTGAGGCCATGACCATGGCGCAGATGATCTCCGGCCTGACCATGCAGCTGCTCAACCACTCCCGCGCTGCGTCCGGCGCCGAGCACTTGATGGCGCACCTTGTGGAGATGAAGCCGCCGCGGTTTGAAAATGCACACGGCATGCACGGCCAGTGCGTCGGTGTGGGCACATACCTGTGCGCCAAGGAGTACCATTACCTTGCCTCGCTCCCGACGCCGAAGGCCAAGCCCTTCGAGCCCCTGACCCGCGCATGGGTGGACGAGAAATTTGGCCCCCTCGCCGACGGCATCATGAAGGAGAACGAGAACGACGTGCTCGGCACCTTTGATCCGCAGAACATCGTTGACCACTGGGACGAGATCCGCGCCATCATCGCCGAGATCCCCTCGGCCGAGGAGCTTGCCGCCCTGTGCGAGAAGCTCGGCGCGTTCTACAAGCCCGAGCAGATCGGCATCGACCCGGCTCTGTCGGAGGATATGCTCAGCGTTTCGGCTGCCATCCGCAACCGCCTGACGCTCATCCGCATGCGCCGCGTGCTCGATTTCGGCGAATAATTGCAGATGGAAACCGTATGTGCCCGGAAGCGGCTGCTTCCGGGCGCTTTTCGCTTGTGAAACAGGGCGTATGGTGGTATAATATTCTGATTCTAATTTTGTAAAAGGAGGCCGTGCCATGCCGGATTTTGAAGTTGTTTCGCCCTACGAGCCGTCGGGCGATCAGCCCGAGGCGATCGACGCGCTCGCGCAGGGCGTGGAAAACGGCATTGACGAGCAGGTGCTGCTCGGCGTGACCGGCTCCGGCAAGACGTACACGATGGCCAAGGTCATCGAGCGCGTACAGCGGCCGACGCTCGTGCTCGCGCACAACAAGATCCTCGCGGCGCAGCTGTGCAGCGAGTTCAAGGAGTTTTTTCCGAACAACGCCGTGGAGTATTTTGTCAGCTACTACGACTACTATCAGCCGGAGGCGTACATCCCGCACACGGACACGTTCATCGAAAAGGACGCCTCCATCAACGACGAGATCGAGCGTCTGCGCCACTCGGCCACGTCGAGCCTGTTTGAGCGGCGGGACGTGATCGTCGTCTCGTCCGTGTCGTGTATCTACGGCCTCGGCGATCCGATCGACTACGCCAACATGGTCATCTCTCTGCGCACCGGCCAGCAGCGCGACCCGGAGGAGCTCATGCGCAAGCTCATCGACATCCGCTACGAGCGCAACGACATTGCCTTTGCGCGCAACATGTTCCGCGTCCGCGGCGATACGATCGACATTTTTCCGGCCTATTCGTCCGACCATGCCGTGCGCGTGGAGTTTTTCGGCGACGAGATCGACCGCATTTCGGACATCAACGTCGTCACCGGTGCGCCCATCCGCACGCTCAGCCACGTGGCGATCTATCCCGCGTCGCACTATGTCACAACGCACGAAAAGATGGAGCGCGCCATCGGCGAGATCCGCGCCGAGTGCGATGCGCGCGTGAAAACGTTTGAGCAGCAGGGCAAGCTCCTTGAGGCGCAGCGCATCCGCCAGCGCACGGACTATGACATTGAGATGATGCAGGAGCTTGGCTACTGCTCCGGCATCGAGAACTACTCGCGCATCATCAGCGGCCGCGCCCCCGGCAGCGCGCCGATGACGCTGCTGGACTATTTTCCGAAGGATTTTCTGCTCTTTGTCGATGAGAGCCACGTTACGCTGCCGCAGGTGCGCGCCATGTACCGCGGCGACCGTGCGCGCAAGGATTCGCTCGTCGAGTACGGCTTCCGCCTGCCGAGCGCGTACGATAACCGTCCGCTGAAATTCGAGGAATTCGAGCAGCGGGTGCATCAGGCCATCTATGTCTCTGCTACGCCGGGCGACTATGAGCGCGAGCACGCAGGGCAGATCGCCGAGCAGATCATCCGGCCGACCGGCCTGCTCGACCCGCAGATCTTCGTGCGCCCCATCGAGGGGCAGATCGACGATCTCATCGGTGAGATCAACGCCCGCATCGCCAAAAACGAACGCGCGCTCGTGACCACGCTCACAAAGAAAATGGCCGAGGATCTCTCGGCCTACCTCACGAACGCGGGCATCCGCTGCCGGTATCTGCACCACGACATCGGCGCGATCGAGCGCATGGAGATCATCCGCGACCTGCGCACGGGTGCGTTTGACGTGCTCGTCGGCATCAACCTCCTGCGTGAGGGACTGGATCTGCCGGAGGTGTCGCTCGTGGCGATCCTCGACGCGGACAAGGAGGGCTTTCTGCGCAGCGAGACGAGCCTCATCCAGACGATCGGCCGCGCGGCGCGCAACGCCGAGGGCACGGTCATCATGTACGCGGATAAGGAGACGGCCGCCATGCACGCGGCCATCATGGAGACCAACCGCCGCCGCGCCAAGCAGGCGGCCTACAATCAAGCGCACGGCATCGTGCCCAAGACGATCGTTAAGGGCGTGCGCGAGCTGCTCGAGATCTCCGGCGACGTCGAAGCGCCCAAGCGCGCCGACGGCGTGAAGATGACGGAGACCGAGCGCCGAGCCGAGATCGCGCGGCTCGAGGCACAGATGAAGAAGGCGGCCGAAATGCTCGAGTACGAGTATGCCGCTGTGCTGCGCGACCGGCTCATTGAGCTGCGCGGCCAGTGACGCACAGGGAGGACACCTGAATGAAACTCATGATTCTCGACGGCAACAGCATCATCAACCGCGCCTTTTACGGCATCCGGATGCTCAACGCGCCCGACGGCACGCCGACAAACGCGGTCTACGGCTTTCTGAGCACGTTCCGGCGCGTTTTCGACCTGGCGCAGCCGCAGGCGGTGTGCGTCGCGTTCGACGTGCACGCCCCCACGTTCCGCCACGAGCAGTATGCGCTCTACAAGGCGCAGCGCAAGCCCATGCCGGAGGAGCTCGCCGTGCAGATGCCGCTGCTCAAGCAGACGCTCGACTATATGGGCGTGCGGCGGCTGGAGCTGGCCGGCTGGGAGGCCGACGACCTGCTCGGCACGGTCGCGCGCCGCTGCGAGGTTGCCGGTTGGACGTGCGACGTCGTCACCGGCGATAAGGACAGCCTGCAGCTCATCACCGACAGCACCCATGTCTTTAACGTCAAGACCCGCATGGGGCAGACGGATACGATCGAATACACGCCCGAGCGCTTTCGTGAAGAGTACGGCTTTGACCCCATCCGCATGATCGACCTCAAGGCGCTCATGGGCGACAGCTCCGACAACATCCCCGGTGTGCCGGGCATCGGCGAAAAGACGGCGAAGGATCTGCTCGTGCGCTTCGGCACGGTGGCGGACATTTACCGTGACCTCGATGCGCTGGACATCAAGCCCGGTGTGCGCAAAAAGCTCACCGAGGGGCGCGAGAGTGCGGAGCTCTCGTTCGACCTTGCCACCATCCGCACGGACGCGCCGATCGACTTTGCGCTCGAGTCGGCCGTCTGGGATCACGACTACCGGCCGGAGCTGTACGACTGGTTCCGGCGGCTCAACTTCACGTCACTGTCGGAAAAGTGGGGGCTGCAGCCGGCGGACGGTGTAAGCGCACCGTCGAGCGCGCTGCCGACCGTGGACGTGGCGGACAGCGCCGCGCTGCGCGCGCTCGAGCAGGCGGTCACGGCGGCGCCCTATGTCGCGGTGCTCGCGCCCGACGGGCTCGACACGCTCACGCTCTGCGACGGTAAGGCGTGCTATGCGCTCTCATGGGAGCAGCTCGGCGATGATTATAACGCATTTTTGCGCCTGCTGTTTTCCGACCGCGTGCGCAAGGCGGGGCACAACATCAAAGACCTCATGCGCGCGCTGCTCGACGAGGGGCTGCCGACGGATGGCTTCGTGTTTGACACGGCGCTGGCGGCCTACCTGCTCGATGCCACGGCCGGAAGCTATGACCTGCCGCGGCTCGCGCAGACGTATCTCGGCGAGGAGCTGCCGGATGCACAGAGCGTCTGGGCGCTGCAGCCGGTGCTGCACGAAAAAATGGACGCACAGGCCATGCTGCCGCTCTACACGGACATTGAGCTGCCGCTGTGCCCGGTGCTGGCGCGCATGGAGCAGGCGGGCTTTCTGGTCGACCGCAAGGCACTGTACGACTTCGGCGAGAGCCTCACGAGCAGCATCGAGCAGCTCCAGCAGAGCATCTGGACGCTCGCGGGCGAGCCGTTCAACATCCAGTCGCCGAAGCAGCTCGGCAGCATTCTGTTCGAGCGGCTCATGCTTCCGGCCGGGAAAAAGACCAAGACCGGCTGGAGCACGAACGCCGCCGTGCTCGACAAGCTGCGCGGCAAGCACCCCATCGTCGAGCAGATCCTCGATTACCGCACGCTCACAAAACTCAAGTCCACCTATGCCGACGGGCTGCTCAAGGAGATCTCCGCCGACGGGCGCATCCACACAAACTTCCAGATGACCGTCACGGCGACGGGGCGCCTGTCGTCGACAGAGCCGAACCTGCAGAATATCCCTGTGCGCCGCGAGCTCGGCGCGCAGATCCGCAGGATGTTCGTCGCCTCGCCCGGCAAGGTGCTCGTGGACGCGGACTACAGCCAGATCGAGCTGCGCCTGCTCGCGCACATCGCCAATGACGAGACCATGATCGCTGCCTTCCGCAGCGGGGAGGACATCCACGCCGTCACGGCGTCGCAGGTGTTCGGCGTGCCGCTTGCAGAGGTGACGCCGCTGCAGCGCTCGCACGCGAAGGCCGTCAATTTTGGCATCGTCTACGGCATCTCGGCCTTCAGCCTCGCGCAGGACATCGGCGTGTTCCAGAGTGAGGCCAAGGCGTACATGGACAGCTATTTTGCCAAGTACCACGGCGTGCGCACGTATATGACGCGCGTCGTCGAACAGGCCAAGGCGGACGGCTATGTCACGACACTCTTCGGCCGCCGCCGCGATCTGCCGGAGCTCAAGTCCTCAAATTTCAACCTCCGCAGCTTTGGCGAGCGTGTGGCGCTCAATATGCCCATTCAGGGCACGGCGGCGGACATCATCAAGGCCGCCATGGTGCGCGTGGACGCGCGCATGCGCGCAGAGCACCTGCAGGCGCGGCTGCTGCTGCAGGTGCACGATGAGCTCATCGTCGAGTGCCCCGCGGAGGAGGCCGAGACGGTCAGGGGCATCCTCATCGAGGAGATGGAGCACGTGGTCGATTACCGCGTGCCGCTGCTCGTGGACGCGAAGATCGGCGCAAGCTGGGCGGAGGCGCACTGATGGACGTCACGATCTGTGATGCGCGCAGCGTGCACCTGCCGCAGCTTGAGGCGCTTGAGTGCGCGTGCTTTTCCGCGCCGTGGACGCGCGCGCAGCTGGCGAGCCAGCTGCCGGACGACCGGCACGTGTTTCTCATCGCTGCGGCGGGGGAGACGGTGCTTGGTTACGCAAACTTCCTGCACGTGCTCGATGAGGGCGACATCGGCAATGTCGCCGTTGCGCCGGAATACCGGCGGCAAGGCGTCGCAGATGCGCTGCTCGAGGCGCTGTGTGCGCGCGCGGCGGCGCTCGATCTCGCATTTTTGACTCTGGAGGTGCGCGCATCGAATGCGCCCGCCATCGCGCTGTACCGCAAGCACGGGTTTCAGACCGTCGGTCAGCGCCGCAATTACTATCAGAAACCGGACGAGGATGCATTGCTCATGACCTGGTTCCGGAGAGAGGCGGAGACAATATGATTATTCTTGCGATCGAATCTTCCTGTGATGAAACGGCCGTCGCCCTCGTGCGCGACGGGCGCGAGGTGCTGACCGATCAGGTCTTTTCGCAGGCCGACCTGCACGCTGTCTATGGCGGCGTCGTGCCCGAGATCGCGTCGCGCTCGCACGTGGAGGTCATCTCCCAGCTCGCCGACCGTGCACTGCAGGTGACCGGTCTGAGCCGCGGCGATATTGACGCCGTGGCCGTCACGTGCGCGCCGGGGCTCATCGGTGCGCTGCTCGTCGGCGTGAACTTTGCCAAGTCCGCCGCGCTCGCGCTCGGTGTGCCGCTCATTCCGGTGCACCATGTCCGCGGCCATATCGCGGCAAACTACATCGCCTACCCGGAGCTGGAGCCGCCGTTCGTGTGTCTGGCCATCTCGGGCGGCAACACGCTCATCTGCGACGTGCGCGACTATACGGATCTGCGTATCCTCGGCGCAACGCGCGACGACGCGGCCGGCGAGTGCTTCGACAAGACTGCGCGTGTGCTCGGCCTGCCGTATCCCGGCGGCAAGCCCATCGACGACCTGTCCAAGACCGGCGATGACCGCAAGTACAAGCTGCCGATCGGCCACGTCGACGGCTGCCCGTATGACATGAGCTTCAGCGGGCTGAAAACAGCCGTCATCAACCTCGCCCACACGGCGGAGCAGAAGGGCGAGCCGCTCGATAAGGCGTCGCTCGCGGCATCCTTCTGCCGCGCCATGAGCGAGAGCCTTGTGCCGCGCACGATGGCGGCGGTCAGGGAGCTCGGCTATGACAAGCTCGCCGTGGCGGGCGGCGTCGCGGCAAACTCCCGCATCCGCGGTGATTTTCAGGCCGCCTGCGATGCGGCTGGTATCCGTCTGTTCGTCCCGCCGCTCAAGCTCTGCGGCGACAATGCCGCCATGATCGGCTGCCAGGCGTACTACGAGTACCTGCGCGGTGCGCGCGCGGGCAGCGAGCTTAACGCGTGGGCGAACATGGAGATCTCCGAGGTCCCGTTCTATGGGCACGCATGACGGGCATCGCGCCCGCATGAAGGCGCGCTTCGTGCGCTGCGGGCTCGATAATTTCGACGACCATAGCGTGCTCGAGCTGCTGCTGTTTTATGCCGTGCCGCGGCGCGACGTCAACGAGCTTGCGCACGCGCTGCTGGATCATTTCGGCACGCTCGATGCCGTTTTTGAGGCACGCTTCGAGGACGTGATGCAGGTGCCCGGCGCGGGGGAGAACGTGGCGACGCTGCTCACGCTCATCCCGCAGGTCGGCCGCCGGTATCAGATGGCCAAGCGCCGCCAGCAGAAACTCCTGCGCTCGAGCGAGGAGGCGGGGCGGTATCTCGTGCCGCTGTATCTGTATGAGCGCGCCGAGGTCGTCTACCTCCTGTGTCTGGACGCCAAGGGCGGCCTCATCAGCTGCCGGGAGGTCGGGCGCGGCGTCGTCAATGCCGCTGAGGTGTCCGTGCGCACCATCGTCGAGACGGCGCTGTCGCAAAAGGCGGTGTCCGTCATCCTCAGCCACAACCACGTCGACGCCTACGCGCTGCCGTCGCGGGAGGACGAGCTGACGACCAAGCGTGTGCGCGATGCACTTTTGCTCGTAGGAATCACGCTGGCGGATCATATCATCGTCTGCGGCGAGGATTATGTGTCGTTTGCCGACAGCGGCCTGCTCTGAATCATCACCGGCGGCGCAAATCCTGCATTTTGCCTGTCAAGCCTTTTTTCAAATCTCTCGCTCACGCGAGAGATTTGTATTATGGTAACAAAATTGCGGTTTGCAAAATCCGCAAAGTCCGTTTCCGGATTTGGCTGTTTTGTGCAAAAGAGCGGAAACGCATTGAAAACACTGAAATAATTGCGTGTTGAAAAGCCTGTTGAAAATGTTGATAACTCACAGCAAAGGCGAAGGCGATAGAATGTTATGTAAACATAATGTCACGAAAATGTAAGAACTTTGATTTGCACCCTATCTGCAAACGCCTGAAACAGCGCGCGTTTTCGGCGGGGTGTAACAGTGCAAATTCTGCACAAGCGACATGAATCGAAGATAACCGACAAAACGTGCAAAAAAACAACATTTTTTCATGCATGAAAACAATTAGTAATCATCGAACTTTGGTGTTGACATCCGCAGAGACTTGTGATAGAATGTGCAAGCTGTTAGAAATTCGCTAGTGTAGCTCAGTTGGTAGAGCAGCTGATTCGTAATCAGCAGGTCGTGTGTTCGAGTCACATCACTAGCTCCAGCAGGCCCTGTAACCGCAATGGTTACAGGGCTTTTTCTTTGCCCCGAAACTGTAAAATCAGTGGATGACCGTGCTTTCTTCGGTCAAAAACGCCGTGTGACGGTGCGTCTGCGCTGCACCAAGACATGAGTGTGGTTCGCAAATCCCTTTGCGCGACAGTGCTTTTCTCAAGCTGTGATGCGAATGGATCGCTCGCCGGAAGGCTGCGGATTGCATTGTAATGAAATGCTTGTTATAATATTTATATAGTAATCGACCAGGGGGAATTGCTTGTGGATTTCAGACAGCTTGAGACATTTGTGGAAGTCTGTGAACAGATGAGCTTTACAAAGGCGGCGAGCAATCTGTACATCAGTCAGCAAGGGGTCAGCAAGAGCATAAAGACCCTTGAGGACGAATTAGGTGTTTCTCTGTTTCTGCGCACGAATTCTTCCATTTCGCTGACGAATTACGGCGTGATCCTTCAGCGCTATGCGGAGGATCTCGTGAACAACTATACGAAAGTCCTTACAGAAATCAATACTGAAAAGAACCGCGATAGAAATGGTATCACGCTCGGCTTCCCGAACGGGATTGCGAATTTTTTTCCGGCAGAAATCTTTGAGACTTATCTGAAAAGCCATCCGAACGTCCGGATCTCAATCAGAGAGTATACAGATACAGAGGTTGATGAAGCGCTGGTAAGAGGAGACATTGATATCGGATTCTGTGTTGTTCCGGTAGATAAAGAGAAGCTGAACATACAGCATACGCATAACATGAATCTTTATTTCATGCTTAGTGAGTCGCACCCGCTTGCCGGAGAGACATCACTCGATCTGCGCCAGCTCAAAAACGACAGCTTTATCGCAATGGGAGACGAGGGAAAAGGACGCACAAGCTTTCTCGAACGCTGCCGCAAAGCAGGCTTTTTTCCTAATATAAACGTGACTGTTGCAGATACGGAACTGATGATGGAGCTGTGCCGCAAAAATTTGGGAATAGGGGTGTATGCGGGGGAACGCCCGTTGGAACTTCCGGGACTCAGAATCGTCCCGGATAAGCTGCACGTGTGGGAATTTTCAATCAGCATTTGCACTGCTGCAGGTCACGGCGTGACTGCACAGGAGGCTGAATTGATCAAATGCTTCCGCAAATGGTGATATACGCCTTATAATATCGCCTGCATGTTCCATGGCAAAGCCTTAAACTATTTCTACAGCGCAAGCTACCGGCAGATTCTTTGCCGGTAGCTTATCTTTTTGCATTTGCCACAACTACTTGTTGTGACGAGTACAAAAAGGTCTCACTGTCAAACGTTTAACAGACGTGCTATAATCAGAACAGCAAATGACAATAAATTAACTTTTCCCGGGAAGAAATCAGAAGCAGATCGCGCCATCCAAAGAAAGGAAATCATAGATATGTACGAATGCCAGTATCCAAATCTTTTCAAGCCGCTTAAGCTGGGGAATACCATTTTACGCAACCGGATCTTTGCAGCTCCTACCGGTTACTGCGACCTTACAGTCGAGAATATCGCGACCGAGCCCCTGATGGCATACTACGAGAGCAAGGCGCGCGGCGGCTGCGCTGTTGTCTATGTAGGGGAGGCATACATCGATTCCGTACATGGTGTGGATATCCCCAAATATCTCAAACTCGACAGCGACGACTGTGTGTCCCACCTTGCAACAGTTGCCGATGCGATCAATAAGCACGGTGCCATCGCCTCCATTGAGCTTATGCACGCCGGTATGTTTTCCAGTCAGTCATATATTGAGGGGCATCAGGTGTGGGCGCCGTCGGACACGGTCATTCAGACCGACAGCGACAAAGCAAGCGCGCGTCTCAACGGCGCGTTTCTTCCGGAGATGCCTGAGGAGGAGATCCTGAATACCATTGAGCTTTACGCGCAGGCAGCAAAGCGCGTTCAGCTTGCGGGCTTCAAAATGGTCCTTCTTCACGGCGGCCATGGCTGGCTGCTGCATCAGTTCATGAGCCCGCTTACCAACCACCGTACCGACCGATGGGGCGGCAGCGCGGAGAACAGATGCCGCTTTGCGGTCATGGTCTGTGACAGGATCAAAGAGGTCTGCGGCAAGAATTTCATGATCGACTTCAGAATGTCTGCATCCGAGGTCAACTCTGTCGGCTATGGCATCGAAAATGGCGTTGCGTGCGCAAAGCAGCTTGACGGTCACTGTGATATCATCCATTGCTCTGTTGGCAACCACGAGGTCATTGAGTCGTTTGTTGTCATGCACCCATCCATGTTCCTTGAGGATGGCGTCAACATGAAGTTTGCCGCTGAGGTCAAAAAGTATGTCAAGACCCCTGTTGCGGCCGTTGGTTCCTTCAGCGACCCGGCGATGATGGAAAAAGCGCTTGCGGACGGGTTAGTAGACGTCATCGAAATCGGCAGAGGTGTTATTGCCGATCCCGACCTGCCAAACAAAGCGAGAATGGGTAAGGCGGACGAGATCAACCAGTGCCTGCGCTGCTACACCTGTTTCAGCCAGCTTATTACCACCGGACAGTATGGCTGCGCGATCAATCCCACCACAGGGCGCGAGCTTGAGTGCAAATATGATACGCCGCCCGTGCATAAGCGGAATGTCGTGGTTGTCGGCGGCGGTATCGGAGGCATGGAGGCGGCGCTGATCGCTGCCGAGCGCGGCCATCAGGTCACTGTCATCGAGAAAGCCGACAGACTCGGCGGTGTGCTCCTCATTGAGGAGGATGTCTCTTTTAAGAGCAAGCTCAAGCTGTATATCGACACGCAAGCCAGAAAGGTCATGAAGAATGACAACATTACCGTGATGCTCAGCACCGAGGCTACGCCGGAGCTCGTCAGCAGTATGGAGCCTGATGCCGTTATCGCGGCACTTGGTTCCCGGCCTGCGATTCCTACCTATCTGCCCGGCTATGACAAGGCGAACGTTATGCCTGCGGAGTACGCCTACACCCATGCCGATGAGGTTGGCGGCAAGGTCGTTGTAATTGGCGGCGGTCTCGTCGGTGCAGAGCTTGCGCTTCATCTTGCAAGCTGCGGCAAGGACGTTACCATCATGCATCGTCATGCGTGCATCAAGTGCGGTGCAAACGGTCTGCATGGTCAGGCAATCAATGAGCAGATTCGCATTCACAAGGTAGGTACGGCCTTCAACACCAGCCCCGTTGAAATTACCGATGACGGAGTTATCGGCAGAAATGCGGAAGGGGAAAAGCTCTATCCGGCAGACACCGTCATTTATGCTGTCGGTCAGCGTCCGCTTGCGGATGAGGCGGAGCAGTTCCGCTTCTGTGCACCGGAGTTCTATACGATCGGGGACTGCGTGACTCCTGCGACGATCTATCAGGCAACATCTCAGGCTTTCTATGCCGCAAGAGATATCGGCCGTCTTTGAGCGTTTATATGTAACGAGGTGTTCAGACTATGAGCTCATTCAATAAATATCCACATGTCTTCTCGCCTATAAAGATAGGCGGCATGGAGGTCAAGAACCGCGTGCAGTTCTCTCCTATGGTCTCCAGCCTCTCGACCCCAACGGGCGGCGTGTCTCCGGAACTTCTCGGATACATCAAGTATCAGGCCCAGAGCGGTGTGGGCGTTATCACGATCGGTTCTACGCCCATCAACCACACGAACGGTGTTGACTTTTTTGGCGCGCTTGATGTTACAAGTGATGACAATATGACCGATCTTCGCCGCATCTCCGAGACTGTACACCGATACGGCGCAAAGATCTCCTGCGAGCTCGTCCACGCGGGGCGCTCCGCTCCGAAGCAGTTCCGTCCCAACTCGCCGGCGATCGCTCCCTCTGCAATCCCTGTTGAAAATGGCCCGACCGACATCCGCGAGATGGATGAGCGGGACATGGAAACGATCCGTGATGAGTATTGTGACGTTGCGCAGCGCCTGATGAAGTCCGGTTTTGATATGGTCATGGTACACGCGGCGCACGGAAATCTTCTTGCACAGTTTCTGTCTCCCAAATACAATCAGCGCACAGATGAATACGGCGGCAGCTTTGAAAACAGAGCCCGCTGGCCGCTCTCGGTACTAAAAGCAATGCGGGAGCGTGTAGGCGACGGCCTGTGCATCGATATGCGCATCAGCGGCGATGAACTGGTTCCGGGCGGTATGGGGATCGAAGAGACAAAGGCGTTTATTCGTCTTGCCCAGGAATACATAGATACCGTCCATGTCTCTCAAGGACTCATTGTTGAGCCCAGATATATGCCATATACCATGCCGGCATTCTATCTTCCGCATTGCCACAATGTGAAATGGTCCGAGCAGGTCAAGGCAGATCCGGATATTCATATTCCTGTTACCGTTGTCGGCAGTATCACGACCGTGGCGGAAGCTGAGGAGATCATCGCATCCGGTAAAGCGGACATGGTGGCAATGGCGCGGCAGCTGATGTGCGATAATAAGCTGCTCTATAATGCCTATCGCGGGATGGAAGAGAAAACCAGGCCGTGCCTGCGCTGCCATGAATGTGCACCCGCCGACATCGTTCATCTGCGCTGCGCGACAAACCCGCGTCTCGGCCGCGAGTCCGAGATCCCGGAGGAGCTGCCCTGCACAAAGCATAAAAAGAGAGTTGTCGTGGTCGGAGGCGGTGTTGCGGGCTGTATGGCTGCAAAAACGCTTGTAGAGCGCGGACACGATGTCATCCTGATAGAAAAGGGTGACAAGCTCGGGGGCAGACTGCATGAGATCAGCTGCCTGTCGTTCAAGTTTGATATGCGCCGGCATCTCCGCTGGCTTATGAGCAGCACCATGGAAAGCGGTGCAAAGATCATGCTCAACACCGAGGCGACGGCGGAAATCATAATGGGACTGAAGCCCGACGTGGTATTCGTTGCAACAGGCGCTGAGCGGCTGACCCTTCCGATCCCGGGCATCGACAGGGAGAACGTCCATCATGTTTTGGATGTTGACACCGGTCGGGCAACGGTCGGAGAGCGAGTGGTTGTCTGCGGCGGCGGTCTGTCAGGTACAGAGTCGGCACTCCAGCTTGCCATGGACGGCAAGAAAGTGACGGTTGTAGACCTGCTCCCCGTTGAGCAGTTTGCCAAGGATCACTCCCCGGCCCCCAGAGGGATGCTCCTGCAGCTGCTGGAAAAGTACGGCGTTGCGCTTGTCGGCGGTGTCCGGGTTTGCGGCATCAACGATGACGGTGTCGTGGTAATGGCACGGGATGGCACAAAGTCTGTTATCCGGTGTGACGATGTCGTTGCCGCTTTCGGCATGAGAAAAAATGACGCGCTCCTGAAACAGCTCAGAGCGCTTATGCCCGACGTCGTAGCGGTGGGCGACTGCGATGTTGTTAAAAACATCAAGAATGCAAATCAGATCGCATTTAGTATGGCGCTTGAAGTTTGAAAACGGATAATATGCCTGTCAATAAGAAAGGAGAAGACAAAATGGAGAATGCAAAAGTTTCAAACAAAAAACTGATGTCTCTGGCGATCCTGTTTGTGTCCGCGCTTGAAATGGGAGGAATGGGGCTTCAGCCCGCGCTGGCTGACATTGCTGCCGCATTTCCCGACATTCCCACCGTGTGGATGCAGGAAATGTCCAACTGGCCCGGCTTTGCAATGCTTCTTGGCTGCGCGCTGTCCACGCTGCTCGCAACAAAGGTGTCCAAAAAGGCTCTGTGCCAGATCGGTGTCGGCTTTGTTGTTGCCTATGCCATCCTCGGCTTTACGCTGCACTCCAGCTTTATTCAGCTCATGATGTGGCAGACCATCCTCGGCCTTGGTTTCGGTTTCCTTATGCCCACATCCAACGGTATCATCGCTGAAAACTATGCCGAAGATGAACGCGGCAAGCTCATGGGTATTCAGGATCTTTTCACCAACGGCGGCGGTATGTACCTGACCCTCATCGGCGGCGTCCTCGCTGCCAAGGCATGGAACTACACCTACCTTGCTTTCCTTTACGCACTGATCCCTCTGGTGCTCGGATGCATCTATTTCCCCGCTGACAAGCCAGCTAAGGCGAGCGGCGAGAAGAGCCATCTCAAGATTGCCCCCATTACGTGGCTGTTTGGCGCGATCATTTTTGTGTTCATTAACTCCTACGGCGTCATGGGCGCGAACATCTCGTTCATCATCACCGAGCGCGGCATGGGCACTGCTGCACTTACCGGAACTGCAATGGCAATTTTCCTTGTTGGCGGTATGTTTGGCGGCCTGATCTTCAACCCCTTTGAGAAGAAGCTCCGTGAGTATGTTCTCTGCTGCGGCTTCATCGCTCTGGTCATTGGTTTCCTGATCATCTACTTTGCCCAGTCTCTCGTCATTCTCTTCATCGGGGCTTTTGTGGTCGGTACCTCTATTGGCTTTGAAATGCCCGGCACTCTGCTCTATGCGACCAATTACAACACGGTTGAAGCCTCCACGGCGGGCTGCGCTGTCATCCACATGGCAGGCCAGCTCGGCACGGTTTGCTCCGCGCTGTTCTATACCCCGGTCGCCGGACTCATCAAACCCAACGACACATCCTTCCGTTTCCTCTTTGCGGCGTGTGTCTGCACCGCTCTGGCACTTCTCGTTGCTCTGGCGGTCTCCATCACGAAGAAGAAAAGAGCGGCATAAATCCGGCGTTCACAGGATTTTCTCGAAAGCGTAATCACCATACCGCCGTTTCGGGCGGTATGGTGATTGAGCAGAATTGATAGTTATTTATTTCACCAATGCAAGAAAGCTTGAGGAGTTAAATATGGATAAACCGACAAAGACGAGGACCATCATCGGGATCATCGTTCTGATTTTTGCCAACACTGCTGCCGGCGGTGCGGAATGGTGTTCCTCCGCGCTGGCTGATATAGCGAACGTGTTTCCTGATGTTCCTTACAGTATTATCACTTTTGTAAATAACATCCCCAACCTCTGCGCAGTTGTCTTTACGATCGTCGCAGGCGTTCTTGTAAACAGAAAGATTACCCTGCGCAACATGCTTCTGATTGGTATTGGCTTCCACTGTGTTGGCGGTGTTCTTCCTGCCTTGTTTGGCGATACCAGCATGGCTATGATGTTTCTCGGCCGCTTTGCCTTTGGTATCGGATATGGTCTTATGCAGGGCATTGGCATCTCCATGAGTCTCAAGCTCGTGGAGGACAGCAGATTCAGAAGCCATGCCATGGGCTGGGCGGTCGCTGCTCAGTATGCAATGAATATGATTGCACAGGTCGCCGTGGGTCATCTCTGCGCGATCAAATGGAATTACAGTTTCTTCGTCTATCTTTGGAGCGCCATCCCGTTCCTTATTGTTCTTTTCCTTTGCCCTAAGTTTGAGCTTGATAGAAATGACACGTCTACCACCGGAGGAAAACTTGAGGAAATGGCGAAATCGGGTTCCTTGGTTCGTGCTATAAAGAAGCTGCCGCCGATCGTGTGGGCCTTTTCCGCTATTGCGATCGGGTATATGCTTTGCTATTATCCCATGTTTCTTGTTATCTCCAAGATCGTTGTCGGACGCGGCATCGGCAATTCTGTCACGGTCGGCAATGCGATGGTTTTTTACTCAGTTGCAACGATCGCCGGCGGTATTGTTTTCGGGTTTGCCGAAAAGCTTCTTAAGAATAAGACGATGTTTGTCATGCTTGCCGTTACCGGCGTTACGATGCTCGGCTTGTATTTCTCTCGTAGCTTTGCATCGGTTGCTGCTTGGCTGGTCGTCAGCGGTGTGTTCTCCACCGGTATTATCCCTGCCTGCATCAGCGCGTTTAGTGAGAGCGTGGAAGAGGAGAACAAGTTCCTTGCGACTTCCATTGCCGAATCCGGTGTCAATATCGGCGCGTTCCTCGGCACTCCGTATATTGCGCTTATCGAGGCCTTTGGCGGCAGTGCTGACACTGCCATGTTCATTTCGCCGATTATTATGCTGATTCTCGGCTTTGTTACACTTCGGTTTTGCAAAAAAGACGCCAAAACGTAAGCCGTTCCGGCAATTTGCGCTCCGTCTGTTCGCGCAGCCTTGAATGAATCGACAACGCTGCGAACATTCTCACTCAGCAGGTCGAGTGTTCGCGTCACATCACTGGCTCCAAAGCGCCCTGCGGTCGTCTTGACCGCAGGGCGTTTTTGCGTTCCATGCTTGACGCAGTGATCGAGGCGCAGTATAATAAGTAAGACATACGCAGTATCCGCAGAGCCGTCCGGGACGGCATTTTTGTGCTCTTCGGATTAGATTACTCTAACTTTTGCGCGATATCAGGAGGCACGGTGCAATGGCCACAGCAAAGAAACTCGAATTTCAGGCAGAACGCAAGGCGGCTGCATGGCAAGGCGGGAAACCGCAGCCGGCGCCGCTTCCGGCCGATGTGCACGCAGCTGCCTGCCTTGTCGATTCAGACGGGGAAGCGGCACGGACGGCTTACCCGGTTTTCCCGGGAATCGAGATCGCCTATCACGACGTCCATGCGGCAAGCGCCGCCACGCAGCGCGCGTGTGCGGCCGGCTGTCTCGAGATCCATCACTGCCGCGAGGGGCGCATCGCTTACCCATATGGCGATGCCTGCTTTTTTCTCGCGCCGGGCGATCTGGCGATCGTGCAGCGCGCGGCAGAAGCAGTCCCGGTGCGCTTTCCGACCGGGCACTACCACGGCATCACGGTGACGATCGACTCGGCGCGCGCGCCGGACTGCCTGTCGTGCTTTCTGGAGGATGTCGAGGTGCGGCCGAGTGCGCTCATCGAAAAGTTCTGTGCGGACGGTGCCTGCTTTGTCACGCGCTCGTCGTCGGGCGTGGCGCACATTTTCTCTGAGCTCTACTCCGTGCCGGAGGGCATCCGCAAGGGCTATTTCAAGGTGAAGATTCTGGAGCTGCTGCTGTTTTTGAGTGCGTTTCCCATTCAGGCGGCGCAGCCGCAGCACGGTTATTCTCTGTCGCAGGTGCAGCTCGCCGAGCAGATCGGCGCGTACCTGCTGGAGAACACGGAGCGGCGGTTGACGGTTGCGGAGCTCTCGCGGCACTTCGGTGCTTCGGCCACACTGATCAACAGCAGCTTCCGCGGCGTGTACGGCATGTCGCCGGCGGCGTTTTTGCGCGCGCAGAAAATGCACGGCGCTGCCAGACTTTTGCGCCGGACTGACCGCACGGTGCTGGATATTGCCGGGCAATTCGGGTATGATAACGGCAGCAAGTTCGCCAAAGCATTCCGGGATGTCATCGGTGTCTCACCCAATGCCTACCGCAGCGGCATCGACTGCGACAGCTGCGCGCCGGAGGCACCCATGCTCTGACGGCGGGAAGCATATTTTCATTTTGGAGCCATGTTCCGATGAATTGGAGCGGATGCCGGGGGTGATGTGCTGTATCCTAACGTCAGACAGAACAAAGCGCGTAACTTTTCACATGTAGGTTAGACCACTTTAACCATCGGCCGCGCAGAATTGCTCACTGCGCGAAAACCGGTAAACGACCACAGACGAGGAGGCAAGCCATGTCGGAGGAAAACGTTGTACGGCTCTGTGCACCGACGCTGGCCGGGATCAAGACCGGCAGCCTGTTCCCGTGCCCTTATGAATGCCGGGAGACTCTGCTCACGGAGATCCGCCGATACAATCAGGTGCTCGTCCCGAAGGGGCTCTGCCTCCTGCCGCTGCGGTTTACGGAAAAGAGCGCGCTGCTGTATCTGTACCGACCGTGCGATCTGGAGCGGGATCTGCAGGACCGGCTGGCAACGGAGATCCTGCAGCATGCGGGCTATGCCTGCACCGGCAGCGAGCAGTGTCTGATGCAGCTCATTGAGCGGCTGCGTGCATACGATGAATTCCCGCATGAGATCGGCCTGTTTCTGAGCTATCCGCCGGAGGACGTCAAGGGATTCATCGAGCACCACGCGGCGGATTTCAAGTACGCCGGCCTCTGGAAGGTGTACGGCGACGAGCAGCGGGCGCGCGATCTCTTTGCAAAATACCGGCGCTGCACGGAGATTTACTGTGAACGTCTGCACGCGGGCTTGAGCATTGCGCAGCTCGCCGTGAACGTGCAGCGACCGAATACAGCACAAAAGGAAAGGATGTTACCATCATGAAAAAAGCAGCAGTCATCTATTGGAGCGGCACCGGCAACACCGAGGCCATGGCCAACGCCGTGCTCGATGGCATGAAAAATGCCGGAGCGGACGCGGTGCTTCTGACCGCCTCTGATGTGGACGCTTCCGCCGTCGGCGGATATGACGCCGTGGCGCTCGGCTGCCCGGCCATGGGCTCCGAGGTTCTGGAGGACATGGAGTTCGAGCCGATGTTCGAAGGCTGCAAGTCCGCCCTGAAGGGCAAACGTGTCGCCCTGTTCGGCTCCTACGGCTGGGGCGGCGGCGAGTGGATGCAAAACTGGGAGCGCGATTGCCGCAGCTCCGGTATCCAGCTTGCGTGCGACAGCGTGATCTGCAACGACGCGCCCGATGATGCGGCCCTTGCGGCCTGTCAGGCGCTGGGCAAGGCGCTCGTCGACTGATTTCTTTCGATCGTACCCGGATCCCCCTCCGGTTACCGATACCAACAACAGGCATCAAGCCATATCACCTCTCTTCTCTTCCCCCATTCCCTGCAGCAGTGTGACACCACGCATATTGCCTGTGCGTGACTGCTGCTCCCCAGCAAAAAAATCGTCCGCCGAATTCCCCTTCCGGCGGACGATTTTTTTGTATAGCGAAAACCACTCGCTAGGCGAGTGGTTCCAAAGAAGCCTTGTGGCGATGATGAAGACAAAAAACTCCTTTTGCTTTAGAATGAGCGTGCGGTCTGCCAACTGCACAAAAAGCAAAAGGAGGTCATTACATGAATGACATGAATAGTTTATCGCATACGAGCTGGAATTGCAAATATCACATAGTATTTGCACCGAAATATCGCAGGAAAGTGTTTTACGGAGAGAAGCGGCGGGAAATCGGAGAAATATTGCGAACGTTATGCATGTGGAAGAAGGTCAAGATAGTAGAAGCAGAAGTCTGTGTAGACCATGTGCATATGATTAGCGCCTATTAGGAAAACACACTGTCAAAGGGGTTTGTAGCGGGGG
>ERZ832317.1394-NODE-1394-length-31033-cov-5.200142_pt1 | contig 31033 bp, 24 predicted proteins | sample MGYA00519695_ERZ832317 | MGnify/ENA primary metagenome ERZ832317 (study PRJEB31850, sample SAMEA3708726) | human gut metagenome | biome: human gut; feature: human-associated habitat; material: faeces | place: China | collected 2014 ...
GATTGCGGAAATAATAGAACTTCTTCCGGTTCTCGCTGTGCTTGGAGATGACGGAGCAGCTGTCCATTTCCGACCCCGTTCCCGCCATCGTGAGCACGCAGCCGACGGGAATCCAGCGGCAGGTCATTTCCCCGAAATTATTGAAATAATACTCCCACGGGTCATGTTCGCAGTACGCGGAGCCTGCCACCGCCTTGCAATAGTCGCAAACGGAACCGCCGCCGACGGCAAGAATAAAATCCACCGCTTCTTTCCTTGCGAGCGCCACGCCCTCCATCACCTTTTCGATGGTGGGATTGGGCATGACGCCCGACAGTTCGACCGTCTGCTTGCCCGCTTTGCGCAGCTCCGCCAGCACCGCATCGTAAATGCCGTTCTTACGGATGGAACCGCTGCCGTACACCAGCATTACTTTTTCTCCGTACTTGCCTAACTCCTTGCTCAAATTATCCAATGAGTTTTCCCCGAAATACAGTTTCGTAGGATTGTAAAAAGTGAAATTGCCTAACATATCAATTTGTTTTTAAGTTATTACTTGTCGTTAATATTCTTGATGAACCGTGCCGGAACGCCGCCCACAACGGTATTGGCCGCTACGTCTTTCGTAACGACCGCGCCTGCCGCAACAACGGCATTGTCACCGATGGTCACGCCTTGCAGTATGGTGGCGTTCGAGCCGACCCACACATTCCTGCCTAATACGATAGGTGCAGGATAGGTGGACTTTCGTTCTTCTGGTGCAAGACCGTGGTTGAGCGTGGCAAAGACCACATTATGACCTATCTGGCATCCGTCGCCTATCATGACTCCACCGTGGTCTTGAAAATGACAGCAGGCGTTGATAAACACGTCTTCGCCCACGGTGATGTTTTTACCGAAATCCGCATAGAGGGGTGGAAAAACGCGCAACGATTGCGGAACTTCATAGCCGAACAACTCGGACAACAGCCCGCGCACTTCATCCGGCGTATGATAAGCCGCATTCAGGCGGAACGTGACGCGACGGGCCTCGTTACTCATCTCGTCCATGAAACGGTGGATTTCCTCCGTATCAAGAGGCTTCCGTGTCTTTACGTATGTCTTGAAATCTTCTATCGTCATATATTTATTGTCTTTCGAATTTTACTGCTATATCTCCTCCGATATTCAGAGCTTCGATACCGTCACCATCGATACGACCTATTTTGATAAGGTCATCGCTATGCGACCAGCTCTTGCAGAAAATCGCCACGTTGCCCCACGGCGCATAAATCGTGATGTCGCCGGGCGTGGGCGCACAGCCACGTGTCACGCCTTCGGTGGTCAGAGCCGGATCGGGATAAAATATTTTCTCGGTCGTGTTGTTGTAATCGTTCAGTGTAACCTCCAACGGCAGACGGGAAAGGAAATCCCTGCCGGCCGCATTGTCTTCCATCGTGGCGGTAATCGTGCGGTCGCCAACTGAAATCTTCATTTTCAGAGATGTTTCGTCCGGTGTTTCCGATTCTTCACGGCTCGCTCCGATTTCTTCGAGCCATGCAGGAACACGTGTCGCCATTTGCGAAAGCCCCGAAGATGTCAGCAACAGGGTCCGGTCGATTACCGTCGCTTCCGGGCATAGGCTGCGTGCTTCACTTACCGATGTGGAGATACCGCTGCTGCCGCTGGTAGCGAACAGGGCAATCCGTTTTCCGGCAAGTTTTGCTGCGTGTTCGTGCAGGAATGTCTGCATCGGTGTCGCCATGCTGCTGTACCAGATGGGATAACCGACGAATACGATGTCGTAATCGTCAAAACTCTCCATCGAGGTTTTGACAGGCGGATAATTGCCCTGACGGATGGCAGCCAGTTCTTCTTGCGACCGTTCCAACATGGAGTTGTAATCATTGTCGTATGCCGTTTCCGGCTCCACTTCAAGCATGTCGCAGTCGAGTGTCGTCTGAATCAGTTGCGCCACACGTTCGGTATTGTTCGTGCGGGAAGCATAGAGAACAAGGTAACGACCGTTCCCGCCGGGGGCAGGCATGTCGGGATTATCACCGGAATCATCACCGCCACCCGGATTTTCCGGCTGTTCGGGCTGTTCAGGAGTGAACGGTTCGCCAGAACCGCCTCCGCAAGCTGCCATAGACAAGGCGGCAAACAATAAAAACGGAATCAATAAAATCTTTTTCATAATTTATATTCTTTCATTCGTTAATCTGGCTTTTTGCTATCATGTCCCGCATTATCTCCATTTCATTATCTTCCAATCGGAAATCTATGGGTTGAATTTCATTCTTCCATTTTTCGCCTTGGCAATTCGAGCAAGCTCGATTGCCCTCGGCTTGACAAAATGGTTCGTTTTTCTGTTCCGGATAGATTCCGTCCTGCACGAGAAAACATCTTACCACATTTTCGGCAGAGGTATGATAACGGTCTGCGATGAAGCATACTACTTCGTCTTCGAACAATTCCGCAGGAATGTCAATTCGCTCATTCTTCATTTAGTTTAAACTTCACTTCGTTCGTTTACAATCACTCCCGCCTCGGCATAGCTCAAACAAAGTTTGGCTCTGCTCTCGGCTTAACCGTTTATTTCTTTTGATGATGCAAAGTTACCGGGTTGTACGATGACGGACTTACCGATAAGTGGGTGACTTGTACCATTTTTACTGAATTTGAAACGCCCTATATTCGGCTATGTGATTGAAATGATGTATCTTTGCATTTGTATGAAAGGAGCTATATAGGATGTTATGAACAAAATTCTGAAGGTCAGAAACGTGGGCGATTACAGCCGGTGGGTAGGCCATACCGACCGACATCCGTTGGTCAGTGTCATTGACTACGCGAAAGTGTCCCCTGTACGTCATAGCCTGAACAATTACAGCATCTATGGTATTTTCTTTCATGACGAAGCAGAAATAGACCTGGCATACGGTTGCGGAAAGTACGACTACAAGAAGGGAACGGTCATTTGCGTCGCCCCCGGACAAATCGGCGGAAAAGAGGACAACGGCGAACGGGTGATGCTAACGGGCTGGGCGTTGCTGTTCCATCCCGACTTGTTGCACGGCACCACATTGGAAAAGGCGATAAAGAATTATTCCTTTTTCGATTACCGTGTCAATGAAGCCCTGCACATGACCGACGAAGAACACGGCATCCTGACATCACTGATGCGCCAGATAAGGGATGAACTCCGGAAAAGGCACGATGAACTTCAAGATTCCATCATTGTGGGCTATATCGAGTTGGTTCTGAACTTCTGCCAGCGTTTCTATAACCGCCAGTTCATCACCCGGAAATTTGATAATTCGGATATGTTGATGAAATTCGACCGTTTATTGCACGATTACTTTGACGGGAACATGCAACTGACACTCGGCTTGCCGACGGTGCAGTTTTGCGCCGACAAATTGTGCATGTCGTCCAACTATTTCGGGGATATGATAAAAAAGACAACCGGCGATACTGCAAGCAATTATATCCGTCAATATATCATCCAACGGGCAAAAAACGAACTTGCCACCGGTGAAAGCATTGCACGGGTAGCATACGGATTAGGCTTCGAATATCCCCAGCATCTAAGCCGGATGTTCAAGAAACTGACAGGAATGACACCATCGGATTATTACGAAAGTCTGCGAAGATAGATCTTACTCTTTATAATTTTTATATCTGCATGGAGTATAAAGCACATTTTAGTTTACTTTGTTTTTTCCTATACGTACCCGAATTAAAGTAAACCTAAATCTGTTTGTAATCCGCTTATATGCAGATATGGAAACAGTCCCATTTTATACCACCTAAAATGCCATGATTTACATTGGGCTAATCGAACAATCCGTTTACCAGATTGACGGCATCATCCTTTTTCTGATTGATGATTTTGGCGTACACCTGCGTCATTTTCACATCGGCATGACCAAGTAGCTTCGAAGTGGTATATAAATCCGCTCCGAGCGTCAGCATCATCGTCGCAAAAGTGTGCCTCGCCGTGTGAAAAGTGAACCGCTTGTCGATTCCCGCAGCTTTCGCCCACGGCTTGATGAGTATATTCATCATCGACGGACTCGGCAAATCGAACACATGGTCATCTGTCGTCTTGTCTCCCCGTTCCGGCATCCATTTCAACGCTTCGGGGGAAAGAGGAAGGTAAATCGGCTCTTTGGTCTTTTGCATAGACACAGCCAAACGGTATTGCCCTCTATCGATGAATATGTCTTTCCACCTCAATTCCACAATATCGCTCACGCGCAATCCGCAGAAACACGAGAACAAATACGCGGCCTTTACAGCCTCATTATTCATCGGAGTGGCAATCAACGCCCGGACTTCCTCGATGGTCATATATGACCGTTTGCTCTCCGGCAGGCGAATCTTATCCGAATTATTGATTTTGGTAAACGGATTGACTTTGATAATCTCCGCACGAACGGCAGCGTTCAAAGCCCCGTTCAGGATACGATAGTAGGTGTGGAGCGTAAAGTTCGACACCCGCTTTCCTTTGGGACGGTATTCCGTCATCAGATAGTCGAGGTAGTCTTGGCAGAATGCTTTGTCGATTCGATCCATCGTCATCCGTTCTCCTGCATAATCTTTCAGGATGCGAATGGTAACTGCAATTTGATTTCCGTCTTTTTTGCCCCGCTTTGCCTGATTCTCCTTATACGTATTCATCCAATCGAGCAAGAATACCTTTTCCCTGTTCTCGATACCTGCTTCCCCATTAGTCAGTTCGATGATTCGTTTTGATTTAATTGCATTGGCTGCATCCATCGTGGCTTGATTCCGCTTCCGGGCATTATTGTCTGTTTCCGGGATGATATACATTTTGAGGTACTCGTATGTCCGCTTTCCATCGCGGTAAATATCCAGATACAGACTCTTGCTTCCGTCGCTCAACGGCTTCATCCGAAGATGGATGGGTTCTTTGACTTTCGTCGGCTTCTTTACTCGTGGCATATTCAATTCCTTTATTCGTTATTTCTGTTGCAAAGGTAAGAATAATAATCCGAATTGAGGAACAAATAAGAAACAAAAATGTACCGAATAAGAACCAATCAACTGAAAACAATGAAAGCAACTGAAAAGAAATATATGCACTTAAATACTTATAAAACAGCGTATTTATTTTTTTTACTTGTTTGGTTCTTATTTTCTTTTTGTGGGTTTATTCTATAAATCTAGAAAATTTCAAGTACAACAAGGTGGAGCGTAAACGCTCACGTACGTATGGGCTTTACTCTGTTTGTTGTGCACGGTTATTCCAGAACCTCGAAAGGCAAACAAAAGTTCTGTCCCTCGTTTTTTATGTGCCTTATTAAAATAAATTTTGAGCCGAGGGACACGGTATATAAAACGATAAGATGATTATGAAAAAGTTGATAATGGTTGTCTTTGTGTTGTTCTGCGTTATGGAATACAGCCTTGCAAATTATCATGAAAACCAAAATGAAATCCGTTGTGAGGAGATTTTATCAGCCGGTATGCCTTGTCCAGAATGCGGTGGAGCAGGTAAATTTCACAGGCAAGTGGCTTGTAATGCCTGCAATGGGGGGGGAGGGTATTATATGGAATCGGTGCCCTGTGGAGCGTGCAGCAATGGGTTGATTTATGATGCGGCTTCGAAAGGAATGGTTTCCTGTCAGCGATGTAAGGGTACTGGATATGTTGACGAGAGACGATCCTGCGGTTATTGTCATGGTTCCGGCAAGCGAGTTGAGCAAGTCGTTTGCGATATATGCAAAGGAAAGGGAATCGTATTTGAATAGACAGACGAAGAGGTCGAATTTCGACCTCTTCGTTTTTCTGGTGCATTGTTGTCACAAACTTGCAGGGGTTATGCTACTGCACCTCAGCGCCGGAAGGGCATTCTTCCCGGAATCTTCGGCAGCTTCATCTTACCGCCGCCGGCGACCATCTTCATCATTTTGCGCGTGTCGTCGAACTGTTTCAGCAGGCGGTTTACGTCGGCCATCGTCGTGCCGCTGCCTTTGGCGATGCGTTCGCGGCGGCGCGCGTTGAGGATTTCGGGGCGCTCGCGTTCGGCGGGGGTCATCGAGCCGATGATCGCCTCGGTCTGCTTGAAGACGTCGTCCGAAATCTCGACGCCTTTGAGCGCCTTGCCCATGCCGGGGATCATCGAAGCGAGGTCTTTGAGGTTGCCCATCTTCTTGATCTGGTTGATCTGCGCCAGGAAATCGTTGAAGTTGAACTGATCCTTGACGAGCTTCTTTTTCAGTTTGCGCGCCTCGGCCTCGTCGAACTGCTCCTGTGCGCGCTCCACGAGCGACACCACGTCGCCCATGCCGAGAATGCGGTCGGCCATACGCTCGGGGTGGAAGACTTGCAGGGCGTCCATCTTTTCGCCGCTCGAAATGAATTTCAGCGGTTTGTCGACCACCGAACGGATCGAGATGGCGGCGCCGCCGCGCGTGTCGCCGTCGAGCTTGGTGAGCACCACGCCGTCGAAATCGAGCCGGTCGTTGAACTCCTTGGCCGTGTTCACGGCATCCTGGCCCGTCATGGCGTCGACCACGAAGAGCGTCTCGCCGGGATCGACGGCGGCCTTGATCGCCGTGATCTCCTGCATCATCGCCTCGTCGACGGCCAGACGGCCCGCCGTATCGACGATTACGACATTGCAGCCCTTCTGGCGGGCGTATTTGATCGCGTTCTGCGCGATCTCCACGGGGTGCGTGTTTCCCTCTTCGGTGTAGACCTCCACGCCGATCTGACCGCCCAGCACCTTCAATTGGTCGATGGCGGCCGGACGGTAGACGTCGCCGGCGACGAGCAGCACATGGCGCCCCTTCTTCTCTTTGAGGAAGGCGGCCAGCTTGCCCGAGAAGGTCGTCTTGCCCGAACCTTGCAGACCGGCGATCAGGATGACGGCCGGAGTGCCTTCCAAGCGGATGTCGGTGGCCGTGCCGCCCATGAGCTGCGCCAGCTCGTCGCGCACGATCTTGGTCATCATCTGCCCCGGCTTGACAGCCGTCAGCACGTTCTGACCCAGCGCTTTCTGCTTCACCTCGTCGGTGAACGACTTGGCGACCTTGTAGTTGACGTCGGCGTCGATCAGCGCGCGGCGGATCTCTTTGAGCGTCTCGGCGATGTTGATCTCTGTGATGCGGCCTTCGCCTTTGAGGATCTTGAACGACCGTTCGAGTTTATCTGTCAGGTTTTCAAACATGGTGTATGGCTTTTTACGGACCGGGAACGTCGGCGGGCCGGTATGGATCGCTCCGGCGGGACGGTACGGCGTTCGCGGCGGTTTTATCCCTGCAAAGATAGTACAAGCGGGGCATAGAAACAAATTTAGGCAGCTATATACGACTTTACACCTCATCGGTTTTCGAGCCGCCGCATCCGGTCTACCGCCGGAGTGTTCGCGGCGGAGGCCATTTCGTTCGGAGAAGCCCCTCCTCCGAGTGGGCGAAGAAAAAACGGACGGCGCCGAAAACCGGTGCCGTCCGCAGGAGCGGAGAAAAATTCACTTTCGTATTCCTTTTCTCGCCTCGGCATAGCTCGAACTGCGTTCGGCTTTGCGCTCGGCTTAACGAAATGGTTCATTTCTGCCCGTAGTAGGCGTCGGGGCCGTGTTTGCGCCGGAAATGTTTCTCGACGAGCAGGGGGTCGATGCCGGCCGTCGGGTTGAGCAGTTTGGTGATGAAGGCCATTTTGGCGACCTGTTCCAGTACCGTCGCGTTGTAGACCGCTTCGTGTGCGTCGCGGCCCCATGCGAAGGGACCGTGGTTCTTGACCAGTACGCCCGGCGTGTGGAGCGGGTCGAGGCTGCGGAACCGCTCGACGATCACGGCGCCCGTCTCGGCTTCGTAGTCGCCGTCGATCTGCGCGTGCGTCATATCGCCCGTACAGGGGACGGCGCGGTGGAAATAATCGGCATGGGTCGTTCCCAGCGAGGGGATGTCGAGTCCCGCCTGCGCCCATGCCGTAGCGTAGGTCGAGTGGGTGTGTACCACGCCGCCGATCCCCTCGAAGGCGCGGTAGAGCGCCAAGTGGGTCGGGGTGTCGGATGAAGGGCGGAGCGATCCTTCGACGACGTTGCCGTCGAGATCGACCACCACCATGTCTTCCGCTTTCAGGGCTTCGTACTCCACGCCGCTCGGCTTGATGACGACCCGTCCGCTCGCGCGGTCGATGGCCGAGACATTGCCCCACGTGAAGATAACCAGACCGTGACGTACCAAATCGAGGTTCGCTTCGAGAACCTCTTCTTTCAGATTTTCCAGCATCGTTTGCGTTTTATTCGGTCGTTTTCCCGCCTCGGCTTCGTCCGAACGAGTCGGGTTCGGCTCTCGGCGTAACGAAAACGTTTGTTTTTGTTTTCAGGATTATTCGTTTACTGTCCTTCCGGCACTGTGTTTTATGGCTCGTCTGCGATTTTACCCCGCAATCCGATTCCCGGTCGATCGACGATGCCGGCGGGGAAATCATCTGTTCCGTGCGGAGGTTGCAGCTCGTACCGTTTCTGCCGCCGGAGGCGAACTGCCGGTGCGTTGCGCGGAAGTGCGGCAGACGTATTATTTCTTGTTCTTGTAGGCTGCGACGGCTTCCAGATAGGCTTCGGCCTTGTCGGGACAGTCGGTCGAAACGTAGGTGATGCCGTGGCGCGCCGCCCAGTCGATCAGTTCGCAGTCGTTGACCATCCAAAGCGTGGTGGCGATGCCGAGACGGTTGGCTTCGTCGACCAGTTCGGGACGGTTCATCAGGACGTTGAGCTGGTAGGAGAGACCTCCGTATCCCCGCTTTTTCGCTTCGGCGGGACTCATGGCCGCCATGTCGCTGCTGACGTAGACGACGACGGCGTCGGGTTGCAGGCGGAGCACTTCGTCGCAGGCGTGCCGGCTGAACGAGATGAATTCGATCTGCGGCACGAGCCGCATTTCGCGCGCCAGACGGAGGATCGCCTCCACGACCTGCGTCTCGCGTTGCGGCGTCGCGTGTTTCTTGATTTCGAGGATCAGTTTGGTCGACGGGTCTTTCTGTCCCTGTGCGAAGAACTCCCGGAGGGTGGGGATTTCGAGGCCGCCCGGCAACTTCACTGCGCGGATTTCGGCGAAGCGGTTCTTCTGCGCATGAAGTTTCGTGTCGAGAATCTTCGGCCCGTGATAGACGATCAGCGAGTCGTCGGCCGTCATGTTGACGTCGAACTCCACGCCGTAGACTCCCAGCTTCTGGGCGTTGCGCAGGCTCGATACGGTATTTTCCCACGATCCTTCTGCGGCATGGAATCCGCGGTGTGCGACCACTTGGGGCTGGGCGGCGAGCATCAGCGTGCCCGCGGCGAATCCGATTGTCAAAAATAATTTTTTCATACGGTTGCGTTTATTCGGTCTTTTACGTTCGGTCGAAAACGGACCTTATCCGGTCGGAATCCGTGTCCGTTTTTCGGCGGATGGCCGGATTCGGTACGAATCGTGTCACAAATATATACATATTTTCGTTTCGTTAAACAGGTATTTTCTTTTTGGATGATAAATTTTGTTTATAGTGATAATTTTCTTCGGTTTTGGATGCGGATGTCGTCTAAACGAAAGAGATCGCAGACTGTTGCAAGGAAGTCCGCTGCGGTTGTCCGGATTATCCGGATCGTCGGTCGGGGAGGAGCTGCGCTTCGGACTGGGGCTGTCGGGGGGGCTTCGCGTGAATTGGATTCCGCGTCCGGTACGTTTTGCGAAAGGCATGTTTTCGTTCGGACGTGCTGTGCCTCGGCGGAGTTCGAATAAATTTGGTTCTGCCCTCGGCTTGCACTATCTTTGTCGGGGAATTGAAAAGATGAGATCATGCTGAGTATTGCCGAACGCCGTAAGTATATTCTCGATTCGCTGAATCGTCACGGATTCGTTCGTGTGGCCGATATGGCCGCCGAGATGAACGTGACCAAGGCGACCGTCCGCAAGGATATGGAGTTTTTGGAGAGCAGGAACCTGCTCTACCGCACGCACGGCAGCGCCAGTCCGGTCAATCCGTTGGTGCAGGATGTCAGCGTGCATGTCAAGAGCGCCGTCAACAGCGAAATCAAACAGAAGATCGCCGTGGAGGCGGCCGGGCTGATTTGTCCCGACGATTCGGTCTTCATCGCTTCGGGGTCGACCGTCTATGCCTTTGCCGAACGGATACGGCCGGTCGGGCATCTCAATGTAGTGACGCCGTCGCTGCGCGTGGCGATGCTGATGAACGAGTCGGAGGAGACGACGGTGACCGTGCTCGGAGGCGTGCTCTACAAGAAGTCGCTGTCGGTGCGGGGCGAATATGCGGCGCAGGGATTCGAGAATGTGATCTGTTCGAAACTCTTCTTCGGCGCGGACGGCATCGATTCCAATTTCGGCATCACCTGCGCCACGGCCGAGGAGGCCGCGCTGACGCAGAAGATGATGCGGGCCTCGGCCAAGAGCGTCGTGCTGGCCGACTCGTCGAAATTCGGGCGGCGCGGTTTCGGTCGGATATGTTCGATGGAGCGGATCGACTGCATCGTTACCGACGACGGTATTTCGGAGCAGTACCGCAGGCTGATCGAGGAGGCCGGAGTCGATCTGATCGTCGTGAAACGCTGAGGGATTTGCCGGCGACCGAGCGGGCGTACGGGTGCCGTGGTAAATAAAAATGGCCGGAATTCTTCAAAAGATTCCGGCCATTTTTATTTACTGGAAACGGGTTACTCTTTTACACAGCGGACGGGTATTCCGCCTGCGATGAAACTCTTTCCGGGATTGGTGAACGAAATCGAATACGATGCGGCGGTAGCCATCATTTTATAGTATCCCATTTGGAGAATATTGGCCCGGTTCTCCGACGCCGTGGCGCTTGCGGCTTTGGCGTAGGTTCCTACCTGTTTGAGCATGCCGCTCACATCGCGCCAGCCGGAGCAGGGATAGAACGCTTCGTTCAGCGTGACGCCGAAGGAGCCTGCGGACGACGTTACGTCGGCTTTGGCGAACCCTCCCCATGCCTCGGCGCTGTCGACGGGGACTTTATACCCTGCCGGACACGGATCGTAGACTGATTTCCGACCGGAGACGGCACCCCACAGATCGCTGAAATTGCTCAGATCGCTGTTGAACCACGTGGAAACCCCACTGTTACCTACGGAAGCTACATATTTGATAAAAGTTGTCGGATGTTGCACGGCGTATGCGACGCAGTCGATAATGGTGTTGTCGTCGTTGCCGATTACGTCGAATGCGTAGGCCGTCTGGTCGATCGTATTCTTCTCGTAGGCGGCCGTTTGAGTTCCGAAGGCCGCGGTTTCGCTGGCGCCGCCTATCGGGGCGTCTTTGCCGGTGTCTTTCGCCCCGACGAACGGGTCTTTGCGTCCCCATTGGTAGTAAAGACCGTAGGAGGAGACGTCGCCCGGAGTGACGGAGGTGGCGCCGAGGTTGCGGTCGAGGATCGTGCAGCCTGCGGCGGCTTCCTTCTCGGCCGGCGCGTCGGTACGCCAGATATGCCAGCTCCATGCGACCTGCCGGTTGACGAGGGCGGCTATCACGGCGTTGCCCTTGGCGGCGCCTGCCGTGAAATAGACATAGCCGTCGACACCGTCGACAGCCGAGCCGTCACCCTTGACGGCCTTGAATTTGTAGTTGCCGGGGACGCTGACGATGAAACAGTTGGCTGCCGCTCCCAGGTCGACGGCGCCGGGCAGTTCATCGAAGCCGACGTTCGACACCACTCCCGTTTCGTCCTGCCACAGCCAGTCGCAGGCGGCTTCGGCAGTCGACTGCGGGGTGAAGGCAAGGGTCGGGTATTCGTAAATCTTGCTGCGCAGCAGCGTTTTCGGGGTGTCTTTGCTGACGACCTGCGTCATCACGCTGCCGTCGTCGGCGACGAAATCGATCGTGTAGCCTTTGGCGTAGGTTCGGGGCGGAACGACCAGGTAGAATGTCTGGGGCGTGGCCGAGAGTCGTACGCCGCAGGTGAGCGAGACCTCTTCGACTGTCGATTCCGAAAAGTCGGCCTCCATGTAGGCATCGCCCGAGATGTCGAGCCGGAAGTCGCCTGCGACGGGTTCGCCGTCATTTCCGCGAAACCGGATCGCGGCCAGCGTCCGACTGCCCGTGAGCGAGAATTTGAGGATGGGAAAAATATTCTTGAAAGAGAGCCGTACCTGTTCGGAGCCCGAATCGGGCGTTTTGGCGATCATCATGCCCAGATCCTTGAACTGGAAGGGGTGGCTTTGCTGTTCGGGCAGCGTCATCCGGATGTGGGTGCGGCCGATCTGCCATGCGTCCGTGCTGACGCTGCGGTAGGGATAGACGGCGACGTAGGTATCCGAGGCGAGCGGCGTGACCGCGCTGGTGCCGGTGAAGGTCGCCGTGGTGTTGTCGATCGATTCTGCGCTTTTGACCACGTAGAATTCGGGCGTGACGAACTGGACGGAGGGTTGCAGACCTTGTGTGACGCTGTCGGCGAGTTCCTGCACCCGCCGATCGAAGGCGCCGGTCATGTAGAGGGCTACGGCGTCGTAAAGATCCCATTTAACGAGGCTCGAATTTTTCCCCCCCCCTCCGGCTTCTTCGTCGAGGTGCGTGCGGGATTCGGGCGTCGAAGCGTCGATCGTACCCAGGAGGGTCATCGCCGATTGCGGAGCGGTCGGCGGAAGTTGTGCCGAGGGTTCGTTGTCTTTCTGACAAGAGGCGAGGATCAATCCTGCCGCTGCCAATGCGAGGTAGGTTTTTCTCATGGTTTCGTGCGGTTGCGGGTTATCCCCAGATCTCTTTTTCGATGTCGTACTCTTCGTTGTCGCTCTCTCCGGCCCAGGAGCCTTCGAATCCCCGTTCCACGGCGACGTCCGTCGCCTCGATTCGTGGAAGCACATAGACGGCTTTCTCTTTTTCGTGTTTCATAGAATGTAATTTAAGGAGTGGATAATATAAATATAAAGGAGTGGTCGGGCGCAGAGTCCCGTTGTTCGGCAGGGTCGGCATGGCGGCGCGATTGAGGGTTATTCGTCGAACGGCAGGCGGATTCCTGCCGGTTCATTTACAAATTTACGGAAAAAATTCGAGAATATTCCGATCGGTCGCTGAAAAGTCTGTATTTTTCGGAATACGGTTCGTCCCGACGCCCGTGGAACGGAACGGACGGCAGGTCAGAGCAATCCCGCTTCGTAGTAGCGGACGATCTGTTCGAGCAGGCGGTCGTCCCCTTCGGCGTCGTACTCCGATTTGAGGTCCTGCCCGAAGACGCGCGACAAGGTCTGCCAGAATCCGGCCACGAATCCGCCGCGGAATTCCCGCAGTACTTCGTAGGCGGTGTAGTCCGTCTCGCGGTCGATGAGTTTGAGCAGTACTTTGCCTTGCGTGCGGGTCATGTGTTTGACGACGGGCGTGTACTCCTCCTTGATTTGGCGATAGACGCCCCTGATGTAGGCTTTTTGCGCCTTTTTGGTCGGTAGGCGTTGCAGCTCGGCCTCCATTTCGGTCATGCGCGCCCTGGCGATCTTTGCGACGGGATAGACTTTTTTGACGGCCGCGACCAGTTTGCGGTAGCGGCGCAGGTCGGCTCCGCGGGCGAAGACCCACACCGGGCGAATGCGGACGTGGGGAATCGTATCGCCCGCGACGACCTGCCACTCCTGACAGGCGACGCCCGGAGGCTGTTGCGCTCCGATCCGGAGTGCCGGGAGTATCGCCGCCAGCAGAAAGAGAAGGTACTTTTTCATAGGCCCCGAAAAATTTCTACCTTTGCAAATGTAACGATTTTTTGGTTTAACGAAATAACGAAACGGAATAATGGAACTGAAAAAGGGATTGTCGTCCCAGAGCTCGGTGACGGTATCGGCCGGAAATACGGCCGCTGTGATGGGTTCGGGCGATCTGGATGTTTTCGCCACGCCGGCGATGGTGGCGTTGATGGAGAATGCCGCGATGAAGGCCGTCGCCGATGCGCTGCCGGAAGGCTCGACGACCGTGGGGGCCGAGATGAACGTGACGCACATCAAGCCTTCGGGGCTCGGCGCCGAGATCGTGGCGACGGCGGTGCTGACCGGAGTGGAAGGGCGCAAGCTGACCTTCAACGTCGGTGCCCGCGACGCCGAAGGAATGATCGGCGAGGGCATCCACATTCGTTATGCGGTCGATCGGCGCCGGTTCATGGAGAAGGTAGGGAAGTAGTGCGAAGCGTACCGCTTGGCCGGATGATTTCCGGCGCTTTTACTCTCAGCCGGCAGATCGGTCAGGTTCGATCGGAAATGAATAAATGCGGATAAACAAGAATTCGTTTATCCGCATTTTTGTTGAGCTATCGGGACTCGAACCCAAAATTTCAGAACCAAAATCTGACGTGTTACCATTACACCATAGCTCAATCCGTCGCTCGAAAGCTGTGCAAAGGTATAGTAAAGATTTCAATATTGCAAAATTTTTTTGTCCGACATCGCGTGTCGCCTGCGAATCGATTGCGCCGGCAGCCGTCGGGAGAATCCGTTCGAGAAGCAGGGGGCGTGTGGCGGGCTGTTTGGCCTGAGGTTTCATGCAGGCGGCCGCATCCCCGAAAGGTGCGGCCGTGCGGTTTCGTATGCGCCGGTTTATTCGGACAGTTTGTCCCGAATACGCTCGGCGGTGCGGTCGACGGTCTCTTGTACGGCGTCGGTCGTCCGGCGCAGCCCCGCCTTGGCCGACCGTTTGATTCGTGCGGCCTTTTCGTTTCCGCAGCGGGTCGCCCGGTCGATTTTGTCCGACAGCAGATTCATCGTCTCTTTCGCCTCTTCGGCCATTCGGTCGATGCCGGCGTTGATCTTTTCCTTGTTCATTGCGAGGAGTGTTTTTTTGAGGAACGTGCCAGAAGCGATGCGATCCAGAGCAGGACGACGGCGCCGACGACCGATGCGATCAGGCTGCCCAGCGTCCCGACGGCGACCAGCCCCAGCAGCGACAGAATCCAGCCGCCCAGAATACCGCCGACGATGCCGACGATCAGATTGACGACGAGCCCCGAACCGTGTCCTTTGACCAGAAGATTGGCCAGCCAGCCGGCGACGAGCCCGATAAGCAGATACCAGAGAAAATACATAGTACGAAAATGATTGGTTTCGTAGACCGATTGCAAAAAACGTTCCGTTTCCAACCTCCGGTTTCTCGCCTCATACCGACGGAGCTTTCCTTCGGCGGTGCGCAGAATGCCGGAGCGGAGATTTATCGTGCGGCGCGGCGGACGGAAGGCGGATTTTCGGCGGCTACCGACTGTTTTTCAACTGCGTCAGCGCCTTCGCCAACTGGTCGGGGCAGGAGGTGCCCCTGCCGCCGCAGTCGATGCCGCTCAGGCGGGCGATCGCTTCGTCCACCTCCATGCCGGCGATCAGTGCGGCGATGCCCTGCGAGTTGCCGTGGCAGCCGCCGATAAATTGCACGCGCTTGACACGATCGTTTTCAACGGTGACGTCGAGCAGTTTCGAGCAGGTTCCGCATGTTGTGTAGACGAGGTTTTTCTCCATGATTCGACTCTTTGCAGGGGTTTGTCGCCCGCAAAGATAGCGCTTTTCGCTGAAAATCGTCCGTCCGTTTTACTATCGCTTGTAATAGGAGGCGTCCAGACCGAGCGTGAAGTCGTCGCGGTGGCGGAAAGCCAACAGGGCGAGTCCTGCGGTCAGCATGCCGTTGAGCAGGAAGGGCACGCGGTCGCCGTGCAGTGCGGTGAGACGGGTGAAGGTGTCGATGAGGAAGGGACAGAGCATGATGGCCAGGTAGTTGACCGCCATGACGAACGACAGTGCCAGCGTCGCCGCGCGTGGCGGAGCGATGATGGCGGTCTTGTCGTAGATGAGCGGCTGCATCAGTCCGTAGCCGAATCCCGCCAGCAACGCTCCGACGACCAGCATCCCGCGGTCCCGGAAAATCCCGAAGCAGAACAGCCCTGCGCCGATCATGGCAATGGCGGCGACGTTCGTATAGCCTTTGAAGATTCCGATGATGCGGTCGAGAATCAGTCCTGGAGCCATGATTGCGAGGAAGAAGAGCGAAATCAGCACACCCGAAAAGGTTTTGGGCAGATGATATCCGTCGACCAGAAACGCGGCGTAGAAGGTGATCGTCAGTGCGGCGTAGGTGATGAAAAAGTAGAGCGCCATGAGTCGGACGAGCTTCGGGCGATCGATCGTTTTGTTGCGCATCTGGTCGCTGGCGGCCGGTTCGGGCGTCGAACGCTGCCGATGCAGGAACGGCGAGAGGACGAGCGAAACGGCCGGCAGCGTGTAGACCAGAAACGAGAGATGCCAGTCGATGTTGGCGAGATAGCCCGAAAGCGCCGTGGCGAGTACGAGCGTCAGATTGTTGATCGAAGAGCTGTATCCCAACTGCCGGACGCGGTACTCTCCGGTGAAGTAGGCGACGACGAGTCCCGTGGAAAGCGGGATGACCATACCGGCTCCGATGCCGAGGATGCAGCTGACGAGGATCAGCGCCGTGATGTTGCGGATGAACAGGCAGGCGATGCCGCTCAGCAGGAAGATCACGAGTCCGACAACCAGAATCCGCAGTTTGTCGCGGCCGACCGACAGTTTCCCCGACAGCAGCACGAACGGGATGATGAGCAGCGAAGGCAGCGAAGTGAGCATCTGGATTTCGAGGTCGCTCGCCGAAGGGAAAATCGTATTCAGGTCGCCCAGAATCGGTGAAACGGCCAGTCCGGGCAACGACGTTACGGCCGATACCGACCAGATCGCCAATAGCACCGGAAGCGAGATCGTGCCTTTGCCTGTGGATATTTTCATGGTGACGGGGTTTGGTTTTCTTGGTCGGTGTCACAACCTTTATGCCAGCGTCTTCGGCTGGCGGAGGCCGCGGTGTTTGCAGACGTCGTCGGGTGCGGAAAATGGAAGAGAATCGGTGTTTTCGGCAGACAGGGGGCCGGGAGGCCGCCTCTTTCTGTCGGATTCGGCGGCACACTCGTATCGGTTGAGGCTTCGGCATCGTTCCGATGCGCATTCCGGCAGACGAAATTGCCGACTGCCGGATGACAGCCGTCCGGTACGGATATGTAAAAAGCAGCCCTTTCGGACTGCTTCGGATAGATGTTACGACTCGGTTATGAGCGGTTCGGCGGTTAATACTCCTCCTCGTTGAAGAAATTTATCTGTATTGATTATCAATATATTACGCAATAATCAATGAAATTTGCGCAAACAAACCGCACTGTCTGAGACGGTCTGAGGCGGTGGGAGGAATGGGAGAAACAAATATATAACATTGATATTAAAAAATATTCAGCTAATAACAGTATATATTGAAATATAATTCCACTTAAAATTTTAATTTACACAAAATCTATTTTTGTCACTTTCATATTCTCCTTTAATCCTGTAAAGTTGGGGCGATGCTGGATATAGACTCATCGCTTCATCTATTTCATTTTTTATTTCTTCCTTGGTGTGACTTCTGGATTTAATAAAGTATTCTAATTGCATCGATACTAAAAGTTCCTCCCTCCGTTTACTAGGGATATTTTCCATTTCCTTAAGAAGGCGCTTAAGCGTATCTTTTGTTTCTATATTCCAAGGATAATTATTTACTAAACAACGAAAATAGGCTTCGATATGATATGGATTGGTTGATTTACGATTATAATTTTCCTTTGCTAAAGGAAGAGCTTCCCCATATTCGCACTGATTCAAATAAACATTCACCAATTCTCGTCTAGCTACTTGCATATTTGGATTGATAGTTAAGGCTTTAAGTAGATATTCCTCGGCTTTAAGGTAGTTTTCTTTATATCGATAGTAAAACCCCATAAGGAAATCTTTACCACTTATATCTTGAATTTTATTAATGTATGTAAAGAAATTTGAATCTTTCATTCGAGCCAAAACTTGACACAGTCTGTAGTACAACTCTTGTAAAGGTTCATTAGTATAACTTGAACTATGCTCCAAAGCATGTAAACAAATATTTTTAACTAATTCATACTCTCCTTGATCATAAAGATTAATGACAGTACTAATAACAATAGAAGGCATTATATATGCATAACCATTACCCGACAATAACTGCTTCCGTAAGCCGCATAGAAATATTGATAGTTCTCCAAAATCATCTTCATCCACATCAATTTTATTATAAATGATTTCTTCAATACGACTTTTCATTATAGGATCCAAATCCAAATAACTTCTACGTATATAATCAGCTACACCACTATCTAAACTAATATTATTACCTCCATTACCATAAAAACCTACAATAGACAATGAAGCAAACATATTTATGAGTTTTTCTATTTCTGGATAATCTTCCTCATACAATTGTTCTAGTAAGTCAAAACTTATCATATCAACGTCTGCAAGCACTCTTGCTAAAGTAAGAGCTGTATCGTTTCCTTTAAACCAACTAAAAATTCTGGAAAATACATCATCTCCAAGCTTTATAAGATTATCAATATTTTTCTTGGTAAATATTGCATTTTTACTTTTAATTTCACGTACAGCATGCTCTAGTTGTTGAGGAGAAGACTGAAGTCTATTAACAAACCATTCGACATCCTCATTGCTAAGTTCGACTTTATAATAACGACAATAATTTACAAAAAGGCGCTTGCGTTCTTCTTTTGTAAAGGAGGGAAGATTTATGTGAATTATCTGAGGATATGCTCTCAACTCAGAAGATCTAGGCTTAACTCTACTACTTATAAATATCTTTAAAGAGTCGATCATGGCTGGATGGGATATAATCTTTTTCCCCATTCAGAAATAGTTCCATCATATAATACGAAACTCATCTCATCCTCTATCAATAAAAAAGAATGAGCGTTGATTATCCGATTAATATATGATACCGTTTTAGCTATTTGATGTTCAGGATCTAATTTAAGAATATCCTCATATGATTCTTTACTTAGTCCTAAGCCTTCATGCAATTGGAGTATAAAATTATCTATATACGATTTTTGTGGTAGTTTTATTTGGAATCCTTCTGGAATAAATGATAACCCACTACTGTCCTGAATACATTTCTGGATAAATCTTGTACGCCCACTTCCAGGTTTACCTGATACTACTAAAGAACGATGAGGCATATACACACTGTCGTACATAGCACTCTGCAATTCATCTAATTCATTTCTACGACCAATAAAAGTATTTATTAGACTTCCATATGCATTATTCTCATTACAACGAATCTTTCGTTGAGTCTCAATAATGAACTGTCCTATAATTTTAGGTGATGTTATTGTTTTAACATTTAGACTCCAGTCACGAGTTATCCATAATGGCAACTCTTCCAATTTTACATCTTCTTCAATTATAAAAGGCATAAATGCCTTTATTTCACCTGCATCATAAAGCTGTTTAGCCTTTGACATTTCGAATCTAACCCAATTAGAATCAAGAGCATCCTTAGAAATCAATAAGACAAAAATTGGTGAAATATTTAAATTTCTAATTATTTCATCCGCCGTTTTAGCTGTCGGATAAAAATCGAATTCATCAACGATGCAGTTATCTCGTTTGACTACATCTACTATTTTTTTTACAAAATCCTTATGACTACTTCTGTGAGATAAGAATGCTACAGTTGATTGCATATTATTACGTGATTAGTGTTCTAGAATAAAAATCTATCTCTATAATGCAAATATACAAAGTTCAATCGGCATATCGAATATAATTCGCTATATTTGTACTGTTCAATCAATATATAATATGAAATTAAATAGGATAAAAGTCGTTCTGGCAGAGAAAGGTATCTCTCAGACATGGCTGGCAAAGCAGCTAAACAAGAGCTTCAGCATGGTTAATGCCTACGCCTGCAATAGGATTCAGCCCAACCTGGAAACTCTTCAGCAAATAGCCGTCATCCTGCAAGTTGACTTGAAAGACCTGATCACAGACAAAGAAGAACGATAGTAGAATTATGAAAGATATATTATCATACGAATCCGACATTTGGTCATGCGCCGATTTACTTATATCATCGGGAATCAAGCAAAGCAAATTCCCAGATTACATGATGCCATTCTTCGCTCTTATTATGCTCGAAGGGCGTATGCGAAATGAAATGGCAGATATTGAAGCCTCCGAGGGCCTGACTCGCGAGAACAACTTGCAGGAATTTATTGAAGCGTTCCGAGACCGTGAGTGTGGATATAACGACTACATCGTTCGCGAAGGCAAAACACTGTCCACCATTTGCAATAACGACAAGACATTTGAGCAGGATTTCCGAAGCTATCTGGCAGGCTTTGATGGGACGCTCAAAGAATTGCTAGGCATTGAGCGTGGTACGGACGACAGCAAATACCTCAATCTGGACGGCATGGTTGCCGAGTTGCGGAAGAAAGGTATTCTGATGCAGTATATCACCCAATGGTCTCAAATAGACCTCTCGCCCTACAACAACTCGGAAATAACCACTCTCGAAGAGCATATCAAACGCAAATGGGCTGACATATCGGCAGAAACGGCCGGAGAGCAGTACACCCCAGAAGATATTATATCACTAATTGCCGAAATCGTTGCAGCGAAGATCGATATCTCTACCGATGATTTTGTACATATCTACGACCCGACGTGCGGAGGTGCCAACCTGCTGTTTGGTGTCGTGGACCGTTTGCGTGATAAGGCCGGCTACAAATATATAGCCGCTCACGGTTGTGACTGGAACGATGCACTATACGCTTTGGCGAAGATCGAATCGTTATTCCGTGAGAATACCGAAATCAAATATGGCAATACCCTTACCTCATTGCCTTTCAATGGCAAAGAATTTGACGTTGTTGTTGCCAACCCTCCCTACGGAATTCCGTGGAAAGGTTACGAAAAAGAGATTCGGAACGACCAAACAGGTCAGTTCTCATTTCTGCCTACGGTGAGCGACGGGCAATTGCTCTTCTTGCAGCATAACGCTTGGCATCTGCACGAAGATAAAGGCATTGTCGTAGAAGTAAACAACGGTTCGTCGCTGTTCAGCGGTGATGCCGCTAGCGGCGAGAGCAATATCCGCAAATATCTTTTCGACAACGATTGGGTGGAGGCTATTATTCAGATGCCGTCCGACGAGTTCTTCAATACAGGCATCGTCACCTATTTGTGGATTCTCAACAAAAATAAACCGGCAGAACGTAAAGACAAGATAATCCTTATCAACGCTACCGATCTTTGGCAGCCTCTGAAGAAAAACAAGGGTTCGAAACGCAAGGAGATGAACCCCGAGCATCGTGCAGCTATTGTTCGGGCGCTGGTTGAATTCAAGGATTGTGACATTGCCAAAGTTTACGACAAATGGCATTTCTATTTCAACAAGCAGTCTGTCGTGCTCACCGAAATCGACAGCGAAGGACGCCATGTCAGCCAGACTCTCCACACAGATGGGAAACCATACAATGTCAAGGATATTTCGTACTGCAATTTAGATGGGGACTGGGTATGGCCGCGTGATATTGATGCCGAGGAGATACAATTTCGGGATTCCATGTTGCGAAATCTTGAAATAAAAGCCTCGACAGTTCTTGTTTACCCGGACTTTATCTACTGGGTGGATAAAGAAAACAACGAAATCATGCGCACCACCTACGCAGGAGAACATGAGTGTTTGGGCAATGGTGCTATCAACGTACAACTCGGCTATAATAAACGCAGGGAAGAGCACACCATATCTGCCAAAATTGTAGATTGTACGACCAAAGATTCAGAGATTATTCCGTTCGATCCCAATCCCGAGGTCAATGAACAAGGCATCAAGGAATTTCTCCAACGCTATATCTACAAACCCTATACGATTGGTGAGAATGTCGTGGGTGTCGAGGTGAACTTCAACAAGGAATTCTATGTTCCCGAGACCGTTGAACCGGTAGATTCCATCCTTGCCGAAATTTCAGATATTGACAAGGCAATCGCAAATCTTGAGAAGGAACTTGGCTTATGAAAAAGTGTCGTGTTTCTGAAATGAGTTGGTTAGAATCAGTCCCCGCTCATTGGGAGATGTGTAGATTAAAAGATTATACATCAACAAATACTGGTATCACTTTTACAAAAGCCAATCTTGTAGATTGCGGGAATGCCGTTCTTAGTTATGGCCAAATCCATGCTAAAAACAATCCGACGACCAAAATAAATCACGAGCTTATCAGGTTTATTCCCGATTCGTTGGTTAATGATAAATTGTCTTCTAAAGTTAAACAGGGTGATTTTATATTTGCAGATACATCCGAAGATTTGAAAGGATGTGGTAATTGCATTTATATTAACGAGCCGATTGATTTATACGCTGGATACCACACAATTCTTTTACGAAATGAAGGGCTAGATTGCGGTAAATACTTCGCATATTTATTTATGAGCGATCAATGGCGCTCTCAAATTCGCAAAAAGGTTAAAAGCGTAAAATTATATTCGATAACGCAAGGAATACTGAAACAAGCTTTTATTGTTGTACCGCCAGTTAAGGAGCAGGAGGCAGTTGCGGCATATTTGGATAAGGAGTGTAAGAAGATTGGCCGAAAAATAGAACTGTTGGAGCGCAAAGCCGATGCTTACAGCCGACTTCGTCGCTCCCTGATCAACCGCGCCGTTACCCGTGGATTGGATCCTAATAAAACATTTAAAACTTCCAAAAGTTCTATTTGCACAGAAATACCTTCTCATTGGCGAGAAAAACGCATTAAAGATATTTTCACTGAAAAATCAATTAAAGGATATCCGAATGAACCAATGCTTTGTGCAACGCAATCAAAAGGCGTAATCCCTCAATCTTTGTATGAAAATCGAGTTGTTACCGCAGTGTCTGGTCTCGAAAATATGAAGCTTGTAGATGTTGGTAATTTCGTCATTAGTTTACGTTCATTTCAAGGCGGCATTGAATACGCATATTACAGGGGTATAATAAGTGCGGCTTATACAATCTTGGAACTTGACACTAATAACAGCCGTGATTATTTCAGACATTTTTTTAAGTCTTTATCATTAATAAAACTGATGAAGAAATGTGTCACAGGGATACGTGATGGTCAAAATATTAATTATACGACGTTAAAATATGAACATATCCCTGTTCCTCCAATTGATGAGCAAAATGAAATTGCCGCATATTTGGATGAGAAGTGCGCAAAGATTGATGCCATCCTTGAAAAGATAAATACCGAAGTAGAGCGTCTGAAGGAGCTGAAACGCTCCCTGATAAATGAAGTAGTAACCGGCCAGCGAGCCATCGATACAGAATCGCGCTCCTAAAACTACATTGGATTATGACCGAACTTGAGTTGCAAAGTGAATATGTAATGGACTTTTTCTGCCGCCGTGCAGATGGTCTTGGTTTTCGTGAAATAAAGAATAATGCCGTTTCGCCCGATTTGTTTATTCCGGCCAATCTGTACGAGTTCTTGAAAGAGAATTCGCGCAAGGCATGGAACAACCTGCTCAAAAAGAGCGAATACAATGGCGACGAGCAAAAATTGCTTCGGGCCATTATGGATATGATTCGCGAGAAGATTGAGGCGAGTGCCAATGTGGCAATCTTCCTGAATAAAAACCGAACCATTACATTCGAAGGCGAAACTCTGCAACTTATTTATGTCAGTGGTTCGGAATTGCGCGGCGATGAAGACTTCAACAAAAACATCTTTGCGGCTGTCGAGGAGATGAGTTATTCGTTCCACCACGACGCAAAAAAAATATTCGCATTTCGCCCCGACCTGTCGTTCTTTGTCAACGGCATTTTTCTCGGCTACGCCGAATTGAAGAGCAACTTCACCAATCAAACGGCCAAGACGAACGGCAGGAACAAAATCATTACCGACTACCTCGAAGCCGTGTGGGAATATACCAAGATTGCCAATGGCAATGATGTATCGCAAACGCTTCGTCGTCGTATGCTCCGGCCGTTTGAGAAATCGATTCATCTCGTAACCACGGACATCACGGACACATACATACTGCGGGATCCGGGCCAGTTTTTTGATGAAGCAAAGCGAGGTTTTCAAGACAACACCATCTCGATCTCTTCGTTCCGTCCGGTGGTGGAGAAGGTATTCAAGCCTCTCCCCATAAAGCAGGTGGAGGCAACCGATCCGCGCGTTCGCTTCGAAGAGGCAATGCGTTCGCTCTACTCCAAGAAGATGATCGAGAAAGAGATCCTCTACTACAACTTCATGGCCTACACCTATAAGACCGTAACGTCTGTTGTGAATGGCCATAAAGTACAGAAGAAGGAGTATAAGGACAAAACAGGTCGTTTGATATGTCCGCGTCCGAAACAGAAATTCGGCTGCGATCGGATCATGGAGCGTGTTCAGGAATTTCTGGACCACGAAAATGAACCCTTGTATTTTATCAACCGACTGCGGGCCGAACTGCAAGCATTAAATGCCCCCCAGGATCTGATCGACCGCGTAGTGGCCGAGAGAGACAGTTATTGCAACAACAAGTATGTCTATTCGCTCTTGTTGCAATATGCCGCAGGATTCGGCAAGAGCAACATAATAGGTTGGACAGCGCTGCAACTCAAAGACCTGCGTTACAAAGGCGAATGGGTTTATAACAAGATTCTGCTCGTTGTCGATCGTTTGCAATTGCGCGACCAGCTCGACTCGATGATGCTCAACATGAACATCGACAAGGCCATGTTCGTAGAGGCGACCGACCAAGACACCTTTGTGAAAGCGTTGAGCGACAAACGCCGTATCATCGTCGTGAACATTCAGAAATTCTGGGAACTCAAGAAAGCCATCGAAAAAGCCGGCAAGGATTTCAAGAATATGCGCGTGGCTTTTCTTATTGATGAGGTACACCGCTCAAATACCGATGATGTTCATCAGGAGATGTATTCGGCTTTTGATGAGCTGCAGGACATTTTTGATGAGGACGGAGGATTTATCACAAGAGGTTCTACAAAGAAGAATCTGATTGTCGGTTTCACGGCAACTCCTAGCGACCGAGTATTGGCTCGTTTTGGCGAATTTCACAGAAGCACCAACTTTAATCAGCTATGGAAACCATTCGATTCATACACCATGAAGGAAGCAATAGCCGACGGTTACATTCTTGACCCGACGAAGCATATTATACCAGTGCCTGCAAAAATGTATTTTGAACTCCCCAATGGCGTTATGCAGGCTATAACGGCAGCCATGAATTCGGGGCAGGAGGAACGGGTATCGTTCGCCAAGAAGCAGATATATGAGAACCCGGACCGAATGAAAGCAATTGCCGAGTTCGTGGTCAATCGGCTGCTTTCATTGGTTTACGGGAAAATTCGTGGCACGGGAAAAGCCATGCTTGCGGTCAGCTCTATTCCAATTGCTATTCAATACTGTAAAATCATTCGTCGGTTGATGGCGGAAAAGACTGCATCGGGAACTTTTGCCAAATATGCCGATGCACCTGTCGCTATCGTTTACTCCGACAATCAAAAATATGAGAAATGTTCATCGATGAACGGTGGTGTGGCAGAGGATAAGGTGATAGACAACTTCAAGACGGCAAAAAATGGGCTTATCATTGTTGTTGATAAGCTGCAAACGGGTTTTGACGAGCCCAAGCTACACACGCTGTTTCTCGACAAGGAGATTCGCGATATTAATGCCATTCAGACAATCTCGCGCGTAAATCGCAAGGCCAAGTACAAAGAAGAGTGCCATATCATAGACTTCTCATTTGGCAATGTCAACGAAAAGAATATTCGGGATGCTTTTGCCAAGTACTGTGGTATGGTTATCACGGACTTTGATCCGCTTCGTGAGAAGGCGATTATTCAGGAGCTGTATCGAGAATTATTGGCACAACCTATTTACATCAAGTGGTTCGAGCGATATAAATCTTCTGTCAATAATGCAGAGGCCAATGCCCAGCTATGTCTCGATATGGACGCTGACATTCGGGCGTGGATCAAGAATGTAATGGAGGCGCATACACAATACACGCTGGATCTTAAAACACATAGTGAGGAAACGGCCGCCACAAACGATGATGATCCGGCAAAAGCACTACGCAAGACTATTGGCCGATACAACTCTCTGATGGTTATCTTGCAAGGTGTAATCGAATTGGATGCTCAATTTAAGGATGCCGTATTTATTGACTTCTGGCAACGATACTGCAATATTTATCGCTCTTTATTTGAGCAACAAGACTCTATCGGCTCAATCCACACCACATTCGACGGAGAAATCGGTTTACTCGTGAGTGATGAGGTTGAGATTGAAGAGCCACAGGAACAAGACGACGCCCCCGAAAACTCCAAAAGCAAGAAAAATACGGGAGAGAACCGAGGTGGATTAGCCTCGATATTCGATACCATTGCCCGACTAAATGCTACTGAACACGAACGAGAACAGGAGATACAATACTATTTCACAAAGACACACGAATTTTATGAATTTCTCAAGTCAGATGGACGTTTTATGGCGATGTTACGCAGCCCGAATTTTTCGCGTGATGAAATAGAAAAAGAGTACAACAAACTGATTCGTCGTTTTCTTCGCCAGGCTGAAGATGTCAAGATAAAGAAACTTATTGACGAGAACAAGGAGATGTTTCTTGAAGATTTCAAGGATAGGATAACCAAAGAATAATATGGATACAAGCGATTGGAAACAAAAAGCGCTTCTGCCCAAATTATTGACAGAAGAGGATGCCTCATACAATGCTGTTTTAGATTTACATCAAGCACTTGCAAATGATGATATTTGCAATATAGCTTTAACTGGGCCTTTTGGTTCAGGGAAAAGTAGTGTAATTCATACGCTGATTGATCTCGAACAAAAAAAAGAGAATAATAAGCTACATTTTCTGTCTATCTCCTTAGCTACACTTGATGCAACAAAAGAGAGTGAAAACGCTTCTGCTAACGATAGCAACAAAGCAAACGAAATATTAAACAGAAAGATTGAATACAGTATATTACAACAGTTAATATACCGCGAAAGTGGAAAGACGTTACCCAACAGTAGATTCAAACGTATCCCATATATTTCTCAGAAATCGATTCATAAAATATCAATCTCTCTCCTAGCCTTCTTCGCTTGCTTCTGTATCGTTTTCGAACCTAAATGGTTGCAGGTCGATATTTTGTACCGACTATTTAACTGGGGCTATTGGACCAATGGGGTAGTTGATATTTTGGCATTAGGAGCCATGTGCTGGATGTTGTATAAAGCCTGTGTCTTTTTAGTAGGCAAATATGGAAGTTCTAAACTAAATCAAATTAAAATAGCAGGAGGTGAAATTAAAATTAAAGATGAAAACTCTATCTTTAATCAACATTTAGATGAAATCCTATACTTCTTTCAATGTACCAACTACAATACTGTTATCATAGAAGATCTGGATAGATTTAATACTCCCGATATCTTCTTGAAACTTAGAGAGCTAAATTTCTTACTTAATCAATCCAATATAATTGGGCGAAAAATAAAATTCGTATATGCAATCAAAGATGATATGTTCAAAGATGCATCTCGAACAAAATTCTTTGATTACATAACAACCGTTATCCCTGTTATCTCTCCATACAACTCTAAAGATGTATTACGCAAAGCTCTTTTAGAACTTGGACATTCCGATAAAGAGATTGACAACACTACTATACGGGAAGTCGCATTCTTTATTGATGATATGCGCTTGTTACAAAATATTGTTAATGAATATCATCAATATAAATTACGATTGAGATGTAATGAGAATCACAATATAAATAACAATAAATTATTGGCAATGATAGTATATAAAAACTATTATCCCAATGATTTCGCCCTCTTACCACAACGTGATGGTGAAATTTATAAAGCAATATGCCTTCAGAAAAAAAGTGAATATCGGAATATAGCAGTTACACGAGCATTGCAAAAGCAAAAGGAAGTGATTCAAAAGCAAAAAGAGTCCTTCCGTCGAACCCAAAATCTAAATCAAATAGAACTTAGGAAGATTTACGTGCTTCAATACTTAAGCCATATTGGTTGGACGATGACAACCCGGATTTCACTAGATGGTGGAGCGAATTATCAACACATATCAGATTTATGGAAAAATGAACAGGATTTTAATAAATTAGTAACAACCAATACTATAAAATACCAAGTCAATCAGTATCATTCTTCATCGGTTAATCTCTTATTCTCTGATATTGAAAAGGAAGTAGATCCCGAATACACATATCAAGAGCGACTTAATGCACTTAATTTGGGAAGTGAGGGAATCGCACAACAAGAATCAAAATTAAGTAATGAAGAATCCAAGATAATGAGTTATCCTATAAAAGATCTAATCATGCGGTTCAGTCTATATAACGAAGATTGCTATAAACAACTTAAACTGACCGAGATGGCAGATCGCTTTATTCGGATAGGATTAATTGCAGAGGATTATAACGACTACATATCTATTTTCTATCCAGGCATGACATCAGCTAATGATCATAGCCTCATGCTCGATATGAAGCTAGATAGGGCTCCAGACTTTTTATCTCATATCGATAATATTAAGTCTTTTCTAGAAGAATTACCTGATGATGTTTTTCTAACCAAGAGTGTATATAATGTAGAGCTACTTGACTATTTATCATTGCATCCAGTGTTAGAAAAAAAACGTTATAACCTATTATTGGATCTATTATATACTCAAGATTCGTTTGATTTTATAGTTACATATTATAAAGAAGGAAAAAATCACGAGCGAGTTCTACCTATATATATTCAATCACACCCTCAAGAAATATGGGATAAAATAGTTGCTGCCTCAAATCATCAGTCTCTACTGTTTGAAATATGGATTAAATATTGCACGCCTGAACAAATCTGTACTATTCAATTAGATTGGATCAATGAAAATTATGATTTTATTGCTCTTATATATAATACATTGCATCATAGCAAACGAGATTTTTTGACTAGCAAAACAAAATATAAAACCTTAACGGAATCTTCTGATGATATGCTAGCTAAAGTCGTTGAGAATGGCTGCTATATCGTTTCAGAAAAGACGATTCCGTATGTATTTAAGCAGAAAAAAGCAGTAAACAATATATCCGTATTGAGTACTAATGAACAAAAACTTGCAATCAAGCTTAATCTACCTAACCCGACATGGAAAAATATATCGATATACTTCAGAGATATAAACTGTATCATAGACAATACATTATGGAGCTTTATTGATGGTTATGTAAATATCATAAGCAAATATCAATATGACGGAATACGCGAAATTAAGCAACCATTATTCCAATCGTTGATGAGCAGCAATCATTTAAATATTCAGTTATATAAAGAGATAAGCCTTTTATTTGATAATTGCAACTTTGAACTACAAGACAATGCAACTCAATTGGAAGAAAATAGAATAATATGGCTGGCTCAAAAGGGGGTTATTGAGTATTCTGAAAATAATACGGTTCTGATATCCGATCTATCAAATAAAGCTTTTGTAGAATATCTTATACATTATAAATCTCATTTTACAAGTGATATAAATAGCTATCCATTTAATGAAGATATTGCAAATCTGATATTGACTTCACAGGCATTCACTACAGAAGAAAAAGTTCTTGTTTTAACCAATCTTAATACATCAAACGTGACTATGACTCAGAGTCTAGCAGATTCTATATGCACTTTGCTGGAAACAGAGTGCGTTGAGTGGGATTTCTCTTTGCTAAAACAGGCAATTTCGATGGCTTCAGATTTGGATAAAGCTATCCATGTTACCATATTAACAATACAACAAAACCATAACAATCACACTATAATAACAGAACTATTAGACTCATTACCAGAATCCTACCACAAAATTACAGAAAATGGCAAACGCCCGATAATAGATAGTACAGATACAAACAAACTACTATTGGAAACCCTTTTGCGATATGGTTATATATCTTCATACACTCCAGTAGATAAAGGATATAGAGTAAATACCAGGCAAAAAACAAATTAAAATTATTTTTTTGATATATATGCGAGAGGCTGCCCCATAAATTTGAGTCAGCCTCTTGAAGTTTGTACTTCTGATGGAGTTTGCTTTTGATCAAATCCTCGGAAGGGAATAGTTCCTTTTGTTCTCCTTTCTCTTACCTGCGTATTGACTTCTTGTGTGATCTATTGACTATTCGGATAGCATATAATAAACATCTTCTACGATACACCTCTTCCTCCTCATCCGGCCTTCTTCCGTCCCAGCGAAGGTCTGAATCGGAATTGCCACCACCTCCGCCGGATGAAACAGCGGCATGTTGTCCGCCAATCAAAGCATCAGCAATAGAGAAGATTCGTTCCCGCAAAGAAGGCTCAGCCAGCTGGTCAAGAAATGTCTGCATCTGTTCTGTCTGATTATCGTTGAGATCCGTCAGTCGTGCATACTCCTGTTGTAGCCATTTAAACTCCCGATAGTCCAGCAACGCATTATTCTGCACCGCCTGTATTTGCTGTTCGGCATCCTTCCGATACAGTTCTTCAATCTGACGGACAATCTTCACGAATCGGCTGGCGATAGATCTGTTCTGCTCCTCAATCCATTTGTCAACACCGAATATCGGAGGTTTACCAGTGATTCGTGGCGGCTCAAAATCTATCTTGTGATTGCGGAAAGGTTGCGCCACTCTACCGACACGGTCTATATTCTTTGTCATCTGCTCCAGTTCCTGCTCCTTTTCTTGAAGCTTACATGCCTTGTCTTCAAGTTTTGACTGGTATTCGGAAATCTGTTTTTGTATCCTGGTCTTTTGAATTTCATATTCCTGAAGAGCGATTTTGCCGGAAGCCAGAGACTTCTCAATTTCTTCAAGTTGGGATTGAGACCTGAATATCTGTGCTTCCAATCTCCGTGTCATAGTCTGCAGCCCTTTGACTGCTTTCTCTGCCTGTTTCGCATCTTTGGACAGTTTCCGGATATAATCGCGTTTACTAAGATGATTGACGTTCCGACCTTCGATACTGTCACCACGTTCCAGCCCGTACTTGCTCCCTACCTCTTCATATAGAGAGGTGTGCATTTTCCGAAGAATATGGCCATACTCATAACAGCTCTTGCCAAACTTAGCCGACCACATGACGCATTCGCGTCCGCTTTTGGCTCGTTGTCCGACAGGAACAATCAAGGCATGGATATGCGGGCTGCTCTCATCAAGAT
>ERZ832317.1411-NODE-1411-length-30819-cov-10.011312_pt1 | contig 30819 bp, 20 predicted proteins | sample MGYA00519695_ERZ832317 | MGnify/ENA primary metagenome ERZ832317 (study PRJEB31850, sample SAMEA3708726) | human gut metagenome | biome: human gut; feature: human-associated habitat; material: faeces | place: China | collected 2014 ...
ATTCATATTATGGCTGGCGCCGGGGTAAATGCAGATGCCATTTCTTCTATCTATGAGAAGACCGGAATCACAGATTATCATATGACGGGCAAGGTTTTGCTGGACAGTGAGATGAAGTACCGCAAAGAGGGCGTGAGTATGGGACTGCCTTCTTTGAGTGAGTATGAGATTTTCCGCACCAGTGAGGCTGAGGTGAAAAAGGCCCGGGAAGTTTTAGCAAGGCTTTAGAGCTTTAGGCGCTCTTTCACAAAATGGGATTGTTTTCGTGAAAGGGCGTTTTTTCTATTTAAAGTAGGAGGATGAATAGATGTTTCTTCAGAACAGTCAGAGGAAGATTGAAGAAGAATTTTTGAAATTAACAAAAAAGAATTTAAAACGATTTTTTCCGGAATCTTTTCAGGAAAGAAAAGTGGAAATCATGGAGGTGTTAAAAAATAACAACATCAAATTGCAGGGAGTATACCTTCCAGGCACTAAAAGCTATACATCCGTTCCGCTTTTATATCTGGAATCCTATTATCAGGAACTTGAGGATGGAAAGAAACTGGAGGATGTGTGGCAGAAAATTGCTCAGGATTATCAGAAGTGCCAGGAAGCAGAGATAAGCATAGATGGCATTTCAAGCAGGGAATGGGATTATGAAACGATAAAGAAGAGTCTGACCGTCTATGTCCGCAACGCACAGGAAAATATAGATTTTCTGGCAAGCTGTCCTCATGAAATACGAGAGGATCTGGCACTGGTTTATGGATTTCATGTGTTGGTGGATGGAGAAAAGGCCGGAAGTGCCATTATTAATTATGACAGGCTGAGGTGGTTGGGAGTCAGTGAGGAGCAGTTAAAGCAGGATGCCTGGGAAAACATGAAGCAGAGCAATCCTCCTTGTTTTTTGGATTTACAGGATATGCTGGCAAAAATGTATTCTGATGAACTGGGAGATGTAAAAGCAGGTAGTTTGGAATATTTAGAGGATGTGGATCCCAATGCAATGATGTATGTTCTGACGAATTCAAATTAGGTCAATGGGGCGGTTTATATGTGTGACGAAGAAGTGATGTCTCTTATTGCAGAAAAGCTGGGATCAGATTTGATCGTGATTCCGTCATCGATTCATGAAACGATTATTCTAAAAGAAACAGAGAATGTAAGCGTAACTGAACTGAATGCGATGGTTGAAGCTGTAAATGAGGAAGCCGTGACCCCACAGGAGAAGTTGGGGAATTCAGTTTATCGATTTGATAGGGAAGCCCAAAGACTGGAAAAGGCAGTAGAACAGGCAGAGAAGCTGGACTTTGAACCTGGGATGTCACCGGTATTTTCGTAGGACTCAGTTATATGTTTCATGAGTATTGTGGATGTTAGGAGGGATGCAGAATCAACAGTTTTATTTCATGGGTTGGCGGAAAGAAAGCACTCCGCAGCCTGATTTACACGATGTTTCCTGCAAGTTATGACCGGTACATTGAGGTGTTTGGCGGAGGTGGTTGGGTACTATTTGGAAAACCACCAGATGACCGGTGTATGGAGATTTATAATGATTATAACTCTAACTTGGCAAATCTGTTTTATTGCGTCAAGAACCGCACGGGGGCATTCCTTAAGGAACTCGGATTTCTTCCGTTAAACAGCAGGGATGAATTTACAGTAATCCGTAATTTTATTGAAAAGCAGGAACCGGATACCCGATTTTTAATTGAGGAGCTGGAGCTGGCAGAGAAGCATCTGATGCCGCCGGATTATGAGGAAGTGAAAAAAATCCTGCTGGAAAATGCAGAGGTAACCGATGTAAAACGGGCGGCTGCATTTTTTAAACTAATTCGGTACAGCTATGGAAGTGGCTGCACGTCCTTTGGCTGCCGTCCGTTTGATGTGAGAAACTGCTTTGACACCATTTGGCAGGCATCCCGCAGGCTGGCAGATACCGTAATAGAAAATAAAGACTTTGAGGCACTGATTCGGCAGTATGACCGGGATAGTGCCTTTTTTTATTGCGATCCGCCCTATTATGAGACGGAAGGTCATTATGCAGTGGTATTCCGAAAAGAGGATCACAAACGGCTCCGAGACACTCTGACAGGGAGCAGGGGGAAGTGGATGGTCAGTTACAATGACTGCGATTTCATCCGGGAACTGTATGCAGGATATTTTATTACAGCTGTTACCCGCATCAATAACCTGGCTCAGAGGTATGAGGGCGGTTGTGAGTTTCCAGAGGTCATTATTACCAATTATGATCCTGGTGAGAGGGAGCGGTCAAAACCAAGACAGCTGGATCTATTTGGAATGTGGGGAGATGGAGAAACGGATCATTATGAGATCCGGGAAGAAATCTGTCCGGAAAGAGAGGTGCTATGAGAACAGAAAACAAGAGAAAAACAATGGTGCAAAAAAAGGAAAACGGTGTCCTTTCTGTGCCTAGTGAACTGTTACTGACGGCTGGGATTCCGCTTGATTGTGATTTGATGATAGAAACAGTCCCCGGAGTGATTCTGATTGGTATTGAGGCTCCGGTACAGACGGTTTGCAAACCTTATCTGAAGGTGTTCGATGAACTGGGGATTGAACCCAATGAAGTGGAGGCATTGATGGGAAAGGAGAAAAGGACCAGATGAGTAAACCGATGTATCGTTTAGTGGATGGAAAGGGACGTGTCCTGATTCCAAAATCTATGAGGGAAGCGGCAAAGCTGGAGTATGGGGATATTGTTTGTCTGGGAATGGCGGGTGGAAAAATTACAGTTCGGAAGGTAGAGGTTATCGAGGTGGGAGATCAGTCTCCGGAGGCAGTGGAGGCATATGTCCGTACTGCATTTCAGTTTATGCCGGACAGCCTCCGACTGGATCTAATCGGAGAACTGAGCAGACTGCTGCAGAAAAAGGAGGGGTAAGATCATGCAGGAATTCACAGAAAAGGATTGTATGCAGACAGAAAAGGAGGCATCTATCCAGAACCGGGTGGTGGTTCTTCCCTCAAAGGTATTACCAGAGCATTACACAGGGCAGCTTTTTTTCTGTACGAATATCCAGAAAACAGAAAATCCCAGACACTCCATTGCCCATCTGGTTTCCCTATCTACTGGGGAGGCATGGCACTGCTGGAACAGGGATGTGGTTGGTGTGCTGCGGCCAGAACTGTTGGGGGAAAAGGAACGACTCCAGCTCTCCCAGATCCGTCCATTTGGGGCGCTGGATTTACATGGACATTCCCCTGAATATTCTGGATACAGTTTTCTGCCGGATGGACGCTATGCGTCAGGGGTATGGCTGGTAAATCCAGAGGAAGTATGGAGCTATGTAATGATGCAGAAGGACTACCAGTATCGGATTTTGATCTGCGACAGGGATGATTTTGCCGTACTGGAAATGTTAGAGGGAAGGATGATCTTTCCCGATGTGCAGAGTCTGGAACAGTTTCAACAGGTACATTTTCTACAATCTCCAAGCCGTATGCTTCCAAGCCAACACGTTTCACCGGATTATTTGTCAAAAGCTTCATTTTGTGTACTCCCAACTCACGAAGAATCTGCGCTCCTACCCCATAATCACGCTCGTCAGCAAGATGTCCCAAACATACATTCGCATCTACCGTATCCAAGCCGTCTTCCTGAAGTTTATATGCTTTCATCTTTTCCATCAAGCCGATTCCACGTCCTTCCTGGTTCAGATAAACGACTACACCTTTTCCTGCCGCTTCAATCATTTCCATAGCCTTATGCAACTGTTCTCCGCAATCACAACGCCTGGAACCAAAAATATCACCGGTGGCACAAGAAGAATGTACACGTACCAAAATAGGTTCGTCTTCATTCCACGTACCTTTAAACAAAGCGACATGCTCCAATCCATTTGACTTTTGACGGAAAGGAATCAGACGAAACATTCCATGTTCAGTAGGCATATTCACTTCCACCCCACGCTCCACAATGGATTCCTGTTTCAAACGATAAGCAATCAAGTCATGAATAGAAATCAGTTTCAGATCATATTCATCAGCCATTTTACGGAGTTCGGGCAAGCGTGCCATCGTGCCATCCTCACTCATGATTTCCATCAAAGCACCCGCCGGATAAAGACCGGCCAGACGTGCCATATCGATAGTCGCCTCTGTATGTCCGGCACGGCGTAACACTCCTTTTTCTTGTGCGTACAACGGGTTGATATGACCGGGACGACCGAACGTAGCCGGTGTAGAAGACGGATCAGCCAATGCCTGAATAGTGGCAGCACGGTCGGCAGCAGAGACTCCGGTCGAACAACCGTCCAGTTTATCTATCGTAATTGTAAAAGGAGTTCCCAACACAGAAGTGTTATCACTTACTTGATGCGGCAAATCCAATTCCTTGCAACGAGACACTGTAATAGGTGCACAAAGCACCCCACGTGCGTGTTTCAACATGAAATTAACTTTCTCAGGAGTTATTTTTTCAGCAGCAATAATCAAATCTCCCTCATTTTCGCGGTCTTCATCATCCACTACTATGACAAACTTGCCTTCTTTAAAATCGGCAATTGCATCCTCTATTTTATCCATTTTAATCTCTTCCATAACAATTATTTATTAATTTTCTGTATGATGAATTGAACTTGTTCGTTGTTCTTTATAATCCGTTCCATATCCTTAGCCAGACGAATACGGAATGCCCAGATACGGAAATAGAAAAACAGCCCGATGGGGAAAATCACTCCAGCTGCCAGATTCAGCCAATATATATGGAACGGGCGCACATGAGCAGAAACGGGAATCATCGGATAATTGTTTAACAAACCTATCAAAGAAGCTGATTTCGTATTTGACATTTCCTCCACCAACGCTTCCAGTTTATCATTGATAGCCACCACCTCATCGTCCTTTTCACCCGACATCCACAGTTTGAAATAGTTCGGTGCTTTCGTCAACTGATTTTGAGCAATGTAAGCTTTACAATCCTCTGTAAGCTGCTCCAAATCGCCCGGGATACGTTCATAGTCAGGATCATTTATAATAACTTCTTTCTTGAATATATGCCGTACACTACGTATTCCGGCCACCTTCTTAAACCAGTTAATGTACGCATCGGCATTAAGCACCACAGAATCTTTATTCGATTTGTAAGTAAGGAAGATACCCAACGGAGCAAGGACAGCACTACTCGTCCACATACCCATCCATACAATCCACTTACCGTCACGGGCCATTTTATAGCCGGTGTTATCAATGATATAATAGATAATAAACACCAGTACCGACACAATTACCGGCATTCCCAAACCACCTTTACGAATAATACCTCCTAAAGGAGCACCGATAAAGAAAAACAACAAGCATGAGAGGGAAATTGTAATCTTCTTATGCCATTCCGTCTTATGTTTCCGAATGCTATAGTCATTACTCTCCATCGTATAACTCTTGAAAGTAAGGTCGCTTGCCATATTTTCCGCACGGCTAAGAGCAGCGGAAATAACTTTCTGCTTTTGCGTCAAAGGAGCAACATTATAAAGACTGTCCACATTATACGCATACACATCCGCTTTCTCCATCTTGACAGTGTCTTCTTTTGTCAATCCATAAGACGCGCGAAAATTTCCCTCAGCTATTTCCCGGTAATATTGCCTTCCTATACTGTCACCTACTACTTTCATCGAATCAATAGAGCTTTGCAACTGCGCCATGTCTTTAGCACTCGACTGCTTACCCATAATATCGCCGTCAACCATATTGAAATCAGAGTTAAACTCAATAATCGTATGTTTCTCTCTGAATGATTCACGACGATAAGGTACATTTTGAGACTTCATGCTTTGCGCTTTCAGATTCTCAAACAAGTCTCCACTATACAAATGTAACCAAAGATGTTGCTTATCCGCTGTCATCTCCAGACGCCCAGAATCCGCATAAATAATATGGGCATTCTCAAATCCGTCTTTCAAATTATAGATCAAGACATCATACAGCATACCCGTTTTACGGTCTTTCTTGGCTATCTTTAAATTATAATCAGGGATTTCGGAATAGAAAACGCCTTCCGGAATATCCAATTCCGGAGATTTCTGTTTCATTGAAAGAATCAGAGTTCCCAACTTAGCTTGGGCAATGGGTCCTACTACATTTTGAAAATAGAATGAAACGCCTACAAGTCCACAAACAAAGAAAACAAGGGGACGCATAATTTTGAGCAAAGAAATGCCGGCAGCTTTCATTGCAAGCAATTCGTAACGCTCGCCAAAATTACCAAAAGTAATCAAAGAAGCCAGTAACACTGCCAACGGCAACGATACTGGCACTAATGTTAATGCAGAATAGAAGAAGAACTGAGCCATTACACTCATTTCTAACCCCTTTCCAACCAATTCGTCTACATATCTCCACAAGAACTGCATCATGAAAATGAACAGACAGATGAAGAATGTACCTATAAAGAGCATAAAAAAGCTCTTTACAATGAATATATCTAATTTCTTTATGCGTAGCATCTTAATAGGTTCGTGCAATTAGGATGCAAAATTAACACAAAAAAAGGAGCACCGAAAATTTTTAGTTGAAAGTTAACTAAAAACCACAAGTTCTTCTTAATTTGGCAACCTGTGACTCCCATAATTCTTTCATATCATCCACTTCATCCGACTCTGCGAAATCAGTAATTTCTAATACATAGTCACTTGTCAACTCATTATATGTCATCTTGATTTCAAAGTAATCACGCTCGTTTTCATCATCCTGCCAACGGAAGCGGATAAAAGAGAAAGAGCGAATGGCAATAATCTCTGCTTTCCTCAGCTCTGTCTTCCCCCAATGGAACTCTACTATTTTATCGTCAGAAATAACTTTGTCGGCAAACCAGTCCTCCAACCCGGTCGGTGTACTTATAGCTGACCAAAGAATATTTTTAGACGTTGCATTCAACAAATACTCCAAATGAATCTTTTCCTTTTTCATAGCAATTTCGAATTGTTTTTACGTGTGCCAAGATAAATACTTTTTTCTAAATAAGCGGCATAAATCAAGCACTTTATTTAATTATTCTTTCATTTCCAGTCCTAAAACTCCCTGCTTATAGGGGAAAGCAAAGCCCTTCTTAAAGAAAAAACACAAAAAAGTTATGAATTGTTTTGGAGATTATAAAAAATCATCTATCTTTGCACCCGCAATCGAGAAACGATGGCGGGATAGCTCAGCTGGTTAGAGCGCATGATTCATAATCATGAGGTCCCCGGTTCAATCCCGGGTCCCGCTACTTGATAAGAATAAGGCATTTGAGAGGCTTCCACTCTTGGGTGCCTTTTTCTTTTAATAGATAATTCTTATATTTGTCACGTGAGTATCAATATCACCCACAATGAACGAAGAGAAAACTCCTTTTATAGAAAACCTGAATAAGCAACACACAAGTGCTTATCACCAACTTTATGATGAATATTATAAAGTATTAGTATTGTACGCTATAAATTTTCTCTCCTCTCAACAGGCAGCAGAAGATATCGTACAGGAGCTTTTCGCTACAATGTGGGAAAAGAAGATGAAATTTCTATCCCTGCCTTCATTTCGTACCTATCTTTATAATTCTGTACGAAACGCCTCTCTAAATTATTTAAAACATCAGAATGTTGAATCTCTTTATCTCGAACATCTGGCAAATACCTACCGGGAAATAATAGAAGAAGAAGACACTAATGAAGAAGAAGTTTATCGTTTACTCTTTCGGGCAATTGACAAATTGCCCACGCGTTGCCGGGAAGTATTCCTATTACATATGGATGGAAAAAAGAACGAAGAGATAGCCACACTACTAGGAATTTCTATCGAAACAGTGAAAACACAAAAGAAAAGAGCCATACAATTTATCAAAGAACAGATGGGTACATACTATTTTCTTCTTCCTTTATGTGACATTTTGTATAGTTCCAAGTTTTTTTCTTAATCAAAATAATCTTTTTTATAAAGTTTGTACCTCTTTTCAATATCCAAGTTGTCTTATTAACAAATAATAAGACAACGGAAATATATGAAGGGTAAATTAAATGTAGAAGAATTAGTCGCTAAATATCTCCTTGGCGATATTACAGCTCCCGAAAGAAAACAACTTGAGGATTGGACCAAGAGTTCGCCAGAACGAAAAGAGTTTTTCAATCGTCTATGCACCAATATTGCTTTTCGTGAACGTTACGAAGCTTATTCACATATCAATTCTCATCTTGCCTGGAAAAGGTTCAAAAAGAAATATTGCCCCTCAATCATTTCAACTTACCTAAAATATGCTGCTATTTTAGTAATACCTATATTAATAATAACAGGGGGATGGTATTTTTCTACTTCTCCGCAGGTAGAAACTTTGAATAATTTTACTTTGGGAGATGCCATACAACCGGGAATTCCTAAAGCCACACTGATATTAGCGGAAAACAATAAACAATCACTTACCCCCACATATCCAATACCGGTCAAAGTGAATCATTCTACAACTGCCATAGCTCAAAATGGTACACTTATCTATCCTACAACCCCTAATATAAACGACACCCTCCTTACAAAACAAAACGAAACTATAGAAAACAATACTTTAACAACCGAACAAGGAAATGAATTTAGGGTAACCTTTGAGGATGGAACAACTGTACATCTCAATTATAATACAGAAATACGATATCCTGTAAAATTCAGTAAAACCAAACGTATAGTTTATCTAAAAGGAGAAGCCTATTTTAAAATAGCCAAAGATAGCCGTCCTTTTTATGTTATCACTGATCAAGGAACAATCAAACAGTATGGTACAGAATTTAATGTCAATACATTTATACCTGAACGAACAGAGGTTGCATTAGTAAAGGGAAGCATCAGCATTGTCTCCCCAAAAAGTGCACAAGAACAGTTTATTAAACCAGGACAACTGGCACACATTGAACAAAATGGGAATAATGTCTCCATATACGATGTAGACCTCACTCCCTATATAGCGTGGAATGAAGGTCGACTCATTTTTGAAAATCGCACTTTGGAAAATATAGTTGAGATTCTAGAACATTGGTATAATGTTAATATATCCTTTGGTACCCCCGAACTAAAACAACTTCGATTCACAGGAAACATGGATCGTTATGCCACAATCACTCCCATATTAAAAGCTATTGCACGTACTACAAATCTGCAAATAAATATCAAAGACAGAGAGATATTAATCACAGACAATTAATTACTAATTAAACAAGAAGAAAGAATGAGAAGAGTAAAATGCAGAGAAAGGATTAGAATACTTTCTCTGGTAATAGCCCTAGTACTATTACCGACAATGATGTTTGCCATCCCGGAAAGTGGCAAAAAAGTAACTTTAAATCTGGAGTCTGTTACTGTCAAAGAATTTTTTGATGCTTTAAGGCAGCAAACAGGATTGAGCTTTGTCTACAATACGGAGCAGACAAAAACACTAAAACCGATCACTATTCATGTAAAAGATGAAACAGTGGATAATGTGCTACGTACAGTTCTTAACGGTACTGGACTTACCTACAGTATGGAAAGGGATATTGTTACTATTTCCAAAACAGAACAGCAAAGTAATAAGCGTATAGCAACAGGTATCGTTTCGGATGAAGAAGGGCAACCTCTACCTGGTGTTAATGTTGTTATTAGTGATCTGCAACGTTTTGCCATAACTGACAACAACGGTAAATATAACATAGAGATACCATTCAACACAGCCTGTACTATCACCTTTTCTTACATTGGAATGTCTACTCAACAAATAATGATTAACAGTGGACGGAATGATGTACGAAGAAATATTACTTTAAAAAGTGACACCAAATTGGATGAAGTCGTTGTTACCGGTATTTACACCCGTAAGGCAGAAAGCTTTACAGGATCAGCTACTACAATTTCGAGCAAGGATTTAATGCGGGTAGGAAATCAGAATGTGTTCCAAAGCTTGAAAAACCTGGATCCTACTATATATATTGCAGATAATTTTGATATGGGATCCAATCCCAATAGTATTCCGGATATGTCAATGCGTGGAACTTCCAGTTTTCCAACCACAGAAAGTAGTTCTTTGCGCAGCAACTATCAAAATCAACCCAATCAACCATTATTCATTCTTGATGGTTTTGAAACAACTGCTGAAACAATAATGGACATGGACATGAACCGAATTGAAAGCATTACAATTTTAAAAGATGCTTCAGCAAAAGCTCTCTACGGTTCTAAAGCAGCCAATGGTGTAATTGTTATTGAAACAAAACGTTTAACCGGAAATCAACAGCGTATTACATATAACGGTAGTATTTCTTTGGAAATACCAGATTTAACCAGTTATGACCTTTGTAATGCATTTGAAAAATTGGAAGCAGAACGTTTAGACGGAGTATATACAAATAGTAGTGTCAATACGCAGATTCAATTAGATCAATTATATAATAGCCGACGAAAACTTGCATTAGAAGGATTAGATACATACTGGTTATCCAAACCACTTCACACTGGCATAGGACATAAGCATAACCTAAATATAGAATTAGGCGATTCCCAAAATTTACGTGCAATCTTAGACCTTACTTATAATCAGATTACAGGGGTTATGAAGGGATCTGACCGCCGCAATATATCGGGTGATATAAATTTATCATACAGACATAACAAACTATTACTAAAGAATATCCTATCAATCATATCTAACAAAAGTAATGAGTCCCCTTATGGAGAATTTGGCGAATATTCCAGAATGAACCCATATTGGCAAGCAACTGATGAAAATGGGAATATAGTTCAATGGGTAGAACAAATTGGCTCAACATCAACCAAAGTAGCTAACCCTATGTATAATTCTATTATCGGAACTAGTTTTACTTCCAGCTATTTACAATTCACCAATAATTTTTATGCAGAATGGCAAGTTGATAAAAACTGGAAAGCAACAGCACGTATAGGAGTCTCTGAAAAACGAAATGATATGGATGATTTCTATCCCGCCTCACATTCCATCTTTGCAAATGTTAATGATATACTTAAGCGTGGTAAGTATATTATGGAAAATGGTAAATCCAGTTCTATTTCCGGAGACTTGAATATAAACTATAATAATCAATTTGGTAAACATACTATCTTTGGAAATGCCGGTGCCTTTATCTCCGGAGAAAAATCATCAGCATATCGACACACGGCAGAAGGTTTCCCCAATAATCAGAAAGCAGATATTTCATTCGCAAAACAATATGCAGAAAACAGTACCCCTACTGGTTATTCCACAATTAATCGTGAAGCCAGCTTCCTATTAGCCGCTTCGTATGATTATGACAATCGTTATTTAGCCGATGCAACTGTTCGAGAAAGCGCATCTTCCTTATACGGTTCAGATAACCGTTGGGCCAATAGCTGGTCTTTTGGTATTGGATGGAACCTGCACAATGAAGCCATCTTGAAAGGTGTTGGATGGATTAAACAGTTAAAACTTCGAGCTTCGATTGGTTTGACTGGAAATCAAAACTTTGATACCAACGCAGCAATTGCTACATATAATTATTACACAGGCGTCGTATATGGAGGCTTAGCTGGCAAATTTACAGGAGCTTATTTAGCATCCATGCCTAACTCCAAATTAAAATGGGAACAGAAAAAGGATCATAATATAGGAATTGATATGAGAGTTGCCGGATTATCCCTTTCTGTTGACTATTACTCAGCAGATACCAAGAATATGTTAACCGATGTAACAATCCCAACTTCTACAGGATTCGCAATAGTAAAAGATAATTTAGGATTGGTACGTAATTCTGGAGTTGAAGCTAAAGCTAATTATACAATATGGCAAGGAAAAGAAGGTTTTGTAAATGTATATGGAACATTTGCCTATAACCGAAATAAAATAATTCGTTTGTCAGAGAGTATGCGGGCTTACAATGAAAAAATGATGAAACAAGCAGAAGATAATAATACCTCTGCACCTGTATTAATGTATCAAGACGGATTATCTATGAAAACAATATGGGCAGTTCCCTCAGCCGGTATTGATCCGCAAACCGGACAAGAAATATACATTAAAAAAGATGGTACCTACACTTATACTTATTCAGCCAATGATATGGTCGCTGCTGGTAACTCCGATCCTAAGTATCGTGGTACAGGCGGTTTCACAGCCGAGTATAAAGGTATCGGATTAAGCGCTACCATAAGTTATCTTGCTGGTTGTCAAATGTATAATTCAACCCTCGTCAGTCGGGTGGAAAATGCAAATATTACTTACAATGTAGATCGCCGATTGCTAATTGGTCGTTGGACTACTCCCGGACAAGTAACACCATACAAGAAATTCAATTCCGAAACAACCACACGTGCTACCACTCGCTTTGTACAGGATCGACGTGAATTATCACTCTCTTCCATCAGTGCATATTATGAGTTTCCAAGTTCCATTTATAGGAAATTAAGTATGCAACGCCTGCGTTTATCATTCTATTTAAATGATATTGCAACGTTCTCTTCTATAAAAATAGAACGAGGTTTAAATTATCCTTTCGCAAGAAATATGTCGTTCTCATTAACAGCCACTCTCTAAATTTTATAAAGATGAAAAAATACATATTAATCCTATTAACGTCCGTAGTAACATTATCCTCTTGCAGCGACTGGTTCGATGTTACTTCAGGATCTGAAATTCGAGAAAAAGATCATTATAGCACTCTTGCCGGATTCCAACAATCCTTAATAGGTTGTTATATTAGCATGACAGATAATATCCTTTATGGTAAAGAACTATCTTGGTATGCAATTGAAATATTAGGTCATCAATTTAATCCTGTGACTTCCAATTCAAGTAATAGTAAAGAAATGCAAGAATATGAAAAATTCAATTACGACCACACACAAATATTCTCGGACATCGAAAATATCTGGGCTAAAGCATATTCTGTAATAGCCAATGCCAATGAAGCATTAATTAATATGGAAGGACAGGAGTCAAGTCTGAATGAAGTCTATTATCATGTTATCAAAGGAGAACTCCTTGCTATTCGTGCATATATGCATTTTGATCTGTTGCGCCTATATGGATATGGTGATTGGAAAAACCGTTCCACAGAACTAAATTCTAAGAAAACGATTCCATATGTAACAACTTTATCATCGATCCCAACTCCTCAACGCACAGGAAAGGAGACACTTCAAATGATTATCAACGATTTGGAAGCCGCAGAAAAATTATTAAAGGAATACGACCCTATCACAAAAAAACATCCGGCTTCTTATTACACAAGCATAGATGCAGATGGTTTCTTCAAAGATAGAACTTTACGACTCAATTATTATGCAGTCAAAGCACTGGAAGCACGTGTATATTTATGGGAAGGCAGTAAAGAAAGCATAGACAAAGCTTTAAATGCTACTGAAGAGATAATCACAGCTATCGGTGATAATGGAATTGTTATGGACGATATGTACACTTACTCCTACCTGTTACCAGAAATTTCTCAATTTAACCGTTCTCTAGCATCCGAAGCTTTATTTAGTCTAAATGTTTCAGACGTTACGTCCAAAATTACCTCATATATAATACCCAACTTCGTCAACACAGACTATACAGCTATGTATATATCTCCAACAGACGTTGAAAGTATATATGAAGGCATAAATTCAGATGTTCGTTTCACACGAATGTTAGATCAAACCCAAAGTGATTCCAGAGGATATGTCCCTATGAAAATTCATCAAGCAAGTTTAGACGAATTCAACAAGAACCGCTTGTCTCTAATACGCTTGCCTGAAATATTCTATATTGCTGCAGAATGCTATGCAACAAGTGCAACCCCAAATCTTGACATGGCATTACAAAGGCTAAATAAAATTCGCGAAAACAGAGGTATCAACACCTCTCTTGAAAATCTAAATGCAGATCAAATCATAAAAGAAATACAAAAAGAATATCACAAAGAATTCATTTCCGAAGGTGTCATGTTCTATTACTATAAGCGAACAGGGTGTAAATCCATTCCTAATTATAATGAAGAGATGACAGATACGCAATATTTATTGCCTTATCCTACCTTCGAAATACAATCCGGTCGTGTACAATAAACAATATTAACATGAAAAAAGTAGTTATAAAATCAGTCTTGGCGATAAGCTGTTTCTCTTTATGCCTCATTAGTTGTGGCAAGGAAGAAATACCATATTTTGACAGTCAATATAATGCTGTCAGATTCAATTCTACGAATGAGTACGATGCAGAAACCGACATATTTAAAGGGAACTATTCTTTTCTGGAGAATCCCTTTGATGAATATGGTGAATATGAATTGCCTTTAGTTTTGGTCGGAAATGTATCGGCAGAAGACCGTACTGTGAATTATGTAATCAATGTGGAGGAAACCACCGCCCCCGAAAACAGTTATGAAATAACTGCAGCAGTGATTCCCGCAAATAGTTTAAAAGGAACAATAAAAATAAGACTGTTCAATACTGAAGAAATACAAAATGGAGCATCATATAAACTTTATATCCAACTAAAAGAATCATCAACTCTAGGATTAGGACCTAAAGAATATATCACAGCAACGTTAAGTTGGAACAGCAATATCATTGCCCCTCCGGCAACTGAACGATATTTATGGATGACATATAATTCACTAATAAAATCATCTCTAGCTCCAACCTCTTTTTCTACAACGGCTTATAGTTCCAATGCTTTAAAAACAATTGTAACAGCTTTAGACTGGGATGATTGGGACGATATGACTGCGCATCCTGACCAACTACAGAGACCAACATATTTTACATATAAATATCTCGCCAATTATAGATTATTCGTAACAGACAAATCATATGAAGCTTATGCTGCAAAATTAGCGGATTATCTAAAAAAATATCAGAAAGAACATCCCGATGTCCCCCTAGTTCATAACGAAGGTAGTTTGAAAGGACAAATTATAGAAGCCAGAACATATTAATTTATATAATTCTATAAAATTATGAAGAAAAATAATATAACTCAATTAATAATATTACTGCTGCCTAATATTCTCTGGTTTACTTCTTGTTATGAGGATAAAAGTTCATTTGTAACAACCCTTATTCCAGAAGTACAAATTAGTATAAACGATAAAAATCAAGAAAATTCAATATACGTAGGTTATCAATCTCCTGTCGATATTGTACCATCTATTACCCAAGATGGTTTTGATAGTTCTAATTTGCGCTATGAATGGGCTGTAACCGAAGAACCTTCAACTACCAATCCTGTTTATGAAATTATTGGTACAGAAAAAGACTTTCATGGTATTATAAATCGTCCTATATCAAATGGAGCCTATACGTTAAAATTGATAGTAACAGATGTAGCTAATGATAACTTACAATATTTTTATTCCTGGAAATTATATGTACAAAGTAGTTTCCTAGACGGATTGTTAGTCGCAGATAGTGAAAACGGAACGACAACTGATTTTACTTTGATTAACAATTCTCAAATAACAAATCGATATACAAAAGAAGAAAGAATATTCCGTCACATACTAGAAACTGCCAATGGAACAACATATGATGGATTATTGACTTCATTAACCTATGAAATAATGGGAAACGCAGTAACAGTTAGTTCTCACTTAAATCAGATTTGGGCAATTTCTTCTACAGGAAAAAGCGTCCGTTTCAACTGTGAAGACTATTCAATAAACGGAACATGGGAGGATGAAAAATTATTTTTATATTGCCCTACCGATTTTCAAGTAAGATCTTATATTCGTTCTTCGCAACTTTTCATCGCTTATACAAATAATGGACTATATTCATTTTTAAACACAGCAGGTAACAAATTCTCTATGCCTAATTCTGTTTTTAATGGATTTGAAATCAACAACAATGTATATGCAGCAAATTCTTCGTATGAAATTAGTGACAACCATTTAGTATGGTTAGATAAATCCAAAGGTGCCTTTTATTCCTTAAATGGCACGAGTTATAACACATGTACTCCGTATATCTCAAATCCGGAGTTCGATCCTAATGACATGGGAAGTCAAACAGCTATTGCCGCAACAAGTTCTCAAGATGGTTCATTGACCACTTTCTTACTAAAAGACGATAATAGTGGAGATTATGCTATTTACACTTTAAGCCAATATAAAGCAGAAGAAGGCTACTATGAAGATCCTGATAATTGGGATGGATGGGTAGTTACCTCACCAGAACAACCAGCAGCTGCAAAAAACAAATATATTATTCCAGCAGCAGGCAAAAACTTATTAGACAAAGCTGTATCTATTTTCTTCGGACATACAAATAATGTATTATATGTAGTAACAGATGCAGCTATATATTCATTTACATATGGTATGGGAAATGAAGTATCTGTCTCCACCACCTCGCAGTTTAGCCCTAGTAACGGAGAAAAAATCACAAAAGCCAAGCTGTATCAACAAGGACAATACACTAATCAATTAAATGTTATGACAGGTAATCCACCAGCTATTGCCCCGAATGCATGGAATAACAAAGCACTCATTATTGTGACCCAATCCACAGAATTTGATGGAAAAGTTTCAATTGTTCCAATGAAACAGGCTGGTGCAGGTACCTTGGACGTCTCTCAAGCACTAGTCTATGATGGCTTCGGCAAAATTCTGGACGTAACGACAACCGGATATTAATCTAATTTCAAATTTCATAAAAATACATTAAAGAACTAACATGAGAAAAAAAATCCTCTTACTTGCAGTATTAGTGGTAGCTTCGGCTACCACTATCGATGCGCAACGCAAATTTCCATTCTTCTGGAAAAAGAAGAAAGCAAAAACGGAACAAACTACTCCGGCGAAGAAAGAAAGTGAATACGACAAACTATTCAAAAAGAAACATGAAACGGCTAAAGGACTGATAACATTACATTTGCTGGATGGAAAAGTCTATTTTGAACTTCCTGTGGATTTAATCAATAAAGATATGCTTATCGGTTCTACAGTTACCAGTATATCCGACAATGGCAATGCCGTAGTCGGATCCAAACCGACCGATCTGCTCCATGTTATGTTTACACGTAATAAAACACATGTACAATTACGCCAAGTAAACACTGATTATATTACAGGCAGCACACAAATCGATGAAGCTTTACACAAAAGCACTTTGGGAGCAATTATCAGTAATCAGAAAATTCAGGCATACAACAATGACTCTACCGCCATTGTATTCGATATGACCAGTGTTTTCTTAAGTGACAACAAGAAAATGAGCCCATTCGATCGCAATTCAATTTATGGAATGTACAATCGCACAGAGAGTTATCAATCAGACTGCTCTTATATCTCACAAATAAAAGCTTTCAAAGACAACGTTTCCATCAAAAGTTGTCTGTCATATACATTCTCTGTCAGCAATTCACAAGGGGCGTCACTCATAAAAGACCGTCCATTCACCGCAGAAATGACACGTTCCATCATGCTGTTGAAAGAAAAGCCTTACCGTCCACGTATGGCAGATTACCGTATCGGTGTATTCTTTACCGGACGCGAACAACTAGGCGAAGGAGCTAAAACGACCGCACCCGTTTACTATGCCAATCGATGGGATATACAACCGTCTGACACTGCTGCCTACCTACGTGGTGAGAAAGTGAAACCCACTAAACAGATTGTTTTCTACATCGATAACACTTTTCCGGAAAAATGGAAACCATATCTGCGGGAAGGAGTCACCCAATGGAATGAATTATTCGAGCAGATTGGATTCAAAGATGTTGTAGCAGCCAAAGATTTCCCGACTGATGATCCGGAATTCGATCCGGACAATATCAAATATTCATGTGTTCGCTATGCTCCATCAAGCATTGAAAATGCTATGGGACCATCATGGGTAGACCCACGAAGCGGAGAAATCTTGAATGCCTCTGTATATTTATATCATAACGTCATCAAACTTATCAGTAACTGGTTGTTCGTGCAAACAGCACAAGCCGATAAGGATGTACGCACTGTCAATATTCCGGATGAGATGGTTGGAGACGCATTGCGCTATGTACTTTCACACGAAATCGGTCACTGTTTAGGATTTATGCATAATATGGGAGCTTCTTCCACTTTCCCGGTAGACTCCTTACGTTCACCGGAATTCACGCAGAAGTATGGCACTACTCCTTCCATTATGGATTATGCCCGCTTCAACTATGTAGCACAACCCGGCGACAAAGAGCGTGGTGTAAAATTGACTCCTCCCCGCTTTGGTGAATACGACAAATACCTCATTAAATGGACATATACTCCGGTATTCAATGTTAATACTGCAGACGAAGAAGCAGTTATAACAAGCAAATGGATCACTGATGCCATTAAAGAAAATCCTGTGTACCGATATGGAAAACAACAAGTATATGGAGTTGTTGATCCCCGTTCACAAACAGAAGATATTGGTGACAACTCTATGAAAGCAACTCGATATGGCATCAAGAACCTTAAGTATATCATGAACAATTTGGAAAATTGGATTTCCGAAGGTGACGATACATACGAATACCGTGAAGATTTATTTATTGGTATCGTAGAACAACTTGCAATGTACGTTACCCATGTAGCAGGCAATGTAGGTGGCTATTTTGTCAACGAAGTTAAAGAAGGGGACACAATGCCACGTTTTGCACAAATTCCGAAGGCACAACAAAAAGAAGCCCTGAATTACCTATTCGAAATTTATAATGATCTGGATTGGCTTGACAACAAAAACTTATTAACTAAATTTCCGGTTTCCGGTTCCCCTAAACAAACTATTCAAAACTTCATGTTGAGATATATACTGCCTGTACCTTTTCAGGTATCACAATACGAAGGATTAGAGAAAGATTCATTTACTGCTGCCGAGGCTTTCAACATGATATACAATTTTGTTTGGAAACCGACTATTTCCGGACATACATTAACAGAATCCCAGATGAATCTTCAGAAACAATATATATACATGATGATGCAGACTGCCGGGTTCACAATCAAAGGAGCCGGAAAAGCATTAGCCGGAGAAAAACTACTTGATATCAATCACCGCCAGTTCGGATATACTTGTTGCCAGGGACATGCTCTCAAAGAAAATGCAATGCACAACCCTGTAGCAGGTTTTGAATGGAGACCATTGAATCGTTTTTCTATGACGGCCAAAGTTACACAAGCAGATGTATACGCATATATAGCTAAAGCCAAACAACTGATGAAACAAAAGGCAGCCAGTGCATCAGGGAAGACGAAAGCTCACTATGAATTATTATTAAAGATGCTCGACATCAACTTAAAATAAGGGAGGGACAAAAGATGAAAAAACTATTTTTATGGTTAATGGCGGGTTTGCTGATTATCGGATCAACAAATGAAGCCAATGCCCGCTCCAAGAAGAAAAAAGGAAAAGCCAAAACTGAACAACAGGCAGACAGTGTACAAAAAAAGAAAAAGAGTGTATACGACAAGCTTTTCAAAGATAAGAAGAAACATACAGTCAATAAAGGGACAATTACAGTTCACCAGTACGAGGATAAGATTTATCTGGAACTACCAGTTGAATTAATGGGACGGGATTTTTTAGTAAACTCTGCCATCACTACTGCAAGTGATATTTCGATGGCAGGCACAAAAGCTGCTCAAAGTAGATATCTGATTATTGATAAAACCGATTCATTAATATTATTCCGAGATCCGAAATACAATGTTCGCCTCAACGAACAGGACGATAATCAAGAAGCGGCTTTTGCTTTATCTCGCAGTAATGCTATTTACAAAGCATTTCCAATTGAAGGATACACCAGCGATTCAACAGCTGTTGTATTTAATGCCACTTCCTATTTCTCTTGTTCCAATAAAGATGTGCTAAATCTTAGTGGACGCAGTTATGGAGGTATGCTCACAATTGTAAGTGCTTCTCCCCAAAGTAAAACATCTTTTGTGGATTCTGCAGACGCATTCGACAATTGCATCAGCATCACTCAAAACTGTACTGCAAAGTTGAGCATCAGCATCATGGGCTTTGTCTCCAAAGAACAACCGGAATTAACAATGTCAGTACAAACAACATTAGCCCTACTATCGAAAGAAAAGATGAACACCCGCGAAGCCAACCCACGCGTAGGAACAGGGTATATCTCATACACAGACTATCGTAATGAAAAACGTTTCAAGAAAGGATATTATGTAACACGTCGTAATATAACGACGCAACAACCTGTTGTCTTCTACATTGATACTCTGATTCAGGATAGCTGGGTAAAAGCCATCCAAAAAAGTGCAAATGAATGGAATATAATATTTGAAGACTTAGGAATAGGAAAACCAATCATAATAAAACCGTATGAGAAAGATTCAACTTTTCGTGCTAATAACCCAATGATAAATACGATTGCTTTTCTGAATAACAACAACTCGGAAGTTACCGCATACAATGTCACAGACTTACGCACTGGCGAAATTTTAAGTACCAAGATAGGAGTACCACGTGACCTTGCCGTCAGCGTACGCCGTAATGGAGTATACCAAATGGCAGAGGTCGATCCGCGCTTCCGGACTTATTACATTGCTGATGAGGTAATCTGTGAGAATCTGACAGCACGTATGCTAAAAGCATTTGGCCTTAGTTTAGGATTGGCTACTAATTTAGCTGGTTCTGCAGCATACTCCCCTGAAGAACTACGTTCTCCTGAATTTACTCAAAAATATGGTATCACAGCTTCAGTCATGGACAACGTATTATACAATTATCTGGCACAGCCCGGTGATAAAGAAAAAGGAGTGGTATTGATTGTCGACAAACCGGGTGTATGTGACGCATTTACGCTCAAATATCTGTATGCCGCCACCAGTGAAAATGAATCAGACATATTGAAGAAATGGGCCATGGAACACGATGGAGATCCACGCTATTTCTATGGGAAGCGTTCACCAGCTTATGCTACAGACCCGCGTTGCCAAAACTATGATTTAGGTAATGATCCGATAGCCTCTTTAGATGCACAAATTGCTCATGTGAAATATGTAGTTAAAAATAGCCCTGCCTGGTTTCACGACGATAATATCCCCAATGATTATCGGGAACTATTTCCTGATTTTGTGATTATTGAATTAATCAATAAAACATTGTCACCTGTATCTTCTTATATCGGAGGTATTTATATCAATGAAGCCAACGAAAAAAGCAATGTACCTTCATATCAACCGATATCGGCAGATATGCAAAAGAAAGTCTTACAAAAGATATTCAGTACCTTCTATGATTTAAGCTGGCTGGACTCCAATAAGGATTTTTTGCGTTTAGGTGGTGTCAATCCTGATATGTCAACATGGATTTACAATAACGGGTACCCAATGATGTCTTTGATGTTTCGTTTGATGCGTATGGGATTGAGTGTAGAGAAATCAACTAAACCTTATACCCAAGAAGCATATTTGAATGATATAGAGAAACAATTATTCAAAGAAACTTTAAATGGGAAACCTTTAAGTGCTCCAATGATTGCACAACTGTCTGTATATATCAGTTCTTTAAAAGGAATGTGTCCGACATTAAAGGCTATTGACAAAGCTGTATCAACAGGCGCAGCTTCGATTGCTCTCAATGAGCAAACTAATCCTAAGTTACAAGCATTAGAACTGCAAACGATCTTTACCACTATATCTGCAACAGAAGAACAATCTGGCATGGAACCTATGACTGCTGTTAATTTCTATGCTGGTACGGATATCGAAGCTATTTGCTATGAGAAACTGAAAAGTGCACGCCGCTATTTGATACAGGCTCGTTCTATAGCTAGTAATGATATTGAGCGTGGAAAGTGCGACTATTTGATAACGATGATTGACCGGGTAATCTAACCATTCTCCCTGCATTCATGATATTTACTTGAAATAAAAAGTTTAGTGATAGCAAAATATATAACAATCTTAAAAATTCATATTATGAAACATATTATTTTTTTATATTTGTACTTACTGCAACAATGTATACATTTGCACAAGAATCCGTCTCTTCCCCCATAATTAAGGGAAAAGACAATAAAAATTTAGAGTTTTTCAAAAGTAATAAACTTCAATCCCCCATCTCTCCCACAAGCATATTTGGTCAAGAAATCCGAGGAGTTGTTTATGATAAAAAGACAAATGAAGTGCTAATAGGTGCAAGTGTTATTGAAGTCGGCAGTTCTAATGGCACCATAACTGATATTGATGGACAATATAGCATAAAATTATCTAATTCCGACAAAAAAATTCTCCAAGCAAGTTATTTAGGATATGTAGTAAAGCAAGAAAGAGTTGGAAACCGAAAGGTTGTAAATTTCTTCTTAGAGGAAGATCAGGTGACAATTTCAAATAAATAACAATCAAGCTATCACTAAACTTTTATCAAATTAAAACATGAAAAAAACAACAATTAATATTTTATTATTATTCATAGCCTTACTCGTGAATGCTCAGGATAAGACAAATGAATTATCAGGATTTATCATGCACAAACAAGAAAGTGGATTTAATACGTCATTAGATGGTGCCAATATTTTTTTAATCTATGCAAAAGATACATTGAAAACAACAAGTGTAAATGGAACATTCCGTTTCAAACCTATAAAAACAGGGAAAGCGAAACTTATTGTGACTGCCATGGGATGTAGAAAAGTTGAAAAAGAACTAAATATAATAGCAGGAAAGAATCCTAATCTTTACATAGATATTTTGGATGAATCCATCCAACTGGAAGAAGTCACCATCAAGGGCAGAATCCCCATTGTGACCCAAAATGGTGACACGCTAATATTCAACCCTAAGGCAGTCAACGTACAAGAAGGAGATGTCGCCATGAATATTGTGGAGCAACTTCCAGGAGCAGAGACCGATGAGCACTCCGTCCAGATAATGGGAAAACAAGTGACCAAAACTTATATAGACGGCAAACTAATATTCGGAAGTGACCCTATGGCAGCACTTAAGAATCTTTCTGCAACTGACGTATTAAAAATCAAGGCTTATGACGAATATGAAAATACGAAAACAAAAAAACTAATGTATAGGGGAGACCTCACCAGAGTGCTTAATATTGAGACTAAAAGCAAGCTTATCAGCTCGTGGAAAGCACATCTATTGGCCAGTGCAGGTAGTAATCTGGATTCAGAGAATAGCAGAGGGAAGTTCCGTAAAGGACTCGGACTCACTGCCAATTTCTTCTCTGAGAATTTTTTACTTACTGGGAATGCTTTTCACAATAATATCAACCGGAAATCAAACAATATTAAAGATGTTCTTTCCATCTCCAATCCTAAAAGTACTTTCAACGAAACAACTTATGCTGATTTAGCTATGGAACACTCATGGAATACTGAAAATGGGACATACGGTGGGTTTACGGCATTCTACACTTTCGGTTATGATCGCGATAATACAGATACACGATCTGAACAACTTTATTTTCCCGACAACAATTATCAGCAGCGCCTTTATGAAGAACAAAACAGCAACAGTGACAGAAAACAGAATCACTATTCCGAATTATCTTTCTCTAATTCAAACGATAAATGGGGAGCACTCCATTGGAACCAACTGATAACATATAACAACAACAAAGATTGGCAATCGCTTTACATATACAATGAAGTAAATAATCTTCAAGCATCGAAAAGCCTGATGCATTACGGTAATCTAAACAAAAGCTTCCACGTGATGGAAAGAATCAGTTATACCAATGGGATTACTGACAGATTCGGATACACATTAGAAAGCTCTATAGATATAAATAAAGGGAACGATCATTCATTACGGGTAGACACTTTGGAAAGTTCGATAACACAAACATATCTGACTATTCCATCAAAACTCCGTAATACGGAGTGGAACGGCAATGTTCAGCTAATGTATATACTGAATCCAGAAACAGAAAGCCAACTCTCTTTAGACTATTCCGTTAAATACGAAAACGGATGGAAACATCAATTCGCCTGGAATATGTTAAACCCGACAGATCCACAAACGGACGAAGCCAATACATATAGCTATAAAGTGAACAACTTGATACAAAAGCAGGAAGTGTCATTGCACTTTTCTCCCTATGAGAAAACAAGTTGTGACATCTCCGCAGGACTTAAGGAAAGTACACTTAACCGAAAAGAAAAAGACATAGACAACTACCAAAAAACATTCATTTCTCCAACCGTTAAGCTTTCTCTTGTATATTCAGATATAACAAATTCATGGAATACCACTTATATGCTGCACAACCTTGTGCCAAACATAGTACAGTTGCGTCCGCAAATAGACAACAGTAATCCCTATATGCTGCGCAGTGGAAATCCTAACTTAAAACAATCATATCTACATTCATTCCTCTTCAATTACAGCCGTATGCTGGGAAAACATAACCACACCCTAGGTGTAGCTATCAACACTACAATCCGCCAACACTCTCCTGTAGCGAAGACCACCTATTATAATACAGAAACTTATCTACCGGAATTACAATACACAACACCAGCTCACAGCTCCCTAATTAGTTTTGAAAACGTAGAGGGATATTGGGATATAAAAGGCAAACTGATATGGCAAGCTCCTATACGTAGTATAAAATCTAAATATATCTTATCTACCGGATTCAACTATGAACATAATCCATATTACATAGGGGAAAATAAGACTACAACGCGTACCTATGATCCATCGCTCGAACATTCGCTACTATGTAATCTAACTAAAAAACTAAAAATAACGGTCAGTACCAATACTCGATATATACATAGTATCAATACTGAAAATTATACAGGGAAAACATTCTATCAGACAGCGGGAACAACAGTAGATATCAGCCAAATATGCAAACATTTCTATTTAAGCAGTCATTATCTTTTCATTTTTAGCCGTGATTATGGAATAAACAAAGAGATTAACCGCAATCACACCCTAAACTTGAATATCGGATGCAAAGTGTTAAATCGTAAAGGAGACATTAGTATTGCCGCATACGATTTATTAAATAGTCACCGAACATTCAGTAGTCAAATGTATTCCAACTACATTCAAAATACATGGACTAATTATTATGGACGATTCTTTACCATAAACTTTGCGTATCGGTTTGGTAAAGTGAAATCGAATTACGAAGGGAATACGAATGACGGAAGCATACGTGAATACAGATCAATGCCCGGCAAAATATGAATCTCATAATATAGAAATATGATAAAAAATCCTACATCTATAATCCATATTTCATGTATATTACTGTCTCTCTGCAATATACACATACTGTGTGCTCAAAAAACAATTCCATCAGATTCCACTACCATGCAACAAAAGGTTGTCAAATATGGAAAAGTACAGCTACGCACAAGTATTATGCAAGTAAGTCTTGATGCAGTCAAAGCAAATCTGATATGTAGAAAAGACACCTTGAAAGAAGATTATAGAAATGCAGGATTTATCTTTTGGAATAAAGTTCCCGTCGGCATCGCACGAGCCATCGTGTGGGCCGACGGATTTATCGCGGATTCTGATACACTATATGTGCGAGAGGGACAAACGACACGAAAAGACTTTTATCTGACCGACCGCATTATACAATTGCGAGCCGTAACTGTAAAAGGTAAAATTTCCACTATGGTATACCGAGACGATACTATCCGATTTAATCCACAAGGAATCAACATATTGGAAGACGACGTAGCACGAAATATCCTGGAGCAAATGCCGGGAGTGCAAGTATCAGAACAGGGAGTTAAAGTCGCTGGAAAAGATGTGGAGAAGACATACGTTGACGGCAAAAAGATTTTTGGAGAAAATCCAATGAATGCGTTGAATCACCTTCCTGCCAATGATGTTGTATACATATCCGCTTATGATGAAGATGAGCATAAAGAGCAAACACGTAAAAATAGAAAAGGCAAGAAACGCAGAGTTCTGAATATTGAGACAAAAAGCAAATTAGTAAACTCGAAGGAAGGGAATCTGATAGCAAGTATCGGAGGAAATATGGAAAAACAACAGCTCGCAGACCATAACGCGCGCTATGGTGTAGGAGGCACATTTAACTTTTTCTCCGAGAAAATGTTGGTAGCAATCAATGCTATGCACAATAACTTGAACAGAACAACCAATCAACCGCAAATATTTCTAAGTACCAGAAATCCATCGCAGACTTACAGTGAAAATAGCTTTGGAGCTATCAACCTGTCTCGCCGTTGGGAAAAAGAAACCGGATTTTACAAAGAAATAAAAGGAAGCTATCAGTTTGCACGAAGCGCAACAGAAGCCAATACCCAAACAGAACAAGAATACTTTGCTACAGATGCCTTCTGGCAAAAGAGTTATCTAAGCCAATATCAAAATACAAATCAGTATAATAAACATACTATGAATACTGGATTTAGCATGAATGATAAGAAATGGGGCAATTTGATTATTGATTATACCTTATCAACTAATCATTCAAAACAACATACACTACAGCAAATCACAAATAGCGTAGATGAGATTAAGAGTACCGGTATTTTACAACAAAACGGCTGTGGTAAAGCCCAAGAGATGCAAGGTGTGGTGAATTGGACAAAATTCGTCGGAGATTGGAACTACTCCATCCATGCGAACTATTCGAATAGCTCGTCCAGCGGAGAAGAAAGCCGAGAAAACAAGACACAAAATGAGGCTAGTGGAAGTCTGCAAGAGATTACAACAATTCCAGCCAATGGAAGAGGAAATAAATGGGAGGCCAAAACAGGATTAAAGCGCATGCTATCAAAAGACAAATATTCATTCATCGAATTAGCATATAATTTTGTATCGGACAATCGTCATATCAATCAGCTCGCATGGAACAAAATAACAGGAGAAATAGACCCTACAAATACATATAATTACCGAAATTATCTGATAGAACACACCCCTGGAACGACAGTTATTCTGCCCGATTTAGGAATTTTCAATATTGAGATTTCAGCAGGGTGGAAACATTCCATTATTAAGGATAGAAAAGAAACGGCACAAACAAAATTTGAAAAATCATTTAACGCATTAAAAGGAGAAGTACTGATTTCTTTAGGAGGAAGATTGAGTGAAAAAGCAGAGCATACAATCAAATATTCTATGAATAGCCAACTCCCCAATATAACACAGTTACGTTCAGAAGTCAACAATTCTAATCCTTATTTTATCAGCGGTGGAAATCCAAACCTGAAAGCCAGTACCATACATAAAATTTGGTGGAAAGAACAGCATCGCTTTAATAACTACGGACATTTGATAAATTCGGAATTAACGTTAGCTTTCATAAAAAACAGCATCTCCAATAGGAACACTTATTTTAGCAAAGCAACTTACTTGCCTGATTTTAAATACACGGCTATTGCAAATAGTACACTCAGTAGTTACGACAATCTAAATGGAGCATGGAATACAGATTGGGATATTTCCTGGATGTATCCCATCGTAAAAATCAAATCTAATTTAGATGTTAATATTAATAATAAGTATGAACATCTGCCTTACTACTATGATAACATACGGGATATAACAAAAATAAGCACAACAAGGATAGGAGCTAGATTCGCTACCAATCTGATTCCTCGATTGCGTGCATCAACTTATTGGAGTATCAGCTATCGGCAAGCCTCCAATAAAGCAAATGACCAAACAAACCGAATATTAGCAAATCGCTTAATAGTAAATATGACGTGTACTCCCATATTAAAGTATTTCTTTGCGAATATATCATATACCTATCAGCACCAGAACAGCAAAACCTATCACCAAATTGATAAAGAAAATATCTTAAACATTTATGCTGGAGCAAAAGTATTCAATCGACAAGCAGAAGTAAGCATTACTGCATTCGACTTATTGGATTCATATCGTAATCGTATTATTCAACTGAAAAACAACTATACCAACTATATTAATAGAGAGAACTTCGGACGATACTTTACCATTAACTTCTCTTGGAAATTCAGAAAGATCAAATCAAACCGAATTGATATCTCAAGAGGAGTTAATTGGTAAAATCAGGTATTTTAGTATTACTTTATTCCCATTCTATGGTTGAATTGGGTTTCGGTGACATATCATAGCAGACACGATTTACATTCTTCACTTCTTTCAGAATTCGGTCTGTAATTTTCATCAGAATAGGCCAATCTATCGGTTCGATGGTAGCTGTCATAGCATCTACCGTATTGACTGCACGAATAATTACCGGCCAATCAAAAGAGCGAGCATTATCACGCACACCCACGGATTTGAAATCAGGAACTACTGTAAAGTATTGCCATACTTTCTTGTCCAATCCTGCAATTCGGAATTCTTCACGCAGAATAGCGTCAGATTCACGCACAGCCTCCAGACGGTCACGTGTAATAGCTCCCAAACAACGCACTCCCAAACCTGGTCCCGGGAAAGGCTGGCGATAAACCATTTCGTACGGTAAGCCCAACTCCAGTCCACAAGCACGAACTTCATCCTTGAACAATTGACGCAACGGTTCCACCAATTCAAACTTGAGGTCCTCCGGCAAACCACCTACATTATGGTGCGACTTCACCATTTTGGCAGTCTTCGTTCCACTTTCCACAATATCCGGGTAAATAGTACCCTGCCCCAAGAAATCGATACCGTCCAACTTACGTGCTTCTTCCTCGAACACACGAATAAATTCACCACCGATGATTTTACGTTTTTGTTCAGGGTCCACCACTCCTGCTAATTTATTCAGGAAACGGTCTGTAGCATCCACATAAATAAGATTTGCCTTTAACTGATTGCTGAAAACTTCAACCACATCCTCAGATTCCCCTTTACGCATCAAACCATGATTGACATGCACGCACACCAAGTTATCACCAATTGCTTTCAGAAGCAAAGCAGCAACCACAGAGCTGTCGACACCACCTGACAAAGCCAACAATACCTTTTTATCGCCAACCTGACGCTTAATCAGTTCTATCTGGTCGTTCACAAAGTTTGTCATATTCCAGTTAGCTTCCGCTTTGCAGGTATCAAATACGAAAGACTTTACAGCCTCCTTAATAGCCTCGATATCATCTGTAAATTCCGGCAATTTCACAGTGCAAATCGCTTTATCATGACCGGCAGCCATAACAGGAAGTCCCATTGTATAAATAGCCGGATTTACGTCAATGGCAACGCCATCAATCACATTATTCGGTCCGCCATTGATAATAATACCCTTTACGTTGGGCAATGCTTTCAGTTCTTCTACGGTGATGTCGTGAGGATAAATCTCACTATAAACTCCTAATGCACGGATGGCGCGAGCCAATACCGTATTCTCATGACTACCCAAGTCAAGGATAACAATCATGTCCTGTTTCATCTGATTCTGTTTTTTTTATTATGTTATTGTCAATAGTTTCTTTAGTTTCAACTTATCCGCAAATATAAATATTTTAAAAGACAAAAACAAGACACTTTGCTTTATGCCTTCAGCCGTATCACAAACCGGCTTCCTTTGCCTAATTCGCTTTCCACCGTCAGCGTACCGCCATGAGCTTCCACAAAATCTCTCGAAATAGACAGCCCCAGCCCGCTACCTTGCACTTTCGTTCCGGGTACACGGAAATAACGGTCAAAGATACTTTTGTGATAACGAGGATCAATCCCTTTACCAAAATCCTGAACATACAACTCAATGATATTATCTTCTTGCTTGGCACCAATCACTACACGACCGTTTTCTTTGGAATAACGGATAGCATTACTCAATAAGTTAGTCAATACCCAAGCAATCTTTTCACTATCGACAAAGAGTTTACCGATCTTTTCCTCCGGATATTCCACTTCTATCTGAATATTAAACTTATCGGCTTGTACTTGATTGGCCTTGATAGCATACTCTATCAGTTCAATCGGTTTGGTGATCTTGGGCATTAATTGCAGTTTTCCGGCTTCCACCTGAGTCATATTGAGCAATTCTCCGGTGATACCAAGCAAGCGTTCACTATTTTCCTTGATGCTCTTTGAAAGTTGCTCCTGTTCATCATTCAATGCACCGACACGCTTATCCTCCAACAGTTGAAGACTCATCATAATAGCAGCAATCGGAGTTTTCAACTCATGAGAAATAGTAGAGATAAATGTAGTCTTGGCAGAGTCCAGTTCCTTAAATTCCGTAATATTTTTCAGCAAAATGACATCTCCCAGTTTACGAGATTCATCTTTTTCCGCTTCTGTATTAATGATAGGAACGTAGGACGCTTTGAAATAGCTTTCTTTATTATCAGCATATATTTTCAAAGGTTCCTTTTGTTCGCTTGGTGTCACCAGTTCACGAATCAACCGACGGAGCAGATCATTCTTCAAAGCAAGTTCTTCCGCTGACTTACGAATCACATTTTCACGCTTCAAATTCAGCACATTCAATGCCTCCTCATTAATAAACAGAATCTGCCGGTCCATATTTAAACCGATCACCGGATCATCTATGCTGTTCACAATCGCTTCGATAAATTTCTTGGCGGAAAGAATATCCGAAAGAGTGCTGGCACGATATTCGGTCAACCGTTCCGCCATTCGATTAAAGCTATCGGCAACTTCGCGAAATTCCTCATTCTTATCCATATTCAAGCGCTTTTCGTAATTATGATCGGCTATTTCAAGAATCCCCTCTTTCAGTTCTTTTATCGGTTTACTAATGCTCCGGGGAAGCCAATAAAGCAACACAAGTCCGGTCAGGATACAGATGCTGCCGGTAATGGAAATCCATAGTAACGCACGTTCCAGTCCGGGCATAGCAGCAGGGCTATCCGGTTCCGTTGCCGTTAGAATTTGAAGATTTACAACCGAAAGAGTTACCAGCAGAATAATCATTCCGGCCAACATTCCAATACCAAGAATCAGTTTCGTTTTAATATTCATAACGTTC
>ERZ832317.1420-NODE-1420-length-30685-cov-10.815410_pt1 | contig 30685 bp, 17 predicted proteins | sample MGYA00519695_ERZ832317 | MGnify/ENA primary metagenome ERZ832317 (study PRJEB31850, sample SAMEA3708726) | human gut metagenome | biome: human gut; feature: human-associated habitat; material: faeces | place: China | collected 2014 ...
AGAGAGGAAATGTCTCTATCCTTTTGGTTCCCTTTTGGAATTTGCTCGTTTATAGCAAATAAGAAACATAACCATTACTCCAAACAACCGAAAGAGAGGTACTTTATGAAACAGCTTAAGAACATGCAAATCATCGGCATCGACCATGGCTACGGCGTGCGCCCGTAAAAGGCGCTGCAATGAATCTACCAATCGCAAGGTAGCAGACGAATCTCCATGTCTGAAAGCACCTGCCTGACCTGTGAGGGAAACCGCTACCAGGGAACATAGCACAGCAGGAAAGTGCCAGGTTGGCCAGTCATCAGGCCACGACTGAGGTGCAAGCTGAAGTGTGTATGAGGATAAAGGCTACACTGCCTGAACGCCAGTCCAAGTGGTTCTACCGTGCGGCAGCAACGCAAGATGGCTGAATGCGTAGCTCCGGCGCAGGCGTACATGTTTTTCCATACGGCAAGGCACCCGCAAACGAAAGCTTGCGGGAGACGATTCGCTCCATCGTCCAGGAGGAGCTGGCAGCTCCATCTGTTCAGCTTGGTGATCTGCTGCAAACGCTGAACATAGTCACATCTTCGACAGCTCCTTCTCCCATCCGAAGTGACGAGCCTGACGACGACGATCTCGACGATGCGCTGGACAGCTTCGGCTGCTGATGCTCTTTGGTGCTCATACGCACTACAATTCCATCTCCAGCTTCGTATCGCGCGATACCTTTGGCACCAGAACGCACCACCATGCACCAACCCCGCAAAGCAGGAAGCCATGCCGTCAAAAGCATGGCTTCCTGTCTTTGAGCCGGGTGCAGGGCGGCAGCGCCTGCCGGGTGTGCAGAGGGCAGCGCCCCTTGCCCGGTGTCCAGAGGCGGAGCGCTCTGGCTCACGGCACTTTGCTGGATTCCGCAGGAAGACAGAAAGTGTCATAGTGGGTAGTTACACTTTCGCAAAAAGTGCCGCGCCCCCGTCACCCCGTGCCCCAAACGAACCATCATCACACCCACGAAAGAAAGGAGGTGCTTCCATGGCAAGAAACGATGGCGTGGATCGCACCACCGCCCGCAACCAGCCCCGAACCGAAAGCAATATCGCCGACGCTGAAGCCCACAACGAACGCCAGAAAACCTGCTACCGGAACGAGGATATTGTCCCCGAACGCAGTCATCTGAACATCCACTTCAAGGAGCCTTCCGGCAGCTATCAGGAGATGTTCCGGCAGATGGAGCAGGACGGCACCATCTCTACCCGGGGTCTCAAGCAGGACGCCATCCATTATGGCGAGCTGGTTTTCGATGTCAACTCCGCGTATTTCCACAATCACGGCGGCTACGAGTTTGCGCAGGCGTTTTACGCCGAAGCGTACAGAGCCGCCGTCGATATTGTCGGCGGCGAGCAGTACATTCTCTCCGCCGTCATGCATGCCGACGAGCGCAACCAGGGCATGAGCAAAGCCCTCGGCTACGACGTATGGCACTATCATCTCCACGTGGTCTATGTGCCCGTCGTCGAAAAGCAAATTCTGTGGTCGAAGCGCTGCAAGGACCCGGCGCTGGTTGGCACCGTCAAGGAGACCGTCATGCAGATCAGCCACAGCAAAAAGTGGCAGTCCCGGCACGTGCTGGATGAATTCGGAGAGCCCTTGCGCACGAAAACAGGCAAGATTGTCCTGAAGAAATCCTACAGCATTTTGCAGGATCAGTACCACGACGCCATGTTCGCTGCGGGCTACACCGACGTGGAGCGCGGCGAACGCGGCAGCACCGAGGAGCACCTGACCACCGTGCAGTTCAAGGTCATGAAGGAACAGGAAGCCCTCGATGCGATTATGGCGCAGCAGCAAAGCGCGGAGCAAGCCGTGCATCTGGCGCAAGCGAATCGGGAGGAGGCTGAGCATGAAGTCGAAGCCGCAAAAAGGAAGATAGATGCACTTGCGAAGAGCGACAAAGAGGTCAAAGCATTCGTACAAAGCCTGGGTTCCGCAGACGAGCTTCTGCCCGACACCGGGATGCTGGAAACCGCCAGGAGCTACCGCGAAAACAAGGTTCTCCCGGTCATCAAAAAGCTCGTCCGCAAGCTGAAAGAGGTCTATGCCTTGCTAGTCAACGAGCGCCAGAAGAACACCGATATGCTCAGAGAAACCGCCTACTGGAAGCGAAAAGCGGAAATCAGCGAGGTCTTGCAGGAGAAGGCTTCCAAACTGGACAAGCTAACCCGGACACTTGGCGCGGATGAAATTGACCGGCTGCTGCCCCAGCGCAGCGCCCACGAACGCAATTGGAGCAAAGCATGGGAGAACGACCGATGACCCTATACCTTTTTTACCGACAAATACAAGGAAGTGAATGATACGAGAATTTACGATACCCTCAAGGCCCGCGTAACCGTCCCACAGGCGGCTGCACACTACGGCGTCAGGATCGGGCAAAACGGCATGTGCCGCTGCCCGTTCCATTCAGACAAGACGCCCTCCATGAAAATCAATAAAACCTATTTCTACTGTTTCGGCTGTCACTCCACCGGCGACGTGATCGACTTCACCGCCAGACTGTTCAATTTGTCTCCCCTCGATGCAGCGCGCAAGCTGGCATTGGATTTCGGCATCGACCCCAACACGCCGGCTTCCGCCGCCGTCGCGCTTCCCCGTATCCGGCAGGAAGAATCCCAGCGGGAACGGGAAGGGCACTGCGCCTCCGTGCTGATCGAATATGAACGGCTCCTGAAAAATCGTCAGCAACGATTTGCTCCTGTTCATCCATCGGAGGAATGGGACGACCGCCTCATATCCGCCAGCCATGCGCTGCCGCAGGTGTCCTATATGATCGGCTGTCTGTACGATGCAGACAGCGTTATCCGCAAAGATACCGCCAACTCTCTGCTCGGCGACGGCACCATACACAGCATCGAACGTTGGAACGCCACCCACAGAGAGGAGGCGAACGCACATGACGAAGCGCTTGCGGCCTGACCAGTTCCCGCCCTGGTACGACGGGCAGAGCATCAACGAAGCGGCTTTCTGCCGGGAGTTTCTGGCTTCGCACAAGCTGCTCTACACCGAAAACAGCTTCTTCACGCCGGAAGGACGCATGACCGACGAAGCGCCGCTCAAGACGGAAATCTATCAGATCATCGAACCGTATGCATCCACCAGCGTTCCGAAGAAAATTTCCAACATCATCGAGCTTCTGAAAATCACGGCACACATCGACGACTTCCCGCCACGGACCGACCGGATTCACGTGGCGAACGGCACGCTGTTTCTGGACGGCTCGTTCTCCACAGCTAAGGACAGAATCGTGCGCAGCCGTTTTCCGGTGGTCTACAATCCCTCTGTACCCAGCCCGGAAACGTGGCTTGGCTTTCTTCATGGCCTTCTGTATGAAGATGACATTCCCACCCTGCAGGAATACATCGGCTACTGCCTGATTCCCAGCAACAAGGGACAGCGCATGATGGTCATCAAAGGCAGCGGTGGCGAGGGCAAGTCGCAGATCGGCACTGTCCTGTCCCATCTCTTTGGTTGCAACGCCAAGGACGGCAGCGTGGGCAAGGTGTCCGAAAACCGCTTTGCCCGGGCGGATCTCGAGCACATTCATCTGCTGATCGACGACGACATGCGCATGGAAGCCCTGCGTCAGACCAACTATGTCAAGTCGCTGGTCACCGCGCAGGGGCGCATGGATCTGGAAAAGAAGGGCAGGCAAAGCTATCAGGGCTGGATGTTCGCCCGGCTGCTGGCATTCAGCAATGGCGATCTCCAATCCCTCTACGACCGCAGCAACGGCTTCTATCGCCGCCAGCTGATTCTGACCACCAGGGAGCGCCAGCCAGATCGCGTGGATGACCCCGACATCGCGGAGAAAATGTGCCGCGAGCTGGAAGGCATCTTCCTCTGGGCCTTTGAAGGACTGCAGCGCCTTGTGGCGAATCATTTCCGCTTCACCGAAAGCGCCCGCTCCCGTTCCAACCGGGAAACGGTTAAGCAGGACGCCAATAACGTGCTGCTCTTTATGGAAGCCGGGGATTATATCCAGCTCACGCCCGAAGGGAAGGTTGGCTCGCAGGAGCTCTACGAAATCTACACCGTCTGGTGCCGTGAGAACGGCTTTTCACCGCTCAAAAACCGGAGCTTCTCAGAGTTCCTGATTGCCAACCAGAAGAAGTACAGCATCGAACACTCCAACAATCTGACGAACCTCGTCGGACGCCGCGTGTGGGGCTTTACCGGCATTAAGCCTGTGCTAAGGCTCCCACTCAGAACGGCAGACGGATGGCAGCGCGATTGCTCGGATGATAACCCGTTTATTTGAAATTCCCTATAAGTGAGAATTTCCGCGATTCTCTGTGTACATACATACACACATACAAAGGGATTGTACACATGTACGTATGTACGCAGTGGATTCGCATATCTGCAGGAACAAGAAAGGAACACTGAACCTCTATGCACCCACCACCGATCAACCCTTTATTGGAGGAATCATGGCTTTGCTCAAAAGAACGCCTGAACAGAACGCCGCCTTTGAGCGGTGCGTCGGCTTTCTTGCCGAAATGATCGAAAAGTACAGCGGGAAGGTGGAGTTTCCCGTTCTTCCCGCTGACAGCAAAACGAGTTGGGACAGTTTATCCAATCCATCATCTCAAACAAATTCAGAAGAACCATTGACAAATGATATGGCTGCGTAATAAAATGCAGTTGGGACAAAATACACGAACAGTTACTGCACGATTGACAGGAGGTGCACCATGCTTCAGAATCATCCTGCTCCTGAGAGCCGCACGCTGCCCCAACATATCACCGACGAGCACAACGGCCTGAGCTACACCCTTCACGGCGATTATTACTTTCCGGATCTGGAGCTTCCGGAGCAACAGCCCATCGGCAAATGGGGCCGGCTGCACCTCCGGCACCTGGAATCGAACCATCCGGGTCATTTCCAAAGGCTTCTGCTCACGGGAGCACTGAATGCCTATCTGCACACTGTCGATGAGCAGGCCAGCGAGTGTTTCGATGTTCTCATGAAGGGATATGCCCAAAGCTGGGGCATCACCGAAGTCCTGAAGGCTGAAGATTCCATAAAGTGGGTCGGGCTCATGAATCTGGCGCGCGCCGAAGCGGAGCACAACGTGATGACCGAAATCATCTGCGCCTGAACCACCTTCCTTCACCGGCTCGTATCCAATCGGGCCGGTGAAGGCTTCCATAAACCGCACGAGGAGGAATTCCCATGTCCAGAGAAAAGCAGACGCCCGCGCCCATCCGTTCCAGCGCGGCGGAGGTGTTGACCTATGTCGCCTCCACGGGCGACCCGCAGGGCAGCATCGAAATACGCTACGAGGACGAAAACATCTGGCTGACGCAAAAGACGATGGCGCAGCTGTATGATGTGAGTGTCAAAACGATCAATTATCACATCAAGAAAATCTTCGATGATTCCGAGCTGTCAGAGGATTCAGTTATCCGAAAATTTCGGATAACTGCCACAGACGGCAAGCCGTACACTGTCCAGCACTATGCCCTGCAGATGATCATCGCGGTCGGCTTCAAGGTCAACTCCGAGCGCGCCGTTCAGTTCCGCAAATGGGTCAATCAGATCGCAACGCAGTACACCATTCGCGGCTGGGTCATGGACGACGAAAGGCTCAAGCGGGGCACCTATTTGACCGACAAATACTTTGAGGAACAGCTGGAGCGCATCCGGGAGATCCGTGCCAGCGAGCGCAAGTTCTATCAGAAGATCACCGACCTGTATGCCACGGCTATCGACTACGACCGTACTTCCGCCGCCACGAAACGCTTCTATGCCACGGTGCAGAACAAGATGCACTTCGCCGTGCACGGGCACACCGCCGCCGAGCTCATCATGGAGCGCGCCGACCACACGAAGGATCACATGGGCCTGACTACCTGGCAGGACGCGCCGGACGGCAAGATCAAAAAATCCGACGTGTCCATCGCCAAGAACTACCTCACCGAAGAGGAGCTTGGGCAGCTAAACCGCATGGTCACCTCCTATCTGGACTTCGCCGAGAACATGGCCCAGCGCCACATCCCGCTGACCATGCAGGACTGGGAAACCCGCCTGAACCGCTTCATTGAAATGTTCGAATACGGTCTTCTCAGGGATGCGGGTAGGGTGTCTGCAGAAATCGCCCGGCTGCACGCAGAAACCGAATTTGAGAAGTACCGCGTCATTCAGGACCGCGAGTTCCTGTCCGACTACGACAGGTTCCTCCTTGAGCTTGAGGAACACGCCGACGCGGCAAAGGCTAGACCGCAGGAGGAAAAGCCATGAAGCGAATGAAATGCTACATCTATACCTGCGTCTCCACCTCCATGCAGGTGGACGGCTACAGCCTGGACGCGCAGAAGGACAAGCTGCGCAAGTACGCGGAGTTCCAGAACATGCTCGTCGCCGGGGAATACTGCGACGAGGGCAAATCCGGCAAGAACATCGAGGGCCGCCCGGAGTTTCTTCGCATGCTGCGGGACATCGAATCCGGCAAGGACGGCGTCTCCTTCGTGCTGGTGTTCAAGCTCTCCCGCTTCGGCCGCAACGCCGCGGACGTGCTGACCTCCCTGCAACGGATGCAGGACTTCGGCGTCAACCTCATCTGCGTGGAGGACGGCATCGACTCCTCCAAGGACAGCGGCACGCTGATGATTTCCGTTCTCTCCGCTGTCGCCGAGATCGAGCGCGAGAATATCCTTGTCCAGACGATGGAGGGCCGCAGGCAGAAGGCCCGCGAGGGCAAATGGAACGGTGGCTTCGCGCCCTACGGCTACAAGCTCGTGGACGGGCACCTGCAGATTGCCGAGGAAGAGGCCGAGGTCATCCGCATCATCTATGACAAGTACATCCACACCACCATGGGCACCGCCAGAATCGCAAACTGGCTCAACGAGCACGGATACAGCAAGGTCTGCCGTCACAACAACAAGCGGGAAGCCTTCACGGGTTCCTTCCTCATCGGCGTGCTTGACAATCCAGTGTACTGCGGCAAGCTGGCGTACGGACGCAGACATAACGAGAAGATCCCCGGCACCCGCAACCAGTACCACATCGTCAAGCAGAAGGACTACGCGCTCTACGACGGCATCCACGAGCCCATCATCTCCGAGGAGGACTGGCAGCTCGCGCAGAAGCAGCGCCAGCAGAACAACAAGCGCCAGATCAAGACGCACAGCCTCGATCACGAGCACGTCCTGTCCGGGCTGCTCAAGTGTCCCGTCTGCGGCGGCGGTATGTACGGCAACGTGAACCGCAAGAAGAAGGGCGACGGCACGTACTACCGCGACTACTTCTACTACGCCTGCAAGCACCGCCTGCATGTGGACGGCAAGCGCTGTGACTACCACCACCAGTGGGGCGAGGAAATCATCGACGGCGCGGTAGAGGAGATCATCCACAAGCTGGTCAACACCCCCGCCTTTGAGCAGGGCATCCGGGAGAAGATCGGCGGCAAGCTGGACACCGCCGAGCTCGACACGGAGATGGAGACCCTGCGCAAGCAGCTCCGTCAGCTCACGGGCACCAAGGACAGGCTGGGCGAGCAGATCGACGCGCTCGATTTCGACGACCCGCATTACACCCGCAAGGCGCAGGACCTGCAGGAGCGGCAGAACAGGGTCTACGACCAGATCGCCTCCATCGAGGTCAGCATCGCCGAGGTGCAGACCAGCATGGACAACATCCGCCAGCGCCGGATTTCCACCGACAACGTCTATCAGTTCCTGCTCTACTTCGACAAGCTGTACGACCAGTTCACCGATCTGGAGAAAAAGACCTTCATGAACAGCTTCATCGAGCGCATGGAGATTTACCCGGAGCGTCGGAGCGACGGACGCATCGTGAAGCGCATCGAGTTCCGTTTTCCTGTGTATTTTAAGGGCTCGGAGATCAGCGGACTTTGTTGGGACGAAACGGATATGTCGGAGACGGTATGCTTATTGTCCAACTTCAAAGCAAGGACCATATCGAGATTGAAGTGAAGATGGACGAGCTGGATTTGACTGCCGCGGAGAAAAAGGCAACCTACGAGGAAATCAAAGCGTATGTTCTGGAACATAATGGATTGAAGGTCAGCTACCTCTATATCGCACAGGTGAAGCAGAAATGTGGCATTATTGAGCGTGAGAATTACAACAAGCCGAAGTCTGAGGAGGCAAAGCAGCCACACTGTCCGCCAGACAAGGAAACTGCGATTGTCGAGGCGCTCAAATTCTATGAGCTGATTGCTCCTTAGCGTGTGTTTCTAAAATGAGACCGGTGCAATTTTGGCATCTTTTCTTGCACTTCTCGATTTACCGCCAGTAAACCTTCGGTTTTCATCCTTGAATTGCAAGAAAATCTGCTTGAAACTGCACCGGTCTCATTTTAGAAACGCACTATAGTTCTGCGAAATCCAACGGCACATATCAACATGGATGTGGATGTGGACGAAATGGTGCAAAAAAGGCTCTTCACGGAATCTTGTTGGTTGCCCCAAGATTCCGCGAAGAACCAAGTGATGTGAGAATTACTCCGTAATGTAGGTGTACCGCATGTTGTAGCTCTTTGCGTACTGCTCAGCGGCGGAGTCCGGCAGGACTTCCAGGACAAGGTTTGGGCAGTTATAGAAAGGACTGTTAATGAAAGGCGAATAGCCAAAACTTGTTAGATTGCGAAGATTACCCAGAAATGCAAGCGACTCGCATCCGGAGAAGGCAAATTGATTGACGCTTTCCAAACTGCCCAGATTCGGAATTGAGGTCAGCTTTTTGCATTGGTTGAACCCGTATGATCCGATAGTGGTTACGTTGCTCAAATCGCCGATGCTCACCAAAGAGGTGCAGCCATCAAACGCCTCATATGGAATCTCCTTCAGGCTGCTTAAATTACCGACGGTTTCCAGTGCGGTGCAGCCCATGAAACAATCCGACTCCATTGATTCCAATTTGGGCATATTGCCGATTGATTTCAGCGCGATGCAGTCCCTAAAGACAGAACCTCCAATGCTTGCAACATTGCTTAAATCACCAATGCTGACAAGCGTTTTGCAGCCAAAGAATGCACTACTCCCAATGACGGTTAGTTTGTCAGACCAGTCAACGCTGATTAACGATACACAGTGTGAGAAAACATCGGATTCCAAGCGCGTCAAGCTGTACAAATCGTCAACATGCTCCAGTGCACTGCAGCCGTTAAAAGCACCTTGCCCGATAGTTTTCAAGTTGCGCAGGGAACCGATACTCTTCAGTGCAGTACAGCCCATAAATGCATACTGACCGATACTGGTGATCTTGTCCAGTTCATCAATGCGTTCCAAGGCGCTGCAATTTGCAAAACCGTTAGAATCAATGGATTCGACATTACTCATGTTGCCGACACGCACAAGCGAAGAGCAACCCTCAAATGCGGCATAACCAATTGAAGTTACGCTGCTCACATCGCCTACGCTCTCTAATGCGCTGCAGGAAGCGAATGTGGAGGAGTCGATGACTGTAACTTTGCTTAAATCACCAATGGTTTTTAGCGATTTGCAGCCGTAGAAGGTATGGCTTCCGAGTGTCGTTACATTTGCCAGAATTTCGACGTTGGTTAAGGTGGTGCAGTAAGCGAATGCACCGGTGTCAATGCTATCCAGCATGGGCATTCCATCAAGGCTCGTCAGTTTGCTGCAACTCTCAAATGCACTACTGCCAATGCTTTTTAGTATGGGCATTTCACCAAGACTTGCCAGCATACTGCAGCCCGAAAATGCACTACTGCCAATGCTATCCAGCATGGGCATCTCATCAAGGCTGGTCAATGTTTTGCAGCTAGAAAACGCATAGTTGCCAATGGTGCGAACATTGGGCAGGGAACCGATGCTTGTTAGCGCATTACAGGACGAAAATGCAGACTCGCCGATGGTACGAACATTGGACATGTCTCCGATGCTCGTCAGTTTGCGGCAGCCAGAGAATGCGCTCTCTCCAATGCTGGTGGCGCTGCTCAAATCGCCAACCGAAACCAGATTTGACGTATAGAAGAACAGCCTGTCAGGAACGACCTTCAAGCTGCTTAAATCGCCAACTGTGGTTAGCGCAGTGCAGCCATCAAACACTTTCTCGCTGATGCTTGTCACACTGCTTAAATCACCAACGGTTTTCAGCGATTTGCAATTGCGGAATGTCTCTCGATTCAAGACGGTCAGCTTTTCCAAGCCGCTAATGCTGGTCAGTGATTCACAGCCGTAGAAAGCGCCATACGCGATGCGTGTAACACTGCCGAGTTCCCCGATGCTTTGCAGGGAAGTACACTGCTTGAACGCATTTGCGCCGATGAAAGTAACGCTGCTGAGACTGCCGACGGTTTTCAGCGAAGTGCACTGATAGAAGGCGTTTTCGCCGATGGAAGTAACGCTGCTGAGATCTCCGATGCTTTCCAGTGACGCACAGGCATAGTCTTTTGACATGCCTTCGTCCGGAATCCAACGGCTGGAAACCCCAAAGGCAGAGTCGCCGATGCTTTCCAAATGGGGCATATCACCAACCCGAACCAAGGAGGTGCAGCCTACAAAAGCACTATTGCCAATACTTGTTACATTGCTCAAATGCTCCATGGATGTGAGCGATTCGCAATCTCTGAAAGCGTAAGCACCAATAGTGGTTACATTATCGGTGTTATCAAGTGTTTCCAACGCATAGCATCTGGAGAATGCGTATGCGCCAATGCTCGTCACATTCCCCAAACCTTCTACGCTTTGCAGATTGGTACAGTTGACAAATGCGCTATCCGGAATGGCAGAAATGTTCGTTAGACCACTAATAGTGGTCATGGCGCAGAACGCGAAAGCACCACTGTCGATGCTTGTTACGTTGCTTAAACCCTCAATGTTTACAAGTGAGTTACAACCTGAAAATGCTTCCGCCCCAATGTGGACGTCATTTCCTCCGATTTCAAGCGTATTCAACTGACAATCGTAGAAAGCCCATCTGCCAATCTTTTTAATATTGTCTAAGCTGCTGATTTCTTTGAGTGAAGTGCAATACCCAAAAGCCCAATCCCCAATTGTTGTGACATGCTGCAAACTTCCGATTTCTGCTAAAGACGCGCAGCTGAAAAAGGCTGAATCACCGATTTGTTCGACATTAGAAATGTCGCCAATACGCTTCAGTGAATCGCAGTAATAATGCTGCTCCGGTTCATCGTCCCAACTGATGGCGTATGAAAAAGCAGACGCGCCGATACTTTTCAGATGGGGCATATCACCGAGCTGCGTCAGTGATTTGCAGCCTGCAAAAGCAGATTCGCCAATGCTCGTCAAAGAAGTCAAATCTCCAACATCTTGCAGTGATGTGCAGTTGTAGAACGTGAAGTCACTGAGATTCGTTACATTCTCCAGCCCATCCACCTTCACCAGCGCCGTGCATCCATCGAATGCGTGCGCGCCAATCTCTGTCACGCTGCTGGGAATCGTAATCTCTTTCAGGCTCGTGCAGCCCGAGAAGGCGTAATCCCCGATGGCAGTTACAGAATCAGGAATTTTCACGCTGACAAGGTTCGTGCTGTTCGCAAACGCATATTCATCAATGCGTTTTACGTTTGCGGAAATTTCGTAAGTCGCGACATTTCCGCCGCTTGGAGCGTCCGCGCTGTCCGCCAGTGCGGGTATGGTCAGACAGCTTCCAACCAGCAGACTGGTCAGGGTAATCGTCAAAAGTTTCTTGGATTTCATGCGTATCAACCCCTTTCTCGATTTCCAGCATACAGCAATTTCAAGAAAAAGTCAATAGCAGAATCAAGAAAATTAAGGAAAAATACAGAAGCTAAATCGAATGCTATGCCATCCACCGTCAAATCAATAAGGTGCTAATACTATATTCAGAAAAAATTGTCAAGAAACGATTACCAATTATATTGACGAGTTGGAAGAAACTGCGTATAATAAATATGGAAAACTGGCAGTTTGCAACAGGGAAAAAGCGGATGGAGGAGATTGCACATGAAACGTTGGAAGGTCACATTCGGGCTGTTCTTGCTTCTTTTTGCGCTGGCAACGACAGTTGCTTGCGCGGAGACAAAGGAAGCGAAAATGGATTGGAACGATCGGACTGTCATTTTTGCCCAGCCGGGGGAAACAATCCACTTTACTTATGATGTTCCAGAAGATTTCGTTGTGACAAAAGAGGAATGGCTGTGGTATTTCGCTTATACGGATGGTCACGGCTCTTTTGGCAGTGGTTCTAATGATGATGAATATGGTGCAACTCACTTTGAAAGCTACACTTATGAGCCAACAGGAATCCACGTCGAATGGGATGGTAAAGGCAGCATTTCACTTTCTGCAAATGAAATGGTGCGTATTCAATTACGATTAAATGGATATGATTATCTGTTTGCATATGTACTTGTTGCAGACCCGGCAGAGTACTATACCTATGAGATTCAGAATGGGGAAGCGACGATTACAGGATATAATAAAGACCTTCTGCGCCGCAAAGTGCTGATTCCAGAAGAAATTGAAGGGTGTCCGGTTACGACGATCGGCGACCGCGCGTTTTATGACATGCCGTCGGGTATCGGCGAGAAATTCTACATTCCAGACAATGTAACCACCTTTGGCAAGGAAGCCTTTGCAGTCAGCGCCTATCTTGATGCGGTTCGGATGCCGCAGAAGCTGACGAAAATGGGCGAGGGCGTATTTGCGGCATGTTTGCAACTGCACTTCTTGGAAATTCCTGATTCGTTGACGGAAATCCCAGACGACGCCTTTGTGAACTGCTGGGGCTACGGATCTGCAAGAGATTACAGTGTTGAGCAGTGCATCGGCAAAAACGTGACCAAAATCGGTAAAAGCGCGTTCGCTGGATGCTGGAATATGGGGAGAGTGGGGAGAGCTTGGGGAGATGGTCGTCTGCCTGAAAAGCTCGAATCCATTGGGGAAGGCGCATTTCAGTATTGTTATAAAATTAAATCATTGGAAATTCCGGCTGGTGTGACGGTCATTGCTGACCGCACATTTCAGGGCTGCGAAAGACTGGAATCAATTCAGTTTGATGGCGATATTACGATGATTGGTGCGGAAGCCTTTGACGGCTGTGTTGCGCTGACTTCGATGCCGCTGTCGAAGTCGCTGAACCTGATTGGCGCGGATGCATTCCGTGACTGCACGGCGCTGACGGCTTTCCAGCTGGCAGAGGGAAACACGCATTTTCAGGTGCAGCAAGGTGCACTGATGACGGCAGATGCCACGCGGCTGCTGACTTATGCTGCCAGCGCACCGCAGCAAAGCTTTGTCATGCCGGAAACGCTGACACAGATTGATGATGGCGCACTCAAAAACCTGCGCTATCTGGAAACGCTGACTTTCTCGCCGACTTTCTGCGATTATCAGGCAGGCATGTTTGAAAATGCAACGGGCTTGAAGACGGTGAATTTCGGTGAAGGTACGCTGACGGCGATTCCTGACCGATTCTTCAAGGGTTGCACGTCGCTTGTTTCGCCCAATGCGTTCACGGGCGTGACGTCTGTTGGCGAATCGGCATTTGAAGGCTGCACGGCGGTGCAATCGCTGTCGTTTGATGATTCGCTGTCGAACATCGGCACAAAGGCGTTCCAGAACTGCACGGCACTGGAAAGTGTGCATATTCCGGACAGCGTAACGAGCCTGAGTGCAGCGGCGTTCCGGAATGACGTTTCCTTGACGGAATTCCAGATGCCGGAGCGCCTCCATACCGTTTCTGCGTCGGCGTTCAGCGGCTGCACGTCGCTGAAAACGGTGACATGGAGCAAGTATCTGCAAACCATAGAAGCAAATGCGTTTGAAAATACGGCCCTGACGGAAATCATCTTCCCGGAGAGCCTGACCAGAATCGGCGCGTATGCGTTTGCGGGCATTGGCACGCTGGAAAACATCGTTTTGCCGGAAAATCTGAATACGATTGGCTCAGCTGCTTTCTCTGATACGGGGATTCAGACGCTGAAGCTGCCCAAGAGCGTCACGACGCTGGGCAACGGCGCGTGGATGAACTGCGCCGCCCTGCGGGAAGTTCAGTGGGAGGCAGCGCTGACGAAAATCCCGGTGAATACGTTTGAACACTGCACTGCGCTGACCCAAATCGAACTGCCGGACGGCATTGTGGAAATTGGCGCAAGGGCATTCAGCGGCAATGAAAGCCTAACCAATGTGACTTTGCCGCGCACGGTGCGGCGCATTGAAAGTGCCGCTTTTGAGGGATGCAGTGCGCTGACGGACATCCTGCTCTGGCCGGACGTGGAGGAAATCGCGGCGGATGCTTTTGCAAACTGCGAGAATCTGACCATCCGCGGCTGGAAGGGGTCTGCCGCTGAAAAAGCAGCCACGTCACAGGGCGTGAATTTTGCCGCGGCGGATCAGGAGATTTCCTACACGCTCAATGCCGCGCAGGATGGCTATCTTGTCAGCGGCTGCGATGAAAACGCAGTGCTGCTGGTGCTTCCGGCTGTGCATAACGGGCTGCCCGTGGTCGGTACTGCGGAAAACGCCTTTGCAAACTGCAAGTACCTGCAAGAAGTGCGCGTGGAAGCGGAAAGTGTGTATTTGCAGGTTTGTGACGGCATCCTGATGGACGCGACAGGTAAAACGCTGCTGCTCTATCCGGCACGGCGCGCAGGAGCGGATTTGGTGATTGACGAAAACGTGACTGCCATTGCAGACTATGCGTTTGCTTATTGCCAAAATCTGCGCAGTATCACCATTGGCACGCAGGTGGAGACGATTGGCGACCATGCGTTTGACGCGGTGAACGATGCCCTGTGCCTTGTTGTGCAGGATGGCAGCCCGGCGCAGCTGTGGGCGAGCGCACACGGGGTGCGCTATGCCAGTGAAAGCACATCGTTTACCTATCGCCTTGAAGGGGACAAAGCGTATATTACAGGCTACACGGGCACGCTGCCGGAGACGGTTGTTCCGGCAGTGATTGACGGATACCCTGTCTATGCGATTGAAAACCTCCGCAGCCCGATTCTGACGCACGTTGTTGTCAGCGAAGGGATTGAAGTGATTGGGGACTCGGCATTTAAAGCGTATTTTGATTATGAGAAAGGCTACATTCGCACGCTTGTGAGCGTAAGTCTGCCGCAGAGCTTGAAAATCATTTCGGATGACGGTTTCTGGGGACAGGAAAACTTGCAGGAGATTACACTTGGCAGTGTGGTGGAAATTGGGCAATCGGCCTTTGGCAGCTGCACCATGCTGAAGCAAATTACACTGCCGGATACGCTGACAACGATTGGCTGGAGAGCGTTTGAATCTTCTGGCTTGACGTCGCTGACGATACCGGTCAATGTAACCAGCCTTGGAGGCTCTTTCATCACAGACTGTTCAGCGCTGACATCGCTGTATGTAGCCGAAGGAAACCCAAACTATGAGATAGTGGACGGTCTGCTTTACGACATTCCTGCGCAAACACTGCGCTATGCCCTGCCGGATGTGTCGGGGGATGTAGTGATTCGCGACGGCACGGTGCGCATTGCCGACGATGTGTTTAAGAATCATGCGATAACGTCTGTTCAACTGCCGGATTCTTTGCAGAAAATTGGGAACTACGCATTTGAGTTCTGTAATGAATTAAAGGAGGTAAACTTCCCCGAAGGCTTGATAACAATAGATGGTGCGGCATTTGCCTATTGTACACAACTGGAAAATGTGGTACTGCCGGAAGGCTTGAAGTACTTGGGCGACAGCGCATTCCGCTCCTGCGATAGCTTAACAGAAATAACCGTGCCTGAAGGCATCACATTTATGTCGGGAACATTTGCAACCTGCTACTCTTTACGCACCGTGAATTTGCCGAGTGGTTTAACCCACATGATGAACGGCGTTGTGGAAGGATGTCGTTCACTGGAAACTCTACACTTGCCTGCTAAGCTGGAGAGTATCCATGGCAGTTGGCCGAGCAGTTTGAAGACGATAACGACTGCGTTTGGCTCTGTGCGCTATGTATCCGAAGACGGTGTCTTGTATGATACGCAGGACAACAGCATCTTGTTTGTGAATGCGTCGATTACGGGAAATGTAACCGTTCGTGATGGCATCACGACAATTGGCGCAGGGGCGTTCAAGGGCAGAAAAGGCTTAACGAGCGTCACGCTGCCGGAAAGCTGCACTGTCATTGATTCTTATGCTTTTGAAAACTGCACAGCACTAACGGATATCAACTTCCCGGAAAAATTAGAGTTGATTGGACGAAATGCATTCTACAATTCCGGCATTACGTCGCTGAAACTTTCGCAGCCGGGGATTCACGTTGGAAGCTTTGCATTTGCATATTGCCATCAGCTGAAGTCTGTGGAAATCACATCGACGGACTTTGACTTGATGGAGTGGGCATTTGCAAGATGCGAAAATTTGGAGACAGTAATTCTGCCGCCGCAGGTTTTCCGCATGGAAGGCGGATGCTTCACGGAATGCACGTCCCTGACTACGGTCGTTTTGCCGAAGAACATCACGTTCGTGCATGGCTTTAAGGACTGTACGTCCCTGAAAACTATTGAAATTCCGGACAGTGTGACGAGCATCGGCTATGAAGCATTTGCAAACTGCAAGTCGCTGGAAAGTATTCATCTACCGGATGGGGTAACAAGTATTGATGGACTTGCGTTTGCGCATTGCTATGCGCTGAAAGAAATCAATCTTCCGGATTCGCTGACCACGATCGGAGAAGAAGCATTCCGAGGAGTTCCGATTGCTGAAGTTGTCATCCCGGCAAATGTGACCGAAATCGCGGACTGGACATTCTATTATAATGGAGAACTCCGTTCGCTGACGCTCCCCGATGGCTTGAAGAAAATTGGCGCGAATGCTTTCTGTGGAGCGTCCAAGCTCCAATCGGTGGAACTGCCGGAAAGTTTGGAGGAAATAGGGGATGCCGCGTTCCGTGAGAGCGGGCTGACCTCGATTACCATTCCCGGCAATGTGAAGCGCGTTGGCGGCGCATTCATTTACTGCAAGAATTTGGAGAAGGTCTCCATTGCCCCCGGCGTTGAAACGATTGGTGCTGACGCGTTCTTGGAATGCCCGAAGCTGACGGAAGCAACGCTCGCCAGCACTGTTACGACCATCGAGAGCAGTGCGTTCTGCGGCTGCAAGGCGCTTCAAACCATTAACGGCGGTGCGCTCATTCAGTCCATTGGCGAACATGCCTTCACGAGCTGCGAAAACATTGAGGAAATCAATATTTCGCCGAATTTGGCGGAAATTTCAGACTATGCATTTGATGGCTGCAAGAAACTGAAGCGCGTTTCGCCGTCGGCGGAGCAGAAGGGCGTTTTGCTGCCGCATGTGAAGTACATCGGCGAGCGGGCATTCAACGTCTGCAAAGCGATTCCGTCCTTCTCTCTGGGCGATTCGCTGGAAACGGTCGGGGATTATGCGTTTGCTTCCACGTCCGTTACGTCCATGTATTTCCCGGATACCGTGAAGCAAATCGGCATCAATCCGATGTGGATGAATTATGCCATTCTGTCCGTGCATTTGCCGAAATCACTGACGGAAATCCCGCAGGGGATGTTTGCGCAGGCCGCGCGGATGCAGACGCTTACCATCCCGCAGGGTGTGCGCAGCATTGGCACACAGGCATTCCACGGCAATGTTGCTTTGGCAGCGCTGAAACTGCCGGATGGCTTGGAGCGCATCGGCGCAAATGCATTTGGAAACGCGATGCTGCTGCTGGAAATTCCGGCATCGGTTACGGAAATTGCGGATGATGCGTTCAGCGAAGCGGTTGTGGAATTCTACACGCCGTCGGGCAGCGCGGCGCATCAATACGCGCTGGCGCATCAGATTCCCGTGCATTTGGATGAGTCGATTCCGGCAGAATACCTCGGCACGGCTGACCAGCTGGCAGCAAAAATTGTCGCGCAGGTGATTACGGATGACATGACCGACTATCAGAAAGCAGAAGCGCTGGTAGATTGGATGCTCAGCGAAACAATGCTGTCAGACATGCTGCCGGACACATATAGCGGCAAAATGGTGCTTGTCCAGCGTAAAGGTACGCGCTGGGGCTGGGCATTTGCATACAAAGCACTGCTGAATGCGGCAAATGTTACCAATGATATCTACTTTAACGCGAAGGGCATCGTTGAAGGCGAGGGCATTGGTGATCAAAGCTCGGTGTTTGTTTCTTATTTTGACGGCGATGCCGTGAATATGATTCAGATTGATGGGCAATGGTATTTCACGCATCCTGCCTTTGTGGAGCATTTCGGAAAGGCGAGATACTTCATGCTCAATCGAGAAACGTATCGCTTGTCGTTCGGGGATGATCCGAACGTGGAAGCCTGCGACAACTACGACCAGACCTTCCTCTATCAGGCGTACTCCAAGGATGTTGAGGCGGAGGTTGTGGCACAGGCATCTGCGTCCTTTACAGAGGGCAAGAAGTTGGTGTATGCGGAAGTTCAGCCGATTGAGGAACTGATGGATGCGAGTTATGCGTATGTGCTGGATTTCGCGGGGCGGCACATGGATACGCTGGACTGGCAGAACGCGCAGGGCAAATTTGAGCCGACTATTATCGGCACAAACAACGGCTACTGGCTCAGTGACGACCTGACGGGCGAGTATGCGCAAGTGACGGTGAATACGCAGACGCTCTATCCGTATGGCGCGGAAGTGCGGCTGGATGATCCGGAATACACGGCAGTGCTGTGCGACTGGAATGTGGATGGCACGCTGACGCTGACGGAAGGCACCGAAGAAGCAAACGTGGCGCTGTTCACCATAGAAAGGGGAGAAGATATAGAAAAGAAACAAACCATTACTGGCAAAAAGGTCTATCATGCGACCTTCACCCCGACCCTGAGCCAGTACATTGACACGCTGGCACCGACGGAATTTGACTTGGTGCTGGAATGCCAACTGCCGCCCATTCGTGATGCTGCACAGCTGGTGGACAACAAGCTGACGCTGACGCTTTCGGATTCACATATTTTCCCGGAAAATGCGCAGCTGGATTTGATTTTCTGGCCGGAAGGCGGCATATCGAGTGCTCCTATAACGCACTTCTATGTGGAGGATCGTGCAGAACTTTACCCGGACGGCAAGCGCGAAATTACGCTTGACCTCTCGGCGCTTCGCTGCGACCTGGGATACACGCTCTACATTGCGCAGACAGCGGACAACTATGTGGAATCGGAATACAGTTCCGTTACGAGCCGCATCGACATACCGCATACGCCGTACATTGAGACGGTACGGCCTGCAACATCGACGGAAGACGGGCGGATAAGCGACACGGTCTGCAAGATTTGCGGCACATGGCTGGACAATGGGTATGCGATTGCGTCGGATCACATTCTGCAGCTGCCTGCGAGTTTGAAGGCAATCGAGGAAGAAGCCTTTGTCGGCATGTGGCAGGTGCAGCAGGTGAATATTCCGGAGGGCGTTACTGCGATTGGAAAGCGCGCCTTTGCAGACTGTACGCTACTGCGGCTGGTCATTATCCCGAACAGTGTGCAAACGCTGGCGGATGATGCCTTCAGCGGCTGCCATCCGGTGATTCTCTGCGACGCGGAAAATCAGCAGGTGATTGACTGGGCAAATGCACAGGGATTGATGGTCGTTTTCAAGGAAAGTAAATAATACTATTTCCAGATTCACCTGCGCCATCTGCTTGCGCCTTTTCCCTTCTGGCGTCCGCTCATTCCACTTAGCGTAGCGCTGCTACGCTGCGTTTCATTCACGTTAGCCAGAATGAAAAATTCGCGGCGCATCTTGGCGCATTCTTATCTGGAAATAGTATAACACATCCCTTTGGCTGCTTCGGTGACACAACTTCTCCGAAGCAGCCCCTTTTCTTTTCAAAAAAATCTCGAAACAGGATTGACAAAATGGGATTGATACACTATAATAGAGACAAGGTTGAGCGTTAAACCTAACAAAAATACGCAACGAACTCGTGAAGGAGGTTTTCCCATGAGAGGGTCGATGAAATTGGTTTCCATGCTGCTGGTGCTGTGCCTGACGCTGGGCGCGCTGCCGCTGGCGATGGCGGAAGAGGTCGTTGATGCGGACTTGACCTGCACGATTACGCTGGGCAACTGGCCCGCGGATACGGCGGCGGAGGCGGAAAAGGCGCTCTTTGAGAGCTACCGCGAGACGATGAAGAAGCACTACCCGAACGTGACGCTGGTGCCGGATTACTACTCCTACACCCTGAGCAGCTACGTTCCAATGGCGAAGGGCGGCACGGCGCCGAGCATCTTCCAGCCGCCGTTTACCGACCCGCAGCTGCTGATCAGCCAGCATCTTGTCGGCGACGTGACCGATGCGCTGGAGCGCGCGGGCGTGCTGGATGAGTTCAGCCCGTCGTACCTCGAAATGCTGTCCGACGAGAACGGCCGCATCTACGGTCTGCCGCGCGACGGCTATGTGCTGGGTATGCACATCAATGTCGCCCTGTTCCGCGAGGCGGGGCTGGTGGACGAGGAAGGTCTGCCGATTTACCCCAAGACCTTGCAGGAAGTGGCGGAATACGGTCAGATTATCCGCGAAAAGACGGGCAAGGCGGGGCTGGTATTCCCGGCGAGCGAGACGTATGGCGGCTGGCTGTTCACCAATATCGCGTGGAATTTCGGCTGCGTGGGCGAAAACGCGCTGGAATATCAGGATGAAGACGGCCGCTGGGTGTGCAACTTCACATCCGACGAGTGCGTGGCGGCGATGGAGTACATCCGCGACCTGCGCTGGAAGTACGACATCCTCAATGCCGACGCGACCACGACTGACTGGGCGGGCGCGCATTCTCTGCTGGGCACGGGCGAAGCGGCGATGAACTTCGCGGCGGATGACTCTGTTGACCAGCCGACCTCCAACAAGGGTCTGCCGGTGGAGGACTTCGCGCTGATTCCGTTCCCGGCGGGCGACGCGGGACGCTATGCGCTGGCGGGCGGCACCTGCTACATGTTCGCGCCGAACATTACCGATGATCAGGCGACGGCGCTGATGGCATACCTGACCGTGCTGGGCAAGATGCCCTACCTGAATGACCAGATTATCGAGGGGATGCGCGCGGACTATGCTGCCAAGCGCGACCGCGGCGCCCCGGTTCTGCCCGCCATCAGCGCGTGGAACGATGCGGACTACAACGCGGCGAAGCAGGCGATTATTGACGAATACTGCAATGTCGATATGCGCTTGTATAACGACTTCTTCGATTCCATCACGCAGGGCACGATTACGCTGCGCTCGGAAGAACCCGTCTTTGCGCAGCAGCTGTATCGCGAGCTGACCGCTGTAATTCAGCGCGTCATCACCCGCGAGGGCGCGGACGTGCGCAAGGCGCTGCAAAAGGCGCAGGATTCCTTCCAGGAGTATCTGGATGATGAAATCAATGATTATTAATTTCTGATTCTGCATGGCATTGCACTGTTTGTTGCAGAGGGTTTCGCCTCTGCGGAGGCGACCAAAGGGCTTTCCGATCGCCCTTTGGAAACCTTCGGCGCCGCTGCACTTTGGGTTAGCCCTTGTTGGTGACGAGCGAAAGTCAATGCGGACGGGGCAGTGCGGTGCCATCGGGCAATTATTGCTAATTGCTAATTCCTCATTTCTAATTGGAAAAAAGAACACCGGCGGAGGAGAACCGATGCCGGTTTCTTTTACACAAAAATCGCTCAAATCTTCGCGGAGGAACGCCTATGAGCAGAAAAAAGGCGCAAGTCGGCTTGCGCGCACGGACGGTTGACCACCTCAATGCTTGGCTGATTATGCTGCCGAGCCTCGTGCTGATGCTGTTCTTTGTCTGGGAACCGCTGTTCGAGAGCGTGGTTATGAGCCTGTATAAGACGCGCAACATCGAACTGGTGAACTTCATCGGCTTCAAAAATTACATCAGCGTCATGGGCAAAGATGACTTCCTGCAGGCGCTGACGAACACGTTCTCGTACACGTTCTGGTCGCTGCTGCTGGGCTTCTTTCTGCCGATGGTGCTGGCGCTGCTGATTGGGGAGACTGTGCGGAGCAAGAGCTTCTTCCGCACGGTGGCGTATCTGCCGAATATGCTGCCCGGTCTGGCGGTCGTCATCCTCTGGTCGGCGTTCTTCTCCGGCGAGAAGTCCGGCGTGCTGAACATCCTGCTCAGCCATCTGGGCATTGCGCCGCAGACCTACCTGACGCGCTCGGAGTGGGTCATCCCCATCATCATCCTGATTGCGACGTGGAAGGGCGCGGGCGCGACGGCGCTGATTTACATGGCGGGCATGTCCAGTGTCAGCCCGGAGCTGTACGAAGCGGCGGCGATTGACGGCGCGGGCATCTGGCAGCGCATCATCCACATCATGATTCCTGCCATCAAGAAGCTTGCGGGTACGCTGCTGATTCTGCAAATCATCTCCGTGTTCCAGATTATGTATGAACCGATGGTGCTGACGAAGGGCGGCCCGGATAATGCGTCCCTGTCGCTGATGCAGCTGATGTGGCAGTACGCGTTCGGCGGCTCAATGAACTATGGCAAGGCATCTGCCGTCGCGGTGATTGTCACGCTGATTTTGCTCGTCATGACGGCGATTTACTCCTACTTCGACCGCAAAGAATCCGACTGGGATTAAGGAGGGAGAACGCATATGGCAAAAGCACAGCGCACCGGCGTCATCCGGGACTACGATATGCACTCCGCGTCTGTTCGGGTTGGGTATGGGTTCATCATCTTCTTCTGCCTGATTATGACGGTCATCGCGGTTTTCCCGATTATCTGGGTTGTGCTGGCGGGCTTCAAGGACTTGAAGGAGTTCATGTCGTCCGCCAAACTGCTCCCGGAAGTGTTCGATTTTTCTCTCTTCGCGAAAACGTGGTCGCAGCTGGGCATTGCGCAGAACTACCTTAACTCGCTGATTTCCGTTGCGGGCAGCGTCGTCTGCGCGATTGTGTTCAACGGGCTGCTGGGCTATGGGCTGGCGATTTTGAAGCCCAAGGGCTACGGCATCGTCAAGAAGCTCGTCATGCTCTCCCTGCTCCTGCCGACGACCATCAGCATCGTGCCGCTGTTCATGAACATCCAGAAGCTGAATCTCGGCGGCTCGTTCGTCCCGCTCTGGCTGAGCTATGGCGCGAACGCGATGTACGTTATCCTGTTCGTGCAGTTCTTTGAATCGCTGCCGACTTCCATCATCGAAGCCGGGCGGATTGATGGCTGCACGCAGCTGCAAACGTTCTTCTACATCGTCCTGCCGCTGTCCAAACCGATTTGCTCCGTGATTGCGATTTTCGCCATCAACGCCGCATGGTCGGACTTCCTCCTGCCGTATCTGGTGCTTCGCGGCAGCGCACTGCAAACGGTGATGGTGCGCCTGTTTGTTTTCAGCACGGAACAGACCGTCAACGCCGACACGATGATGCGCTCCGTCGTATTCTCGATGATTCCGCCCATCATCCTTTTCTTCATCTTCCAGAAGCAGCTGACCGAAAACGCCGTGTCTGTGGGCATCAAGGGGTGACATTATAAAAAACTTCGATAGTCACCCAGTAACATGGGAGGCGCCGAAGGAGTCCAGAGGGCGAGCGGAAAGACCTCTGGAAGCTGCTTAACAGCCCATTCACGGAAAAGAAGACAACCTGCAATACCGAAAAAAAGAGCTTCTACTTCTTTCTTATCAGAAGAAAGAACCGACAGGAGGACGCACAATGGCAAAAGCCGCTGACGTATATTTCCAAGTAGACCCGTGGAAGGTCATTGAGCAGGGCTTCGACCCCACCTACGCGCGCGTGAGTGAATCCATCTTCTCGCTGGGCAATGAGAGCATCGGCGTGCGCGGCTGCTTCGATGAGGGCGGTCATGTCGATAGCCTTCGCGGAGCGTATACCAATGGCATCTATGATATGGAGAAGCTGAGCCGCTCCTATAAGGGCATCATCGACAAAACACACTTCATGATTCCCTCGGCGGAATGGCTGATGACGACGATTTCCGTCGATGGCGAAACGCTCGATTTGGGGCAGTCGCAGTTTTCTGACTTCACCCGCGAACTCAACCTCCGCGCCGGTACGCTCACCCGCCGCTTCCTCTGGACGACGAAGAGCGGCAAGCAAATCCGCCTGACCTTCCTTCGATTCCTCGATATGGTGCACCGCGAACGCGCGTACCAGCGCATCACGCTCGAAGCGCTCAATTTCACGGGCAGCGCGACAGTCACGTCCGGCGTGTCCTTCAACGTCGTGCATGAAGGGCGGCAGAAGTGCTTCTGGCAGGAGACGCGCACCGACGCGAGACCGAATTGCCTGATGGTGCAGTCCCGCACGACGCTATCGAATCAGGAGGAGTTTTGCGGCGCATGGCTGACGCTGCCCGGCGAATCCACCACATCCGCCGAGGGCAAAACCGTCACCGCGACGGCGGATGTTCTGCTTGCACCGGGGCAAGCCGTGCAAATCGACAAGCGTGTCGTCGTGCTGTTCAACGGTCAGCAGGGGGACGACCTCTGGCAGAGCGGGCAGGACGCGATGGCACAGAGCAAAGCCGTCTCGCTCGATGACGCACAGGCGGCACAGCGCGCGTACTGGGATGCTTACTGGCACACGTCCGACATCTGCATTGAGCCGAAAGATGAAAGCATGGCGGGAGCCGTCGCAGCGGAACAGCAGGGGATTCGCTTCTGCTCCTTCCAGCTCGCGCAGACCTACAATGGCGGCAGTATGCGCCACAACATTGGCGCGAAGGGCTTGACGGGCGAGGCGTACAACGGCCATGCATTCTGGGACACGGAATCCTGCTGCCTGCCGTTCTATCTCTTCACGAACCCGGAAGCCGCGAAATCGCTCCTTCTTTTCCGCTACAACACGCTGCCGATGGCGCTGGAGCGCGCAAAAATGCTGGACTGCAAGGGCGCATGTTACCCGATTGCGACGCTCAACGGCGATGAGGCTTGCCCGCTCTGGCAGCACGCCAGCCTGCAATTGCAGCCGAGCACGGCGGTGTCCTACGGCATCTGGCATTATGTCCACCTGACGGACGACAAGGCGTTTTTGTACCGCTACGGCGCGGAAATGCTGCTGCAAATCGCCCGATTCCAAGCGACTCGCGTCGGCTTCAGCGAGAAAATCGGCAAATACGGCTTCTTTGGCGTGATGGGCCCGGACGAATTCCACATGATGGTCAACAACAACGCGTATACCAATTATATGGGGATGCGCGCCCTACGCTATGCGGCGGATGTGCTGGATGCAATGCGGGCGGATGCGCCGGAGACTTATGCGGCACTGTGCGAAAAAGTCCAGCTTGCATCGGACGAACCCGCGCAATGGCGGCACATTGCCGACAACATGTACATTCCGGAAACGCCCGATCACCTGTTTGAGCAGCATGACGGCTTTTTTGAGCTGCCGCACACGGACATCAACAGCATTCCGGTCAGCGACTTCCCGCTCTACGACCATTGGGCGTACGACCGCATCTACCGCACGGACATGATTAAGCAGCCGGATGTGCTGATGTTCCTCTACCTCTACAATTCGTCTTTTGATACCGAGACGAAGCGTATCAACTACGATTTCTATCAGCCGCGCACGATTCACGAATCCTCCCTTTCGCCTGCGATTCACTCCATTCTGGCGGCAGAACTGGACAAGATGGATGAAGCGGTCAGCTTCTTCGGCTACGCGACGCGCCTTGATCTGGACAACTATAACCGCAATACGCGCGAGGGCTTGCACATCACGAGCATCGCGATGGCATGGGCGAACATCGTCTACGGCTTCGCAGGTCTGCGCAGCGATGACACGATGCTGCGTTTCGCCCCGCGTCTGCCGGAGCGCTGGAAGCGGCTGACCTTCTCGGTCATGTACCGTGGGCGTGTGATTGCAATCAGCATGGATGCGGACAAGACCGTCTTCCAGCTGAAGCAGGGGGACAAACTGGCGGTGCAGGTGTATGGCGAGACGGTGGAATTGACGAATGAGCCAATTTCGGTGCAGCGGCAGTAAAGCTGAATACAAAACGGCGCTGGCAGGGTGAGATTCTTGCCAGCGCCTGTTTGCGTGCAGAAAAGAATTGAAATGTCAACAGCATGTGTGATACTATTTCCAAATTCACCTGCGCCATCTGCTTGCGCCTTTTCCCCGTTGGCGTCCGCTCATTCCACTTAGCGTAGCGCTGCTACGCTGCGTTTCATTCGCGTTAGCCAACGTGAAAAATTCGCGGCGCATCTTGGCGCATTCTCATTTGGAAATAGTATGAGAGCAGGGATACGCATCTGCGCAGTTCGTTATGGTGTTGCGTACTCACCCACCGTCTGAATATCCGTTTGTTTGAACAGCATACAGCCGCAGTGCCCTTTGAAAGTGGGGAAGCTGATGATTTTTAATTTTGTGTCAATCTCCGGGCTGTAATACACAATTTCCAGCGTTTCACCGAACAGCGCCGTGCGCTCGTAGACGCGCAGCCACTTTTCGTCCATATTGGGGAAAATGCTGCCGAAAGAGTGGTTGATGAGCTGCTGCAGCGGCGTTTTTTCGATTTCAGCCAGTGCCTCGTTACCGTAGCGGAAGATCCAGTCCACAGCGGCACGCTCCTCGTTGAACACCATCTCGATGTCGGTAAACGCAAAGGGCGCGCTGTCATAGCTGGCATAGTGCCGCTGATATTCTTCCTGTGTGGTGGGCGCGTCGCTGTCAGACAGGCTCTGCGCAATCTGCCGCCGTCCGGCGCGCAGCTGTTCTTTGAGCTCTCGTTTCTTTCGACAGCTATAATACAGCGTTTCTCCGTTGATGAGTTCAATCTCCTTTCCAATGGCGTGGATTCCCTTGATAGATACCAGCGTGGCGCGGTCGGCGCGGATAAAGCCGCTGCCAAGCATACTTTTCAATTCATGGATGGTGGCATAGGTTTCGTAGGTTCTGCCATCGGAAAAATGGATGATCGACTGGCGGCCTGACAATTGAATATAAAGAATGTCCTCTGTCAGCAAGCTGATATGCTTGCGGTTGGAAATAACGGAAATATCGTCGAATCTCATAGCTCTTCCTCCACCATTATAAAATACCATTACAGAATACCATGTTTTCAGATGCAATGCAAGATTCAACGCAAAGAAAAAACGTTATTCGCGCAGGATTGTACGATGTTCACGCAAGGTATGTTGCAATTCAAACAAAGTTATGCTACACTGAAAACACAAGAACAGAAAAGGACGGAAGGTGAGCGATGTCATCTTTCGTAGCAGTTCCCTATGGGGAAACCTGTCTGAGTAAAGGAGGAACACCTGTGAAAAAGAAAATGCTAAGCTTACTCCTTGTGCCGACCATGTTGGCTGCCACGCTGACGGTCTGCGCCAGTGCCGAGAAAAGCAGCGACACTGCCGCCGTGTTCAATGCAGAGACGAAGTCGGCAACCCAAAGCACCATGGAGGTCAATCGGCAGGTATACGACTTCCTGAACTTTGAGGATACGTCGGAGTTTGAGAATGCGGAACGAGGTTTCATCGCCGCACCGGACACACTGAATCTCCGTGGCGAGAACGGGAGAATCGTGTGGACGCAGGATGCATATGCGTTTCTTGACAAAGACGCGCCGGATACCGCCAACCCCAGCCTGTGGCGGAATACGCAGCTAAACCACATTTACGGTCTCTTTGAGGTTACTGACGGCATCTACCAAGTGCGCGGCTATGATATTTCCAATATTACCTTCGTCCGCAGCGAACACGGATGGATCATCATGGACTGCGGCAGCAGCAAATATACCGCGGCGGAAGCGCTGAAACTCTTCCGCTCCAAGATGGGCGATGCGCGGATTGTCGCCATTGTCATCAGCCATGCGCATGTGGATCACTACGGCGGCATCGAAGGGCTGATTGCCCCCGAAGATGCTGCGGATAGCAGCCTGCCGCTTGACGAGCAGATTGCATCCGGCAAGACCGCAATTATTGTGCCGAAAGGCTTTACGGACGCGGTAATGAAGGAAAATGTCTTTGTGGGCACGGCAATGAAGCGGCGGGCGTTTTTCCAGTATGGCTCCATGCTTCCCTATGGCGAACAGGGTCGCCTTTCGGTGGGCATTGGCCTGACCGCAGTGCAGACCGGTGTCGGTTATATCGCGCCGACCTTCGAGGTTACGGATTCGATTTATGAAACAACCATTGATGGCGTAACCGCTATCTTCCAGCAGACGCCGGGAACGGAATCTCCCGCCGAAATGAATACCTATTTCCCCGACAGCAAAGCCCTCTGGATGGCGGAAAACTGCAGCGGAACCATGCACAATCTCTACACGCTGCGCGGCGCGGAGGTGCGGGATGCGAATGGCTGGGCTCGTTACATCACCGAGGCACAGTCGCTGTTCCCCGACGCCGAGGTCGTTTTTCAGGCGCACAACTGGCCGCATTGGGGCAAGGAAACCGTCAACGAATACATGACCAACACAGCTGCCATCTATAAATTCATCCACGATCAGACCCTCCTGTATATCAACGAAGGTTATACCTCCACGGAGATTGCCTCCATGATCCGGCTGCCGGAGGAACTGGAGAAGGTTTGGTATACCCGGCAGTATTACGGTACGCTGAAGCACAATGTCAAGGCGGTCTATCAGAAATACATGGGCTGGTACGATGCAAACCCGATTCATCTGGACGAGCTGACGCCGAGCGAATATGCCAAAAAACTTGTGGAGTATCTTGGCGACACGGACAAGGTGCTTGAAATGGCACATGCCGATTATGAAAAGGGCGAATATCAGTGGGTTGCACAGATAACGAATACGCTGGTATATGCTGACCCGGAAAATAAGGAAGCGCGCTATCTGTGCGCCGATGCGCTGGAGCAGCTTGGCTATCAGGCAGAGTCGGGCGCATGGAGAAACGCTTATCTTGTGGCAGCCTTTGAGCTGCGGAATGGCACCGGCCTGTACCCGAAGGCAGCCCAACTTGGCGTCGGCACCACCGCCCAGGGGATGGACGCGCAGACAATGCTGGATTACATGGGCATTATCATGGATACGGAAAAGCTCCAGAATCGTTCCTTCACCATCAACCTCAAGCTGACGGATGGCGACGATTATCTGCTGAAGATCCACCATGGCGTGCTCCTGTACTATAAGGATGCGCTCTCAGATGAGGCAGACCTGACGATTTCTACCCCCCGAATCGGGATTCTTGCCATCACAAGCGGAAATCAGGAAAATATCGACAAGCTCATCACCGTTGAAAAGGGCGATAAGGCGCTGTTCCAAGCGTTTTGCGACAGTATGGCCGCTTTTGACCTGTATTTCAATATCATCGAGCCGTAAGAAAATCGTTATAGGGAGGGAAAAAAGATGAAGAAAATCACAGTGATTCTGCTCTGCATGGCGATGCTGCTGTCCGGCTGCGCATGGAGTGTCAAGGCGGAGGCTCTCTCGTCGTCCGAAGATGTGTGGAAAACCATTGAAGAGGCTTACATTTACGCATTCCCGCTGGTGCTGATGGACGCGACGAGAACTTCCGCAACGAATACGGAGGAAGCCGCACCCGGCAAGGCGCCTGTTAATCAGTTCATGCACGGTGTGGCACTGGCCAACGCGCAGTTCAAAAACGTGGTGACGCCGAACGTGGACACCATCTATACACAGGTGTGGTATGACCTGAGCGAAGAGCCGATGATCTATGTGCATCCGGAAACAGACCGCTTCTGCAAGGCGCAGGTGCTTGACGCATGGACAAATACCGTTGCTGTCCTTGACCGGGCTGGAGTCTATGCAATCACGCGCTCAACTTGGAAGGGCGACCTGCCGGACAATGTGACCCGCATTGATGTTCCTACCGCTATGGCGTGGGCCATTACCAGAACGGTGCTTTCCGGAGAGGCGGATCTTCCGAATGTGTATGCCATTCAGGCGCAGATGCAGCTTTTACCGCTTTCTGTATACCTGAGCGGAGAAGCGTATCAGCCTCCGAAGGGAAGCTACCGGGAGGAAAACAGCTATGTCCCCATCAACAAGGTGCTGTCGCTGGATCCTGTCACATTCTTCAACAAAGCAAACACGCTGATGGAAGACAATCCGCCGTCCGCCGCTGATGCGGAAATACTTGAAAAACTCGCGGCAGTTCACGTTGGCCCCGGCATGGAATTTGACGCATCTGTTTTGACCGGAGATATTCAGGCAAATTGGCGGGAAATGCTGCAAGGGCTTCGGCCGAAGCTCGTGGCAGAGGGAATGAAGTTTTCCAAACAGCTGGGGCAGTGGAGCTATTTCGGCGCGCCAATCGGAGACTTTGGTACGGAATATGCCTACCGTGCGCTGGTTGCCATTGCCGGACTTGGGGCGAATACGGTGGAAATCGCACTGTACCCCAAGACGGAAAAGGATGCCGACGGGAATCCTTTGACGGGTGAAAAGTCCTACATTCTCCACCTTGAAAGCGATCCGCAGGTGCTTGACGGCGGTTTCTGGTCGATCACTGCATATGGTGACGATGATTTCCTCATCGATAATCTGCTCGACCGCTACTGCATCAACGACCGTTCGGGTTTGAAGAGGAATGACGACGGCTCTGTGGATGTGATTTTGTCGAAGGACGCGCCGGCGGACACGACCAATTGGCTTCCGGTGGGTGACGGCGGCTTCCATCTGTTTATGCGCATCTATACGCCAGATATGGAGGCACTCAAGACATGGACAGTGCCGACCATTACGGAAATCAACTAAGGCACTACCGCACAATTCGTTGGCAGCGCTGGCGATGCCTTTTCTGCCATCTGCTTCTTGCAGAAATCTCGATTTA